>Ga0209588_1000463_pt1 | contig 10442 bp, 6 predicted proteins | sample Rivendell_Oct201_10_FD_188351 | JGI IMG/M metagenome (GOLD analysis project Ga0209588, IMG submission 188351) | Vadose zone soil microbial communities from the Eel River Critical Zone Observatory, Northern California, USA -... | ecosystem: Host-associated > Plants > Roots > Rhizosphere > Soil ...
CACCGAGAAAATTGCCGCAGCCGTCGCTGAATGTGTCCGCATGGGCATCTCCGTTCTGCCGCCGAACGTAAACGAGTCGTTCGAGAACTTCACCGTCACGGGAGAGGCTATCCGGTTCGGCCTGGCCGCCGTGAAGAACGTCGGGCTGGGGTCAGTCGAGGCCGTTTTGCTGGCTCGTAAAACCGATGGGCCGTTTGCCTCGCTGGGCGATCTGCTGGCGCGGGTGGATTCGCACGCGGCGAACCGGCGCGTGCTGGAAAGTTTGGTGAAAGCGGGTGCGCTAGACTCGCTGGGGGCCCCCCGCGCCCAGATGCTCCAGACCCTGGACGATGCTATGGAGGCCGCACAAGTGGTCCAACGCGCGCGGGCCTCGGGGCAAACCGGGTTATTCGATGTTGCCGAGGGCGCCACACCCGTCGAGGAATCTCCAACCGGCCCGGTCGAGGAGTTCTCCAAAGAAGAACTGTTGGCCATGGAGAAAGAGATGCTGGGGTTGTACATCTCCGACCACCCGCTGCGCCACGTGCACGATGTTATGGCCACCCGGATCAACGCATCCTTGAGCCGGCTGGTGGATCTCCCGGACAAGACCCTCGTGACGGTCGGGGGGATCGTCACTGCGGTGAAACGCGCGACGACGCGGGGCGGCTCGGCCATGGCGTTTGTGACTCTAGAGGACCTAACGGGGAGCTGTGAAGTCATCATCTTCCCGAAGACCTACGAGCAGGTGCACTTCCTGCTCAAGCGCGATGCGGTCATCGTCGTGCGCGGTAAGGTCGATATCGCAGAGCAACAGGCCAAGCTCTTAGCCGACCGCGTGCTGACCCTCGAAGACGCCGAGGAGGTCGCCCCGCTCCCGGCTCTCGTCGCGTCTGCCTCGACCAACGGCGATGCCGACGCCGCTGGCGACTCTCCTCCTGCGGCTCGGGTCCCCGGGGCGCTTCACGTCCGCGTGGATGCCGGGCAGCTGGGAGAAGAGGGGCTCCACCGCCTCAAAGAAATGTTGGGTCGGCGACACGGCGATCTGCCCGTGTTATTGCATGTCCGGGCGTCCGATCGCGAAGTGGTGATGGACGCACGCGAACTGCGGGTCGCGGCGTCTGCAGAACTCCAGGCAGAACTCGAAACCTTGCTGGGCGCTGGCGCCGTGTGGCAAGACTGATGCCCTGGCGATGAGTTCACGCCTCCCCTCCCCTGGGGCCAAGGTCATGGACCCGGGTCCGCATCGCGGTCATGCGTTCGCAGCCGATTCCGATCCTCCCATGCTCGTGGACACCGAATATGATGCCGTCATCGCCGGGGCCAGCTTTGCCGGACTGGCCGTCGCCCAGCGACTGGGTCGCCCCCGGGCTGAGAATTCCGATACCCGCCAGCGGCGGATTGCCGTACTGGATCGTGCGCCCGTGGGTGATGGAGTCACCTCCGCGTGCGCGGCGCCCGTCTCAATCGTCCACGCTATGGGGGCAGCTGATTCGATCCGGCAGGTCCATGACCGATTGCTGATTCACACGCCGTCCTCGCGGGCTGTCTGGTCGCTGCCCGAGTCATTCTGCACGTTTGACTACCGCCAGTTCTGTCAGCGTGCGTTTGAATACGCCGGGGTCGATTTCATCCAGGCCTCGGTCACCGGGCGGTCCGGCTCCATCGTCCAGACCACGACCGGAGATGTCTCAGGGAAATTCCTCGTGGATGCCACTGGATGGCGAGCGGTCCTGCTTGGAGGTCCCACGTCGCCTTATGTGAACCGGCGCTGGATGGCGTTTGGTATCGAGTCTGAAGTAGAGGGCGCGTTCGAGCCTGGACTGCATTTTTACTTTCTTCCTAAAGTGCGCGACGGATATGCCTGGGTGTTTCCAGCCGGAGGAAGGATTCGATTCGGAGTGCTCAGCTACTTGGGTCGGAGCAAACTGCACGGAGCCCTCGAGCAGTTTATGGGGCGCTTCGGACTTCGCCCTGGCACCGTCCACGGCGGATTTCTGGCGTCAGGGCTGCGCTCGCCGGTAGTCGATGGGGTGTTTGTCGTCGGCGATGCTTCAGGTCACTGCCTCCCGCTGACGGGGGAAGGGATCAGAACAGCAGTGCTGGGCGGATTCCAATGTGGGGAGCTGTTGCGGCGCGTGCTGGGTGGCGAGTTGAGTCGCAGGCAAGCCGAAAACCACTATCAGAAGTTCACCGAACGATCACGCCGAAAGTTCAAAGCCTTGCTGTGGGGTAATCGCGCGCTCCTCGCTCTCCCGCTTCTTGCAATCGGCCACGCCGCCAAAGGGTTGTCTTATCCCAGACTATTGCAGCTTTTCATGCAACGGTATCTCAGCATTTTCTCGGAGGCCGCACGCCCTGTGACATCTGCCCTGGCAGCGGAAGATGTGTTTACAAGCCTCGTTACGGGGCAGCAGGATGGCACGGAGGGTTAGGACGAGTGAATGGTTCTCAAAGCGGAAGATCTCGATCCCGAAGGGGTGGTTTTGACCCGGTTTGAGGTCTTCATCACAGGTGCATATAATAGGCCTTGTAGGATCTCGCCGGGGTGACGAAACTGGCAAACGTAGCGGACTCAAAATCCGCTGGGTGAAAACCCTTGTGGGTTCAAGTCCCACCCCCGGCACCAGTTCCACGCTGGACCGAAGCCTCGCCCTGAACGATCACCACTTCTGGCCTAATGGGCGGTGTAGCCCGGCCCTGCCCCCACCGATCTTGACTGGTCCGCTGTTTTGATGCTATAATGCATCGTGATGATGCAAATTGTGATGCAGAGTAAGGGGGACTCATGAAGGTCGTGACGCTGCGGAAAGTCCCACCCGAAGTCGGCAAGATTGTCCAGCGCAGGGCGAGAGAGCGGGGGACAAGCATCAACAAGGCGGTGATCAGTTTGCTTGAAGACGCGGCAGGCATCCGCCGGAAGGAGCATGGCCCCACGCTCTATCACGACCTTGATGCCCTGGCCGGTTCGTGGACGAAAGAAGAGGCTGCAACGTTCGAAGAGGTCCTGCGCAACCAGCGCCGGGTTGACCCGGAACTGTGGCAGTGAGCCGGATTCTGCTGGACACGTCCGGTTACTCGGCCTTCATGCGCGGGCATGCAGAGGTGAAGCTCGTGCTGCAGGGTGCCGAGGAAATACACTTAACCCCCGTTGTTTTGGGCGAGCTCCTGGCGGGATTCTTCAAAGGCAAGAACCGGCGGAAGAATGAAAGAGAACTGCAGGCTTTCCTCGAGTCTCCTCGAGTCAATGTGGCGAACGTCGACAGCGAAACCGCACGGCGTTACGCGGTGATCGTAAGCGCGCTGCGGACAGCCGGAACCCCAATCCCAACCAACGATGTCTGGATCGCGGCAAGCGCCATGCAACACGGGCTGCGCGTCACCACGACGGACGCGCATTACTCGAAGGTCCCGCAGGTGCTCACAGACTACTTCGAGCCCTGACCGACACGGGATATTTCGCGGGACGCGACGAAAGAATCGCCCGCGTGGGCGATGCCCCTTAGTACTACAATAGACGACGGATCCATGGGTTCCCCCGACCGCAAACTCGTCCTCCTGGATGCGAATGGCTTAGTCTACCGGGCTTTCTTCGCTTTGCCGTATTTCACCACTAGTGACGGCCGCCCGACCAACGCCGTCTACGGCTTCACCAATATGCTGCTAAAAGTGCTCGACGAGGAGAAGCCCGGGTACGTCGCCGCCGCGTTTGACAAAGCCGCGCCCACCTTCCGCCACGCACAGTTCAAGGAGTACAAGGCCACCCGGCAACGCATGCCAGATGACCTGAAGCCGCAAATCCAGACCGCCAAGGAGATCCTAGAGGCGCTCGCCATCCCGATCTTCGAAGTCGAAGGCTATGAAGCCGATGATATCTTGGCCACGATGGCGCGCAAGGCGGCTGCAGAGGGGTTTGACGTTCTCATCGTCACGGGCGATCTGGACATGCTGCAGCTGGTGGATGACAAGATCAAGGTCATGGTCACGAGTCGTGGGATCTCCGAGACGACCGTCTATGACCTCCAGACCTTCCGCGCCCGATTTGGGTTCGAGCCCGCCCGGCTACCCGACTACAAGGGACTCAAAGGAGATACCACAGACAACATCCCCGGGGTCCCGGGCGTCGGGGAGAAGACCGCCGGCCAGTTGATCCAGACGGCCGGTACCGTGGAGGCGCTGTTGGAGCACGTGGACCGGGCCCCGACGAAACTACAGGAGCCGTTGCGCCGCCTCCGGGACCAGATCCTCCAAAGCAAACAGCTGGCCACACTGGCCACCGATGTCCCCATCCAGTGGTCCTGGGACCAGCTGGCACGCCGCGCGCCGGACCGGGAGCGTCTGCAACAGTTGTTCGCCCGCTTGGAGTTCAAGAGCTTGGTCGAACGCGTGGGCGTTGTCGAGGCTCAGCCCGAAGGCGTCTACCGGCAGGCACACGATGCGGCCGAGATGCTGTCAGTCGCGCAGGGAGCCGCCGAAGTCGGCCTGTATTTGGTGAGAGGCGAGGGACATCCGTTCGCGGCGCGTTTGGTCGGAGTCGCGGAGTCCGCCGAACCAGGTCACGCCCTCTACCTACCCATCCCCGATGATCGGTTTCCCGAGCCCTTACGCCCCCTGGTGGAGAGTCTGTCGTTAAAAGTGAGCGCCGATGCGAAGGCCGACTTACTCACGCTGCGCCGCTTCGGCCTACATCCGCGAGGGGTCGATTTCGACGTGGCGATCGCATCGTACTTGATGAGTCCCGGTCGACGCACGCACTCGCTGGGGTCGGCGGCGTGGGAGTATTTAGGCTGGCGGTTGCGCCTGGACGCAGACGACGAGGAGAAGTCTGGGTTAGGTCTGGGACGTGACGAGGTCGCAGAAGCCTGCGAGGCCGCCGACGTCCTGCGCCGGCTGCGCCCGGTGCTTGTCGATCGCATGAAAGAGAAGCGGGTCTATGATCTATTTACCGCCATCGAGATGCCACTGGCCGCAGTGCTGGCTGACATGGAAGCTGCAGGCGTAGCGATCGATGTTCCGCACCTCCAATCGGTGTCTGCGGAGATTGACCGGAAGTTGGAGGACCTGACAACCGAGATCTACCGGCAGGCCGGGACGGAGTTCAACATCAGTTCGCCCAAGCAGTTGGCCTTCGTCCTGTTTGAGAAACTCCAGCTCCCCCCCGTGAAAAAGACGAAGACCGGCTACTCGACGGACGCCGACGTCCTCGACACCCTGGCCCCGCAGCATGAGATCGTGGCGAACATCGTCGCCCACCGCGAATTGACGAAGCTCAAGACGACGTACGTCGACGTGCTCCCGGCCCTCGTGAACCCGCGCACAGGCCGTGTGCACACAACGTTCAACCAGACCGTGGCGGCCACCGGTCGCGTGAGCACTACTGACCCAAACCTCCAAAGCATCCCCATCCGCACCGAGGAAGGCCGCAAAATTCGTCGGGCCATCGTCGCGCCGCCCAGCCGGCGGTTGCTGGGTGCCGACTACTCCCAGATCGATCTGCGGGTCCTGGCACACATCACCGAGGATCCCGGCCTGCTCGAGGCGTTTGCGCGGGACGACGATGTGCACGCAGTGACCGCCAGCGAGGTGTTCGGGGTCCCGCGCGCGGAGGTCACCCCTGAGTTGCGCCGGCGCGCCAAGGTGATCGTCTTCGGGGTAGCCTATGGGATGAGCGAGTTTGGGCTCGCCACGCAGCTAGGCATCAGCAAGGCGGAGGCCAAGGCCTACATCGAGCGATACTACGCTCGGTACCCGAAGGTGCGTCAGTACATGTTGGACATCGTGGCTCAGGCGCGCCAGACGGGGTATGTGACTACGCTGTTGAACCGCCGCCGGGAGATTCCAGAGGTCCTTACCCGCAACCGTCCGATTCGCGAAGCTGCTGAACGCACGGCGATCAACACGCCTATACAGGGCAGCAGTGCTGACATCATCAAGAAGGCGATGGTGGATCTCGACCGGGATCTCCTGCCGCGCTTCCCCGACGCCCCAATGATCTTGCAGGTGCACGACGAACTCCTGTTTGAGGTCCCTGAGGGCCAGATCTCCACGATGGCCCCGGAGGTCAAGCGGCTCATGGAGCAGGCATTTCCGCTCAAGGTCCCCCTGCGGGTCGATCTCAAGGCGGGACCGAATTGGAGAGATATGGAGCCGCTGGTATGAGCGGACGACTCCCCCCGGGCGGGGCGGGGTGGTGGGGCATCTCTGACGGGTGGGGCCGGAGAGTGCGTCGACGGTTTTGTGGGGGCGCAGCGTGAAGGTTTTCGGCCTCACGGGAGGCATTGGCACTGGTGCCAGCACGGTGGCCCAAATGTTCAAAGAGCTGGGGGCGATCGTCATCGAGGCCGACCAAGTGGGGCGCGAGGTGGTCGCGCCCGGGTCTGAGACTCTGCAGAAGATTGTCGGGATCTTCGGACCGAAGGTCCTCGCCAAGGATGAAACCCTCGACCGACAAAAGCTCGCCGACATCATCTACAAAGATGAAGCGGCGCGGCGGCGACTGAACGCCCTGTTGCATCCCCTCATCCGCCGACGCATCGTCGAAGAAATCGGACGCCTGCGCGACGAACAACCGGATGCTATTGTGATCGTGGACGTGCCTCTGTTGCTGGACACGACCGGCCCGGAGGCGTTCGAGCTCGATGGCGTCATCGTAGTTTCCACCGATCGGGCCACCCAGGTCAAGAGACTGCGATCCCGCGACAAGATCTCCGCCGAGGATGCCGAGCGCCGGCTGGCCGCCCAGCGTGCGGTCGCGGAGAAAGCCGAGGACGCGGACTGGGTGATCGACAACTCCGGGTCCGAAGAGGAAACGCGCCGCCAGGTGGACATGATGTGGGAAGAGCTGCAGGTCCGCTAGCCCCGCCGCCGGTCCGTCCGCCGCATGAGTACCGAACACCCCTACACGGTCCTGAGGGGGACCGGTAGCCAACGTTTTGATCGGGATGCTATAATTTTCTGATACTCCCTTCCCGGATGGTGCGTGGTGCCTGAGTTCAAAATGGTAACCGACATGCAGCCGGCGGGCGATCAGCCCGCGGCGATCGCCCATCTCATCGCGGGCGTGCAGCGAGGCGACCAGCGTCAGACCTTGTTGGGAACGACCGGATCGGGGAAGACGCTCGCCATGGCCAAGGTCATCGAGGCCATCGGGCGGCCAACCCTGGTCTTGTCCCACAACAAGACGCTCGCGGCCCAGCTCTATGGCGAGTTCCGCCAGTTCTTCCCCGATAACGCCGTGCGTTACTTCGTCTCGTACTACGATTACTACCAGCCCGAGGCATACGTTCCCCAAACCGACCTGTACATCAGTAAGGACGCCTCGATCAACGACGAGATCGATCGGCTGCGGCATGCGTCGACCAAGGCGTTGATGGAACGCCGCGATGTCATCGTCGTCGCCTCGGTCTCCTGCATCTTCGGCCTGGGCCGCCCCGATGACTACAAGGAAGTGATGCTGCTGATCCGCAAGGGGGAACGTCGCAATCGCGATGAGATCCTGCGCCGCTTGGTCGACATCCAATATGAACGCAATGATATCGACTTCTCGCGAGGCCGCTTCCGGGTGCGGGGGGATGTCATCGAGGTTCATCCGTCGTACGAGGACCGGGCCGTGCGCATCGAGTTGTTTGGCGATGACGTGGATAAGATCATGGAAGTCGACCCGCTCACCGGGGAAGTGGTGGAAGAAAAGACCGCGATCGCGATTTGGCCGGCGAAGCACTGGGTGACGACCGATGAGCGCCTGGACCGAGCCGTTCAGTCGATTGAGGCCGAACTGCGCGAGCGCGCGGACTGGTTCAAGAGCCAGGGGAAACTTTTGGAAGCTCAGCGCCTCGAGTTCCGCACGAAGTACGACCTGGAACTGTTGCGCGAGGTCGGGTATTGCCCCGGCATTGAGAACTACTCCCGGCACATGGACGGCCGCCAGCCCGGCGAACGGCCGGGGTGTCTGCTCGACTACTTCCCCCAAGACTACCTGACGTTCATCGATGAGAGCCATGTGACCGTTCCTCAAGTCCACGGGATGTTGGAGGGAGACCGAGCCCGGAAGACCAACCTGGTCAATTTCGGCTTCCGGCTGCCGTCGGCATATGACAACCGTCCCCTGTCGTGGGAAGAGTTTGACGGACTCGCGAACCAGGTTATCTTTGTCTCCGCCACCCCCGCCGACTACGAGCGCCAGGTCAGCCAGCAGATCGTCGAACAGATCGTCCGGCCGACCGGCTTGGTGGACCCTCAGGTCGAGGTGCGGTCGGCGAAAGGTCAGATTGACGATCTCATTGCGGAGATCAAGGCGCAGGTCGACAAAAGCGAGCGCACCCTGGTCACGACGCTCACCAAGCGCATGGCTGAAGATTTGACCGCGTATCTGCAGGAGATGGGGCTGAAAGTCCATTACCTGCACTCCGAGATCGACACGTTTCAGCGCGTGCAGATCCTCAAGGATTTGCGTCTGGGGACGTACGACGTGGTCGTAGGAATAAACCTGCTGCGCGAGGGGTTGGATCTCCCTGAAGTATCCTTGGTGGCCATCCTCGACGCCGATAAAGAGGGGTACCTGCGGTCGGAGACCTCCCTGGTGCAGACGATGGGGCGCGCGGCCCGGCACATCAGCGGCCGCGTGTTGCTGTACGCGGATGAGGTCACCGACTCGATGCGGCGCGCGATGGACGAAACCAACCGGCGCCGCGAGATTCAAGTGAAATACAACGAAGAACACGGCATCACCCCGGTGTCGATCACCAAGCCGATCCGCGATGACCTGATCGAGGTCGACCAGACGGCCGGAGAGGTCGACCGCCGCACGCCCGAGACAGAGATCCTCACCGCGCAAGAACTCATCGCGCTGGCCGACAAGCAGCGGGCGAAGGTCCCGTGGGATATCGCCCGCCTACTGATGCTCTCCCCGCAAGAACTGGAGCAGACGATTGCGACGCTGGAACGGGAGATGCGCAAAGCCTCAGGAAACTTGGACTTCGAGAAGGCCGCCGTGCTGCGCGACCAGATCGCTGAGCTGAGGAAGGGATTGGGCGAGCCATTCTTCGCGGGGGGTGGGGGTATGCGCGGGCGGGGACGGAGCCGTCGTCCATGAGTCAGGCAGAAGTCCCTCAGGTGAGAACGGGCCCATGCCGTTAGATCGCATCGTCGTCCGCGGCGCACGCGAACACAACCTCAAGAACATTACCGTCGAGCTCCCGCGAGACCGCCTGGTCGTGCTGACCGGGATCTCGGGCTCGGGGAAGTCATCTCTCGCCTTTGACACCATCTATGCTGAAGGCCAGCGCAAGTACGTTGAGTCGCTGTCGGCGTACGCCCGCCAGTTCTTGGGCTTGATGGAAAAACCCGATGTCGACCACATCGATGGGCTCTCACCGGCGGTGTCGATCGACCAGAAAGGCGCTCCCCGCAACCCCCGGTCGACGGTCGGCACGGTGACCGAAGTCTACGACTACATCCGGTTGCTGTACGCGCGGGTGGGGATTCCGCACTGTCCCAAGTGCGGGAAACCTATCAGCCGGCAGACCCGCGAGCAAATCGTCGATCGTGTGCTGGCGTTGCCCGCGGAGTCGCGGATCCAGGTGCTGGGTCCCCTGGTCCGCGGCCGCAAGGGCGAATATCGCCAGGTGTTTGAGGATCTCCGGCGCCAGGGGTTCGCTCGAGTCCGGGTCGACGGCAGTGTCTACGAGCTCGGTGAGGACATCCCGCTCGACAAGAACAAGAAACACTGGATCGAAGTCGTCGTCGACCGCATCGTCACCCGGCCCGACGTCAAAGGACGGTTGGCCGATTCCGTAGAGACCTCGCTCAAGCTAGGGCAGGGGATCATGTACGTCGAGGTCCTCCCCACGGAAGGTGCCTCAGAGGCGCGCACCCGCGCCCGGGCGACGAAAAAGGCCGTGGCCGACCCAACGGCAGGAGTGCTTGTCTTCAGCCAGTTGTTCGCCTGCCCCGACCACGGGTCGGTGCTGCCGGAGATCGAGCCGCGAATCTTCTCCTTCAACAGCCCGCACGGGGCCTGCCCGACCTGCACTGGATTGGGGTTCCGCCAAGAGTTTGACCCCGGATTGATCCTGGACATGGACAAATCCCTCAGCGACGGAGCAGTTGTCCCCTGGGCTGCGTCGACGACCGACTACTACTATGAACTCCTGCAGTCCGTGGCCGCCCACTATCGGGTGGATATGAAGACGCCGCTGCGGAAGTTGCCGGAGTCGTTTGTCGACGTCTTGCTGAACGGGTCGACCGACTCGATGCGCATACGCTACCACAACAAGTGGGGCACGCTGCGTGTGTACGACACGAAGTTTGAGGGCGTGCTCCACCAGCTCGAGCGCCGGTACCGGGAGACAGACTCCGAGTACCTGCGGGAGGAGTACGAGGAGTTCATGACCACGCTGCCCTGCCCGGCGTGCAAAGGAGCCCGTTTGAAGCCGGAGTCGCTGTCAGTCCGGCTCGGCGGGCAG
>Ga0209588_1000464_pt1 | contig 10432 bp, 8 predicted proteins | sample Rivendell_Oct201_10_FD_188351 | JGI IMG/M metagenome (GOLD analysis project Ga0209588, IMG submission 188351) | Vadose zone soil microbial communities from the Eel River Critical Zone Observatory, Northern California, USA -... | ecosystem: Host-associated > Plants > Roots > Rhizosphere > Soil ...
CGCATCCCCGCGCCGATGATCGATAGCCCGGGCACGCCTTCACGGCCGCCGCCGGGCGCGGCGCCCTTTTCTGAGAACACCGCCATCAGCGTCCCTCCTTCACTAGATCCAGCGGATCGACGGCCTTTTCGTCACGTCGAATTTCAAAGTGCAGGTGCGGAGCTGTGGACCGCCCTGAGTTTCCAGACAAGCCGATCACCTGCCCTGCCTGAACTTCGTCGCCCTCGGCTGCTACCAGCCGTGACATGTGACCATACATCGTCACATAACCGGACGGATGCCGCAAGAGGACGAACAAACCGTAGTCGGCGTCGTAGCCTGCCGCCGCCACCGAGCCTCCCCCCGACGCCCGCACGGGAGTTCCAAGAGGAACGGCGATATCGATGCCGGGGTGGGATTCGTCGACCACGCCGGGCCGCACCTGGCCGCGGGTGACGAACCCCGCGACGTCGAGAGGCCAGTGCGATGGTGTCGAGGGGCCGGTTTCATAGCGCTTGGTCGCACCGGGCAGCGCTGCCCGAATTGGCCCCGCGCGCATGGCGGTCGTGAGGTCGGTCGTGCGAGCGACAGTCCCGCCGCTGCGAGACACGGGTGGAGCTTTGACGCCCAACATTTGGCGCAGCTCCTGGTAGTTCGCTTCAGCGCGATTCAACGCGGAGGCAAGCTGCTGCACCCGGCTGTTCTCGACGCGGAGGCGCGACACTTCTCGCTTGAGTCCCGGGACCAGCACGGCGTTGCGCGTGATCGGTCCTGCGAACGCGAAGAACAACACGACCAGCACGGCAATCGCGCCGGCACCCCACTTCCCCGCCATAACTGCCCAGCGCGGGAAGCGGTACTGTTTGGATTCGAGATCGCCGTCAGCGTGGACGACGATCGTCACGCCACGGGTTGTCATCCGTCGAACGGCGCGCCGAGGATCAGCTCGAGCAGCCGCGCGAGATCGTCGTTCGAGTAGAACGACAGATGGATCTGACCTTTCCCTTTTGCGCGCAACGTGACGCGCACGTCGGTGCCGAGCCGGCGGCGCAGTGCGTCTTCGACCCGCCGCACTTCGGGAGCCGCCCCTACGCCGCGTTTCATGCGCGGGCGACGTTCGGGCGCGCGTCCCCCGCGTACCCGATCTTCGACCTCACGAACGGAGAGACCCTGGGCCACCGCTTCGCGCGCGAGATTCGTGACGATGCGCGGATCCTCGAGCGCGAGCAGCGCGCGCGCATGGCCCACCGACAGATGTCCCTCATGCAGCATCTGCAATACCACTTCGGGCAGCTTGAGCAGGCGGAGTGCGTTCGCGACCGTGGAGCGGTCGCGACCCACGGCGTCGGCGACGTCCTGCTGCGCGAGTTTGAATTCCGCGATCAGGCGTTCGTAACCCCGCGCCTCGTCCACGGGTGACAGATCGTCGCGCTGCAGGTTCTCGATCAGCGCCAGTGTGAGGAGCGTGCGATCATCGGCGTCGCGCTGCACGGCGGGGATGCGTTCCCATCCCAACTGCTGGCAGGCGCGCAGCCGCCGTTCGCCGGCGATCAGCTCAAACGCGCCGTTACCGCCAGGCGCCTTGCGAACAACGATGGGTTGCAGTAATCCCGCTTGTTTGATCGAGGAAACGAGCTCCTCGAGCGCTGCCGGATCCACGGTTTGGCGCGGCTGGAACGGGTTGGGCCGGATGTCCTGGATTGGCAGCTCGACCAGACTCCCTTCGCGCTCGGCTTCTTCCCGAGTCGGCCCGAGCAGCGCCTCGAGGCCTCGGCCGAGGCGGCGTCTTCCTGCGGCGGTTTCCGTCATGCGGGCACCTCCGGCTGCGGTTCAATAGCGGGGAGGCTTGGCGAGGGTGGAGCGCCCTGTTCAACCCGGCGAATCAGCTCCTGGGCGACCGCCAGGTAGCTCTTGGCGCCAACCGATTGCACGTCGTACAGCACGATCGGTTTGCCAAAGCTGGGCGCTTCCGCCAGTCGCACGTTGCGCGGGATCGTGACACTGAACATGCGGCCGCCGAAGTACTCTTTCGCTTCTTCGGCGACTTGTTTGCAGAGATTCAGACGCGCGTCGTACATCGTGAGCAGCACACCTTCAATGGCGAGCGCGGGGTTGAAGTTGCGCTGCACGAGCTTGACGGTGTTCAGGAGCTGCGAGAGCCCTTCGAGGGCGTAGTACTCGCACTGAATCGGGATGATCACGCTGTCTGCGGCCGTCAGCATGTTCAGTGTGAGGAGGCCGAGCGACGGCGGGCAGTCGATGATCACGTAGCCGTACTCATCGCGGAGATCCCGCAGCGCCTCGCGCATGCGCGTCTCGCGAGCGGTTTGATTGACGAGCTCGAGCTCGGCGCCCACCAGGTCCTGCGTCGCAGGGACGACGTCGAGATACGGAAAGTGCACGTGCGGGAAGCGCGACTGGGCGAGCGACGCGCCGTCGATGAGCGACTCGTAGAGCGACTTGCGGATGCGATCACGCTCGATGCCGACGCCACTCGTCGAGTTGCCTTGAGGATCGGCGTCGATAAGCAGCGTCTTTCGCTCAGCGGTTGCAAGCGAGGCCGCGAGGTTGACTGCGGTCGTCGTCTTGCCGACGCCGCCTTTTTGGTTCGCGATCGCGATTACACGTGACATTGTAAGTAGTGATTTAACAATAAGTTATATAGTTGGCAAGTTCTCCCGAGTCCAATATACCTTCGTTTCACGTGAAACGAAAGAGCGTAAGTTTCACGTGAAACTGCAACAATAGGGGTTAGGCGACCCTGCGGCGCCAGCGCGTTGCCTCGAGAACCAGGCTATGGAGATCGCTTGGCGTCACGCCCGGGACGCGCGCCGCCTGCGCGAGTGAGCTGGGGCGCACGCGATCGAGCTTCTGCCGCGCTTCCGTCGCCAGCGTCCGCAGCTCGAGATACGGGAGATCGGGGGGCAGGATAAACGACGCCAGCTCTGCGAGCCGAGCGGCGGCCTCGCGCTCGCGCGCGAGATACCCGTCGTACTTGATCTCGATTTCTGCCGCCACGATCGCCTCCGCGGCAGCGCCGGTCCCGACTCCGGCCGCTGCAAACAACGCAGCCAACGACACGCCAGGCCGCTTGGCGATCACGGCGATACGATCACTCTCGATCAGCGTCGTACCGCTCTCCGCCAGTGGACCGGCGGCCTGGGCCGGAGTGATCGTCGTCTCGCGCGCGAGCCGCAATGCTGACTCCTCAGCGTCGAGCCGCCGGTCAGCGGCTCGCAACTCGTCGTCAGTGAGCAAACCGAGCCGCTCGGCGAGCGGAAGCAGGCGGCGCAGCGCGTTGTCCTGGCGCAGGAGCAACCGGAACTCAGACCGCGACGTGAACAGCCGGTACGGCTCATCGACCCCGCGAGTCACCAGATCGTCGACGAGCACCCCGATGTACGCGTCGTCACGTCCCAGGACCACCGGCTCGGCGCCGCGGATCCGGCGGACCGCGTTGACGCCCGCCACGACCCCTTGGCCCGCTGCTTCCTCGTAGCCCGTCGTCCCGTTGATTTGCCCGGCGAAGAACAGGTGCTCGACGGTCTTCACCTCAAGCCACGGAGTGAGCTGAGTGGGCGGATAGTAGTCGTACTCAATCGCGTAACCCGGCCGGGTCATGCGCGCGCGCTCGAGACCGGGGACCGCGCGCAAGAACTCGAGCTGTACGGCGACGGGCAGGGAAGTGGACAGCCCATTCACGTAGAGCTCGGTCGTGTCGAGTCCTTCCGGCTCGAGGAAGATCTGATGACGCTGCGCCATCGGGAACTTCACAATCTTGTCCTCGACCGACGGGCAATAGCGCGGCCCTCGACCGCTGATCGCGCCGCCGTATAGCGCCGACTCCTTCAAGTGCCGCTGGATGATTTCCTTCACCTCTTCGCCGGCCCACGTGATCCAGCAAGGCACCTGACGGGGCCGCTCGATACGCTCGTGAACGGAGAAGCGGAAGTCGTCGCTGTCGCCGTCCTGCCGCTCGACCTTCCTCCAGTTCACGGAGCGACCATCCACGCGCGGTGGCGTGCCGGTCTTGAAGCGTGACACTGTAAGTCCAATAGTATCAATGGCTTGTGCCATTTCAACGGACGGCTGATCTCCCGCTCGGCCAGCCGGAATCTGCGTGTCGGTGCCGAGGTGAATGCGGCCGCGCAGAAACGTGCCGGCGGTGATGATGACGGCACGTGCGCTGAAGCGCCGTCCGTCCCCCGTCTCGACGCCGGTGATCCGGGTGCCGCGCTGATCGAAGAGCAGATTTGTGACCATGCCCTGCGTGAGCTCGAGGGTAGGGAAGTGCTCGAGCAAGCTGCGCACGGCGCGGCGGTAAAGAGTCCGGTCGCATTGGGCGCGCGGCGCCCACACGGCGGGGCCCTTGGAGCGATTCAGCATGCGGAATTGGATGGTCGCGCGATCGGCGCAGCGGGCCATCAGGCCACCCAGAGCATCGACTTCGCGGACGACAGTGCCCTTCGCAATCCCACCAATCGCGGGATTGCACGACATCTGACCGATCGTGTCCAAGACAGAAGTCAGCAGCAACGTCTTCGCGCCCATTCGCGCAGACATGGCAGCGGCTTCAGTGCCAGCGTGGCCGCCGCCGACAATTATGACGTCATAGTCGAAAGACATCCGCTGAAACTACTAAACGAGGACATGCAAAGGCTAGACGCCGAGGCAGACGCCTGGAGGCCGAGACGCCTAGCGGGCTGTAGTTACGAGGCAGCAGGTAATCTGGAAGCGCTCGCGCTGATTTTGCGCAGCAGACCAAACAGTGTCTTGCCTGTTTCAGTTGCCAATGCTTCGAGTCGGCCGAAATCTGCCGGCTTTAGGTACTCGAGTTCGCGGGCGAGCCCTAACGCAGTCTCGACCTCTGCAAGAGAACCGTTCGCTGTATCAAGGAATTTCCGATATTCGCGAGAACCTCTGCGCGAACTTCCTTCCGCGATGTTGAGCACCACACTATACGACGCACGGCGTAGTTGGTCCGCCAAACGGAGTTGTTCGTAGTCTGGAAACGACCTGCAGGCCTTTGCGCACTCGATCGCCAATCGCTCTGCGTGCTGCCACGCTTTCAAAGTCTTGTATGGAGCCATGGCTGGAAGTTGATGCACAAGAGCAAAGACACGACACCGAAATCGCGCGTGTCGTGTCTTTCCTATGCCTTTAGCTCAACCCTAGAATCCGCCAGGCGTCTCGGCGTCGAGGCGTCTGCCTGGGCGTCTGTAGCCTAGCCCGTGCACGTCCCTAGTCTTTAGGCAGTTCTCACCCACCTCATGAGTTCTTTGAGGTTGGGGCGCTTTCCTGTCATCAGGATCCCGACCCTGTATATCCTCGACGCAACCCACGTGACTGCGACGATCGCGACTGCCAGGATTGCCAACGACGTTATCAGCTCCCCAATCGCCATGCTCCCCGCGGTCCAGCGGACCGGCGTGGCGATCGGCGACGTGAACGGCACAAGAGACAATGTCCTCGCAAACGCGGAGCTGGGATTGTTGGTCAGGCCAATGATTGAGATGTAGGAGATCATGAGCAGATATGTCACCGGTAACTGCGCTTGCCGCGCCTCCTGCTCGTTGCTCGACATCGCTCCCACGGCAGCAAACATCGCGGAGTAGAGCAGAAACCCGCCCAGGAAAAACGCGAGGAACACGAGCAACGTGGGAGTCGGGATATGGGGAAGTTGCAGATTCCGCGCGATGGAGGGATCTGCTCCCAAGGCTTTCGCGATCTGGATTCGCAATCTTATCACCAGCTGAAACGACGCGGCCCAGATGAGGAACTGAAAAAACGAAACCGAGCCCGCGCCCATGAGCTTGCCCATCATCAGCTGGAACGGACGCAGCGACGACACGAGCACCTCGACGATTCGTGTCGTCTTCTCCTCCAAGACCGACGTCATGACGTTTACGCCGTAAATGAGGATCGCCATGAACAGCAAGATGGCCATGACCCAGGCGACCGCGAACGACTGCCCCGCGCTTTCTGCGGTCGTCTGGCCCCGCGCGATCTTCTTTTGGTCCAATTGAATGCGGATCTGGGCCCAGTCTACCACCGCAGGATTTACACCCTTTCCCTCGAGTCTCGCTTTGACCACCACCCGGTTCAGGGTTCGCTGCAGGTCTTCGATCGTCTGCAGGCCGAGGCTGGAAGCCCGATACTCAGCTCGCCCGGTCTCCGTAAGATCGTTGTCGATGATGAGGAACCCATCCAGCTGCTTGTCGCTCACGAGCCGAGTGAGAGAATCCACGACCCCGGGGTGCGCGGCGACGGGCGTCGCCACGAAGCGCGTTGCCGAGAGCGCTTCCGCGACTGGCGCCCCCAAACCGCTGGTCGAGCTGTCCACGATGGCGATGTGACGCACGCCGCCACCTACCGTCTGCATGATCTGGAAGACGATCACTCCGATGGACAGCACGGGGCCGATAATCGCGGAGAACCAAAACCACTTGGTGCGAACGCGCTCCACAAACTCGCGCCGCACTACCGCCCAGACCTTATGCACCGGCGCGCATCCTCTCTGCGGCCTCAGGAATCACGGCCGCCGTGGCCGCTTCTGGGCCGACCAAATCGACAAAGATCTTATGTAACGAGGGGCTGGCAAGCTCAAAGCGTGACAGGCGCGCCCCTGAATTCACCAGCGCGCGCAGGATCTCCTGGGCATCCGCGCCATTCGCAAGCTCGAGCTCCGCTTCCTGTCCGAAATCCTGAATCCGCGCTACCAACCTCGGGTCGGCAAAGATCCGCCGGGCGTCTCCCTGGCTGCCGTCGAACGCCACAATCACGTGCTTCCCGCCATGCGTGCGCTTCACTTCAGCCAGCGTCCCGTCGATCAGCTTCTTGCCGCGCGCGATGATGCACAGCCGATCGCAGAGCTTCTCGGCGTGCTCCATGATGTGCGTCGAGAACAGCACGGTCTTGCCTCGCCGCCGGTACTCCAGAACCGTGTCGCGCAGCACCTGCGAATTGACCGGATCAAGACCGGAGAACGGCTCGTCGAGAATAACGAGCTCGGGATCGTGCAGAACTGTAGAAATGAACTGCGCCTTCTGCTGCATCCCCTTGGACAGGTCGGAAACCTTGCGCATCCGCCAGTCGCTCAGCCCCAGCTTCTCTAACCACTCCAATGCTTTGGCACGCGCGTCGCGTCGCGACACACCCTTCGCCTCCGCCAGAAAGATCAGCACATCGAGCACGCGCATCTTGGGGTATAGCCCGCGCTCCTCGGGCAAATACCCGATGCGCGCCGAATGCGTACGGCCGCCGCCGACTTGATCGAACAGCCGGATCGTGCCGGAGTCGGGCTCGTAGATGTCCATGATCATGCGCAGCGTCGTCGTCTTACCGGCACCGTTGGGACCAAGCAAACCGTAGATGATGCCGGAGGAAACGCTCAGGGAAAGCGCATCGACGGCGGTGTGTCCCGCGAAGCGCTTTGTAACGCGATCGACGACGACGGGTTCAGACATGGCCCCAAACTAAAGCGGAACGGAAAAGCGTGCTACGCCGGAACGCCGAACAACTCTCCCGCCTTCCGCACTGCGGTCACTAATGCGTCGATGTCGTCGACGTCATTATAGATGTAGAAGGACGCGCGCGCGGTGGCCGCGACGCCGAGGCGACGCATCAGCGGCTGTGTACAGTGGTGACCGGCGCGAATACAGACGCCGTCCTTGTCCAGGATCGTTGCCAGGTCGTGCGGGTGAATGTCGCCGTACGTGAATGGAACGACGCCGGCACGGTGGTCGCGCGGTCCATAGATGGTCACGCCCTCGATCTGCGAGAGCCGCTCGATCGTCAGGTGGGCGAGCTCCTGTTCGTGCGCGGATACCCTCTCCATTCCGAGCTGCTCGAGATAGGCGATGGCGGCGCCCAGCCCGACGGCAGCCTCCACGTTGGGGGTCCCGCCTTCGAACTTGTGGGGGATCTTGTTCCAGGTGGATCGATCGTCCCACACCCGCTCGATCATCTCGCCGCCCCCGTGATAGGGGGGCATCGCCTCGAGCAGCGCCGGCTTGGCAATCAACGCCCCGCTTCCCATGGGACCAAGCATCTTGTGGCCGGATAGCGCGTAGAAGTCGCAGTCGATCGTCTGCACGTCCACCCGGAGGTGCGGGCTGGACTGCGCCCCGTCCACCACCGTCACCGCGCCCGCCGCGTGCGCCAGTTTGCTGAGCTGTGCCGCAGGATTCACGGTCCCGAGCGAATTCGAGACATACGGAAAGGCAACGAGCTTGGGCTTTGCCTCCAGGGCCCGCCCGAAATCGGATAAGTCGATCCGTCCGTCGTCCGTGATCTCGACCATCCGCAGCGTGGCGCCCTTTTCCTGACACAGGATCTGCCATGGCACGATGTTGGAGTGGTGGTCCATCGCGGTCACGACGACCGTGTCGCCTCGCTGGACGTTGGCTCGACCCCACGAGCCAGCCACCAGGTTGATCGACTCGGTCGTACCGCGGGTGAACACCACGCCTTCCCGAGCCCACGCATTGACGAAGCGGGCGACCGCGGTCCTGGCAGCCTCGTACGCTTCGGTCGCTTCCACGGCGAGCGCGTAGGCGCCGCGGTGCACATTCGCGTTGTGGACGTTGTAGTAGTGGACGATGGCGTCGATCACCCGCCTCGGCTTCTGACTGGTCGCCGCGTTGTCGAGGTACACCAGGCGCTGGCCGTTCTCTTTCTGCGCGAGGATCGGGAAGTCGGGGCGAATGCGACGGGTGTCGAGCATCAGAAGTCCTTGGCCGACTCGGTGGTCACAGGCTCGACGCTGTTCTGCAACGCCGCGTGCAGCGCGTGCCACGCGAGATTCGCGCACTTGATGCGGCTGGGAAATGCCCGGACGCCTGAAAACGCCGCCAGCTTGCCCGGCGCGTTCTCACCACCCGCGAGCATGTCGCGAAATGCCTGAAACATCGTTTCGGCGGCCGCAGTCGATTTTCCCTTGACGGCATCCGTCATCAGCGACGCCGACGCCTTGGAGATCGCGCAGCCGGAGCCCTGCGGCATCTGAAAGCCGATATCGCTGATCGTCTCGCCGTCGAGCTGCACGTACAGTTGGATGCGGTCGCCGCACAGCGGGTTGTTGCCCTCGGCTCTGCGGCTCGCCGACTCCAGGCGCTTGAAGTTCCGCGGATTGCGGTTGTGATCGAGAATGACTTGCTGATACAACTCGCCAAGGTCGGGGGGGCTCACGGCTCTGCCAGGCGTCCCCGCACTATTGCGTCGAGCTGCGCGCGCAACGGCGCGACGTCCATGCGGCCCAGGATCTCAGCAGCGAACCCGTAGGTCAGCAGTCGCCGGGCGTCGTGCTCACCCACGCCGCGGCTCTGCAGGTAGAACAACGCGCGCGGATCGAGCGGTCCCACCGTCGAGCCGTGCGTGCACTTCACGTCGTCGGCGTAGATCTCGAGCTGCGGCTGGCTGTCGGCGTGCGCGTCGGTCGACAGCAGGAGGTTGTTGTTGGTCTGTTTCGAATCGGTCTTCTGCGCACCGGGCCGGACGATGATGCGGCCGGTGAATACACCGCGTGAATGCCCGTCGAGCACGCCGTTGAAGTACTCGTGGCTCTCGCAGTGGTCCGCGGCGTGGTCGATCGTGGTGTGATGATCGGCGTGCTGCTCGGCGGCGAGCAGGTACAGGCCGTTCAGGATCAGCGTGCCACCTGGACCCGCCATCACCGCGCCGATATCGTGCCGCGCCAGCGCCGCACCGAACGCCACGGTATGAAGATTGACCGTGCTATCACGGCCCTGGTGCGTCTGGGTTGCCGCAACGTGATAGGCCCGCCCGCTGTCGCGTTGTACGCGATGATAATCGACCCTGGCCGCCTCTCCTACCACGACTTCGGTGACGCTGTTTGTCCAATACGGACCCTCGCTCAGCGACGCGTACGTCTCGACGATGCTCGCGCGAGCTTCACGCTCGAGCACGACGAGATTGCGAGGATGGCTCACCACAGGCTTCCCGCCCGTCGACAGGAACAACAGCTGGATCGGCTCCGCGATTGTTGCCTTGGCCGGCAGGTGAACAAATGCCCCGTCGCTTACGAACGCTGTATTCAGTGCGGAGAACGGGCGGTCTTGCGTGGCGGCGTACTGGCCGAGATGCTGGCGGACGAGATCCTGACGATGCGTGAGGACATGTGCCAGACTCTGGATGTCGTCGAAGAACGGAGTGGAAAGCGAGGGCTGGAAGAACCCGTCAATGAAGACGAGCCGATACCCCGCCTCAAAAAGCAAGAACGGCCGGATGTCCTCCAGCTGCGGGATGCGAGCAGGGGGATGCGCTAGCTCGAACGACGCGTTCGCGATGGGCGCGACGCTCGTAAAGCGCCACGCCTCCTGTTTCATGGTGGGGAAGCCCAGATCGCCGAAGCGAGCGATGCCACTCTCGCGCAGGTCCTTCAGCCAGGTGGGCGCGCGGGACGCGCCGTTGGTCGCCCACGCGTTGTAGCTGC
>Ga0209588_1000467_pt1 | contig 10414 bp, 8 predicted proteins | sample Rivendell_Oct201_10_FD_188351 | JGI IMG/M metagenome (GOLD analysis project Ga0209588, IMG submission 188351) | Vadose zone soil microbial communities from the Eel River Critical Zone Observatory, Northern California, USA -... | ecosystem: Host-associated > Plants > Roots > Rhizosphere > Soil ...
CTTTCCTTCCTAGCTCAGAACGGACGGAAACTCCAGCATTGAGGAGCAATCAGCTTGTTTTGTTTGCCTTAGCCGCTTTGCTGTTAGACTGCCGTTTCCCATGCACTTGGACGAGCTGAACTACCATCTCCCCCGAGAGCAAATCGCGCAGCGGCCACTCGACCGGCGCGAAGCCTCGCGGCTCCTGATCTTGGATCGTTCCACGGGAGTTCTCGAAGACCGACTCTTCGCGGAATTCCCCAGTCTCCTGCGGGGTGACGAACTCCTCGTCTTCAACAATGCGCGCGTCATCCCCGCCCGCCTTTTCGGGAGGCGTGCCGGTGTCCATTCGCAGCCGCCATCGCGCGCCACGAGATCCGAGCATCTGACCGGGAAAGTCGAAATCTTCCTTACTCGTGAGATTGATTCCGAAACTTGGGAGGCGCTTGTCCGGCCCGGCCGCAAGATGCAGGTGGGGGAGCGCGTTCTCTTTGGCGAGGGGGAACTGGAAGCGGAGATTCTCTCACGCGGTGAGCTCGGCCTGCGCACGCTGCGATTTATTTCCCACAGCGAGGCCAGCATCAGCCGGCATTTCGAGCGCCTCGGCCATGTCCCTCTTCCGCCGTACATCGAGCGCGCCGATGAAACTTCTGACCGCGAGCGCTATCAAACCGTTTTCGCCAAGCGTCCCGGCGCGATTGCCGCTCCCACCGCTGGTCTTCACTTCTCGTCCGAAATTCTGGAAAAAATTCGCGCCCGGGGCGTGGAAATCTGCGAACTTACGCTGCACGTCGGCCTCGGCACGTTCCAGCCCATTCATGGCGAAACTCTCGAAAGCCACGTGATGCATGCCGAATCTTACGAAATCCCGGCCGAAACCGCGGATCGCATCCAGGCAGCACGCGACGCTGGACGCCCCATCGTGGCCATCGGAACGACGGCAGTTCGTGCGCTGGAAGACGCCGCCCTGCGCGCGGCCGAATCAGGCTCTGCGAATCTCGTGCTTCCCGGCAAGGCCGATGCGCGCTTGTTTATTGTTCCCGGATTTCGGTTTCGCCTGGTGGAAGGCCTGCTCACAAATTTTCATCTTCCGCGTTCCACGCTGCTGGCGCTGGTCTGCGCATTCGCCGGCCGCGAGCATGTCCTGGCGGCCTACAAACACGCCGTCGAAGAGGGCTACCGCTTCTATAGCTATGGAGACTGTATGTTGATTCGTTAGTGGGTCTGAAAGCGTTTTTCGCGAGTCGCGATGATCTTACGCGTGTTGGGCGCAAGAAATTGCAACAACCCGCTTGCCGCTGACACAGGATCTTGCCAACGCAGAATTTCCGCTGCTCGAATGACAAGCAGGGAGGCCGCACCGGAGTGCAACCTCCCTCTCGTCCATTGGAAAGGTGCCACGGAAACCGCTCGTTTACTCGCTGAAGACGAAAACACGAGTCTGGCCCGCAAATCGGACTTCCCTTACCTGCCCATTCTCTCCAAGCAGCACGGCATCATAGTCGGACTTGGCGCTGCGGTCTTCCCACCGGCCTTCGGATTCGGCAACCACGTGCTTGCCTTTCTGGACGGTAGCCTTGTTTCCTTCGATCTCCAACCGGTATTCGCCGGCTTTCAACTCGGACTTGCCGAGTTTCGCGGTCTGCGCAATGTTGATCGTCTTGGAGACGGGTTTTGCAAATGCCGGTACCGCCAGTGCGACGGCGGCCAGCAAAGCCATAGTGCGGACAAACGAATTCGTTTTCATGCGTGTCAATTTCCTTTCGAACAGGATCGAGTCAGCCGCACAGCGGGCCGCCATTAGCTAGAGAGTTGACACGCACGTGGCGGACGAGTACTCTCGCCCGTGAAGACACCTCTTCTTCCTGGACTAACGGCCGGAAAGATTGCGTGTCATGACCCCGCGGCTGCCACCGCGGGGTTTTTTTGAATCTCGCCAAGAACAGCCCCGTAACCAGCTGCACCCGTATAGACGAACCGCTGCAGACGAATGTTTCGTCATCGCGTCAGAAAAGTTTTCCAAAATCGAAAAAACCACCACCGCTGGCACTTTCGTTCCGTTGTGCGACTCAATTCGATACCTCTCCTACCTCAATTATTCATAAATAAATACGTTTTCACTGCAAACCTTTTATCGCCTCATGCGTCGCTCCGGTTGGTCATCCGCTGTTCATCCCGCCGTGCATCGGCGCGCTTGTTCATTTATACTCAAAGCCATTCTTCGGATATTAGGAATGCGGATCCTCGTTCTCAGCGACCTGCACTCGAACGCTACTGCACTCGACGCCGTCCTCGATGCCGCTCAGGACCGTTGGGATCGCTCCGTCTGCCTGGGCGACGTCGTCGGCTACGGCCCCGATCCCAACGAAGTTACGGAGCGCCTGCGCGAGCTCGGCACGCAGACCATTCGCGGAAATCATGACAAAGCCGTCACCGGATTGATGCCCACTGATGATTTCAATCCCGTCGCGAAATCCGCCGTGGATTGGACGCGCGCGCAGCTCAAGCCCGATCACCTCGCATGGCTATCGGCTTTGCCTCATGGACCTCTTGCGTCGGATGGCGTCGTGCTTGTCCACGGCGCGTTTCAGGATGAAGACGAATACGTCTTCACTCCCGCGCAGGCCCTTGACGGTCTCCTGGACTCCACCGCCACAGTCACTTTCTTCGGGCACACGCATCACCAGGGCGGTTTTTCCTATCAGGACTCCCAGCTCGAAGTCCTGCAGATTCATCCTCGCCTCAGCGAGCCTTTTACCGCCCTGCGCATCGAACTACCGCGCCGCTATCTCCTGAATCCCGGTTCGATCGGACAACCGCGTGACGGTGATCCGCGCGCCGCTTTTGCCATCGCCGACATGGAACACCAGGTCATCGAGTTTTGGCGCGTGCCTTACGATATTTCCCTCGTCCAGCAGCGCATGCGTGCCGCCCACCTCCCGGAGCCTCTGGTCCAGCGGCTCATCGTCGGTCGTTGAAGTTGTAGATGTTACTGACCCTTTATCGGCACCCAAAAAAGGATTAGTTCCGCAGCTACGTATCTCCTTTATAATTGAAATGTGGAATTCGCGGCCGAACTGCAAGCCAGCCTCCAGGAGTTTACCGCCTCCGGGATCGTCGAAGTTCGCGAGAACGGCGGCTGCGTAGCGTCTTTGTCGGGCATGTCCTGGGAAGTGCGCGGTAACGTTGAAAAGCCCCTGCTGCATCTGTGGTCAGAGCAGTTTAACCTCACGCGTCGCGTGCTGGCCATTACGGATCACTCCGAGCAGCGGCTGGCGCTGGCCGTGGAGCGCTTCGGTCGCGCCAAACCGGACCGCCTCGAATTCATTCGCAGGGAGTTTGAGCGCGGTTCCCGCGAGCTCTCACGCGAGGAATTCCGCGACCGTCTCTCCCACCTTCTTGCCGAGCAGTTTCCGGATGAAACGCTTGAATCGCTTGTCACTTCTCCCGATCTCGAACATTCCCTTTCCGGCAATTATGCCCGGGGACTTTTCCGTCGCGGCTCCGCGCACGTCGCGGTCCTGGCCGTGCCCGCAGGAGAATCATCGGACGCGACCGACAATAGCCTCACCTTCGCTTTAATCTGGCTGCGACGTGTGCGCGAATCGAATTTACGGGGAGCGATCACCGGCGTTCGCATCATTCTTCCCAAGAACGCCTGCGGCACCGTGGCGCACCGCCTCGCCGCACTCGATCCGCAACTCCCCGTGGAGCTATACGAGCATGACCCCGCCCTGAACATCCTCGAAAAGATCGATCCCCGGCGCGCAGGCAACCTGGACGCCTGGCTCGTCCCGCATCGCGAATCGGAAGCGCTCCTCAATCAAGCGCGGCCCGCGCTGGATCCCATCATCGCACTGGCGCCACAGGCCGTAACGCTGCATCCCGTGGCCCAAGCCCGCGAAGTGTGGCTGCGCTTTCGTGGCCTGCCCTTCGCTCGCTGGGATGATGGCCGCGTTTTTTTCGGTATCAACGATGCCCCAGAGGAACTCACTCCCGCTTCGCGCCGTGCCTTGAAGCATCTTCTGCATGATCTGGAAGTTCACCGCCACCCGCTTGCCAGCGATACTCGCCATTCGCTCTACCGCGTCCAGCCGGAGCGCTGGCTGGAATCCATCGTTCGCGAGGACGTCACGCGCATCGATGCCATGCTCGATCAGCGGTTTGTATACGCGCAGGTTTTTGCCAATGCCGGGGGCGAACACGGCATTCTCGATCTTCTTACCGTGACGCGTTCAGGACGGCTGGCGGTCATTGAACTAAAGGCCAGCGAGCACATCCATCTTCCGCTGCAGGCTGCGGATTATTGGCTGCGTGTTCGCCGGCAGTTGCAAAGCGGAGAGATCGCTCGCTATGGTTATTTTCCAGGCACCGTTTTGCAACAAACTCCGCCGCTTGTCTATCTCGTTGCGCCCGCGCTGCGATTCCATCCCACCACGGACGATCTTTTGAAATATCTCTCGCCGGAACTTGAAATCGTTCGCGTGGGCCTTGCCGAAAGCTGGCGCCGGGGACTGCGCGTGGTCATGCGCCAATAGCTCCGGGCGGTGAATCACTAGAGCGCCTCGATATCAATAACGTTTCTCTTTGTTCCGGAAGTTTTCTGCACACGATCGCTATCGTGCTAAACCCACTTCAGCAGAAGCGTTTCACTGATCGGCGGAGGCCGGGCGCGATTTGTCCAACTCGGCATGGCCGAGTTCCTGGCGGATGGCCGCGAGGGCTTCCTTCGGGGGACCAATGTAGCGGTACTTCGAATAAAAAGTACGCTCGTGCACGGAGAACCCGGAAAATAATTTGCGGCCGTCGAAATCGTACTGCGAAAAGCTGGTGAGCCACAGTCCGGGCAGAAATTCGTAACGCTCCTGCATGAAGTGGCTGCCCTTGTAGATCTTTCCCAGAAACAGGCCGATGGACATGTCTTCGGTGACGTCGCCCTCCATCCGCGCAAGTTCGCCGCAAGCTTCGTCGACCCAGACGAAACCACGCACTTTGGGGAAGATGGAAGTCAAGCGCGAGGTGGGTTTGAAGGCCGCGTTGGGCTCCATTTTGTATTTGGAAAGCGTGCGCGCGCCGCGCGGCTCGTTGGCGACAAAAGTAAATTGGAAGGCATTGTGCGTGGCGTCGATGAGATCGTTGCGATCTTTCTTTTTCTTCGCGTATTTTTCCACAGCCTCGCGCTGAGATCCGCTGTCATTGACGAGCACCGCCAGGACTCGCGCCAGACTCTCGAGGGCGGCGCGATAAGCGCCAGAATCGCGGGGCTTGCCATCTGTACCGAGTGGAATCCGGACCATGCCCGTGCCCGAAGGAATGACGCGAGAGATTTTTATCGCCACGGGAGCGGCATCGTTGGGATGCTTGCGGGTCTCGACGCGTTCGATGCGCTCGTAGAGGTCGAGGGCGGCCTCGCCTTTCTTCTGGTTGGTGATGACGCGGTTGAAGAAATCCGGTTTCGCCGGCCCAATCGTGGGCCTGGTATCCGGTTTGACGGATTGCGCGCCGGCGTCAGCAGCCAGAGCCAACGACAGCAGCGCGAGGGAAACAAAAGCACGTTTGAGCATCATGCAAAGTAGCGAATAAGCCGCAATATCTACTTAGGTTTGATTCGCCGTAGCACATAATTGTTGCACACCGCCGGAACGCCAAAGTGTACTGGCGGAAGCGAATGTGCACATGGTCGATGGCTCGATTCGCCGGAAACCTACGTCTTCGGCTTGTCCGCGGGCTTTTGCTGTTGCTTCTGAGCCTCTTCCGTCCAGGGCGGCACGATCCCGTTCATGCGCGCGTAGGCGATGGATTGGCCGAGATGCTCGCCAAAGTGTCCCGTGATCATGATGAAGGACCCGCGCAGGGTGGTCTGACGGTTGAACATTTTTTGCGGTTTATCGGCATCGGCGTCGTTCAGGGCGACGATGGCATTACGGAAATGCGCGAACGAATCCTTCAGAGCTAGAAGGACTCTCGGTTTGTCGTCAGAAAGGGCCATGATGGCCTTGAAATCAAAGCCAGCCGGTGGGGCGGTACCCAGTGCCCGCGCGATGCCATAATTCGCCGCGATGATGTGCGTATAGACTTCGCCTACGGAGCGCACGCCCTCGGCCGGACGCCAAGGGTACTTCTCAGCGGGCACGGCCTCGGCAAGGCGTGTGTATCGCTGTTCGTAGAAGGCGACGGCTTCCAGGAATTCGGCGCGCAAACCGGTGGTTGGTGTCGCCGATGCCATGGCAGGCGACTTATGGTCGGGGCTATCCTGGGCCCGGCTAGCAGGTGCGAAGTTCACGCCAAATACTGTAAGTGCAAGAAAATAAATACAGATACGATGCATTGCGTTCTCCTTCTGATGCTGTCCCTCGTGAGATTGCCAACCCATCTTCCTTCCCGATGGACCGCACAGGGCGGTACAATAGGCCGTGCAATACTGAATCGTCGAGATTGGACTGGACCCGGCGCAAAGCTACTCCAGGAAACGCTGAAAGCAAAGTGCCATCCCACACGTCTATATATCAAGGAACGAATCGACGGTCCTATTCGTCTTAGCTGAAGAAGGTTGGGAGTCTGTTTGGGGGTATTACCCATCGAAGGGCTTGGTGCAATCACGCGCGTGGCGCCGCGGGCACAAGTGTCCCTGAAACAGGGCCGTTTCCGGAGCGCACTGATCACCACGCTGGAGACGTTGCGGATCTCTCTTGACGCCCTTCGCGCCCATAAGCTGAGGAGTTTCCTGACTTTGCTCGGCGTCATCCTGGCGGTAACGACGCTGGTCGCCGTGATGAGCGTCATCGCCGGGCTAAACATGTACGTCGCCGACCGCGTGGCAAATCTGGGCGCGAACGTGTACCTCGTCCACCGCTTCGGGATTATCACCAGCGAAGACGCCTGGATCAAGGCACAGAAGCGGCCGCTCGTTACCATGGAGGAATACGAACGGCTCCGCGACAACATGAAAGTCGCGAGCGCCGTGGCCGCCGAAGAAGACCACAACGTCCAGGTCCGCAGCGGCAGCCTCACCATGGAAAGTACCAGGATGATGGGGGCCACGCCGAACTTTGCCCAGGTGCGGAACCTCACTGTGGCGCAAGGGCGATTCATCACCCAGGCGGATGAGGAACATCGCTCAGAGGTCGTTTTTATCGGGCAGGATCTGCTGAAAAAATTTTTCCCGAACGTGGATCCGATTGGAAAAGCGATCCGCGTGCAGACGCACACATACGAGGTGATCGGTGTGGCGGAGCCGCTGGGGAGCGCCTTCGGGGAGTCGCAGGATAATTACATGGTCATGCCGATTTCCACGTGGCGCAAAGGCTGGCACACGAACAATGACTGGGTGGCCATCTTCGTACAAGCGCCGAACGCGGAGATGATGCAGGCGAGCCAGGACGAAGCGCGCATGCTGTTCCGTGCCTGGCGGCATTTGCCGTACAACGCCCCAGACAATTTCGCGATTCTGGGCTCCGACTCGATTATGCAATTGTGGAATGACCTCACGAGAAATCTGGCCTTTGTGATCATGGCGCTGGTCAGTGTGTTTCTGGTGGTCGGCGGCATCGTAATCATGAACATCATGCTGGCCAGCGTGACCGAGCGGACGCGAGAAATTGGGCTGAGGCGTTCGCTGGGAGCCAGGAAAAAACACATCCTACTGCAATTTCTGACGGAGTCGGCCGTGCTGGCCACCACCGGCGGATTGATCGGAATTCTGACGGCTTACTCGTTGGTGTTCTTGGTGAAGGCGCTGTTTTCGTTCCCCATGGAGACTCCGTTGAGTGCCGTGATTCTCTCCTTGTGCATGGCCATCGGAGTGGGTCTCTTTTTCGGAATCTTTCCGGCCATGCGAGCGGCCAAGCTCGATCCCATCGAAGCATTGCGCGCGGACGGGTGAGGAACGGAAATGGCACAGGCCTACGGCGAAAACCTGAAACAAGCCATGGATACGTTGCGGACGCACAAACTGCGCAGCGCGCTGACGGTGTTCGGCGTCGTGCTGGGTGTAAGCGTAATTATGCTGGTGGCGGCGCTGATGACCGGCTTTGACCAGAAGGTTCAAGAGAACGTCAAACAGTTCGGCGCGGATACGGCGTTCATCACCAAATGGGACCAGGGACGGCACGGTGGACCTCCGCCACTGGAGGAACGCCAGCGCAAACCACTTACCATTGAGGACGCAAAGGCCATCCAGGAGAGGTGCCCAGCGGTCAAGAACGTAACCACTTTTCTGATGACGAACTGGGATCATGCCCACACCGTGCGTACGAAAGCTGGGCAAGTGTCGGCCATCGATTTCCGCGGCGTGCAGCCGAACTTCGGCGAGGTTTACGCCAACGCGGCGACCCTTGAGGGCCGGTTCATCGGCGAAGGGGACGATCTCCACAAGGAAAAAGTGGTCATGCTCGGGGAGAACGTGGCGCCGGTCCTGTTTCCCGAGGGGCATCCCATCGGAAAAGACGTGAAGATCGACGGCTCAGACTTCCAGGTCATCGGGGTCGTGGAAAAACCCAAGGGCGGATTCGGCATGGGGGACGAAGACCGGCGCGTGCTGATTCCTATCGGTACGTTTCGCAAGGTCTATCCCACAGCGGACGAAGTTAATATGCGCGCACAGGCCTACCCCAAGATGCTGGACCAGGCCGTGGACCAGATTCGCGAGGTGCTGGAACGGCGGCGGAACGTTCCGCTTGGAGGAAAGGACAATTTCTCGATCGCGACCGCAGAACAGCAAGTGGCGGAATTTCATAACATCGTGGGAAAAGTGGCGCTGGTGACGGTGGTGCTGAGTTCCATCGGCCTGCTGGTAGGCGGAATCGGTGTGATGAATATCATGCTGGTGAGCGTTACGGAGCGGACGCGCGAGATCGGGATCCGCAAAGCGATTGGCGCCAAGCGCGGGGACATTACCTGGCAGTTCCTGCTGGAAGCGATGACGCTGACGGGGGCCGGAGGTGTCATTGCGCTCATAGTGGTCAACGCGCTGGTGTTGTTGATCCGCGTGACCCTGAAGTGGCCCGGGGCGGTTCCGGCGTGGGCGGCAGCGACGGGAGTTGCGGTCAGCGTGAGTATTGGATTGATCTTCGGGGTGTGGCCGGCGATGAAAGCGGCGAAACTCGATCCGGTGGAAGCGCTGCGGTACGAATAGCGCGGCGAACCTTCTTCTTATCCAATCCCAAGCATTTTCAAGCAGAAATTACTTCATCAGAACAGAGCTTTTTGCAATTGCGGCTGCGCGTTCGGAAGGCGCCACCGACGCGGCGGGCCAGGTGACATCCAGGGCCAGCTCGCGGCGGACGAGCAACTTGGAATGGTGATTTACATGGACGGCCAGCGTGTTTGCGAAGTCAGAACGAATTTCCGCCAGACCCTCCTTTTCCATGCGGAGAGTCTTATCCGCTTTGTAAAGGGCCACACGGAATTGATGCGCTCCGGCGGGAAGCGAGTGTTCGAAATGAACTGGCTCGCCGGGCATGGTAGTCACCAAGTTTGTGGTGAAAAGTAATTCGCGGTCCGCAAAGACGGCCAACGTGCCTTCGTTGACGGTCGAAGTAATTTCGATCTGGAGGCTGGGGGCGGGAGCAACGCGGGCCGCAGATTCAGACGCCAGAGACGGAGATGCAATCAAATTGGGAGACGAAATCCCCTGGGAGTCTCCTGAATCGTTGTGAGGCTTCGCCGGAGAGGAAGCAAGCTTCGCCGGTCGAACGACGCTCCGTTTGGGGCGTTCTTGCGCGAGTTGCGGAATGAGGTTGCTTGCGGCGTCTGGCTGCGGGGCTTCGGTCACAGTTTGCGATGTGTGGTCGAGCGCTTCGGATGGCACCCCGGGGAAAGAAAGATGAATTGCAGGAACAGGGGGAACTGCGAAGCGATCGCGGAGGGGACGGGAGACCTGAAAAGAGGCAGCGAGAATCAAACAGACGGCTGCGGTGATCCAAACGTCGCGCTGTCCGCCCGGCCTCGACAACCAGAAGGGCTTCTTGATCTTGGGCGCCGCGGATGGGGGCCGTGAACGCGCAAACGGATAAAGAGCAGAAGCCAGTTCGTCGCAGTCCGCGAAGCGGTCCCTGGGGTTTTTTGCCAGGCACCGAGCAATGATGCGATCGAGCGCTGGTGGCACCTCCGGATTGTGCCGCGAGGGCGGTGCAGGGGCGGCATTCAGAATCTGGGCGCAGACGGCGCCAAGAGAACTGCCATCGAAGGGCTTTACACCGGTCAACATCTGATAAAGAACAATTCCGAGAGCAAACTGATCCGAGCGGGGATCTTGAGGGTCGCCCTGAATCTGTTCGGGTGCCAGGTACGCGGGCGTACCCATCAGCTGGCCGGAGCCGGAAATCTGCGATGCAAAGCGCGCGATACCGAAGTCGCCGAGTTTTACTTTGTTTTCCGCGGTGACGAGGATGTTGCCGGGTTTGACGTCGCCGTGAATAATTCCGGCGCGATGGGC
>Ga0209588_1000468_pt1 | contig 10399 bp, 5 predicted proteins | sample Rivendell_Oct201_10_FD_188351 | JGI IMG/M metagenome (GOLD analysis project Ga0209588, IMG submission 188351) | Vadose zone soil microbial communities from the Eel River Critical Zone Observatory, Northern California, USA -... | ecosystem: Host-associated > Plants > Roots > Rhizosphere > Soil ...
AACCATTTCCTGCGGGCCGTGCCTAAAGCTGCCGGTGCCCATCGCGGTCGCAGGCGATTTGAGGCCTTCCTCCCAAAGGAGCCTGGCCTCTTGGCAACTCCCCAGACTGGAACCACGAGCCAGAAAGTAAAAAACGGCCCCAGGTGCAAGCCAAGGCGTGTCTGCAATCTGCGCCTGCCAGACCGGAATGGCCGACGCTGTCCTTTCGACGACGCGGGAGAGCGAGGTTGCGAGAGTGGCATTCCAGGAGCCGACAACGGCACTCGCTAGAATCCCGACTGTCGCCGCCAATGCGGAATAGGTATTGACGGAAATCGCGTGGTCCATCTCGATGGGAACCACAATGGAAATTTGCGCCTCTTTTGCGAGTGGCCCCTCATTCGAATTGGTGATGCCGATAACGGTCACGCCGCTGTTGCGAACTTTGGTGAGCAAATTGACAATTTCCACGCTGCGACCGCTGCGCGAAATTACGATTATTGCTGAGTCCGGCGGAATAGTGGCGAATTGCAGCAACTCCGCTGCGTCCTCCATATAGACCGGGCGGGCGCCAAGGTGAAACAACGGCCCAGCAGTCAGTACCGCGTGCCAACTGCTGCCGATTCCAGTCAAGTAGACGTGGCGAGCGCTGCGGATTGCAGTCGTCGCCGCGTCCAGCGTGGGCCGGCCCGCTCCCAATAGAAAATCGATTGTCCGTCGTAACTCGTTGGGCTGGCGAAGAATGTCGCGCAAGAAGTGAGTCATCGGGCGTACCGGGGCGTGCTGATCCTTTCTACTTCTCCGCTGGCGTGATGACAATACTGCGATAGGCTACGTGCCCTTTTTCACTTCCCTGAAGATAAATGGGTCCCGGCAGTTCTTCGTGGCTGTCCAGGGCGCCGCCCGTGATGCCTGGGATTTCTTTGTTATCGATGATGGTCTGGCCATTTTGAACGACGGTGATCCAACGCCCGACCAGCGTGATATCGAAGCTCTGCCATTCTCCCGGCTTGCGGGGCAGTTCCGGCGAAGCCGCCAAGAAACCGTATACGCCGCCCATGTGGTGACTCGGTGGTTCCTCGATGGAGTCGGTTTCGATCTGAACTTCGTACCGGCCGCGCAAATAGACGCCACTATTGGAATTTGCCCCGCAATTGAATTCGACATGCAACTTGAAATCTTCAATCTTGGAATCGTTGATCAATTCAGGACCGTTCCCGGGACTTACCAAGCTACCGTCTTCGACCTTCCACACGGTCGTCCCGGTTCCTGCCATCCTCCATCCCGTCAGATCTTTTCCGTTAAACAAGGGAATCGGCTTCCCCCACTTCGGGGCACTTTCTCGATTTAGAGCTGGCGCTCTCTGGCCGGTCCACTGCCAGGGAGTTCCATCTGGCCCAGTCGTGGTCCCCGACAACATCTTCCCGACGAGCGTTCCTTCGAAGACCATATCGTCGGGCCGTTCTTCTTCCTCTTTGGGAGAAACAAAAGTAAGGCGTCCTTTCGAGAGCGCAACTTTGGGAAGCGGCCGTGCGTTTCCCCAGCGGCTCACAATCTGGGCCTTCAGTTGTCCGTCCTCTTGGCGGAGTTCCAACCACGAGGGATACTCCCGATCTGGTGCTTTTAGCGTCAAATCCCAGCGCCCCAGAAAAGCGTTGACGGATTCGGGAGTGGAGGTGCTTTTCGCGGATTTTCCGGTTTGGGAATACGCCCTGGCGGATAACATCGAGATGACCATCACCAACACAAATACGATCCTCTGAAGCTTCATAGAACTACGGATCCCCTTTTCTTTGGCGCTAAACAGCGGCTTGCCGACCATCGCGCTTCCATCTCGTTTCGCAATCGAGCAGTGCCAATCAGCACGTCAGGACTTTATAGTCTGCGAAACGGAATCCCAATACACGGGGCTCTTCCGGTAGTAAGACTCATTCGCCATGTGACAGCCGAGCGCTGCGTTGTGACCGAACACAACGTCCTGCACAACCGGTTTCCGCGACCTGACGGACTGGAAGAAATTCCAGAGATGCGGCCGCAGATCATCATAGTCGTTCCCCCGATAACTTACGCTCTGCGGGGCAGGCTCATCTCCCGGTTTGGGATCGTGCTCGTCGTGCCACTGCTTGAAGTAGGCGTTCTTCAGGCGGCTCGGGAGCCCGTAGCAGTAATAGCTGGGAGCCAGGTCAATCCCGGCTTGAGGGGTGTAGCTGAGGCCAAACTCTGTAAGTTCGATGATGCCCTTGGAACCCATAAACCGAGTGACTTCCGAGGTTTCAGTCCCCAGCGTCAAGCGCATGTATACCGGGACGTTTGCGTATTCGAACAGCACCGGATGCACGTCGGGCGTATTGCGCCCATCTTTCCAGCGGTAAATGCCGCCAAAAGCCGACGCTCGTTTGGGAGCTTCATTGATTCCGAGAACAAATTGCATCCCACTGAGCAAGTGAACGAGCAAGTCGCCGGCTAAACCCGTTCCATATTCCTTCCAGCAGCGCCAGCGTGCGAAAAGAAATGGGTCAAACGGCTTCTTGGGTGCAGTTCCCAGCCACGTATCCCAATCCAAGTTCTCGGGAGACAAGTCTGCTGGAGGGGGATATTCCCAGGCCCCAGTGGGATCATTTCGGCCCAAACTCCCTTCGACAAGGCTTAGCTCACCGATGGCTCCGCTTGCGAAAAGCTCTTTCGCTTTTGCGCACAAGACGGAACTCGTCCGCTGCGCGCCGATCTGCACGATGCGATCCGTCTTCTTTGCGGCTGCGACCATCGCCAGGCCGTCCGCAGGGCTGTGCGACATTGGCTTCTCGCAGTACACATCCTTACCCGCGCCCACGGCGTCCACGACGACCTGTTTATGCCAATGGTCGGGAACTGCAATGATGATGGCGTCTATCTCTTTGTCATCGAGCAACTCTTTGTAGCGTCGCGTCGTGCGGATCGGTTTTCCGACAATTTCCCGCGCCAGTTCGTGACGCCCGTCGTAAAGATCGCAAGCGGCCGCGCACTCCACTCCGGGGAGCTGAACGGCAGTGGTCAGCAGTCCCGTTCCCTCCATGCCTACTCCCACAATTCCAAAGCGAACCCTGTCACTGGGGGCATTCAATCGCGGCAAAGCGATCAAAGGTTCGGGCTCCAGTAGAATGGAGCCGCCGAAAAGGGAAGCACCCGCTATTCCTGCACTTCTCTGCAAGAACTCACGGCGCGAGTAATCAGCCTTGCTCATATAGCAATCTCCTTTGGCGCTACTTACAGCTTCGTCGCATATTGCTCACGCTCGTCGCGATCCGCCCATTGCATGAATCGCAAATGTGCAATCGGTTTCAGAAACCGCTTGCTTTCGCTCTTCTTTTACGCACCCTAACATGGCTTGTCAAGGCTCCACTCATTCTTCTGCTGCTGGCAAATAGACCTTAACTCCTCAGAAGGCAGGCGGCTGGACTAGTTTTCGGCATTTTTTCCTTCGTGGCAGACCAATTTGTGGACTGATCTTGCGCCGGACCCGGTTTGGCCCGGCTCTCCGCATGGCCCTTTTGTACGTCCGTTTAACACGGCTCTACCGAGCAGTCGTGGTCGACCTGCGAATGACGAGTTCTGTTTCCAAATAGTAGTCCGCACCTTTTCGCCGTTTCAGCTTCAGCATCCTATCCAATGCCTCGAAGGCGGTCGTCCCCACCCGCTCGCGAGGAACTCGGATGGTGGTCAGCGGGGGGCGTGCCAGGAAAGCAAAGGAAATGTCGTCGATGCCGATAACGGAGATGTCTTCCGGAATCCCCACACCCGCCTCTTCGAGAGCGCTCATGGCGCCCAAGGCGATAAGGTCGCTGCCGCAGAAGATCGCCGTGGGCTTATCCGGCGTTGAAAGAATGGCACGTACCGCTGAGGCTCCAGCATCGATGCGGTAGTTACTGCTGATCACTGGTAATGGGTTGACGTCTCGCTTTTTCAATCCGGCGACCAGCGCGTCCTTGATTGTAATGGCCGTCCGGTTGTCGTCCGGTCCAGCAATGACCGCGGCGCGGCGGTGACCGAGTCCTACGATATGCTCGATGGCCTGCGCGATACCCCTTTGATAGTCTATCGAAATGGTGCTCACCAGCTTCTCCGCCGGGCTCACGTTGCAGAACACCACGCCAATTCCCGCGTCGATGAGTTCCGAAGCCATGCTCCTGTCGATCGAAGAGGTCATCACCGCGGCTCCGCGGACGTCACTTTCGATCAGCTTCCGCAGGATGGATTTCGTTCGGGCTTGGTCATATTGGGTGTTGCAAAGAAGGACGTCGAACCCGCGATCCCAAGCGGCGGCCTGGAATCCGCGAATGATTTCGGGGAAATACGGGTTGGCGATCTCCGAAATCACCAGCCCGAACAAATCGCTCCGGCCGGTGGCCAACCGCCGGGCGTGTACATTTTTGAAGTATTTCATCTGCCCGACGACTTCTAAAACGCGCCTCTCGGTCTCCACAGAGATGTAGTGGGTCTTGTTGAGGACGCGGGAGACCGTAGCGGGCGAGACTCCGGCGCGTTTGGCCACTTCCCTCATTGTGTGGCCCATGCTTTTTCCCCCGCGAAAAGCAAGTCTGCTGCCGGCGTGGCGCCACTGCAGCGGTCCCTCCCAGCCAGTAGACAGTGCTGGGAAAGCGCTTTCCGCCATCGATTCTCAATGCCCACACGAAACCTATCACGATTTCGCCCCCCAGACTACGGCCATCGAAAATCCAGATAGCAACGAGAAAAAGAACTTGACAACCCTCCGCCGGCACTGATAAACGAGTACCAAGTAACCGGTTTCTGAAACCGCTTGCAGCAACGCCCTCCTCGGCGTTCTTGCCGGTGACGGGACCGTCGGCGGCAATCTCAATGCTTCGCTTGGGCGGCGAACTGTTTTTTTGAGATTCACTCGCTGCTGAAGTCGAGGGTTTGTTCACTGTTCGGTACAATTGGGGGGGGGAATGCGATTCAATCTGTCCTTGCTGAGGTTTCTTTTCGTTAGTCTTCTCCTTGCCTTCTCCGCAATAACGGCTCTCGCTCAATCCGACCGCGGCTCCATCGCCGGCACCGTCCTCGACAGCTCCGGCGGCGCCGTTGCCAACGCCAAAGTATCCGTCACCAGCACGGAAACTGGTGCGAATTACGACGCCATCTCCGGCCCTACGGGCGGCTTCCGCGTTCAGGACGTTCGTGTTGGCACGTATGACGTGAGCGTCTCCTCTCCCGGCTTTAGGGTCGAGAAAAAGACGGGCGTCATTGTCCAAGTCAACTCGACAGCCTCTCTCGAATTCTCACTGCAGGCTGGGGATGTGAAAGAAACATTGACTGTGCTGGCCGACGCGCCAGCCGTCCAGACGGAAACTTCGGAGATCGGCACAGTTGTTAGCACAAAGCAAATCGAGGAACTTCCACTCGCGCTTAACGGCACAGGTCAGAGTCATTTGCGGTCAGTCGAGTCGTTTGTTTTCCTAACTCCCGGCACCGTAGGCCCAGGAACGTTCAGCGACGGTGCCTCTGGGGGCACTACGGGCGCTTCGGGTATTTTTGAATCCAAGATTTCCGGCGGGCAGAATTTGGGTACGGAAGTCATACTCGATGGCGCCAGCATTGCTCACGCCGAGCTTGGTCCGACTTTTGACGAAAACGCTCCCTCGGTGGAAGCCATTAGCGAGTTCAAGATCACCACCTCGACCATTTCCGCTGAATTCGGCCGTACTTCCGGTGGCATCGAATCTTTTACCACCAAGTCCGGCACTAATTCTTACCATGGTGCCGCGTTTGACCTGCTTCATAACGACAAGTTGAACGCCGTCCCTTGGAACAATATTTCCAACGGGTCGAATGTTAAGCCGCGCGACCATCAAAACGATTTCGGCGGGAGCTTCGGCGGTCCTGTGCGGGTGCCTAAACTCTACAACGGCCATGACAAGACCTTCTTTTTCTTTTCCTGGGAGCAGTATCGCAATAACCAGGGCAGTACAAGCAAGACGACGCTGCCCACGGACGCGGAGCGTACCGGAGACTTCTCGGCGTTGCTTGGTCCGGCCACTGGTCGGATCAATCCTTGCGACAATACGCCTGTATTGCAAGGTCAGATATTCGACCCTTCAACCTCGAAGGTAGTCAACGGGACTCCATGCCGTACGGCGTTCGCTGGCAATAAGATTACAAATCTTAGCCCGGTCGCGCAAAAAGTCCTCTCCTACTTGACAGCCCATCCTAATGTCGCGCCGACGCCACTCAATAAAAACGGCCTGATCGACAATTTCATCTTTAACACCAGTCTCCCCATTCTGGACACCACCATGAGTTTCCGGATTGACGAGAACTGGGGCAATAGCAATAAATTCTTCTTCTCCTATAGCAGCCGCGACCAGGAACAGTTTAACGGTACGCCAGCCATCCCTCCGCCGCTTGATCAGAATTTTTATAAATCCCGGTTCTCCCACTACCTCCGTTTTGGATGGGACAAAACCATAAGTTCTTCCCTGCTCAATCATTTCAATGTCGGCTTCAACCGGTTGTACAACCCGAGCACAGCCGAGAGCTTCACCGGGCAGGACTGGCCAAAAACACTAGGAATTCCTGGCATCAGCGGGGTTCTTTTTCCCCAATTTACCTTTAACGCGAGCGGTCTTAATATCGGGTACCAGGGGTTTAGCGCGAGCAACTTTGATATCGCCATTCCGAATGGCCTTATAGTGGCTGACAGCGTTTCTTGGATTAAAGCCCGGCATGCATTGCGCATGGGGTTTGAGTGGCGTGCCTCCCAGTTTTCGAGGCTCAACAACGGCAACACTTCACCAGCCTACGACTTTAATAATTTCCAAACGGCCTTTGCGCCAAACGACACTCTCTCAGGTGACCCTTTCGCCAGTTTCCTGCTGGGTCGGCCTCAAAAGGAGACTGCCCGCATTTCCTCGCTCATTCCCCGGTGGAACCAGAACTATTACGCCGCTTACGTCCAGGATGATTTTAAGTTCCGAAAGAACCTGACGTTCAATCTAGGATTCCGCTACGACGTGGATACTCCTCGACACGAAGCGCACGGAGGCCAGTCGGTTTTGGACCTCAACATTCCAAACCCGGGCGCGGGTGGAACACTGGGGGCTCTGATCTACGGCTCCAACGCGACAGGTGCGAAGACCTACTACAAAAACTTCGGCCCACGCATCGGATTTGCCTATGCGCCGGAGAAATTATTCGGCCGCTTCAGCCGGACGGTGATCCGCGGCGGATACGGTATCTACCATGCCGCGCTCTTCTACACCGACTTTGGTGATTCGCTTAGCAGTGGGGCCACAATCAATCCGACTTTTGCATCCCCAGACAGCTTTTCGCCCGTGCTCGTGCAGGGGAAGGGATCGCTCGATGCGGGTTTTCCTGCTTTCGCGCCTCCCTCCAATGCCCAGGACCCTACTCTGCTGAATGGAAATTTTCAAGGCAGCCCCAGCTACGCCGGGCCGCGGAACGGCCGCTCTGGAATGGTACAGAACTGGAGCTTTGAGATTCAGCACCAACTCGCTCCCGATCTCATCTTCAGCCTCGGCTACGTCGGCAATCATGCCACGCACCTGAACTCGAATCTTCAACAACTCAATGCCATTGATCCCAAATTTCTCTCTCTGGGAACAAAGCTGATGGATCCGGTCACCAGCGCGGCAGGCCAGGCTACCCTGGCGACTCTGGGCGTCACGGTGCCAGCTTGGTTCGAGTCGTTGTATGGTCCAACCGGAAGCGATCTGGTTGGCCAGTTACTTTTGCCCTTTCCCCAATACCAGTCTGGCGGTCCACAGAGCGCTGGTGGCATCAATACCAACTGCTGCTTGGAAAACCTGGGTCAATCCACGTACAACGCGCTTCAAGCAAAACTCGAACGGCGCTTCCGGAATGGATTGAATCTTCTGGCGTCGTACACTTTTTCCAAAACACTGACGGACGCGGACAGCGCCTATGCAGGACTAACGGCTTTCGGGAGCTCGGACACCTTTACCGCCCAGAATCCGCGCGACCTAAATTCGGAAAAGGCATTGAGCTACCAGGATGTGCCGCACGCATTCGTGCTCAGTTATCTTTACGAATTGCCCATGGGCAAAGGTAAGAAGTTCCTGAACAAGGGCGGGGTTGTGGATAAGGTGCTGGGCGGCTGGCAAGTGGGCGGTGTGCATCGCTACCAGAGTGGTGCGCCATTCATCCCCTTCACAAGCGACGCACACAATTCCCAGTTCGGCACTCCAAACACCCGGTTGAGCCGTATTCCCGGCGTGCCCTTGCTCGCTCCAAATGCAGCTTCCTACAATCCATTCTTGAGCGGCAGCGGATGCACGGCAAATCCTAATGGTTCTGGCACATTCCTGCCGCAGTCAACGAACAACTATTTTAACTGCGCGGCGTTTCTCGATCCAAACGCTCCAAACCTAGTAGCCCAGCGAGGCTACACGTTCGGCAACCTTCCGAAAGTCTTCGGCGATATCCGCAGCCCCCATTATGTGAATGAAGATTTCTCGTTTATCAAGCGCTTTACGCTTTACGAAGCGCACGTGCTGTCCTTTAAAGCGGATTTTGTGAACCTCTTTAACCGGCACACTTTCGCTCGCGGCGATGGCTGCGTTACTTGTGACTCGTTTGGCCGACCCGGCGCTCAATTCGGAGGTTCTCCATCAAGCGTCAACGCACAAAAAATGATTCAGCTAACGTTCCGCTATCAATTCTGACGTAGTGCAGCCCGGAATTAGCAGAGAACCTCCTCCGCCGTCGAGGCGCAGGAGGTTCTCTGCTCTAGAAGACACGTCGCTCACCTGCGACCCGGTATAATCCTTAATTGTGAAAATGCTTGCAACAAAACGTCTGCGTGCCCAAGCCGCCCGGTTTATGCTTGCTTCTTTGTCATTTCTGTTCTCTTTGGCATGGCCGCTTCGCGCTCAAGGGCCTCCCGAGGTCTCCGAGATTTTCCGCAAGGCGTCGGAAGCCATGCGGCAGGGGGACTTGAACGCGGCAGGAGATGCCTTCGCAGCGGCTGCCAAGGCAGCCCCGGCCTTTGCCGAGGCGCATTTCAATCTGGGCCTGGTGCGGGAAGAACAAGGCCGCATGGACGAAGCCATAGCCAGCCTGCAAAAAGCGCTGGCGCTCAAGCCGCGGCTCCATGGCGCCAATCTGTTCCTGGCAGTGGCATATTACCGGATGAGCCGGTTTGAGCCGGCGCTGACGGCCATCCGTAAGGAGACTCTAGCTTATCCAAAAGACGCCTCAGCCTGGATGTGGCTCGGCGTTATTCGGCTGGGTGCCGATCAGCCGGAAGAGGCAGCTGCGGCGCTAGACAAAGCGGCACAACTCGCACCTGCGAACGTGGATATTCTCTACCATCGCGGGCATGCCCACCTGCTCGTGTCCAAGCTCAGCTACCAGCGCATGCTTCGTGCGAATCCCGACTCATGGCGCGTTCGCCAGGTACTCGCTCAGGCGGATGCCGAGGCCGATAGAGACGCGGATGCCATCAGCGAGTACCAGGCAGCCATCAAGGCGGCGCCCCAGCAGCCCGGACTCCATGAAGAATTGGGAACGGAATACTGGAAAATGAACAAGATTGAGGAGGCGGAAGCGGAGTTCAAACGGGAGCTGGAGATCGATCCTCACAGCATGCTGGCTACCTACAAACTCGGCAGCTTGTTGGTCGAAGGCGCTAAACCGGAGGAAGGAAAGCCACTAATTGAGGCGGCCTTGCGCCAGGACCCCAACCTCAAGGAAGCTTACTACTACCTTGCGCGCGCTTACATGCAGTTGGGGAACGATACGGAAGCGCTGGACACCCTGAAGAAAGCCATTGCCGTCAACCCCGGTCCTGAAATCCTCGCCCAAGCCTGGTATCAACTGGCCATCGTTTACCGGCGGTTGCGCCGCATGCCGGAAGCACAACAAGCTCTGGCTACCTTCCAGAAGCTCAAGGACCAGGAATCCGAGCACCGCCAGCAAGAACTTCAAAGGAAACTCGAAAAGCAGAATTCCCATTGAACTGCGGCACAAGGGGACGTCAGCAAAGGTCCGGTCGTCTTGGGACCGAGGATTCCAAACTGACTTGACGTCCGCGGAGCCACCACTTCGCCATCTCGTAGAAACTACAATACTTAGATTAACCTTGACAGATATTATCGAGATGGTATAATATCTTGATGTTGAAAGCGGTCCACCTTCGTGCGATATCCTCTACCTCTTCACACCCCTATCTGTATTCCGTCCAGCCCTTGCCGCAAGTTGACCAGGCGACTTCCCGGCCTTCTCCAGAAGCCATTTCGCGCAAGCCTATTCGGATCCTCCTAACTCTTTTAAAATCAACACTTGCAGGCGTCCTCGCAAGTGTTGGGCTCTGTTGACTTCCTCGACACGCTTTTCGTTGCGAGGGATCGACAAGGGGAGGCTTACAGTGTTTTCTGATGGGGCA
>Ga0209588_1000469_pt1 | contig 10369 bp, 7 predicted proteins | sample Rivendell_Oct201_10_FD_188351 | JGI IMG/M metagenome (GOLD analysis project Ga0209588, IMG submission 188351) | Vadose zone soil microbial communities from the Eel River Critical Zone Observatory, Northern California, USA -... | ecosystem: Host-associated > Plants > Roots > Rhizosphere > Soil ...
GGATGTCTTTCGGCGACGTACACTTCCTGCGCGAGAGAAATTAGAGCTTCCCGACACAGCAAACCGACCGCCTGAAACTGCTCTTCAGTGGTGGCTGAAGCGAGTCTGTCTCGCAGTTCTCCTACAGTACGATCCACACGTGCCCACCCAGTGGGTTCGAACTCTTCAACGCGACCTGTGCGAATACGGTTGATAAGCGGGTTGAAGATTTCCCCCACGAATACCCGACGGGATTGATAAGTTGGCATGTCACCGCTGGTCCAGCGACCATACCAATCCCAGAGACTTCCATAAGGTAGCGGGTTTTCGATCCTGCGCCGTGCAAGTGCTGCCGCAACGACCGCGTAAGTACGTTGGAACTGATCGTTGACATCGTTGATCAGCGGTCCACCGGTCGCAACCGCAATCATGGTGTTCAGAAGGTATTCAAGTCCATCAAGAAGTTCGGCGTCTGTCACAAAGAGATCCCGTGTCGTTCTAATACACGCCATCCGCGGGCAAGCGAGCGAACCCCGATAGTTGAAAATGTCGGGGTTTGTCTTCTTTCCACTCCCAGTCTGCATTCGATCTCGTTCAGGGACAACCTCGGATGGAACTTGCTGGAGCCGGCGAGGGGGTTGAACCCCTGACCTGCGCATTACGAGTTCAAAAGCCCTGTCCCCTGGCACCACCTGCCGTCGCCGACCGCGCGGTTTTCAAGGATTTCGAGGGGTCATGCAGGCCCATTTCACCTGCCGTCACCACACGTTTTCGTGTGGCATGTAATGCCCTCGCTGCAGGAAGAGTCGGCCGCCAAGGACCGGCTCTTCGGCTACGGAGGTTGATCTCCCCCGCATGGCTGTAGTTTGGCTGACAGTGACGGTTTCATCAGGAGTCTTCCGGCGAGGGAATTATCTGATGATTCGCAACGAACTGATTACAGTGTCGAGCAGCTGCTTGTCGGGTTTCACGAACTGACCTTCCGCGACTACATTCACGATTCTTACGTGATATTCAGGGTGTTTGTGTGCAGCACTTTTGGGTGGCAGTTGATCCCCCCTCAGATATCCTAGGATGAACATATACTCGGTATCTCCGGAGGTAAAACTGTAACGAACAGCCTTATTCCCGAAGAGCGTGATGTACTCAGGACCCTGCTTCCAACCAGGAACGCGACGCTGAAAGATCCCCTTCGCCCACTCAAATGTAGTGTCAACGTATTTGCTAGGGACATAGTCGCCTGAACTATCGTGGGCCGTCGGCGAGAATCCCATCTCTAAACCGGCGTATTTCAAATGGCCAACGCCAAATTCTTTAGCAAAGTCGATGTTGGTGAAATATGGTGGCCCCTTATATTCCCGTTGAAAGGCAGCGTAGCCCTTCGGTAGTTCGAGAGTGACACCCATGGTCTCCAGGAAAATTGTGTACTTCTCCGGTGGAGCCGAAAGTGTAGGTCTCAGACAACCAGCGAGGATGAGCGCAATAGAAGGTATTATGGCCTTTGCTACCTCTCGTCTGCTGCCCATGGTGTTCTACGCCCTCCCGAAGTATGTCCATCTCATTCGAGAAACCCAGGCGAGACACCCTAGCTCAGTCCCTCCTGAATGGCTGTAGTTTGGCTGTAAATGCGGGTCTGCGACATGATCCCCTTTAGGGGTAATTCTGTCGAATTGCCGCGTCTGTCGCGTATAATCTGAAGGACGTGGGGACGTAGCTCAGCGGGAGAGCACCTGCTTTGCACGCAGGGGGTCAGGGGTTCGAATCCCCTCGTCTCCACTAAGCCGCATCTGGAGCGGAGTTTCGCGATTTCACCCCCTCCAAAATCCGCCGAAAAAGCGGAGGCTCACCCCCTTTCACGAGGCTGCACACGCGTTCTTGCTTAGCAAGCAGGTGGCAGGATGTGCCGAGGCCACGCTGCGGGCCTATCGCTGGTGGCTGGAGCGGATTCTCACGGGCGTGTCTGGAATGACACCTGTGGCCGTGCATGGATTCTTCGCCCGCCTGCAAGAACGCGGCCTCAGTTCGATCCCGGGGTAATGTCTCTGTGGGTAACGGTTGCTTTTGCGTGTGTCTCAAAATACCCTGATGAGAGGAGTCGCTCAAATCCTACCCTCATGCCAGGATGGCGGCTAATAGCTCGTTGGGGCATAATTTGTAGAAGATCGCTTGTTTTCGGCAATAGCGCGGCTCGACGATTTCAAAGCCAGTTTGCGCTAGCTACGAGCACAGGGAGAGATCGAGTATGCGGCTTGCCCCAGGCATCATCGCGGCGATCTTGGCTCTTAGTCTAGACAATGGATTCGTGCGCGCGCAGACAGACGACAGGTGGTTATACGATCTCCACATGTTCGATACACAGACCGGCTGGGCGGAGGGCGCGAAAGGGCGGGGTGGAGTTTTTCCCATGGGTGCAGAGGCATCGATCGTGCGCACCAGCAACGGCGGGGTTCATTGGAAGGACGTTACGCCGCAAGCCCCTCCTGGAAAACAGATCGGCTACAACGCCTTTGAGATCCATCCACTTACCGCACTCCGCGCGTGGATCAGGACGTCAGGAGGTTCACAGACTGCGGATCCCGGGAAACCCGACAGCGATGTGCTCTTCCATACGATTAATGGCGGCGAGACGTGGAGTAGCGCGACCATCCCGTGGAATAGCGTGCCCGTTTCGCCCGGCTCGTTCGGCTGGTTCATCGACTTCATCAACGCCCGCGATGGATGGCTAGCATCAGGAAACGATATCTATCGTTCGGCTGACGGCGGCAAAACATGGATCACTGTCGGGAGCGCAAAATCCCCTTGTCGTACTCAGTACACTGCACGGTCGCCAATCCAGAGCATCGCTTTTCTGAACGCCACGACTGGGTGGATTACGGGGTATTGCGACGATGGAGTGGGAATATATCACCTTCTTACGCTTGACGGGGGGCACACTTGGCAGCAACAGAAGCTATCCCTACCGCCACAGTTGACGCGCGCTGGTGCCCTGCGTATCTACCAGCCATCTCCCGGTCCTGAAATCCCAAGAGGACCAGAGTTTGTTACGGCACGGGATGGCGTGTTCCCCGTAGTTTATGGCTCTAACCAGGATGCCGGCGCATTCTTCTACGTCACGCACGACGGCGGCATGACCTGGATGTCAACTACGCCCGTCACCCTGACAAGCGACCGCACCGCCGGGGGCGGCCTATGGTCTACCTATCAGTCGTCGAGCTTCGCTGATGCGAATCACGGGTGGGTGACGGATGGCCGTGCATTGTACGTTACACGCGATGGCGGGCAGCGGTGGGCAAAGTTACTACCCAGCCTGCCCTTTGACCGACCACTGGGGGAGATAGCCTTCGTCTCACCGAGGGTGGGGTGGGCGACAGGACAGGCAGGTAGGATACCCTTCCTTTTGAAAACTCTGGACGGCGGCTACACGTGGACACCTGTGAGTTATGTTGTCTCACCGAAGTAAAACTGGAACTGCGAGGTTGGTGGATTGAAACGCTTCTTCGCGTGCGCCTCTGATACTTCGGTCACCTACACCAGGGTGGTTGACCAGGTCTGTCATTTCATCTAGTCTGCCCGGAGTCCCGTCATTCCTCGTGGTCGCTTTTCGAAATTTGCTCCGCCCGCTTTGTTGGATGACTACGCGCGGGAGGAGAATAAATGTGAGTGGGAAAGTTGGTACTAATCAAGTGAAAGCACTGAAACGTTGATTTTCTTAACTTAACTCTGGAAGCATCAGACGAGTTCTTCGTCGCAGCGTCGCTTTTAAGTCTTCGGAACTAAGGGGAACCCTTTAGGACGCTAGCGTCGACAGTTTACCTGTATGTTTTGAGGAGCGAACTGAGATGTTCGCATCTACCTACTGCGGGCAGGCGTATTGTGGACAGGGCTATCCCTCACCGGCTCACTGGGGAGTTGACTCTATAACCCATGCTGATGACCCTGGAGTAGCGGGCGGAACATTCTTCGAGGCGCTCGCGGCAAAAGCGGGTAGACCCCCAGAGTTTTGGTGCCGATATGTCGCAAGCGCATCAAGGTCTAGCGACAATCTCCTCCCGTCTGAAGCAAACTATCTAGCCAGCAAGAACTGTAGAATTCTCATTATCTACAATGGCACCCTCAGCACTACCGTTCAGACTAGAGACCAGGGCGTAGCTGCGGCAAACGATGCGATCACCTTTATCCTCAACGCCGGTCTCCAGGTCCCTCGAGGTAAAACGGTCGCGATTTACTGCAATATCGACGCCGGTTGGTCCCCGATGGCGGCATTTTTCGGAGGATGGTTCGATACGCTAGACGCCAGCGGGTACCAGGGAGGCGTCTATGGCGACACCACGGCTGCCCCGTTCTATGGGGCATACTGCAGCGCTTATGCGACTTTTACGAGCGCTCATCCTGCCTCGCCAACACCATTACTGTGGACCTGGGAACCACCAGTGGGCTGCATTTTTAGCGCCGCTAACGTACCTCCGTTCAACCCAACACCACCTCCATGCTCTGCGCGGCCCCTTCCGCCGACAGTCGTCTATCAGTATGGAAGAAATTGCATGGTCATTAAAACGGGTGATATAGATCTAGACTTGGCCAATGATCAGGGCTTCAGAAGTATGTGGGCGCCGGGCGGTTGGTCGGCGTTTGTCATCGACCTACACAATGATCTGAACAACAGTGGCATTGTGTGCGCACCGAGCCTCGAACGTCTCCCGGATACCCGATTGGTCGCTGTGATGGCTGTAGCTCACGTTGGCAGTTCTCCCGCTGATCTCGGTGCCTACGTTTCCGGGAACGACGGACAGACTTGGGCCGCGCCGGTCGAGTTGACGAATCTTCCTTTCGGCTTACCGCAAACGATGGTTGAGTGGAACGGCAATATTCTGGTGTTCGCGGGAAGCAACCCAATTTATCAGGCTATATTCGACACCACCGCCTTGGCCTGGGTCAACTTTGGCACCCCACAATCGCCGTCGTACTGGCGTTCATGGTACGCGCCGGGGGGGACGGCTGTATTTCGTTTCCTTCGAGCAGCCCGCACCTTCGACAGAACACAGGCCGCAGTCACCGCTTTGTCGGACACTACCAGCAGTCCGTTCATTCCGATAGCACCCAACGGCACAGCCGGGGCAGCGCAGACCATCCCGATTTTTGGAACTGGGAGGCCGCTCATGGTCCGCTGGGTCGGCACCTCTCCCCAAGTTGCCCAGATGCGGCCTTTCGACCAACTCCAGTACGTGAGCGGCCAACTGTATTTCGACCCAAGTATCCCCCAGTATGTCGATCTGTACACACAGAGCGGGACCACCTGGAGTCTTAACAGCACCTACACGGTCGACAATCTCAGCAAATTAACTGCGCCCACCAATCCCAACGTGATGCAAGTGCTCCGCCGAGGTCTCTGGAACATTGACTACGCGTGGGGCCCTGGAACGGTCGCCGCGAACGGCTCGGACATGTACGGGTTCTTTTCGGACAACCCGATCCGTTCAGACGCTGGCGGACTCTCTGGACCTCTCTCGGGACGCTGGCGGCGGCAGGTCAGCGGCGTCTGGACAGAGGACCCGGTCAACTTCGCGACCGACGCCAACCCGCCACTGAGTGAGCAGAACTACAATCTCCATTCCCAGGCCATGTGGCTTCATGACAACGAATTCCGAGCGGTCATTGAGATGGCCGGCCCGACGTACCCTGGGAATGGGCACTACTGGTTCGTACGCCGGAGGCTCGGCTAGGCAAGAGGCATCGGCCCAGGCTGCCGTCAGGCTGGGTCTATTCGACGTCCGTGGGACCAAAGGAGGAATGTCATCATGCCGGATGCGCATAAAAACTTCGCGTACTCGACCGTGGCAACCGCTCCGTCTCCGGCCGACACAGGCACGTCGCTGGTAGTCCAAACTGGAAATGGCACAAAGTTCCCGACTCCGCCGTTCAACGTGACCGTGTGGCCTGTGGGCGCTCAACCCTTGACGACCAACGCAGAGATCGTGCGCGTCACCGCCATCTCGGCCGATACGTTTACGATCACGAGAACACAGGAGGGCACGACTGCCAGGGCGATCTTGATCGGGGATCAGATTGCCGCGACGATCACGGTGAAGACGCTGACGGACATCGAGCAGACTGCTAGCACGTCGGTCTTCGAACAAATGATGCAGGTGTTCGATACCAATGCTGATCCAGTCGATTCCCTTATCCAGAGCGGAGCCTACCGGATATTCATCTTTTATAGCAGTCAGAATGTGGCCGCATGGAAAACACCGACGAATGCCCGGTACGCCGTGCCCGCAGGCAAGAAGCTCCTAGTGGTCGCCCGTGGTGGCGCAGGACTAAATGACTCAAACTTCCGTCAAGCCCGATTCCGTAATGTCACTGACAACACCAACGTGTTGGAGCCGACCTCATTCGGTGGTCAAGTTCAGGTGTCATATAGCTCGATCTTGGCTGATTGGGCCGGTGATCTGGCGAATCCGTCCAAATTGGTCGAGGTCCCTGCGGGGAAGACCGTTGAAGTCGAGATCTGGAACGCAGATACGAGCAAGCGCGCGATTGGTGTATGGGTCATTTGCCGAGAGGTCGCGGCATAATGCGTGAATGGTGAGCGCCATGGGGTGCCCTGGTATCTCGATGAATCCTGATCGCGGTTGACCAAAGAGGTCAACGAGTTGTTGTTGGGTGCCTTCCGCGTGCCGTAACCAACGTAAACGAGCGGAAACCACCGTAACTGACCGAAAGCAAGCGGAAAGATACCGCCGAAGAATAAACGCAGGCGGAACGCGGAGTTGCGCGTCCTGCCTGCATTTCGTGATCTACCGCGGATCGGTGCCGATTCTAGTTTGCACGCAGGGGGTCAGGGGTTCGAATCCCCTCGTCTCCACCAGCCCAATACCATCAAGGGTTTCCGCGATTCTGCCCCGCCAGAAGGGTCCCAAAAAGCAGATGCTCACCTCGAAACGGACTTCCAGGCTGCCCTAGGGGCGTTTCTCCTCAGTCGTCGCGTCGCCAACTACTCGCCCCGCTCGGTTACGAGTGCGTCAACTGAGTCTGACCAGTTATACTCCATCCTTCTCAACTGATGCTGCCCCAGGTGCTGCTGCAATCGACGACAAGCCCTGGCACGCCGTGACAGAAGGTGACTTGAACCGCGTTGAGAGGGGCAATAGACTTGCGTCAGGGGGTTTCCCCCTACGCTAAACTTTCACTGAAAGGTCTTTTGCCATGGAAATTCGCAATATCGCCATTATCGCCCATGTCGATCACGGCAAAACCGCCTTGACTGACGCCCTGATGCGTCAGACCGGCATGTTCGTGGAAGGCATGAGCATGGACACCAATGCGCTGGAGCAGGAGCGTGGTATGACCATCTACGCCAAGAATACCGCCCTCTTTTATAAAGGGACCAAAATCAATATTGTCGATACGCCAGGTCACGCCGATTTTGGGTCAGAGGTAGAGCGAATCTTGCGCTCAATTGATTCGGTGCTGTTGGTGGTGGATGCTCAGGATGGGCCGATGCCGCAAACGAGATTTGTACTCAAGAAGTCCCTTGAGCTCGGTTTGAAGCCCATTGTCGTCCTGAACAAACTTGACAGAGCGGCAGCTGATCCCAGTCGAGCCGAGGAAGAAGTGCTGGAACTCTTCCTGGAGCTTGGGGCCACTGAGGAACAAGCCGATTTCACCACGGTTTATGCGATCGGGAGAGCGGGGATTGCCAGCCGCTCGCTTGCCGACGAGTCCAAAGATTTGACCCCGCTCCTTGATACGATTCTGGAAAAGGTTGCCCCTGCCGGTCATGAGCCGAATGGGGCCCTGCAGGCCCAACCGTTCAATTTGGCGTACGATGATTATCTCGGTCGTCTGGCCATCTGCCGCATCTACCAGGGGTCGGTCAAGACCGGATCACCCGCTTGGATCAAGAAGCCCGACGGTCGCGTTATGGCCGGCAAGATCACCAAGGTGTTCACTTTTGAAGGCTTGGCCCGGAAAGAAGTCGCAGCTGCGCCGCCGGGGGACATTGTGATGATCGCCGGATTGCCTGAGATCTACATCGGCGACACCGTGGGAGACCAGCCGGAGGTTGCAGCCCTCCCCTCCATTGAGGTGGATGAGCCGACCATGGTCCTCAACTTCTTGGTCAATACGTCGCCGTTTGCCGGCCGCGAAGGCAGGTTTGTGACGAGCCGCCAGATTCGGGAGCGCCTGGAACGCGAGCTCGTGGGCAATGTCGGGCTCCGGGTCGAATTTGGTACCAATGAGATTTTCCGCGTCTCTGGCCGCGGTGAACTGCACATCGCCATCCTGTTAGAAAATATGCGCCGCGAAGGGTACGAGATGCAGGTGTCTCAGCCGCAGGTAATTTTGAAGGAAGAGAACGGTATCACGGTTGAGCCCTACGAGGAGATGACCGTCGATGTGCCGAGCGAGTACCAAGGGACTGTTATTGCCAAGCTGGGGCCACGCGGCGCCATCTTGAAAGATATGAAGGCGCACGAGACACGCGTCCGCTTGATTTTTGAAGGGCCGACTCGCGGCATCATGGGTTACCCCAGCCAATTTATTGTTGATACCAAAGGGCGGGGGATTTTGGCGTCCCGCGTAATCGGGTTTCGGCCGTATAGCGGTGAGGTTCAACGGCGCCGCGCCGAGGGTTCCATGGTTTCCATGATGCGTGGAAAAGCCGCGGCGTTTGCGCTTGATAACCTGCAGAATCGCGGAACGCTCTACGTTGGTCCAGGCACGAACGTATACGAAGGTATGGTCGTTGGCAACACGTCCAAGGGAGAGGAGATGATGGTCAATCCCGTGAAGGGCAAACAGCTCACCAACATGCGCGCGGCGGGTTCTGACAAGGCAATCCATCTGGAGCCGCCAAAAGTGCTTTCTATCGAGACGGGTCTGGAAATCATGCAAGCGGACGAATATTTGGAGACCACCCCCAAGAGCGTGCGGCTCAGAAAGCAGCATCTGGCAGGCGCACGCGCAGGCGCCACCCGAATCTGACCCAGGACACCCAGCTTGGCTTCGAGAAGGCTGCGAAGGATTACCACGGAGACTGCCGGGAAGCTGCGCGTCACACCTTGAGAACAAGAGTAGCTCCAACGCCGTCACCTTCGTGGTCACCGTCACCATCACCCCGTAATCGCTGGAAACAAAGAGCCGGCGGAAACGTTGGAATGTGCTTTCGCCAACTTGGGCCGCCCGTGAGGCCCTTGGGCTAACGAGGGCCCGTCAGACCTGTGCCGGGCCAACGTCCCCCGCGTTTTCGCCGTTGAGGATTTCCATGAGGCCATCTCATTGCTTCTCTCAGGCGCAGCTCTCACCAACCACCTCCATGGTTTCACTTCGGGCTGCGTCATCCTTCGCTACCAGCCGTAGCGTCAAAGATGCTTCGCACCCAGATACCCGTCGTGGGCTAAGTTATGTTCACTCCACGCCAAGAAAGTCTGTTCGATATGTCGATTTCGCCGCCCCTTATTCGACGTACGAATAGAGCCGGGGTCCAGGCGATCACGACCCGGAGCCCCGGCGCCAAAATCCGAACCCACAAGGAGGCACGACGATGCGAGTAATGGTGCTGGTCAAAGCGAACAAGGATTCAGAGACGGGCGTTCTGCCTGACCAGAAGATTCTCACCGAGATGGGAAAGTTCAACGAACAGCTGGTGAAAGCCGGCGTGATGCTCGAGGGTGAGGGGCTCCACCCGAGCTCGAAGGGCGCACGCGTCAGGTTCTCAGGGAGGCAGCGCAGCGTGATCGATGGGCCTTTCACCGAGGCCAAGGAACTAATCGCTGGCTACTGGCTGTGGCAAGTGAAGTCTATGGACGAGGCGATCGAATGGGTCAAGCGCAGCCCCTTCCAGGACGGCGAGGTCGAGATTCGCCAGGTGTTCGAGGCGGAGGACTTCGGCCCCGCGTTCACGCCCGAACTCAGGGAGCAGGAGGCGCGCCTGCGGGCGCAATCCCAGAAGCTCAAGAAAGGGTCGTGACGACTTCCGATACCCATCGGGCAATCGACGCAGTCTGGCGGATCGAATCGCCCAGGCTCATCGCCGGACTCGTGCGGATCGTGCGGGACGTAGGTCTAGCCGAGGATCTCGCGCAGGACGCGCTCGTCGCTGCGCTCGAACAGTGGCCCGTGTCGGGCGCCCCGGATAACCCGGGCGCCTGGCTCATGACTGCCGCCAAGCACCGGGCGATCGATCTCCTGCGGCGCAACAAGCGACTGGAGCGTAAGTATGAGGAGCTCGGCCGCGACCTCACGGCCCAGCTGGAGGGCGCCGCGCCGGACCTCAGCGCCGCGCTCGACGATCCCGTGGGCGATGATCTCCTGCGCCTCATCTTCATCTGCTGCCATCCGGTGCTCTCGACCGAGGCGCGCGTGGCCCTCACGCTCCGCCTGCTCGGAG
>Ga0209588_1000470_pt1 | contig 10352 bp, 14 predicted proteins | sample Rivendell_Oct201_10_FD_188351 | JGI IMG/M metagenome (GOLD analysis project Ga0209588, IMG submission 188351) | Vadose zone soil microbial communities from the Eel River Critical Zone Observatory, Northern California, USA -... | ecosystem: Host-associated > Plants > Roots > Rhizosphere > Soil ...
CTGTTCTGAGTATCTGAGTCCGGAATCGACGCGGGTGCTCGAGCGCCTGGGCTCGGATGTTCTCGCCGCCGTCGCTGCCGCATCACCGGCCCAGCTTACCGGCATGAAAGTGGTCGCCCCGAGCGGCACGGGCGTCGTGGGCCGCTTCGAGACGTTCAGCTTCGCGCTGCCGCGAACCCGGTTCGATGCGATTCTGCGAGATGCCGCCGAGGCGGCGGGTGTCGAAGTGCGTGAACGGATGAAAGTCGAGGAGCTCGTCTACGATGGCGGTGCGGTGGGCGGCGTGGTGGCACGGGAAGCGGGAAGCGGGAAGCGGGAAGCGATGCGCGCGCGTGTGATCGTCGGTGCCGATGGACTACGTTCGCTCGTCGCGCGGCGGCTTGGCACGGTGCACACCGCGGGACCGCGCCGCATGGCGTTCACGGCGCACGTCGCCGACGTTCACGACGTACACGATCTCGGCGAGATGCACGTCGGACGACCCGGCTACGTCGGGCTCGGCCCGATCGGCAACGGTGTGACGACGGTCGCGCTGGTCGTGCCGCTCGCTGAGGCACGTCGCGGGAATCGCTTCTTCGCCGAGCTGAATCGTTTCCCAGCAGTTGCCGGCCGCTTCGACGCTCGCCGGACTGTGCGACGGGTGTTGGCCACCGGCCCCTTCGCGCGTTGGTCGCGCCGGCCGGTGGCGGCTGGCGGGGGCGCTTTGCTCGTGGGCGATGCGGCGGACTTCTTCGATCCGTTCACGGGGCAGGGGATCTACAGCGCCTTGCGCGGCGCCGAGCTCGCCGCGTCGGCGATTATCGACACGCTCACGACAGGAGCAAGCTTGCGGCAGTACGCGCACGCTCGGCGGCGCGAGTTCACCGGCAAATGGCTGCTCGAGCGGCTGATCGGCATCGCGGTGGGATGGCCCGGGCTGATCGAGCGCGTCGTGGGACGAATGATTCGGCGGCCGGAGCTCGCTGATCTGCTCGTCCGGGCCACCGGCAACTGCATTCCCGCCCGCGCCGCGCTGACGCCCGGCGTCCTGGCGGGGCTGGTCCTGTGAGCCTTCCAGGCCATGCCTCACACGGCGTCGAGCCGCCGCAATTCCGCCAGCTGCTCGGCCGTTTCGCCACGGGCGTCACGGTGCTGACCAGCCGGACACCGAAGGGCGAGCCCATCGGCATGACGGCGAGCTCGGTCGCCTCGGTGTCGCTCGATCCGCCGCTCGTCCTCGTCTCGGTCGACAAGGCGCACGACATGCACGCGGCGCTCGAGAGTGGAACGCACTTCGTGCTCAACATCCTCTCCGCCGACCAGGAGGCGTTGTCGCGGGGGTTTGCGGGCGCGGAGCCGGACCGGTTCCGCGGCGTGAGCTATCGCGAGAATGAGCGCGGCATCGCGATCATCGAAGGCGTGGTCGCGCACATCGAATGCGAGAAGCGCAGCACGGTTCCGGGGGGCGACCACACGGTATTCATCGGGCTCGTCGTCGGTGGGGACGCCACCGATCGACGGCCGCTCCTCTACTATAGAGGAGGGTATGCAGGCCTGAGCCGTTGATGCGCACCGTCGATCGCATTCGCATTCGCGCGCCATTCGCCAGAGTCTTCGCCGCCGCCAGCAGCGTGACACGCTGGCCCACGATTCTGCCTCACTACCGCTCGGTCCGCATGCTCCATGGCGGCCTCGTGGAAATGGCCGCGTGGCGCCCCTTCGGCGCGTTCTTCAAATATCCGACATGGTGGGTGTCCGAAATGACCGTAGACCGTCCCGCGGGCGAAATCCGATACCGTCACGTGCGGGGTATCACGCGGGGCATGGACGTCGTGTGGCGTCTTATCGAGACCGCCGACGGCGGAATCGACGTTGAAATCGTGCACACGTGGGATGGACCGCGTTGGCCGCTTGTAGGACGCCTGGCCGCGAATCTCGTCATCGGGCCCGTGTTCATTCACGGAATTGCTTCGCGAACATTGGCCGGTATCAAACGCGCTGCAGAGGGAGCGACATGAAGAGTTTCCGTCGGGTCGTCATCACCGGTGTCGGGGCCGTAACGCCGATCGGTACTACTGCGGACGGACTATGGGCGGGATTGCAAGCCCGTACGTCGGCGGTCCGAACCCTTACACGCTTCGATCCGGCACCGTTCCGCAGCCACATGGCGGCGGAAATTCCCGATTTCCGCCCTCAGGACCATCTGGATGCTAAGCGCGCAAAGCGCCTGGATCGCTTTTCACAGCTCGCGGTGACGAGCGCCCGCCTGGCGCTCGCCGACGCGGAGATCGAACCGCGCCAGGAAGACCCCGACCGCATCGGCACGATGATGGGATCCGCGCTCGGCGGCGTATCGTTCGCCGAATCGCAGGTGCCACATTATCTGGCCCAGGGCCCCCGCGGGTTGGATCCGTCGCTGGCTTTGGCGGTGTTCTGCGGGGCCGCGAGCTGCAACATCGCCATCGAGTTCGGATTCACCGGACCGAACGCGACGAACGCGATGAGCTGCGCGTCAGGGACGATCGCGGTCGGCGAGGCATTCCATGTGGTGCGCGATGGGCGCGCGGACGTGATGCTCGCGGGTGGCGCCGAAGCGCCGCTGGCGCCGCTCACCTTTGCGGCGTTCAGCATCATCCGCGCCATGAGCACGCGCAATGACGACCCTGCCCGTGCGTCACGCCCCTTCGACGCGAGCCGCGACGGCTTCGTCATGGGCGAGGGGGCGGCGGTCCTCATCCTCGAGGAACGCAGCCGAGCGACCGCGCGGGGGGCGAGGATTTATGCCGAGGTCGTCGGTCACGCGTACACCAACGACGCCTATCACATGACGGCGCCGCGTCCGGACGGGCGACAGGCAGCACGGGCCATGCAGCTCGCGCTCGCCGACGGCGATGTCGTGCCGACCGACGTCGGCTACATCAACGCCCACGGCTCGTCCACGCCGCTCAACGATCCAACCGAGACGTTGGCGATCAAGCAGGTCTTCGGCGATCACGCCTACCGGCTGACGGTGAGCGGCACGAAGGGCTACTACGGCCACGCGCTCGGCGCGAGCGGCGCCATCGAGGCTGCGATTTGTGCTCTCGCGTTATCGCGGGGCTGGCTCCCCCCCACAATCAACCTCGAGCACCCGGATCCGCAGTGCGATCTTGATTGCTTGCCTGGGGGCGGGCGAACTGCGGCACCCGCTGCCGTTCTTTCAAACTCGTTCGGGTTTGGAGGAATCAACGCCGCGCTGGTGTTGCGGCCTGACAGCGGCACCCGGTAGATTGGCCCGGCGTTCAACCCGAGGTCACACGTGAATTACCGGTCTCTCCGGGCTCCTGCAGCGGAATTCGTCGGAACCGCGCTCTTCGTCCTGGTCGGCGCGGGCAGCGTCATCGCGAACATGGGGGCCGGTGCCGGCCTGGCCATCGCGCTCGCCCATGGCATCGGACTCGCCGTCATTGTCACCATCATGCTGCCCATCTCCGGTGGCCACATCAACCCGGCGGTGAGCTTCGCATTGTGGCTCGGCAAACAGATCGACGCATTCACCCTGGGCCGTTACGTGCTCGCACAGCTGCTCGGGGCGGTCGTGGGCGCACTGCTCATCAAGGCGATCTACCCTGCCTCGGCGGTGCGCATGTCCTCGCTGGGAACGCCGCAGGTCTCGGGGTCCATGGGACTCTTCGGCGCGATGGTGCTGGAAGCGCTGTTCACATTCTTCCTCGTCAGCGCCGTCTACGGCACGGTCGTGTCGCCGCAGGCGCAGCGCGTCGGCGGATTCGTGATCGGTCTGGTGGTCCTGGTGTGCGCGCTGGGCGGTGGCGGAGCGCTCACCGGCGCCGTGATGAATCCCGCTCGCGCGTTTGGTCCCGCGCTGGTCGCCTGGGACTGGCACGCGCAGGCCGTCTATTGGATTGGTCCGCTGCTCGGTGCTGCGGCGGCCGCGGGATTGTGGCGCTACCTGCTGCTCCCGCCGGGTGCGACGGATTTGAGGTGATGGGGATCGGCTAAACCCCGGGGCGCCGCCCCGGGGTCAGCCGAGCTGTTCAGCAAGCGTGGGCGCAAAGTAAGTCAGTACGATGTCCGCGCCGGCCCGCCGAATCGCCGTCACTGACTCCCACATCGCTCGTGACTCATCGAGCATGCCCCGTTCCGCCGCCGCTTTGATCATCGCATACTCGCCGCTCACCTGATACGCGCCGAGCGGCGAGCCGAAGCGGTCCTTGGCCCGCCGGATCAGATCCAGAGACGGCCCCGCCGGCTTTACCATCACAATGTCGGCGCCTTCGTCGAGATCGAGCTGGATCTCTTTCATGGCTTCGTCGCCATTCGCCACCGCCATCTGATAGGTCTGGCGATCGCCGAACTGCGGCGTCGAGCCCGCGGCCTCACGAAACGGACCATAGAAGGCGGACGCGAACTTCGCTGCGTACGACATGATGGGCACGTGCGCGAATCCACCCGCGTCGAGCGCTTTGCGAATGCCGGCGACGTGCCCGTCCATCATGTCGCTCGGGGCCACAAGATCGACTCCCGCGCGCGCCTGCATGACGGCGGTCTTGCCGAGCAGGTACACGGACGAATCGTTATCCACGTCGCCGTCCCGGATCACGCCGCAGTGACCGTGATCGGTGTATTCGCAGAGACAGACATCCCCGATGACCAGCAGATCCGGAACCGCGCGCTTCACCGCGCGGATCGCCTGTTGTACGATGCCCTGATCGTCGTACGCCTCCGAGCCGGTCGCGTCCTTCGTCGCCGGAATGCCGAACAGGATGATTCCGCCCAGCCCGAGCGACGCGGCGCGCTCGGCGTCCTTCACCAACTGATCGACGGACAGCTGCGCCACGCCCGGTAACGACGCGACCGGCCGCCGCAGTCCTTCGCCGTGCGTCACAAAGAGCGGCCAGATGAGCTGGGACGGAGCGACGTGAGTCTCCTGCACCAGGCGGCGTAGCGCCGGGGTGCGACGCAACCGCCGCATGCGACGGATCGGGAATTGGCCGGGGGCCGAGCTCATCGGGCGAGTAAGCTGCCCGCGCCTTCACTTTGGAGCAAGCGCGCGACGGCTTCACCAGCGGCCTCGGGGCGTTTCGGATCGAGATCCGCAGATGCAGTGAGTTGAACTGACCCATCGTTTGCCGTCACTCTTCCGTACAACCTGCTCCCCGCTCCCTGCTCCTTGGAGAACCATGCGGCAACGGGCGCCTGGCAGCCTCCGCCGAGGGCGGCCAACACTGCGCGCTCCGCCGTTACCGCCACCGCGCTCGCTGGATCGTGCAACGGCTGCAAGGCCTTCCGAGTGGATTTGTCATCGTCCCGAATCTCGATGCCAAGAGCACCCTGCCCCGGCGCCGGCATCACGTCGAGCGGGTCGATCACCGAGCCTTTGTCGCCGAGACCCAGTCGCTCGAGCCCGGCAATCGCCAGCAGGGCCGCGTCGAGGCCGTCGTGCGTTTCCACCTTCCGGACTCGCGTGGGCACGTTGCCGCGCAGCGGCACGACTTCGAGATCCGGCCGCAGAAAGCGGACCTGGGCGACGCGCCGCAGGCTGGACGTACCGACGCGCGTGCCGGCCGCCAGATCGAGCAGCGACCGGCCGTTGACCAGCGCCTCGCGCGGATCGTGGCGCGCCGGTATCGCGCCCAGCGCCAGACCCGCCGGCAACGTCGTGGGAAGATCCTTGAGTGAGTGGACCGCCACATCAATGCGGCCGCCCGTCAGCGCGTCCTCGATCTCCTTGGTGAAGAACCCTGTCCCTTCGAGCTCGTGGAGTGGCCGATCCACTTCCGCGTCGCCGCGGGTCTTGATCACGACGATCTCCGCGCGCACACCGTGTGCGGCGAGGCGATCCCGGACCCACTCCGCCTGCCAGCGAGCCAGCTGGCTGCCCCGGGTGCCGAGCTTCACGCGAACCGCCTCGCCAGGCTCTCCACCAATCCTGGGACGGTGTGCGGCTCGGCTTCGATGATGTCGCGTAAGCCCAGCTCGCGGGCGGTGTCCGCGGTGACCGGACCGATCGTCGCGGCGACGAACCTGCCGGAGGTGGCGGCGGGGCGCCCGATCAGATCGACGAAACTACGTACCGTCGATGACGACGTGAAGGTGACCGCATCGATGCGGCCGCGGGTGATGTCGGCGGCCAGCCCGCTGAGGTCGGCCTGGACGGGCACGGTGCGGTACACGGCGACGGTCTCCACCCTCGCGCCATGTTGCCGCAGGGCAGCGGTGAGTGCTTCGCGTGCATCCTCAGCGCTGGGAATCAGGACACCGGCTCCCGCGAGTGTACCGCCGCTGCGCTCGATCAGCGCCTCCGCCAGCGCCTCCGCGACGAACTCGGCGGGAACGAGCGCAGGGACGACGCCCCGCACCGTGAGCGCATCGGCGGTAGCGGTCCCGATGGCGGCGACGGAGGTGGAGGAGAACACGCGCGGCGTGAGCCCCCACGCGACGAGGCGATCGAACACGATTTGCACGGCGTTCTGGCTGGTGAACACGACCCAACGGTATGCGGAGAGGCCGGTGAGTGCGGCGCGCAGCGCGCCGAGGTTGTCCATCGGTTGAATGCGAATGACGGGAGCGAGCACGGTTTCGGCGCCGTGGTCTTGCAGCGCCCGCACCAGGTCGCCGGCCTGTTCACGCGCTCGCGTGACCACAATGCGGCGCCCCTTCAATGATCCGACAGGTGTCATGCTCCCCCGCCGTTGCAATCTCACCGTGGCACAACCCATTATCAAGCAATGCTCCGTTCACTTCGAGCGGCTCTTGGTCGTTTCTGCGCGCGCCGTGCCGCCGCGGCGCAACGCGATGCCCCGCGCCGCGCGCTCGCCTGGCTGCGGCTCGGCTGCAAGCTCGCGCCCGGTTTCGCCGATACCTATCCGGCGCTGGTGCATCTCTCCCGTGCGCTCGACGATCGCTGGGGCGCAGTCGAAGCGGCGCGCACGGCTAGCGTGCGCTTTCCCGATCATGCGGACGCGTGGATGCTGCTCGGCGAGGCTCTCCAGATGGTGTTCCGGCAAGACGAAGCGCTCGGCGCGTTCGAGCAGGCGCTAGCGCTCGAGGAACGCGCCGACGCCGCGATGGCCGCGGGCACGCTGTACCAGCGGACCGGCCGCTTCCCCGAAGCCGCTGCGCGCTTCGCCCGGGCCTACGCCGCAGGGGGCGGTGCTACGGCGCTGTGGCACAACGCGCAGGCGCTCTATGACGCGGGAGATCATGGGGCGGCGGATGAGGCTCTCAATCTGTGGGCGACGCAGGTCCCCGACGGGCACAGCCGGCTGCCCGAGGCGCGCGCGGAGTTACGGGCGAAGGCTGCGGCGCGCGCGCAGGTACAGTGACAGCGCGTAGCCGACGAGGATGACGCCGACCAGGATGTAGGCCGCAATCATGTAGCCGCCGTTCTGCGGTACCGATTCAGGCATGTCCCACCTCTCCAGCCGCCTCCAATTCCTCGCGCAGATAACTGAGCGCGTAGCGTTGCACCATAAACCCCAGATACAGCAGCGTGAATACGCCCAGCGACATTAGCCACGTACTCAGCATGCTGCCCGGTAGCTTAGGGCGGCCGGGTTGGAGCACGATCGGCATGGGGTGGAGCGTCGGAAACATGTAGACGCTCAAATGGATGAAGGGCACCTCGCACATTGCACAAATGCCCAGGACGGCGGCGTACCGGGCTCGCATCGCGGGATCCGCGACGGCGCTGCGCAACAACAAATAGCCGACGTACAGCAGGAAGAGGAACAAGGTGAAGGTCAGTCGCGCATCCCAGGTCCACCACGTGCCCCAGATCGGCTTTCCCCAGATGGGCCCGGTCGTCAGCACGATGGCGCAGAAGATCGTGCCCACCTCCGCCGACGCAGCGGCAAAGCGATCGAGCCGAGGGTCCTTCGTGAAGAGGTAGAAGGCGCTCGAGAGCCCGACGAGGATCATCGCCGTCTCGGCCCAGATCGCCGCCGGCACGTGCAGGTAGAAGATCTTCTGCGCCAGCCCCTGCGACTGCTCGACGGGCGTGTAGGCCAGCGCCCGCAGGTAGACGCCGACCAGCAATAGAAGGGCGATCGCCGTTATCCAGCGTCCCACCTGCACCATTCTCATTCGTTCACCGTGGCGGGAAACAGCATTACCGCGAGCGTCACGAACACGATGTCATAGACCGCCAGCATGTTAAGCCAGCCCGCGATCTCGCTCAAGGGACGGCCCGCGAGCAGGCGTCCGGTCGCGAGCACCGCCCAGCTCAGCGGTGGAATCATGAACGGCAGCAACAACACGGGAAGCAGCAGCTCCGCAAAGCGGGTTCGCACGGTCATCGCGCTGAACAGCGTCCCCACGGCGACGAACCCCACGGTGGCGAGCACGATCACCGCGATGAGCGGTGCGAGGTACGGCAGTACCAGCACGTTGAAGAACAGCGCCAGCAACGGCACACCGATCAGCTCGATCGTCGCCACAAACACGAGATTCGCGATCAGCTTGCCGAGGTAGATGCTGCTGCGGTCGATGGGCGCGAGCAGCAGACCCTCCAGCGCGTGATTCTCCAGCTCGAGCTGAAACGCGCGGTTCAAGGCCAGGATCGCCGCAAAGGTGAAGGTCACCCATAGGATGCTCGGCGCGAGGTCAAGGTTGGAAACCGCGGTGGGGTCGCGACCAAAGTTGAACACGACGAGCACGAGCACCACGAAGACGGCAACTGAGAGAATCGCGGTGCGCGAGCGAAACTCTACGAGCAGGTCCTTGGACGCGACGGCCCAGGCGTGCCGCAGCAGGTTAGGCGATCGCATTGCGATAGTCCTCGCCCACCTGCTCCGGACCGCGCCCGGCGCGCGGGGCAAAGTGCACGAACCGGCCCGCGCGCATGAACGCGACGTGCGTGGCGAGCCCCGTGCCTTCCTCCACGTTGTGCGTCACGAGAACAGTCGCACGACCGGCTGCCGCGTGCCGCGCCAGCAAACGGCTCAGCGCTTCGGCGGCGATGCGATCGAGCCCGGTAAACGGCTCGTCGAGCAGCAGCACAGTGGGGTCATGGACCAGCGCACGCGCGATCGCGACCCGCTGCACGAGTCCGCGGGACAACGCCCGCACGGGGCGGTCGGCGTGCTCTTCGAGCCCCAGTCGGGTCAGCAGGTCGCCGGGAGGTTGTGCGTCGTACAAGGAGGACCAGAAACGCAGATTCTCACGCACCGTGAGCTGCCCATAGAGCTGCGGCTGGTGCCCGATCCAACCGATCGCGCGCCGGCCGCCGTCTACCTGCGCGCGGCCGTGCTGTGGCTGGATCAACCCTGCGAGAACTTTGAGGAGGGTAGTCTTGCCGGCGCCGTTCGGGCCGAACACGGCAAGCGTTTGGCCGGGCTGCACGCTGAAGGAAACGTCGTCGAGGGCCCTGACCGCACCGAAGCTGTGGCGCAGTTCCTCAGCCAGCAGCATCGATCGCGGCCGCGAGCTCGCTCAGTTCGTAGGGTTTGACGAGATACCGGCTGTGCCCCAGGTCGAGCACATTCATCAGCGGCTCCATGCTCACGTACGCGGTCGTAACGACGACCGGGAGCGTAGGCCGCGTCTCCCGGATGCGCTGCAGCAACGCGATCCCGTCCGTGTCCGGCAACCGCATGTCCAGGACGAGCACGTCCGGCTCGAAATTGCTGAGCTGCCGCATGGCCTCCGCGCCGTTAGGCGCGTAGGCCATGGTGTACTTACCTTCAAAGAACCGCTTGTAAGAGTGTTGCAGTGCGGCTTCGTCTTCGACGAAGAGGACCTTCCGGGGCGGCGGCGCCATCGCGCCCAATTTACGTCAGGAGACGCCAGTCTCCAATTCGAAGAGGTCGTCCAGCTTGGTGAGAACAAGAAGGAAACGCAGCTCCTCGTTCGCACCGCGCAGGCACACGGTCTGGCGGCGCTCGGCCGCCTTGCGCTGGATCAGCATCAAGGCGCCAAGACCGGCGCTATCGACCGCGCGCGTCCCCGACAGATCGATCACCAGGCGGCCGGCCCCCTCGGCGAGCAGGTCCAGCACCTCCCCGGCGGCGCGGCGGAACGCGGTGCGGGACTCGAGATCGAGCCGCTCCGGAGCCGCGATCGTCTTCTCCATCGGGCGCGTCGACATCAGTGTGTTCTCCACGGGCATCGGTGACATGACTCCTCCTGCAGCGGCTTATGCTACTCCAATGCCATGCGATCTAAATCGCTCTACATCATGCGGTTGTCCAAAACCGGTGAGCCTGCTCACGCTCGCTCGTTGCCGCATACCGAACGGCGCGGTGCAACTTGCTAGAGTCGCGCTCTTCCTTAATATCCCGAATCATGGCGACTGACCGGATCGAGACCCTCCTCGACGAGAAGCGGCGCTTCGCGCCTCCCGACTCCTTCAACGCCCAGGCTCACGTGCGTGA
>Ga0209588_1000472_pt1 | contig 10330 bp, 6 predicted proteins | sample Rivendell_Oct201_10_FD_188351 | JGI IMG/M metagenome (GOLD analysis project Ga0209588, IMG submission 188351) | Vadose zone soil microbial communities from the Eel River Critical Zone Observatory, Northern California, USA -... | ecosystem: Host-associated > Plants > Roots > Rhizosphere > Soil ...
ACCCGATCGTGCCGTGGGCGGCGCGCCTCGAGCCCGGCGACGTCGTCGTCGCCCTCGGCGCGCCTGCACTCGCGGAAGCCCTGTTCCTGGCCGCTCATGACGCCGAAGTGTTCTTACTCGACCAGGATCTGGGCGCCGTCGAAGCGGCCGAAGGACGCGCCGTCAGCGAGCAGCTCGCGGGCGCGTTTCAGGCGCTCGTCATCAACTTTGGAAGTTGGTTCCCCGATCTCTTGCCCACGTTGGTCGCGATCGCGCCGGGCAGTCTCGGGCAGCTGCGGGCAAAAGACCGCGCGACCGTCATTGCCGATCTGCAGGCACGGACGCCTTCAGGTGGCGTACACGTCGTCCTCCCCACGGGAACCGCGAGCCGGGAAGTGATCCCGCTTGCTCCCGAGGCGCTCCAGACCCTCTATCGCGGCTGGCAGGTACAGGGTGGACGACGATCGAAGCGATCAGGCTTTACCGCGATCAAACCCCCGCGTCAGCTCGACACGGCGCTGAACGTGTCGGACTGACGTGTTGCGCGCCGTCTCGCTTCGTATCGGCAGGTATTTCAACAACTTAGTTTTGCGATGCGGTGGCAGGATCATTGCCTAGGCGAGCGGCATGACCACTCTCCCGCTCGTCCTCGATGACGAACCGATGGGCATCATTCTGCGGGCCGGGCAGCTGGTCCTCCGCCCCGCCAAGATTTGGGCCTACTGTTGGTTTACGGATGAGGGGGAAGATGGCGATCACACCCATCGCCATTTGCCGGTGGATCCTAAGGTCTAAACTCCAGCCTCTTACAATCGAAAGTTGAGATTCAACCGGCGCTGTGATTGGCTTGCACAGCGTCGAGCAAGACTTGCGCCGCAGGCGGGGCGTGTATCTATATGAGGCATGCCGGTATTACAGATCGACGGACACAAGATCTCGATCGAAGAAGGGCGCACGATTCTCGATGCCGCCCGGCAAGCAGGCATCGAAATTCCGACCCTCTGCTGGTATCCGACCCTTCCAGTCGTCGGCAATTGTCGGATCTGCCTGGTTTCAGTCGAAGGCCAACCCAAACTGATCGCAGCCTGCGCCGCCAAAGTCACTGACGGCCTGGTCGTGACGACGCGATCGCACGCGGCCGTCGAGAATCGCCGCGGCGTGCTGAAACTGCTCGCCGAGCGGTACCCGGCCGAGCATCTCCGCAACGGCGGTCGAGCCCATCCGCTCAACGAGTTCGAGCGCTACCTGGTCGACTACGACGTCGTTCCGACGGCGATCGAGGACCGCGATCTACCGTTGCGCTCGGGCGACGAGCGGCCCGGCGATCCGATGATCCGTCACGACATGTCGACCTGCATCCTGTGCACGCGCTGCGTGCGGGCCTGTGAGGACATTCAGGTCGTCGGCGTCCTCGACGTCGGGTGGCGCGGTGAGCACGCCGAAATCATCGTGGGCGCGGATGGCGATCCGGATAAAGCGGGATGCACGTGGTGCGGTGAATGTGTTCGCGTCTGCCCCACGGGCGCGATTTTCGAAGTGATGCCGCGGCAGCGGTTCGCTCCCCAGCAGATCCGTCATCCCGAGAAAGTCGTTCGCTCCGTGTGTCCCTACTGCGGCGTCGGCTGCCAGCTCGACCTTCACGTCGCGGACAACAAAATCGTTCGCGTGACGTCGCCCGACATCGAGCTGAACACGCCGAACCAGGGATCGACCTGCGTGAAGGGTCGCTTCGGGTACGACTTCCCACAGCACCGCGACCGGCTGCTGCGACCGCTGATTCGAAAAGCCTGGACCAAAGAAAACGGCCGCTGGACATGGAAAGGACCAACCGGAGCCGACCGACGCGGCGGACCGTGGCGCACGATCGAGGGAGAAGGCCGGCGCCCCAAACCCGGCACCCCGCCCCGCGCCACCGGCAAAACCGTGCGCGAGCTGCCGCTGCTCGAGCGGATCGACATGGACATTCGCGACCGCGTGGCGACGCCGGACGAATGGTACTCGCCGTTCCGCGAAGCCACATGGGACGAGGCGCTCGAGCTCACCGCGCAGGAGCTCCTCAGGATCAAACGCGCGCGTGGCGCCGATTCCCTCGCCTGTTTTTCGTCGGCCAAGTGCTCCAACGAAGAGAATTACCTGATCATGCGGATGTTTCGCGCCGCATTGGGAACGAACAACGTCGATCATTGCACGCGCCTGTGTCACTCGACGTCCGTCGCGGCCATGCAGCGCGCGATCAATACGGCGGCTGCCTCCGGCTCGATGCGCGAGATCGAAGCAGCCTGCGACGTGATCTTCATCGGCGGTGCGAACACGACCGAGTCGCACCCCGTGTTCGGCGCCGCGCTGAAGCGCGCGCACGAGAAGCGCGCCACATTGATCGTCGCCGACCCGCGCCGGACCGAGCTCGCCGGCCGCGCCGACATCCACTTGCAGATGCAGCCCGGGACCGACGTCGCCCTCTACTCGTCCATGCTGCAGCACATTCTCGCGTTGGGTCTCGAAAACCGGGACTTCATCGCGGCGCGCACGCACGATTTCGAGAAGGTCCGCGCGGCCGTAAAGCCGTACACGCCGGACAAAGCCGCGAAGATCACCGGCATTCCCGCCGAGCAGATTCGCCGCGCCGCCGAGACCTATGCCCGCGGTCCGAACACCAGCACGCTGTGGGCGATGGGGCTGACGCAGCACGCCAACGGCACCGACATCGTCACCTCGCTGCTCAATCTGATGTTCGCCTGCGGGATGATCGGACGGTGGGGTGCGGCGATGCTGCCGATCCGTGGCCAGAACAACGTCCAGGGCGCCTCGGACGTGGGCGCGATCCCGTTCGTCTACACCGACTATCAGCCGGTCGGCGATCGTACCGTCCGCGAGCGCTTCGCGCGTGCCTGGAACGTGCCGGCGCAGTCGCTCTCGCTCGAAAAGGGACTGATGGTGACCGAGGTGGTCCGTGCCGAGAGCGCGGTGCGCGGCATGTACATCATGGGCGAGAACCCGATCATCTCCGACCCCGACATCGCCCACGCCGAGCACTGGTTCCAGGAGCTCGAGTTCCTCGTGGTGCACGACCTCTTTCTGACCGAGACCGCGCGGTACGCCGATGTCGTGTTGCCCGGCTCCAGCTTTGCCGAGAAAACGGGCACGTTTGTGAATACGGAGCGGCGGATTCAGATCGGCCACAAGGCCATCGACACCCCCGGTGACGCGCGGGCCGACCTCGATATCCTGATCGAGTTGTCGCAGCGCCTCGGCTTACCGACGACATTCCACTCGCCGCAAGACGTCATGCGCGAGATCGCGACGGTGACGCCGAGCTGGGCGGGGGTCACGTACGACCGGCTGGAAAGCGCGGGGCTGCAGTATCCGGTGCCCACGGCCGATCATCCAGGTACGGCGTTTTTGTTCGACCACGCGTTCCCGACGTCGGACGGCCGCGCCACGTTCGTCCCCGTGGAATACACCGACCCGGTGGAGCTGCCCGATGACGATTACCCATTCGTCATGAACACGGGGCGCCAACTGTACCACTGGCATACCGGCACCATGACGCGCCGCGCGAGCGGGCTCGATGCCCGCGAGCCGACGCCGATCGTGGAGATTCATCCCGCGGATGCCAAGGACCTCGGCGTGCGTGAGGGCGAGCTGGTGCGGCTCACATCGCGCCGCAACTTCATGGTCAGCGCCGCGCGCATCACGGAACGCGTCGCACGCGGCCAGGTATTCGTTCCGTTCCATTTCCGTGAAGCGGCAGCCAACCTCCTCACCAATCCGGTGCTCGATCCCTACGCGAAGATGGCCGAGCTGAAGATCTGCGCCGTCCGGATCGAGCCCGAGCGGGGCCCGGCTAAAACCTGAATCGGGCCGTTCCCATTCCGAGAGCCCATGCAAGCGATCGTCAAGGAAAAACGCGCGCCCGGCTTGACCGTGAAGTCCGTCCCCAAGCCGGCACCAGGACCCGGCGAGGTGCTGATCGCCGTGCGGCACGCCGGCGTCTGCGGCACCGACCTCCACATCGCCGATTGGGACGCGTGGGCCCAAGGCCGGATCAAACCCCCGCTCATCGTAGGACATGAGTTCGCCGGAGAGATAGCGGCGATCGGCGACGGCGTTACCGAACTGCAAGTGGGTCAGCTGGTCACGGCCGAGGGACACATCGTCTGCGGCCACTGCCTGCAGTGCCGCACCGGCAACGGCCATATCTGTAGAAACACGCGAATCATCGGCGTCGATCGCGACGGCGCATTCGCCGAGTACATCGTGATGCCGGCGACCAACGTGCTGACGCTCGATGGCATACCAACCGAGATCGGCGCGATCATGGATCCGATGGGCAATGCGTTTCACGCGGTGCTGACGGCGGAGATTCCCGGCAGCACCGTTTTCGTTGTGGGATGCGGCCCGATTGGTTGCTTTGCCGTCGGGATTGCCAGAGCGGCGGGCGCCAGCAGAGTGCTGGCATCCGACGTCAATCCCAAGCGGCTCGCGCTGGCAGCGCGCATGGGCGCCCAGGTGACCATCAACGCCGCCAAGGACGACGTCGTGAAGACCGTGCTCGCCGAGACGGCGGGCGAAGGCGCGGACGTGGTGTGTGAAATGTCGGGGGTGCCCTCGGCATTGCATCAGGCGTTCGCGTCCGTGAGCCTCGGCGGACGGGTCCAACTCCTGGGAATTCCTACGGCCCAGGTGCCGATCGACTTCGCCAACGAGATCATTTTCAAAGGGATCACGATTTACGGAGTGATCGGCCGCAAGATGTACCAGACCTGGCACCTGATGCGCCGCTTTCTCTCCAGCGGGCAGTTCGATCCGCGCCCCGTCATCACCCACAAATTCCCGCTCACCAAGATCGACGACGCGCTCGCCGCCATCCGCTCGGGCGACGCCGGCAAAGTCATTCTGGAGATCGCATGAGCTTCATCGGGCAGCTGCAGGACGAGCTCGCGGAATTCAAGAAGGAAGGCGTCTACAAGCGGCTCAATTATCTCGACTCGCCCCAGGATCCGCGCGTGAAGATGGAAGGGCGCGGCGAGGTCGTGATTCTCTCGTCGAACAATTATCTGGGACTCTGCGACGTCCCCGCGGTCGTCCAGGCGGGGAAAGACGCGCTCGAGCGCTGGGGCGCGGGCACCGCCTCGGTCCGATTCATCTGCGGCACGTTCACCATTCACCGCGAGCTCGAAACCGCGCTGGCGAGGTACGTCGGCTGCGAATCCGCACTGACCTACGCGAGCTGCTGGAACGCGAACGAAGGCCTTTGCCCTACCGTGTTGAGCGAACCGGACCTCGTCATCTCCGATCAACTGAATCACGCGTCGATCATCGATTCCGTCCGACTCGCCAAGGCGATCACGAAGTGTCAGACCGCGGTCTACAAACACTCCGACATGAAGGATCTGGAGGAGACGTTGCGCGGCGCAGCGAAGGCGCGGCGCAAGCTCATCTTCACCGACGGCATCTTCTCGATGGAAGGCGACATCGCCAAGCTACCCGATCTGGCAGCACTCGCGCGCAAATACGACGCCGTGCTTGCGGTCGATGACTCGCACGCGACCGGCGTCCTCGGCAAAGAGGGTCGTGGCACGGCAGAGTACTACGGGATGCTCGGCGATATCGACATCATCACCTCGACACTCGGGAAAGCACTCGGCGGGGCGGCGGGTGGATTCACAGCCGGCCCTCAGGCGCTTACCGACTATCTCACGCAACGGTCGCGGCCGCAGCTTTTCAGCAATGCCCTCCCACCGACCGTCGCCGCGAGCGCGCTCGCCGCTGTGCGCCACGTCGAAGCGCATCCCGAGCTGGTCGCGCAGCTCCACGCGAACGCGCGCTACTTCCGCGAGCAACTGCTGTCACTCGGCTTCAAGCCGCTGCCTGGGGAGACGCCGATCGTTCCGGTGATTCTCGGAGAGACCGCCAAAGCCATCCACATGAGCGAGCTGCTCCTGGCAGAAGGCGTGTTCGTGACTGGATTTGGCTATCCAGTTGTCCCACAAGGACATGCGCGGGTGCGTTGCCAGCTCTCGGCGGCGCATTCGCGCGACGATCTCGATTTCGCACTTCGTGCCTTTAAGAAGGTCGGCACGAAATTGGGACTCGTTTGATGACGCCCCTTCTGCTGCTCGCGCTCTTACAAACCGCTGAACCACCTATCCACCCAGCCGCCGTTCTTGGTTTCGAACCCGGCACCGATTCCCTGCTCGCCGACTGGAAGCAAGTCAGCGGGTACATGAATCTGCTCGCCCAGCGCAGCCGCTTCGTCCGCGTCGACACGCTGGGACGAACGACTGAAGGCCGGCCATTCCAGTTGCTGGTGATTACATCGCCCGGAAACCAGGCGCGGCTCGCGCAGATCGAGCGCGCGCAGGCGCTGCTCGCCGACCCACGCCGGCTGAGCGATACCGTCCTCGCGGATCTCAGGCGCAAACAGCCGGCTGTGATTCTGATCAGCAACAACATTCACTCGACCGAAGTCGCCTCGAGCCAGATGGGCATGACGCTCGCGTACCGGCTCGTGACCGATCCGGATCTGCGAGTGCTGCTCGACTCGGTCGTGGTGTTGATGATCCCTTCGATGAACCCCGATGGTCTCGATACCGTCGTCAGCTGGTATCGCCGCTACAAGGGCACGCGCTACGAGGGTGGGCCGTTGCCGTGGCTCTACCACAAGTACGTCGGCCACGACAACAACCGCGACTGGTTCATGTTGACGCAGGTGGAAACGCGTCTCGTCACGCGCATGCTCTACAAGGAGTGGTTTCCCGAAATCGTCTACGACGTTCATCAGATGGGCACGAACGGCGTGCGGCTGTTTCTGCCGCCGTTCCAGGATCCCGTCAACCCGAATCTCGAGCCGGCGCTCGTCGCCGCGATCAATCAGGCCGGGACGGAGATGGCGGCGGCGATCTACGACGCGGGACTGACCGGCGTCGCCCATGAGCAGACGTACGACTTGTGGTGGCACGGCGGCTTTCGCTCGACTCCCACTCGCCACAACATGATCGGCATTCTCTCGGAAGCGGCCAGCGCTCGGCTCGGATCGCCGATCACGCTGCCTTTCGACTCCGTGCATCAACCGGCGCGCGGCGTGAATTATCCCGCTCCCTGGCCAGGCGGAACGTGGCGCCTGGGCGACATTGTGCGTTACGAACTGCTCGCGTCCGAGGCTCTGGTGCGGCTCGCGGCGCACGATCGCATACAAGTCATCGACCGCTTTGTCGACCTAGGCCGCCGGGAGATCGATGCGGGACGGGTGGGCGATCCCTTTGCCTATGTACTGCCGCCGCCGCCCGAGCAGCGTGATCCCGAAGCGTGGGCCACGCTCGCCAACGTGCTCACGGCGGCCGGCGTCGAGGTCTGGCGCGCCACGGAAGCATTCACGGCCCAAGGACGCCGCTATCCTGCCGGTTCGCTGGTCGTGCCGATGGGACAGCCGTTCCGCGCCCACGCCAAAGACCTCCTCGAGCCCCAGCAGTACACGCCGGTCGGCGACCGTCCGCCGTACGACGTCGCCGGATGGACGCTGCCGTTTACGATGAACGTCCGCGCTGACGTAGTGAATGCGCCGTTCACCGCGAACCTCGTGCAAGTAGACAGCGTGACGCCTACCCCCGGCAGAATCGACGGCCCCGCGGCGCGTGGGGGGGGCGGGGGGGGCGATGTGTTTGTCTTGAGAAATCGGACCAACGCCGAGTCACGCGCGATCGCGGAACTGTTATCAGCAGGCCAATCCGTCACGGTCGCGGGTGACAGCCTCATCGTGCGTGGCCCGAAGGCGCGCGCTATTCTCGCGGAGCAGGCAGCTCGTCACGGATTCACGGTGACGGCGACACGCACGACCGCCGCGGTCGATAGATCTGTCACGCGGCAACGGCTGCCACGCATCGGGTTGTATCAGCCGTGGGTTGCCAACGTGGACGAGGGGTGGACGAGGTGGCTTTTCGAGCAATATGGGATCAGCTACACGACACTGCACGACAGCGATCTGCGAAGAGGAGGGGTCAGGCAGCGCTTCGACGTGATTGTATTGCCCGACGCTGAGTCCGGTTCGATGATTCGCGGTCTCGATTCGACTCGTATTCCGGTACAGTACTCGGGTGGGATGGGTGAGTCGGGAGCGAACGCAGTTTCGGACTTTGTTCGGGGTGGTGGCACGCTCGTTTGCCTCGATCGTTCAAGTAATTTCGCGATTACACGCCTTAACCTCCCGGTGGCCAACGTTCTAGGTGGTGAGGCGTCGGGTCCTCAAGTTTTGCGATTTTACGCCCCAGGCTCTATTTTCGGTGTGCTTTTGGGAGGGGTGGAGAGGGGGGCGAGCCCAGTTACGCTCGGGGTGCCTGACTCCCTCGACATCTACTTCGAGAATAGTGCCGCCTTCACCATTTCGGCCCCGGCGCGGGCCTTGGCGACGTATCCCGCGGCGCCCTTGCGATCGGGCTATGCCCGCTACCAGGAGCGGCTCGAGGGCAAGGCGGCCCTGGTAGAGGCACCGGTCGGCAGCGGACGGGTGATCCTGTTCGGGTTCCGGCCCCAGTTCCGGGGTCAGACCCACGGCACCTTCAAGCTGCTCTTCAACGCGGTCCTGTTGGCGGCTCCATAGCGGAGCCGTGGGGAGGTGTCCCGATGAAGCGGCTGATTCTCCTGGTGGGATTCGTTTCCTTGGTGACGGTTCCCGCCGCAGCGCAGCGCGCGCAGAACATCGAGTTCGGCGGCTTCGGATCGTGGTGGCGCTTCGACCGCTCGTTCCTCATCAAGAACGGCTTCGGCGGCGGCGCGCGCATCGGCTACAACCTCAGTGACCGCGTCGCGCTCGAGATTACCGGCGACTACGTCGCCACGAAGAACCTGGCGCAAACACAAGACATCACCGTCAACACGGTCAGCGCCAGTCTTGTCCTGAACTTTCCAGCGAGCGACCGCCTCACCTTTCTTGCGTCGGGCGGCTACTCGCGGATGGTGTTCGGGAAGGATCCGCCCTACAACTTCACGCAGCACATGGTCAACGGCGGCCTGGGTTTCCGCGCCTTCGTGGGGTCGCACGTAGCCGTGCGCGGCGACGTGCGCGCCCAATACCGGCCCGACAACCCTTTCTACGCTAACGCGTTCACTGGTGAAGTTCAGGGCTCCGCCGGCATCTCCTACTTCTTCATTCCGCCGCAGCAGGGCCATGGCTTCAACACCAACTTCCAATGGTACTGGGGGGCGCAGGGTGGTGCCTTCATCTCCAAGACGGTCTCACAACCCTACGTCTATGACCCGATCGTCGGCGGCCATTGGCTCATCAAGTCGCGGCGGACAGCACTGTACGTGGCCTACGAGCAGGCGATTTTCCTCACCGCGGCGCAGACGGTGATTTTTGATCCCAACTCCACCGCCTCCTCCGTAGGGCCCAGTTTCCGCGACGTCACGTTCCGCGATATGCGGCGCATCATGTTTGGCGTGCTCGCCTTCCCGGCTCAGAAAGTCATCGAGCCGTTCGCCGGAGGCGGGTTTGCCATCATGCAGGTTTTGAATCCGACCGTCGATTGCACCGGCTGCAACACGTCGCAGGCGGTCGAGGCGGACGACCGCGTGCACACTGCGGCAAGCAAGGCGTTTTTCTGGGTCATGGGAGGTCTACAGATCAACTACTCGAGCAAGCTCAACGTCTTTGCGCACTATCTCTTGACCTCGAGCGCGGCCAACTTCCTGCTCCAGAGCAACACCCACACGTTTCAGGGCGGGATCCGCTTAAGCCTCGGCACCTCCAAGGAAGGCATTACCGAGCAGCACTGACCCAGGGCGAATCCTTGATATAGAAGCGCAGCGGCCAGTCGGTCGCTTGGGAAATACCAATACGCGGACCGCTGACGACGGCGGTCCGCTTTGGCTTTGATCCTTCCACGATCCGCAGCGGACCATCCTGCAGCGAAGCGCCGTTCAGATCGCCCGTAATTCCCAGCGCCTGACAGAGTCGAGCGGGCCCGGCGCATAGCGGTTCGGCGCCGCGCCGGCGGAGCATCGTTTCCAGTCCGGCGATGGGTTCGAGTGCGCGGATCAAGACGGCTGCGGGGAAGTCTTGCGGCTCGGTGACGGCGTTCAGACACCAATGCATCCCGTACGTGAAATAGATGTATGCTGTCCCCGGCGCGCCGTAGAGTGGTTCGGTGCGCGCCGTGCGTCGATGCCCGAAAGCATGACACGCGGGATCGTGGGGACCGACGTAGGCTTCGACCTCGACGATGTGGCCCGCCGTCTGTCGTCCGCGCCCGCCCATATCACTGACGAGGATGCGGCCTAATAGGCCACGCGCGACCTCTTCCGTCGGTCGCGCGTAGAACTTCGCCTGGACTGCCGGACGTCGCACCGCTATGCG
>Ga0209588_1000474_pt1 | contig 10298 bp, 13 predicted proteins | sample Rivendell_Oct201_10_FD_188351 | JGI IMG/M metagenome (GOLD analysis project Ga0209588, IMG submission 188351) | Vadose zone soil microbial communities from the Eel River Critical Zone Observatory, Northern California, USA -... | ecosystem: Host-associated > Plants > Roots > Rhizosphere > Soil ...
TCTCTTGAAAGATTGACGAGAGATGGGCAGAGTTGATGCCGGTGGCGATTTTGCTTAGGTAGAGGTACCGGAAGGCGGCCAGGGTTTCCCCCGCCAGGGCCTGGTTTAGGTCTTCCAGTAAGGTGGACTCTTTCTTGACGGACATATGTCGATATCGGCATATGCCTCGTCAGTTTATTTAGGCTTATTCTGAAAGAGAGTAATTGTGGAAACCACAAATCCATCGGAGGAGCGGCGAGTGAATCCACCAAGCCGTCCATCTTCCGCTCGACTGGCTCCGTTCCTGACGCTGGTCAGAATTCCCAATTGCCTCACGATCGGGTTGGCTGTTCTCGTCGCAGAGACAATAGGCCTTGGTAGCCTACCTTCTCCGATGGATGCAGTCTTCGGTTTCCTGACGGCTTTCTTGCTTCTGGCTGGAACGATGGTGTTCAACGATATTCAGGACGTTCAAGTGGACAGGGTCAATAGTCCTGACAGGCCGATCCCTTCGGGCAAGGTTACGATCCGACAGGCCTACGTACTTGCAATTGTTTTCTCGGGCCTCGCGTTGATATCCTCGTTAGTTCTCGGCGTCCTCACTTTCTTGACTGCACTAGCTGCCCTGGCTCTGATGGCTTACTATAACACGCGGGGAAAGAAGACTGGTCTGTTAGGAAATGCTGTCGTAAGCTTCAACGTCGCCTTACCATTCTTCTTCGGAGGATTAGCGGTCAATAGCCTGCGCCCGCTACTCTTCATCTTCTTTCTTCTCGCCTTCCTAGCTAACACCGCACGAGAGGTTGCTAAGGGCATCGCAGACGTCGCAGGTGATAGTTCCAAAGGGATCATGACAATCGCTGTTACGCAAGGGCCGAAGCGCGCCGCTGAGCTCGCGGCCACCTTCTTTGTTGTAGCCGTTCTCCTAAGTTTCCTGGCCCCCCTGTTCGACCAGAAAGTTTCATTATTCTACTACCCTGGGGTAGTCGTTGCGGATCTTGGTTTCTTGTACTCATCCTCTCGACTGATTCGTGATCCGACTCCGGCGACCGTTCGTAAGGTGAAAACTCAGGTTTTAGGCTGGATGTTTCTTGGCCTGGTGGGGTTCTTTATGGGAGGCATCCCGGTTCTTTGACGATGCCATCTCTGTAACCAGCTCTTTGGCGCGGTCCAACCTCACTTTTTTCTCGTCTACCATCACGGCCGCGACCGTGTCGATCATGTCCCCTTCAGCTCCCGCCATTGCGGCGATGTTTCTTGCATGGAGGGACATGTGGCCTCGTTGGATTCCTTCAGCGGCCAATGCTCTAAGCGCGGCTAGGTTTTGAGCTAGTCCGACCGCCGCCATAACTTCTCCCAGTTCCTTTGCGGTCTTGACTCCTAGAATCTTTAGGCTGATCTTTGCTGCCGGATGAACAGCTGTTATCCCACCGACTATTCCAACAGCTGCCGGTATCTCTATGAATCCTTCAAGGTCGCCGTTTTCGTCCTTGCTCCACCTGGTGAGAGGCGAGTAATGGCCTGTCCTCGATGCGTAGGCGTGTGCACCTGCCTCTATCGCCCTTGTGTCGTTTCCTGTGGCAAGGCAGACTGCTGTTACTCCGTTCATCACCCCCTTGTTGTGAGTGGCGCACCTGTACGGATCTGCGGCCGCGAAAGCGTATGCCTGAACGATTCCATCCACTACCTCTTCTCCGCCCAAATCCTCTTTTGAGAAGTGTCCAGTAGCCCTCGCGATTCTCCGATCGGCGAGGTTGGATATGATCCTGAGATTGGCGTTTCCGTTGGAGAGCTTTTCCAACATCGGCGCTACTGCTTCTGCCATCGTGTTTACCACATTGGCTCCCATAGCATCTCGACAATCTACGAGCAACTCGGCAATTACCATTGTACCGGCGATACTGGGCAGTATTCTGACTCGCAGATCCTTTGCGCCCCCGCCCTTTGAGACGAGAGTCGGATCTTGTTGGTTCGCCTTGTTCAGAATATCCTGTTTCGAGGCGAGAATTTGTTTCTCTGCGTTTCTTGGTGATAGGCACTTGACGAGTTGTATTTGTCCGATCATAATCGGCTCTGTGCTGGTTGTCTTGAACCCGCCCTTAGCTCGCGCTATCTTGGCCGCATGACTGGCGGCAGCGACCACCGATGGTTCCTCGATAGCCATTGGTATGAGATAGTCCCTGTCATTTACGAGGAAGTTCACAGCAATTCCTAAGGGTATAGGTAGGACCCCCACGACGTTTTCGATCATGCGCTGGGCTGAGGGAACAGGAAGAGCTCCAGTTCTCAGGGTGGTTACTTCCTCGTCTGAGAGTCCGGAGAACTCTTGAACGATACGTAGTCTCTCTTCGACTGACAGTTTGTAAAACGAACCTAGGTTCGAGCCTCGGCCCAAACTCTTCACTTCCAAGCTAGAGGTCTCCTTGAATCGAACTTCGCACTAACCCTGCAGACGTCTTTGGCTCTATAGCTTGATCCCGTTTCGCTGGACTAGCCCATCAAAGGCCGGTTTTAGCCAAGGAGTATAACTGTCAGGATTCTTGGCGAGGTCGTGTTTCAGTTCAGTTGGAGTGACCCATTTCCAATCGTCAATCTCCTTAGGGTTGGGCTTTGGAACACCATTGTATTCCCCCACGAAAACGTGATCGAACTCGTGCTCTGTTAGCCCACTCTTCGGGTCGTCCGCTTTGTACACGAAGCTGAAGACCTCATTCAGCTTCGTATCAAATCCGAACTCCTGTTTCAGTTTCCTATGAGCAGCCTTCTCCAGCTCCTCGCCCTTCAGGGGGTGGCTGCAACATCCATTGCTCCAAAGGCTCTGAAAATGGTGTTTTTCGATTGACCTCAGCTGAAGCAGTATCTGATTCTTGGAATTGTAGATGAAGATGGAAAACGCTCGGTGAAGCTTTCCTCCGTCGGAATGAGCTTTCATCTTCTCCTCGTAGCCAATCGGATGATCTTTCTCATCTACGAGGACAACAATCTCTGACATGATTCAACTCTTCTCTCTGAGACGATAAAACCTTTCTTCACTCAGATCGAGGATCGGTATCTGTTTCCTGATTATCATGGGGAAATAGTCGAGTTGCTAGTAGCCTCCAGCCCCTTCCAAACCAAGGCGCCGCTGCCTGAGATCTTGCCATCACGCTAACTTCGTCTCTTGTGTGGAATGATGCTTCAGATGATTCCGCCTGATCGAATCTGATCGAGTCATCGCTCTTGCAGGAGAACACTGCCACGATCTCGTTCTCGGGTGGGACATGATACGAGAACTTTCCAAGATATTCGACAAGTGCCGAAACTCCCGTCTCTTCCCTGAGTTCACGTCTCGCGGCTTGTTCATAGCTCTCTCCAAAAGTGACATGGAAGGAGCTGGAAGAATCCCAGCAGTTTGGAAAAATCTTGTTGCTGGAACTCCGACGTTGAAGGAGTATCTTGCCATCGGAACGGGCCAGGAAGATCATCCCCGCCCGGTGAAGAATTTGGTCTAGATGAGCCTTTGACCTTTCTATTGATCCCAGGACGGAGTCGTCCTTGGTCACATGATAGAGTAGTTCCACGCATCTCCCTCGAAAGCGCTTAGGCGGACAGCGATTCCACGCCGTTTCTGTCCATTGAAATCTTGTACGTTGTCCCACCCTCTTTTCTGAGAACGCGAGAGATCCTATCTCGGCCCGACATACTACGGGCGAGCGCGATAATGCAACCTCCTCCTCCAGCCCCGGTCAATTTCGCCCCTAAGGCGCCCGCTCGTCTTGCTGTTTCTACGAGGTGATCGAGTTTGGGATGTGAGACCCCGATCTTTCTGAGAAGTTCGTGGTTCTGATACATGAGTACGCCTAGATCCTCATCGTCGCCTTCTCTCAACGCCTTAGCAACTCGGCTAGAGATCTCTCGGACCTCTACGAGGTAATTCTGAAAATCCTTTCTCTCCCTTTGGGACTTCTGAACAACACCCCCAACAAGGGTCCGCGTCGCGTGATGAATGCCTGTATCACAGACGAGTATTGTGGGCTCTCCCTTCGGTCGAAGGGGCTTCAGACTGGAGGGACGATTGAACCTAATCATACCCCCATAGATGCATGTGGCTTGGTCGACTCCTGAGGGTTTGCCGTGGAGGAAGTTCTCTGGGACGAATGCAAGCTTGAAGATCTCTTTCTTGTTGAGTTCGACCCCCTTGGACTTCGCTACGGCCGCAATAATTGCCACGGTTGTTGACGCTGACGAGCCGAGACCTGCGGCTACAGGAATCTCACATTCAACATTTACATGAACTCCGCGAGCACCGCTTCCAATGTGTTTCAGAGTTGCTTCAGCGGCTAGTTGAAGAGGGCGTAGAAGCTCACGAGGATCATGCACTACAGGGTTTCCTGGTTTCCCGGCCAGGAATCGAAGCGGAATGTCCGCATTGACGTCCACTCCAGAGCCGTTTTTTGGGGTCACTTGGACCTGAGAGTAGAGGTTGATGGCCATAGCTATGGCAGGCGCGCCGAGCACCACGAAGTGCTCTCCTGCTAGGATTATCTTGCCTGGAGCTCGCGCAATTGATCGCGAAGGATCGCTAGTCGGGCCCGAGGCTCTTCACTTCTCGAATGAAGCCGCAGCGTAACCTACGACCGAGCCTTTGTCTCCGGTGACATCTCCACTTGTCTGATAGGAGAGGAGATTTCCGCTTCTCACTCCTTGTAGTTTTGCTGCATGGATCATGGCTGTCACTGGACCGTATCCGCAGGCGGAGACTGGGCGTTCCTCGATTATTTCTTGGAATTTTTTCTCGTTCATTTGTAGCGCTGCCTCGATCGCTTGTTTGTCCTTAGATCGCGCCTCTTCTTGAGGTTCGTAATGTGTCCAATCGGAAGAAGCCAGCACCGCTGCTCCATATTTCTCGGCGGCTCTCGAGATGGCTTCGCCGACCTCCATGCTGGTCTTCAGATCTTGAAGCATCATGCAGATAGGTACAAACTTGAATCGTCGAGGATAAATGAATTGTAAGAACGGCAACTGGACCTCGATGGAATGCTCGCTTCTATGCGCTTCGTCCTCGACATCCACCAGATCCGAGCTGTCCACAATTTCTCGCGCGAGATCAGCATCTATGGGCACATCCCCTAGAGGAGTCCTCCATTCGCCCTCAGTCATTGTCGAGATTCCGCTTCCAAGCCCAGTGTGATTAGGTCCGAGGATGATTATGGATTCGAAGATTCCAGCTGATGCAAGCTTGTAGTAGCTGTGCGCCGCGACGGGTCCCGAGTATTTGTAGCCGGCATGCGGGACTATCAGCCCGAGAAGGTTCTGGTTTCGAGTTCCAGGGATCGTCGGCATAACCCTGGGTCCCAGACGATGGAGGAAGGACTGCTGGATCTGAGTTCTTAGGGCTCCTTCAGTGTCCGGGTAGAAAGTTCCTGCTTGAGCTGGGAGGCGCTTCTTCACGCCTCGCCACCCGAAGCTCGTCCCACGGGCATAGCGGCGAGCTTCGTCTCGAAATCGTCTATCGTCAGCGGGATGGTTCCATCCTGTGGGATCTCTCCCCTCTCCCTAAGAATTTGGCGAGCTAGGAGCCAGTAGACTACTGCCAAAGCTCTTCGTCCCTTGTTGTTCACCGGGATTACTAGATCAACTCCTGAGAATACGTTGTCTGTGTCGCAAAGAGCGATGACCGGTATGCCGACGGCTGTTGCTTCTTTGATGGCTTGCCAGTCCGCTCTCGGGTCGGTTACTAGTACGACTTGTGGTTCGGCGTGTTTCGGCTGAAGCGGGTTGGATATGAGACCGGGCATGAATCGGCCGACGATAGGCATGGCCTTTGTGAGTTCAGCGAATCGATCGATCGGAGTCTTGCCATAGAGTCTCGACGAGACGGCTAGTACTCGGCCAGGTTCGAACCGTGCCATGAATTTGGCGGCTACACGAATCTTCTCGTTTGTCTCTCCGATGTTTAGTATGAAGAGCCCGTCGGGTCTTACTCGAAAAATGTACTTTTCCATATCAACGGTCTTGATCCGGGTTCCGATGTGAAGACCCGCGGCCAAGAGTTCTTCCAGCGAGAGGAGAAGGTTCTCCGCTCGGGGAATTGCTTCCCTTTCCTCAAAGTCTTGGCTCTCCATTCGACCAAGACCCTAAGCGAGCTCGGCCCGTCTCTTCGCGGTCACTTGCGGATATTTCAGGAACTCGTCGATCAACTCGACATGAGTCACGAGCATCCGTCTACAACAATATCGCCGGATTCCTAGTTCGTCGAGGACTTTCTGGGGCTTGTCGCCTGCTCTTACGCGCTGGTTGAAGGTTTCCCACTTGTCGGCGATCTGTTTCCCACATGTGAAGCATCTTACTGGTATTATCATTGGGTCATTATCACCTGTACGATTTTTGTTTTCTTCGTCGTGCGCTGGGTCCGCCGAACTTCTTGGGTTCTGTGACTCTCTGGTCTCCCGCTATCATGACTCTATCGTATGCGAGGAAAGTCTTTCTCAACTCGCTACCTTTCGTCCACCCTGCTAACGCCCGGGCTATTGCTATGCGTGCAGCTTCTGCTTGGGCCATTACTCCGCCTCCTTCGATGCTGACTCTGATATCGACGGCTTTGGACCTATCGCCCGCGATCAATAAGGGCTCCTCGATCTTCATTCTTGCAACTTCTGGAAACATGTAATCTAGTGATTGATCATTAATGTAGATGCGTCCTTTCCCAGGTCTCATTACCGCTCTCGCTATCGCGGTTTTTCTCTTGCCTGTTTCGAGTGCGAGTTTTTTCTTCTCGCTCACTGCGGGAAGCCTCCGATCTCACCGGATAATTGGGCGACGGTGATGTAGGGAACTCTTAGTCTTGACGCGTCAGCGTCAGCGACTCTGGTAGCGGGGCGGTCCTGATACTCACTAGGTGTCCCGATGTAGACCTTGACTCGATGGAAAGCGTCCTTGCCTCCACTCTTTTTCCATGGCAACATTCCTCGGATGACTCTGCGGACATAGCCGTCGGGTTTCCGCGGATGGGTCGGGCTCTTCTCCAAATTTCCGAGGGTTCGGGTCTTTAGTTTCATCTTGGCTCTGGCGACGACACGCGCCTTGGTTCCGGAAATGACCGCGCGCTCGGCGTTGATAACAACCATGCTTTTTCCGTCGAGAGCTTTCTTGGCCACGTAACTCGCCATTCTTCCAAGGATGAGGTTGGAAGCGTCTACGATCTCTTCAGGCTCAGCAACGGCTATTATCTTTTTCATTTCTCAGATATTCCTACGAGTCCTTCCTCGAAGCCTAGGGTTTTCGCGCTGATGAGTCGGGCCGCGTCTAGAACTAACTTTTCGGGCGGTAAGGTTCCGGTTGATTCGACAAAGAAATTGAAGGTCTTCGCTTTGGGGTCGTAGCTATAGGTGCATGCGGATGCAGGCTGCCATTTTGCGTGGTCTCGTCCTCTTCCTAGTCGCGCGTATGCTTCAAGTTTGATTCTTTGGCCTTGGGCAAGCTTAACGATCGGAACTTTGTCTGAGACGGGTTTTACTTCTGGGTTCTCTGGTTTCAGATTTGCGCTGTAGACAACCTCGACAGGGTCTGAGGCCTCGACCTCTAGAGAGAGCGAGGCTCTGCATTTTTCGCAGCCAAGTTCACTTTTGCAGGTGCATTCCTCAGGAAGGTTGTAGGTCTGATCAGTTGTGATCGGGATGAGCCCGAGGCGGTGGGCTAGAATTTCATCGTACATGACTGAACTGTTCTCAAGAATCATGACGTCCTCGATCGCCATGACCGGTACTTCGGCGAGGATTATGCGTCGGAGCGCGTTGGCGAATGCTGCCGAAACGTCAGACAGGACAAAACGGATAGTGTCCTGTTCCTTGGTGAGGAGTTTTATGTCCATCTAATTATCATGCTTCCAACGCGAAAGTATCCCGCCCGGACCCGCTGGACTTTATTAAAGCTGACGAGTTTCAGAAGGATTTTGGACTCGAGTACCCCATATCTCATCATTTGTCGTGGGATTTGAGCGCTAGCGATGTCCAGGCTCGCTTCCCTTACTCGCAAGGATCCCTAGGAGGGAGACGGGAATGAGATCTTTGGCGCAACAGAATTGACTAGGCAATGCCTGTGACGATTCCAAAGTAGATACTTACGAGCCCTATGATCACCGCAATGGGCGGGAACGCAAGGATCGAACCTATCGTCTCAAGAATGTCTTCCACAAATCTGAGCAACGTATAGAGAATCAGAGTGATGATTAGGAAGATTATGCCTAGCTCGAGATTGTTCAGCAGGCCGGGAAGCGCGACTCGGAGATAGGCTGCGACAAGAATTCCGACGCCGAGAGAGATCAGTGATGCCCAGCGCAGGTTCTTGAGTGGGCGGGAGATGAGCATGATCCCGAGGACTGCCATGACTGGAAGGTAGTACTTGAGGTATGGATAGTTCGAGTTTGCATTTGGCTCGAATCCTATTCCGAATATGTTAGAGAGAAAGTTCAGACCGAGGGCTAGGTCAATCGCGACGACGATTATGGCGATGCCTACAAAGAAACCTACGATGGACAGCAAGCGCGCGAAGTCCTTTGAGGCACGTTTGAAGAGCGGCGCGGTTGCGCATATGCCTCCTACTATGAGTAGGATTGCTGTAGAGACGACCATCGGTATCGAGCGTGTCTCTTACGGAAGCAGGGGGTTTAAGCAGGTTGCTACTGCTTCTCTGCTCCGGGCTCTGCGGGCGCTTCCTCTTCGGTCTCGGTTTCTGGCATTACAAGGGGTTGTTCGGCCAGGACTTCTTCCTTAACCTCAGGTGGAACTTCTGGGAGAATTGGGGAAATGGGCGCTGCTACTTCCTCTATGATTCTGGAGACTCTCTTACCTGTTGGAGCTGCTCGGGCAGGATGTTGAGCGTTGCTCAGGGGACTCCGGGCGTGGAAGGCTATTCTGGATTCTAGTTCGCGCTGGACAATGTAGCTTGGCACGGAGACAACGTCGCCTGCGACGCTGATGTGACCGTGGGTGACGAACTGGCGAGCCTGGTGGATGGACTTTGCGAGGCCGCTTCTGTGCACTATTGTTTGTAGTCGGCGTTCCATTAGATCTTTGACGTTGAGATCCAGAATATTGTCTACGGTTGCTGATTCGGGAAGGATTCCGAGTCTTGCTAGTCGCGTCAGGTACTGCCGCTCGAGGGGACCCCGTTCTTCTTCCTCAGTTCCGAGGAGCGTTCTGGCTATTCCTCTGATTTGCGAGAGCTCGGTCTCATGCCCGCGCAGTTCTCTCTTGTTTCGCAAGCCGTAATCGCCGACTAGGTGGAGTTCTTCTTCGAGCTGGTCCTTGCGCCATGGATGGCGTGGAGTCTGGTACGCTTTTCTGGGCTTTCGCGGGTCTCCCATCGCACTACCCTAGTCTATTTCTTCTCCTCTTCCTTATCCTTCTTCCCGGCGGCTCTCGCTGCTTCCATGAGAACCTTCTTCTTCACTCCGACCGCCTTTCCTGATCTGCCTGTGGTCCTTGTTCTCTGTCCTCGGACCTTTAGGCCTAGGGAGTGTCGGATTCCTTTCCAGCTCTGGATATCCTTCATGAGGTCGATGTCAGATTTGATCTTCAGCGCCAGATCTGCTCCAACAAGGTGCATGTCTCGGCCGGTCTCGATATCCTTGCGCCTGTTCACCATTCTAGGAGGTATGCCGTGTTTCAGAGGGTCTTTGATGACGTCCTCTACTCTTGATAGTTCGCCGTCTGAGAGGGCTCCCATGCGGGCTTCTGGGTTGATCTTTGCCGCTTTGACAACTGCGAATGCCAAGTTGGGTCCTACGCCTCGTATCTTGCCGAGACCGTAGGCTACTTTCTTAGTCCCGTCTATGTCGGTTCCCATGAAACGGAGTATGAGCCTGAACTCTCGGGACATAATTTCACTGAGACGAGCAATCGCCCTTCCCCTCGCGTAATTTAACGTTTCCACTTTCAATATCCTTCAAAACTTCAGTTGCAAGTCCTCAAACCATCGCGTTAGAAGTCGCGACCCGAGTCGAGTGGTTCTTCTCGTTTGTCCTCAGGAAGACCACGATAAACACGAGGAAAGTTCGAAACTAGAGGACGGCCGGAGGTCAACGGGTTGAGGTCACCACTTTGCCCAAGATAAACGAGGCAACCGAGGAGAGGACGGTGTCCACTTTGCTACAACTATGTGTGTTTGTTTGATTCACCGGCCTGTTCGTGTCTCGTTATCTGATTCTGTCATTGCGAGTGGAATTTTTATCTACGAATTATTGCTCGCAAGTATCTGGTTGATCGTTTTTTCGGTGAAAAAGTTCGTGCAGCGAAAATTTTCTCCGTTGAGTGAAAAATTTTTCGGCGGAAAAAATTACT
>Ga0209588_1000475_pt1 | contig 10290 bp, 8 predicted proteins | sample Rivendell_Oct201_10_FD_188351 | JGI IMG/M metagenome (GOLD analysis project Ga0209588, IMG submission 188351) | Vadose zone soil microbial communities from the Eel River Critical Zone Observatory, Northern California, USA -... | ecosystem: Host-associated > Plants > Roots > Rhizosphere > Soil ...
GCTCGAGGCAGGCCTGAGTCTCGGCCAGGTCGCCGGCACAGAGATCAGCCGGACCGCGATCTATTTCGTCGAGACCGGCAAGGCCAAGCCGTCGATGGAAACGCTCAAGCTCATCGCAGCTCGGACCGGACGGCCGCTCAACTATTTCCTGAGCAACCCGAGCACGATGGAAGCGCGTGCCACGGTCGGCACGGCGGAGATGGAACGTTCGATCACGAGCGGCGACCCCGCCGGCGCCATCGCCGCAGGTCTGGGCCTACTGGCGGGTGAAGGCGATCCCGACGTGGCGGCCCGGATCAAATTCCTGATGGCGACTGCGCACCTCCGTTTGGCTCAGCCCCTCGAGGCGCGCCGGCTGGCCTCGGCGGCGCGGGCATATTTCGAACAGTCGGGAGACGTCCTCATGACCGCCGAGTGCCTGGGCAGCGAAGCGTCCGCGGCCTACCTGATGCAAGACCCGGGCGCACTCGCGCTGGCTGAGGGAGCTCTTGCCACTTGTCGAACCCTGAAGCCGGTTCCAGTTCTCACGGAAAGCCGACTGTTGGGAGTGCTGGCAAGCGTCCACACCACGAACGAGAACTGGGAGGCCGCCATCAAGACCTATGAGCAGGCGATCGCGGCAGGAGAGGTGGTGCAGGACCTGCGGCGGCTGTCTCTCGTTTACAGCGGACTCAGCGTTGCCTACAAGGAGACAGGGCAGTTCAGCCGGGCGGCTCAATACGCGCAGCGGGCGATTGCCATACACGAGACGCTTCAGGATCGTGTGTCCCTGGCCCGCTCCGAAAACAACCTGGGACTCCTGCTTTTGATGGAAGGTAAGACACGGGAAGCTCGAAGCCACCTCGAGCGGTCACTGCGCATCTTCGAAGAGACTGGTGTCGAGTCAGACAAGCCCGCGGTCTTGCTGAGTCTCTGCGAGGCGGCCTTCGCCGAGTCCGACGGTGATCAGGCTGCTCGCCTGGCGCGCGAAGCCCTGGACCTGGCACTCCGAGTCGCTCAAGGTGCCACGGCCGCCGACGCACACATCTGGCTCGGCACGATCGCAGCTGCGAGCGGCGATCACGTCGCAGCGGACAGGGAATTTGCTCACGCCTTCGACGGACTCGACGCGGTTGCCGGATCCGCACGCCGGCTGAGTCGCGCTCATAGCAGCTACGCAGACATCCTCGAAGCGCGGGGCGACCTCGCCGGGGCAATCAGACACCTTAAGCAAGCCCTCGCGACGCATCCTGTCCGGCGGTCAACCGGTGCCATGGAAGCATCGTCTAGCGGCTGAGGCTGGCGAACTCCAGCGCGTCGACCAGCGCGAGCAGGGAGGCTTCGATGATGTTGCTCGAACAGCCGACCGTCGTCCACCGCTTGAGGCCCTTGCCCGATTCGATAAGCACCCTCGTGGTCGCTGCCGTGCCCGCGTCCCCGTCGAGGATGCGGACCTTGTAGTCATGCAGCGTCACGCCGCGAAGGCCTGGGAATCGCGGACTGAGGGCTTTGCGAAGGGCGGCGTCGAGCGCGTTGACCGGACCGTTGCCGGTGGCGGCGGTGTGATACACGGTTCCACCAACCGCGACCTGAACAGTCGCCTCGGCGTTGACTGAGGTGCCGCTCTTGCGGACCTGTGCCGTGAAGTCCGCCACCGTCCAGGGGGCCTTGTAGCCGGGCTGAAGGCGCCGCACCAGCATCTCGAACGATGCGTCGGCGGCCTCGTATGAGTAGCCCCGATGTTCCAGCTCCTTGAGGTGCTGGACGAGCCATCTTGTTTGCGGGTCGTCGCGGTCGAGCTCCAAACCGAATTCACGCGCCTTGGCGAGCACGTTGCCGCGGCCCGAAAGCTCCGAGACGAGCACGCGTGGTTCGTTGCCAACCACCGCGGGATCGATGTGCTGGTAGGAGTCCTTGTGCTTGAGCACTGCCGCGACGTGCTGGCCACCTTTGTGCGCGAACGCGCCATGGCCGACGAAAGGCTGCTGGAGCGGGAGCGCTAGATTCGCGATCTCCGCCACCGTGCGTGAAAGGTCGCTGAATCGAGCCACCGAGGCAGCGGGAAGAGCGTTGAAGCCCAGCTTGACGGCGAGATTGGCGACGACCGAGACGAGGTTTGCGTTCCCGCAGCGCTCGCCGTAGCCGTTGATTGTGCCCTGGACCATGTCTGCCCCGGCCAGCACGCCTTCGATGGAATTGGCCACCGCCAGCTCACAGTCGTTGTGGGTGTGGATCCCGACGCGAACTGGAAGGTGAAGGTCCGCGACTGCTTTGCGCAGCGCTTCCACGCCCTGCCGGATCTCGGCCGGCATGCTGCCACCGTTGGTGTCGCACAGGACAACCCACGACGCACCGGCGCGAGCAGCCGTGAGACACACCTCGACCGCGTACTCCGAGTCGCGCGCGAATCCATCGAAGAAGTGTTCCGCGTCAAAGATCAGCTCCCTACCAAGTGCCACGCCGTAGGCGACTGACTCTTCCACCATCGCCAGGTTCTCGTTGTTGGTGGTCTGCAGCACCGTGCTGACCTGCCATGAGTCGCTCTTGCCGACCAGGGTCCAGACCGGCGCTCCGCTCCGAACCAGCGCCTCGAGGTTGGCATCGTCCTCGCATCGACCGTTCGCTCGTCGCGTCGCGCCAAACGCGGCGAGCCGAGCGTGCTTAAGGGGACGCGTGTGCAGCTCGGCGAAGAGCTCCTCGTCCTTGGGGTTGGAGCCCGGGAAACCTCCTTCGACGTAGTCGAAACCGAGGTCATCGAGGGCGCGGGCGATTCGCACCTTGTCGGCGGCGGAAAACGAGACGGCTGGACCCTGCGCGCCGTCGCGCAGTGTCGTGTCGTAGACGACGATCCGGCGATTGGACATAAAAAAACCTCCCGGCCCATTTGGCGGGGAGGTCACACGACTCAAGCGGAGCGCTCTAAGTCGGGGGACCTCCCCGGATAATCACGATCGCAATTCCGACCCGGCTGCTCATGAGAGGTGAAGGCTAGAGCATCGGCACCGAAACGCGTATGGAGCCGGCCACCAAATCGACTCGTCCGAGTTAGTGGGACGAAGACACTTCGCCTGAAAGTTCGCGAATGCTCACGCGCACGTCCATGGTGCCCGCGGCCGAGCCGACGTAGATGCCCCGAGTCGGCGCGGCGTCGCTGTAATCCCGCCCCACGGCAAGCCTGACGTGGTGTTCAGACGTCCGCACAGGATGGGTGGCGTCATACCCGATCCAGCCGCGTCCCGGCACCCAGGCCTCCGCCCAGGCATGCGAGGCGGTGGTCGTCCCGGAATCCCCGGGCTGGTGGATGTAGCCGCTCACGTACCGCGCCGGCACGCCCATCGTCCGTGCGACGGCGATCAAAAGATGAGCGAAGTCCTGGCAAACACCTGCCCGCAAGGCCAGTACCTCGTCCACCGCGCTGTACACGTTCGTCACTGCCCTGTCGTAGGCAAAGTCCCTGCTGATCGCGAGGGTCAAGTCATCAAGCATCTGCTCCACTGCTGGGCCCGAGAACGGGTCTGCGATCTTGTGCGTGCCGGCGAGCTGGCGGACCCCCTCGACGTCCTTGACCGGTGACCTGAACCGCAAGAAATCCTGGACGAGGTCTTCTCCAGGATCGGCATCCGGCTCGCCGCCGGTCTCCACCACCGACCGGCTGGTGACGCTCAACCGAGAATGCGGGCGGACAAGGTTGAAGTAGTGGACGTTGTTGCCGTAACCGTCGAGGTAGGAGCGCGGTTTGACCCCGGAGCTGACGTCGAGCTCGAATTCGAGGCACCGCTGCCCGAGGCCGTCCATCGGCCTCAAACGCACTTCCATAACCGTTTCGGCGATCGGGCCGGAATACCGGAAAAGGGTGCTGTGCACGACCTCGAGCTTCATTGTTGTTGCTGCTGGGGCATGGCTCGCCCCTCCTCGCCGATCACGTTCGCCGGGACCTTGCTCGGATGGAAGTAGGTCTCGCGCATGGCCAGCTCGAGCTGGCGCAGCACGCTTCGGCATTCCTTCTCGAACTCGCGAGGGTGCTCGGCGACCAGCTGCGCGGCCGCCTCCTCGAACATCGAATGAAGGCGTGACAGGTGGCGCTTCGGCTTAGATCGCCTGCCAGGGCCGTCGATCCTGGAGACCGCCTCCAGCGCAACCCGCGCAGAGAAGCGGGCCGACCGTGGCAGCGTGGAGTCCAGGAGCAGGCATTCGATCACCCGCTCTGGCGTCACGCCCCCGCTGTACCGGGCCTGGTAGGACTCGAACGCGAAGGAAGACTTCAGCACCGCCGACCACTCGAGGGCGTCCTCCGGCTCGTCCGCCAGCTCGGCCGACTTACGCGTGACTAGGGAGGTGACATTCGCGGCGCGTTCGACGAACTTGCCCAGTCGCACGAAATCGCGCGCCTCGTCGTGCGGCATCGTGTCCTCGAGGAGGCCGTCAACGAGCTTGATGCTCAGCTGCACATCGGTGAGAAATGGATAGAGGTCCGGCTGCCAGGTCGGCTCCTGCAGCCGCCAGTTGAGCGCGTTGACCTGCTCGTACAGCTCTGTGGGAAGCGAAGGACGGACGGCCTGTGCAGCCAGCCGCGCGGCGGCCACACTCGCCCGCACGGATGGTCCCAGCGACCCGGTGATGACAACTTCGATCGCCTGATCGCGGCGGTGGGTGTCGCCGCCTGGCCATCCGGCCAGCTCCATGAACCGGTGCCAGAACTCCGGTCCTGGCTCATCGGTGCGGTCCAGAGACAGCGACACGTGCACGCCGAGGATGCGGGCAAGATGGTCGGCGCGCTCGAGATGGCGTCCGAGCAGAGTGAGTGAGGTGGCGGCTCGACTAAGCATCGGTGCTCGCTGCTTCGTCGTCCGCCATCACCCAGGTGTCGCGGCTCCCGCCACCCTGAGAGCTGTTCACGACCAGGGACCCAGGGCGAAGGGCGACTCGCGTGAGCCCACCCGACGTGACATATACATCGGGGCCGGTCAGGACAAACGGACGCAGGTCCTGGTGGGTGCGACGGAACCGGCCGCCATCGAAAATCGGCTGCACGGAAAGGTTCACCACGGGCTGGGCGATGAAGCTCCGGGGCCACGTGGTGATGCGCTGCCGGAATTCTTCGCGCTGCGCTTTGGTCGATTCGGGGCCGATCAGCATTCCATATCCGCCTGAGCCGTCAACGGTTTTGACCACCAGCTGTTCGAGATGGTCGAGCACGTATCGACGGTCTTCGTCGACCGCGCACAGGTAAGTGGGCACGTTCGGCAGGATGGGATCCTCTCCCAGGTAGTAGCGGATTATCTTCGGGACCAGCGCGTATACCGCCTTGTCGTCAGCGACCCCATTTCCCAGCGCGTTCGCTATGGCCACGTTTCCGGCGCGGTAAGCGTTGACGAGCCCGGCCACGCCGACGAGCGACTCCTGCCGCCCAAAGATCGGATCGAGCCATTCGTCGTCGAGCCGCCTGTAGATGACATGGACCGGATCGAGGCCGTGCGTGGTCCTCATGAACACATGGTCCTGGTCGACGACCAGGTCGGTGCCCTCGACCAGCTCGACCCCCATCTGCTTGGCGAGGTACAGGTGCTCGTAGTAGGCGGAGTTGTTGATGCCAGGCGTCAGGAGGACGATCGTCGGATCGTCCACGCCCTCCGGCGCCAACCAGCGCAGGTGGCGGAGCAGCTCGTGAACGTAGCCTTCGACCGGCCTGACGGGATAACCCGCGAAGAGATCGGGAAGCACGCGCTTCATGACGTGACGGTTGGCCAGCACGTAGGAGACGCCTGATGGCGTCCGCAGGTTGTCCTCGAGGACAAAAAACTCGCCGGTATGGTCGCGGATCAGGTCGATGCCCGCGATGTGGCTGTGGATGCCGTGCGGCACCGGAAGGCCCTCGACCTCCCGCAGGTACTGCGGGCTGGAGAGCACAGTCTCAGGTGGGACCGCGCGCTGGTTGAGGATGAGCTTGCGGCTGTAAACGTCATCGAGAAAGAGGTTGAGCGCGGCCAGTCGCTGCTTGAGCCCCGCCTCAAGGCGCCGCCAGGTTTGCGCCGAAATCACGCGCGGGATGATGTCGAACGGGAAGACCTTCTCAGTCCCCTGGGCGTCCGGGTAGACGGCGAAAGTGATGCCGTGGTTGCGGAACATCTGGATGGCCAGGTCGTGGCGCCGGGCAAGCTCGCGCGGCCCGAGCTGCTGGAGGTGTTCGTAGAGCCGCCGGTAGGCGGCTCTGGGCTGCCCGGCCGCCGCAAGCATTTCGTCGTAGAAACCGTTGACCTTGTAGTCAGCGTCAAGGGTATTCACGGAGGCCACCGTTATAGTTTCGCCATCTCGCCAAAAAGTAGCCAGCCAATCGACTTGCGCGTCGGCTGCGAGTTCAGCTACGACGTGAGCGCGCCGACCCCAGTCACGGTGCAGGTTCGGCCTCGGTCGGACTCCAGCCACCAGCTGGTGAGGGAGACCTGGTCGACCACGCCTTCGGTGCCGACAGACGAGTACAGCGACATCTACGGCAACCCGGTCAAGCGCTTCGTGATGCCAACCGGACCCCTGGTGCTGCGCTACGACGCCATCTGCGCAGTCCCCGACGAGCCCGACCCCGATGCGTCGGCTGTGCCCCAGGCCAAGGTGGAGGACTTACCCGGCGAGCTGCTTCACTTCACACTGCCCAGCCGCTACTGCCCCTCGGACGAGCTCGCGGGCATGGCCTGGCAGCTTTTCGGCCAGACGCCGATGGGCGGCGCCCGCGTGCAGGCGATCTGCGACTGGGTGCACGACAACATCAAGTTCAAGTACGGCACGAGCAATCCGCTGACCACCGCTGCCGACGTGCTGCGAGACCGCATCGGGGTGTGCCGGGACCTCACTCATGTCGCGGTCAGCTTCTGCCGCGCCCTGAACATCCCGACGCGCTACGTCTTCGGCTATCTTCCTGACCTTTATGTGCCGTTCAACCCGGACCCTATGGACTTCGCGGCCTGGATGGAGGTCTGGCTGGGTGATCGGTGGTGGACCTTCGACCCGCGCAACAATGAACGGCGGGTCGGCCGCGTGCTGATCGGCCGAGGCCGCGACGCGCTGGACGTGGCCATGCTCACCACCTTCGGGCCGGCGTCCTTCCGGTCGATGACTGTCTGGGCGGACGTCTACGAGGGGGCCAAGGCATCGTGATGATCGACCCCGCCTCCGTCGACTGGGCTTCCGCCCGACGCGTTTCCTACTCCCTGCGGCAGTCCTTCCGCTACGAGTACCCCGAGCCCGTTCGCGACTTGAACCACCGCCTGGTCGTCATCCCGCCCGAGCGGTTCGGCGATCAGATGCGGCTGAGGCACCAGGTGTCGGTGGATCGGGACGGCGTCGAGCTCGAGAACGGGTGGGATCGCTTCGGCAACATGATCGTCAAGGTGTTCGCTCCTCGCGTGACGGAGGAGATCGAGTTCGTCGCCGAGGTCACGGTCGAGCGGCACGCCGGCGAGCCCAACCGGCTCCCAGATGTGTGGCTCAGCTATGGCTACCTGCTCGAGCCCTCGCCGCTCACACTCGCCGACGAGCGGATCCGGCGAGCGGCCCTCGAGCTGTCGGAGTCGGCAGAGTGGGGGCTGCCATTGGCGGACTCCATCAATGATTGGGTGTATCAGTCGATGACGTATCAGCACGGAGTGACCGGCGTGCGGACCACCGCCGCCGAGGCGCTCGCGCTTGGATCCGGTGTCTGCCAGGACTACGCACACGTGATGCTGGCGGTCTGCCGGGAATGCCGCCTTCCCTCTCGTTACGTCTCGGGGCACCTCCTTGGACAGGGGGGCACTCACGCGTGGGTCGAGGTCGTGCTGCCAACGAATGACGGCACCGGAGAGGCCATCGCCTCCGCCTTCGACCCCACACATGCGAGCCGGGGAGGTCTCGGCTACGTGACGATCGCGGTCGGTGGCGATTATTCAGACGTGGCACCCACGTCCGGGACGTACGTGTCGTCTGCGCAGGGACGCCTGCTGACCAGCAAACGGGTCACGCTGACCGAACTCGATTACTTGAAGTAGGCCGGGGGGGCGAATAAAGGGGTCCCCACGAAGTCACGGCGCAGCCTCAGACTTCGTGGGGCTTAAAACGGGGCCCCGCCAGGGACCCCGTTCTGCGTTACATCGCCGGCGTGACTTCGTAGATCGTGATCTTGCCGCCGGACTGCAGGACAGGGCAGCCTTTTGCGAGGTCGGCCGCCGCGGCCAGCGTGCTCGCCTTGAGGATCGAGTAGCCGGTGGCCGGCTCCCCGAGTGCTCCCTCGTGAACGGTTCCGCCGTTGGAGACCATCTTCACGTGTGGGGCAAATGGATTTCCCGGGTCGACGACCTTGTCGCCCAGCTTGCCGAACCAGCCGCCCCATGCCTCCATGACCTTCGCCCGCTCGGCCTCGGTCCTGCCGGCGCTTCCCCCGCTGTACAACAGAACAAAATTCGCCATGTTGCTCTCCTCTGTGAGTGATGACCCAGATTTGCGGTCTCACTCGGACGACGATCGGCAAGGGCCGATATCGACAATGTCTTATCGGATTCATACCAACGGCTTATATATCGGTCCAGTGATGACCTCGCGGATCCTGGTGGTCGAAGATGACAAGCGCCTGGCTGCAACGTTGGAGCGCGTCCTGACCGCGGAAGGCCACCAGGTCGAGCTGGTGGGCGACGGCCTGGAGGCGCTGCGGCGGGCCCGCGAGCAGCCCTTCGACCTTGTCGTGCTGGACATCATGCTGCCCAGCCTTGACGGGGTTGGCGTCTGCCGGCGTCTGCGGGCCACCGGGCAGGTCCCGATCCTGCTCTTGACGGCGCTTGGCGGAACTGACGAACGCGTGCGCGGTCTGGACGCCGGCGCGGACGACTACCTGGTCAAGCCGTTCGCCTATGAGGAATTGCTTGCGCGGGTTCGCGCCCTGCGCCGGCGGGCAGGTCCTCACGACCGCCTTCGGTTCGGCGATCTGCTGCTCGAGCCGCAAAGCCGCGGCGCGTGGCGTGGCAAGCGTTCGATGACGCTCACCGCAACCGAGTTCGATCTCCTCCAGCATTTTCTGCGCCATCCCCGGCAGGTCCTCACTCGCGAGCAGCTGCTCGACGCGGTGTGGAAGGGTGAGCCGGAGAGTGACAACGTGGTCGCTGTGTACATCGGATACCTCCGGCAGAAGCTGGAGGAGGGCGGAGAGCCACGGCTCCTCCACACCGTCCGCGGCTCCGGCTACGCCCTAAGGGAGTAGTGCCTCTACCCCTTCGGCTCCGGCTCGCGCTCTACGGCACGGCGGTGGTTGCCCTGACGCTGGTCCTCTTCGGCGTGCTGCTCTACGGACTGCTTGCGCGCAGCGTGACAAATGACCAGGACACGGCTCTCCGCGCACGAGCTGGAGCAGCTGTGACGGCACTCGGTGCGGCCCCTGACCTCACGCCTCGAACTCCCGTCGCGCCCGTGGACCTCCGATCGAGCAACGAGATCTTCGTCGAGGTGTTTGATCAGAACTGGTCGCTCGTCTATTCGACCGGTGTCCTGAACGGCGCCACCCCAGCGATCGCCCAGGCGCTGCGCAGCGGAGCGTCGCACGGTGCGTTCGACACCGAAGGAGGCCTGCGCCTGTACGCCCGCCAATTCAGCAGCGGTTTCGTGGTCACGGGGCAGTCGACGCGCGTACCCCAATCGAACCTGTCGGGTGTCCTCGGGTTTCTCGTCATCTCCGGTGTCCCGACCCTGATCGCGGCGCTGATCGGTTCATGGCTTGTCGCCGGCCGTGCGCTGAAGCCGCTGAAGGATGTCGCCGGCGCAGCAGACGAAATCGGCCGGACTCGTGACTTTGGCCGCCGGCTCCCCGTACGTCGCAGCCGCGATGAGGTCGCGCTGCTTTCGACAAGCTTCAATCGGATGCTGGATCAGCTCAAGGACGCGTACGACTCTCAACGGCGATTCGTCGCGGATGTTTCGCACGAGCTGCGGACGCCGCTGACCACCATCCAGGGCAACGCCGGCCTGCTCGCGCGGGGTCCATCTGTCTCCGACGAGGTGCGTCGAGCCGCCGCTGAGGACATGAGCGCAGAGACGGCACGCATGACGCGCCTTGTCGATCGGATGCTCACATTGGCCCGAGCCGACGCGGGCATGAACCTCGGGCTTGCCCCTGTCGAGCTGGGCAACCTCGTCACCGAGGTATGCCGGCAGGCTCGAACCGTACACATAGATCGCGTGCTGGAATGCGCAGCGGTCGACGCGCCGATCGCGGGTGACGAGGACGCGATCAGGCAGCTGTTGTGGATCCTGCTCGACAACGCGCTGCGCCATGCGCGCTCTCGCGTCTCGGTAACG
>Ga0209588_1000477_pt1 | contig 10268 bp, 9 predicted proteins | sample Rivendell_Oct201_10_FD_188351 | JGI IMG/M metagenome (GOLD analysis project Ga0209588, IMG submission 188351) | Vadose zone soil microbial communities from the Eel River Critical Zone Observatory, Northern California, USA -... | ecosystem: Host-associated > Plants > Roots > Rhizosphere > Soil ...
CTCTCGGTGGCAACCGGGGTGGGCACAACTGTCTCCCAGAATCTGGCGGTGGCCGTCTTGCGGCGGCAGGGGCAGCGCGCACCTCCGCTGCCCGTCGAGATTCGTAGCCGCGCCTGGTACAATCCGGACCTGAAGTCGCAGGTGTTCATCGTCCCGGGCGTCCTCGCAGTCGTCATGCAGTTCGCGACGACGTTCCTCAGCATCGTGGTGATCGTGCGCGAGCGGGAGATGGGAACGCTCGAACAACTTGTGGTGACCCCCATTCAGCCGATCGAACTGATCCTGGGCAAGATCATCCCGCTGATCGGACTGGCCTACATCAACCTGACGATCATCCTGCTGCTGGCCTGGGCGTGGTTTGGGGTGGCCGTCAAGGGCAACGTGGCGCTGCTCTACGTGGTGACGTTGGCGTTTTTCTTCTCCTCGCTAGGCATCGGCACGCTCATCTCGACGGTGTCGCGGACCTTCCAGCAGGCGGTGCAGTTGGCGCAGCTCGTACTGCTGCCCGGCATTTTGATCTCGGGGTTCCTCTTCCCGCGCGAGTCCCTGCCGATCGCATTGCAGTGGGTAGGGCTGGCCCTCCCGCTGACGTACTACGTCACCGTCGTTCGCGGCATTATCATCAAAGGTGTGGGGGTGGGCTTCCTCTGGCAGCAGATTGTTCCGCTGGTGGTCCTCGGGCTGATCGTGTTTGGTATCGCCATTAGACGCTTCGAGAAGAAGATCGACTAACGCGCAACGTATGCTGCCTCGGCCGTCGCTCCAACGGATGCGCGCCCTGTTGTTCGATCTTGATGGCACTCTGCTGGATTCTCTGCGCGCGCACTTCCATGTTTACGAGCGCGTTTTTTCCACCTTAGGAATACCCCTCGATCCGGACTCGTATCAGCGGAACTACTCACCCAACTGGTATGTGTTCTATGAACGCATGCACGTCCCCAGAGACAAGTGGCCCGAGGCGGACCAGTTGTGGCTGAAGTTCTATGCGCAGGAAGCGCCTGGTCCTCGGGCGGGTGCCGTCCAAATCCTGGCGGCTGTCAAAGCATCGCACCGCGCCCTAGGTTTAGTGACCTCCGGAGAGCGATCCCGGGTCGAGCGTGACCTACGCCGTGTGGGGTGGCAGGCGCTGTTCGATGTCGTGGTATGCGGGGGCGACACGCCGCAGCGAAAGCCGCACCCCGCCCCGTTACTGCATGCGTTGGACCGGGTCCGGGTCCGCGCGGGAGAGGCTCTCTATGTGGGGGACACGGTCGAAGACGTGCAGATGGGGAGGAACGCAGGGACCTCGACCGCCGCCATCGCCGGCGGTTTTGCGTCACTGCCGACGTTGCGCAGTGAACAGCCGGATTTCCTTTTTGAAACCCTCCCCGAGCTGGCCGGTCTCCTCTAGACGTCTTACGACGCTCCCACCAGCGCGCGGCGGCGCGACCACCAAGCCAGCGTCATCGTGAGAGGAATAAGCGCAGCGGCCGTCCCGACGAGACCCATCGCGTTGTACCCAATTCCCGCAAAGACGATTCCACTGCCCAGGCTCCCTGCCGCAGACGCGAGGCCGACGAGCAGATCGTTGAACCCTTGGGTCCGGGCGCGCTCGGGTGGCGACAGTTGGTCCGATAGCAGCGAAGAGCCTCCGACGTAGCACAGGTTCCAGCCCAGTCCCAGGAGGAACAACGCTACGGAGAGAGGGACCACCTCGGGGGACAGGGTGGCCGCAAGACAGGCCATGATCAAAAAGGCGCCGCCGGTGATGATAACCGGGAGACGTCCCCAGCGATCGGCCAGGCGTCCGGAGATGATGGAGAACGCATACATGCCGACCACGTGCGCCGAGATGACGAACGAGATGCTGCCAATCGCATGTTGATGCACGCGCATGTGCAGGGGCGTGATCACCATGAGCATGACCATCACCAGCTGTCCGAAGAGCATTGCCGCCGTCGCGACCTGAGCGGGTCGCTCGCGGTAAATCTCCGCGAGAGTCCGTGCGGGTCCAGCCCCATCCACGGGACCCTCTCGTGTGAGGGCGCGCGCGAGGTCGCGCGGTTCAGGTCGCAAGAACAGGACGATAAGCGCGGTCCCCACGAGGAAGAGGACGATCGACGCCCCGTAGGGACCGGCGAGCTCGTCCAATCCCCTCGACGCCGCGGCACGTCCCATGGGGCCGGCCGTGAGCGGGCCAAAGATCGCTCCCACAGTTCCTCCCAACACGACGGTGGAGATTGCACGTGCCCGCTCCGCGACGGGGTGCACCTCGGCGGAGACAAACCGTGACAGTTGGACGGCGGACACGGCCATGCCTACGAGCACAGCGCCTCCGAAGAAGGTCCAGAATGACTGCCCAATGATGGCGCCCGCCGAGATCGTCGAACCAGCGGCGCCCAGGAGCATGCCAATGGCCAGCACACTCCGCCGGCCGAGCGGATCCATCAGGCGTCCCCACAAGAAGGCAGCAAAAGCCCCGCCGAGCTGATAGGCCATCGCGGGCACGCCCGCCCACGTCGACTGCCCGCTCAATTTGGCTCCAGCGATCGCAACGATGGGGAAAATGGCGACCGTCGCCGCGGAGCTCAGGCTCTGCGCGGCAAAGAGGGTGCGTGTGAGATGGGTGGCACTGCGAGCAGAGTCCGTTGTCATAGTCGGCCTCGTGACAGACACCTCAAGATCCTCCGCGTGCCGCTGCTCTCGCGGCGTGTCCCAGTTTATCAACAGTTTGGTCGGTTGACTGTCCTACGCGCGGAGGTATAATCGTGGTGCGACGCGGGGTGGAGCAGCCAGGTAGCTCGTCGGGCTCATAACCCGAAGGTCGGAGGTTCAAATCCTCCCCCCGCTACCAGATTCATGCACAGACACCTCCCCGTCCAGCGTAAGCAGGGCGGGGAGTTTGCCTTTTCATCTCCGCGACGAAGCCGCCGCCTTCCCCGGTAGGATGTGAGGACCGGTTGATGGAGCTCACCGGCATTGTCCCTCCGCTGATTACTCCTTTTGATTCTGACGGCGGCATCGACACCCGTTCACTGAGCCGACTCGTCGACTACCTGATCGCCGGAGGCGTGCGCGGTCTCTTTGTTTTGGGCTCGTCGGGCGAGGCCGCCTCGCTGGATGTCGAGGAACGCACAAGCGTCGTCCGGACGGTCACGGCGACGGCGGCGGGGCGAGTACCAGTGCTGGTCGGAGTCATCGACACCTCCTTGCGGAGGATCTTCACGTACCTCGACATGGCCAAGAGCTTGGGGGCCAGTGCGGTCGTGGCGCTACCCACCTATTACTACCAGACGAACCAACCGGAAATTGTCGAGTTCTTTCGCGCCATCGCCCACAGGAGCCCGTTGCCCCTCGTAGCCTACAATCTTCCTCAAATGGTCGGGGTGTCAATAGAACCGGATACGGTCTCGCAACTCGCGCACGAAGGGACCATCGGCGCGATCAAAGATAGCTCTCCGGATATTTCCAGAACGCGCGAGATGCTGTTGGCCACCCGGGATGTCCCACACTTCAGCGTTCTCACGGGTCTCGAGATGGTCGTCGATCTCGCCGTCGCGATGGGCGTTGCGGGGGCAGTGCCCGGTTTGGCTAACGTAGCCCCCCGCCAGTACGTGGAGACCTTTGAGCTCGCTCGCGCGGGCCAGATGGAGCGGGCTCGGGTTATTCAAGAACAGCTGACGACCCTCTTCGCCATCACCCGGCAGGGCCGCCATGCGCAATCGTATTCCGCGGCCGCACTATCAGGCTTTAAGACCGGGCTGAAACTTTTGGGTGTCATCGCCACGAACAGGATGCACGAGCCGATGCAGGGGTTGACCGCAGAGGATGAAGAGCACGTCAAAACGGTCATGCAGCGGACTGGTCTTTTGTAGCCGGGGGCGGCAGATGCCCCCGGGGGGATCGAGCCTCTCCCACGCCCGTGGGTACATAGACCTCGACTCCCTCGCAAGGGGGGATTCCCAGAGGGAAGCAGCAGCGCATGCCGTAGTGTTCTGTGAATGCTCACACTTAGAAATCATCCAATTCCTACTCAAGGAGGAGTCGGCGTGGACAAGATCGGCGCTCGCTTCGGAGCGATCGTAGCGTTAGTTGCGATGGTGTTCTCCCTTCGAAGTGCGCCCGCGGGCGCGCAGGCCGTTCCCAAACAGCTGCGCATCGCCGTGGGCATTGACGCAGACACGCTCGACCCCGCCGGGCAAACGACCACGACGGTCGCGAACATGGTGGACTACTTCTTTGAGACGTTGGTGGACATGGACTACGCGAAGAACGAGGTTGTCCCCCACTTGGCGACTCAGTGGCAAACATCGCGGGACGGACTCACCTACACGTTCCAACTGCGGCAGGGAGTGACGTTCCATGACGGCACTCCGATGACTGCGGCAGCGGTCAAATCCACATTCGACCGCCTACTGGATCCCAAGACGAAGGTCCCGCTCCGGGGGGCTCTGCTCGCAGGTATCAAAACGGTCGACGTCGTGGATGACACGACCGTCCGGTTTACCATGAGCCAGCCCAATCCGCTGCTCTTGCGCAACCTCTCGTACACGACGACCGCCATCATCTCGCCTGCGGCGGTGGCGCGGGCCGGGGACCGGTTTAGTCTCGCCCCCGTCGGCGCCGGGACAGGGCCGTACACCTTCAAGGAGTGGCGTCGCGGCGAGAGCATCCTGGTGGAGCGTACCCCGACGTACTGGGGTAAGAAGCCATCATTCGAAGAGGTTCTTTTCCAAGTGGTGCCCGACGCAGGGACTCGCGAAACGATGGTGCTGGCGGGCAACGTCCACTTGGCGATGCTCCCTCCCGCGCCCGATATCAAGAACCTCCGCAAGAACCCGCGCGTCACGCTGGTGGAAGCGCCGACGGATCGGGTCATCTTCCTGGCCATGAACAACCAGTGGGGACCATTCAAAGACGCGCGTGTCCGTCAGGCGATGAATTACGCCATCAACAAGAAGGCGCTGCTCTCGAGCATGTTATTTGACCTGGGTACCGTGGAAGCATCTGCATGCCCGGCGATGATGTTTGGCCACTCTCCCATGCATGAAGGCGGGTGGCCATATGATCCGGCGAAAGCGAAACAACTCTTGGCGGAGGCCGGGTACAAGGATGGGTTCGACGTGGAGTTTCTGGCGCCGAAGGGGCGCTATATCCAAGACTTCGAGTTCGCGCAAGGCGCCGCCGCGCAGCTGCGCAATGTCAAGATCCGCGCCACAGTGAGTACGATGGACTGGCCAACCTACGTCGCCACCATAACGCAGCCCGTAGACCGCAGTCGCACACAGATGTTCATCCTCGGGTGGGCCTGGGTCGTGCTGGATTGTGACGGGGTGCTGTTTGGGCAGTTCCACTCCTCCCAGCAACCTCCGGCCGGTTTGGCTGCGGCGTTCTACAGGAACGAGAAGGTCGACGATCTTCTCGTCAAGGCCCGCACCACGGTCGATGTCGCTCAGCGCGCAACCTTGTACAAAGAAGCCCAGACGCAGATTTGGAACGACGCGCCGTGGGTCTTCCTCTGGAGCCAGAAGTGGTATGTGGCCACGGTCAAGAACCTTGAAGGCGTCCGCATTACGCCCATCGAGAAATGGGACGCGATCTACGCCACGTGGAAGTGACGCCTCCCGCGTGGTGGAAGTGACTTCCGGAGGTCGCCGTCCTGCCGATGGCGGCCTCCGGTGACTCGTTGAGTTCTGTTCCTGCTGCATCGCCGTGGGCCGTTACGTCCTGCACCGCCTCGCACTCGCCCTCCTGACGCTGGGCGGGGTCACCGTTGTCATCTTCCTCCTGATCCGGTTGATTCCCGGCGATCCGGCGCGCATTATCGCCGGCTTGCTCGCCTCCGACGACGAGGTCCGGCGCCTGAGGGTCGAACTCGGCCTAACACAACCCTTATATATGCAGTACCTCATCTTCTTTACCGGCCTTCTGCACGGGAACCTGGGGCTCTCAGCTGCGACGCGAGCTCCCGTCCTCGAAGAAATTGCGCTGCGCCTGCGGCCGACAGTACTTCTTGCTGTCTCCAGCATTGCGGTGGCCACCCTCGTGGGGTTGGCTGCGGGGATCATCTCCGCAACGCGACGGTATTCGATCCTGGACTACCTGGCCATGACTCTGGCCGTGCTCGGCGTGTCGATCCCTGTCTTCTGGTTGGGCTTAATGCTCATGCTGTTGTTCGCGGTTTACTTGCACTGGCTACCGGCGGGCGGATACGGGACTCTAGCGTCTTTCATCCTTCCGACCATTGCCCTTGCGGCGTTTTCCACAGGGATCATCGCCCGGATGACACGCAGTAGTCTGCTCGAGACGCTCAGCCAGGATTATGTGCGCACCGCGCGTGCGAAGGGGGTCCCCCGACACGGAGTCGTCCTGCGCCACGCACTGAAAAACGCGTTGATCCCGGTGCTCACCGTGATCGGCCTGCAATTTGGGACCTTACTGGGTGGAGCTGTGCTGACAGAGACGACGTTTGCCTGGCCCGGGATGGGGCGGTTGCTGGTCAACTCAATTCTGTCTCGGGACTATCCTGTGATCCAAGGGATCGTCCTCACCTTTGCGACAATGTTTGCGGGCGTGAATCTGCTCGTCGATCTCCTCTACGCATATGTGGACCCCCGGATCCACTACGGTTAGCCGGACGCCACCGCCCTCGTCGCGCGACCGATTTGGCGTGTGGCGGAAATTGCGCAAGCACAAGACCGCCCTCGCGGGTCTGATCGTCCTGGGTGGCTTCCTCGTCCTGACCACGCTGGCCCCTGCCATCCTCCCTTACGATCCCAATGTGGCCGACCTGGATCACGTCCTACTGCCTCCGTCGCTGGTCCATCCCTTCGGCACAGATCACCTGGGCCGAGATCTGCTGACGCGGGTGGTCTTCGGGACACGAGTGTCGTTTTTGATTGGCATCCTTGCCGTTGCATTCAGCGCCTCGCTTGGCGTGCCGGTGGGCTTGGTCTCGGGGGTCCGCGGCGGGGTTGTCGATTTGGTCGTGCAGCGATTGGTCGACCTGCTGCTCGCGTTTCCAGGGTTTCTCTTGGCATTGACCTTGATCGCGGTTCTCGGGGTTGGAGTCACAAATGTCGTGGTCTCGGTCGGTCTAGCGGCGGTGCCTCAATACGTCCGGCTGGCGCGGGGGGTGGCCCTCTCGGTGAAAGAACAGGCGTATATCGAGGCGGCCCGCGCAGCCGGTGGAGGCGAGGGGCGCATTCTGATGCGCCACGTGCTGCCCAACTGCCTGGCGCCCCTCATCGTGCAGTCGACTCTTCGATTGGGCGAAGCGATCTTGGTTGCGGCGGGATTAGGTTTCCTCGGGCTGGGCGTCAAGCCACCGACCCCCGAATGGGGGACGATGCTAGGAGAGGGGCAGAGCTACCTCTTCTCCTCCTGGTACATCGCCACGTTTCCCGGGCTCGCGATCTTCCTCGCCGTCATCGCCGCCAACTTGCTAGGCGACGGTCTGCGGGACGCGCTCGACCCCCGCTTGAAACAGGTGTAGGTGCACGGCCGATCGACCGAGGGAAAGGATGCGCACATCTTCGGGGTTTGAGAATTCTCCGCGTCGGACATCAGGGGGACATCGGGAACACTTTTGCTTGACAGGCGTCGAGAAATTCTGTTATCTGAAAGGCAATCCCAAGGTCGACTTAGGCCTCTTTTTCGCTCACGGGGATTGTGAGGGCGTGTATTGTGCCAGCTCGGCTTGTGATCTTCGATTGTGACCTCACCCTGTGGGATCACCACAATGTGTCTGAACTGTCCTTGCCCTTTGTGCGTGTGGATGACCAGACTGTACAGGACGCCCAGGGCGTGCGTGTCCGCTTGCGTCCCGGGGCGCGTGAGCTGCTCGAGGGACTCCGCCACCGAGGGGTACTCGCCTCCGTGGCGAGCTGGAATCATCCCGAACCCGTCTTTGCCATCTTCGACTTGCTGGACTTGACGAGTTTTTTTGTGCGGCCCAAAGTAGAGGCGCACCCGCACAAAGACCGCACCATCGGCGCGACGTTGCAAGAACTGGCCCGTGACGGCATGGCCCTGCGCCCAGACGAAGTCGTCTTTGTCGACGACAAACCCATGCATCTGACGCAGGTGCGCCAGGCCCTGGGTCCAATTCAGACCCTGCAAGTGGGTGTTGATGTCACCGACCTGCGGGACGTCTTAACCCACATTTCCGGATCGGATTCACCCGCGCGAACCTGACTGAGAGCATTGAGGCCGGTGTCGGGAATCGTTCCCCGGCTGGCGTTTCACTTGCGGTTTCGGGAGAGTGGATATGGCTGAGATAAACCTACTGATCCCCGGGCCCACCCCTCTACCTCCAGCGGTGCGAGAGGCGATGGCCTCTGCGATGATCAACCACCGTGGCGAGGAGTTCGGGCAGGCGCTGCACGCAGTCCTGACCGGATTGCAGCAGATCTTCCGTACGACGGCGCCTATTTTGCCCTTCACCGCATCCGGTAGCGGAGGGTTAGAAGCCGCGGTGACCAATGTCCTTTCTCCCGGCGATCGGGTCCTGGCGCTCAGCTGCGGCCACTTCGGCCAGCGCTTTGCCGCTGTGGCCACGACGTTTGGCGCCGATGTGGTGAAGGAGGAGGCGGAGTGGGGGAGGGCGATCGATCCCCAGCGCGTGACCGATGCGCTGCGCCGACACCCGGGCGTCAAAGCCGTCCTCGTCACGCACAACGAGACGTCGACCGGAATCGCGAATGATCTGAAGGGGATCGCCGACGCAGTGCGGCCCTCAGGGGCACTGCTTCTGGTCGACGCCGTGAGTTCATTGGGGGCAATGGACCTTCGGACCGACGCGTGGGGTCTGGACGTGGTTGTCGCCGCGTCGCAGAAGGCGCTGATGGGCCCTCCGGGGATGACCTTCCTCAGCGTCAGCCCGCGAGCGTGGGAGGCCGTCAAGACCTCCCGGATGCCCAAGCACTACTTTTCATTTCCGCAGGCGCGCGACCAGCTTGCCGCCGCGGTTGCCTACACGCCTTATACACCTGCCGTCTCGGTCATCTTCGCCCTGCATGTTTCGGTGGCCATGATCCTGGCGTCAGGCATCGACGCCCACATCGAGCATCACAGGCGCCTCGCGCGGACCACGCGCGAGGGGGTCACAGCCCTTGGCCTCGAGCTCTTCGCGCAACCATCGCGGGCTTCCGATGCGGTGACGGCGGTCCGCGTCCTGCAGGGGATTGATAGCAAGGAAATGCTGCGGCGGCTCCGGACCCAGCACGGTGTCGTGTTGTCCGGCGGCCAGGGGCCTCTAGAAAAGGCGATCTTCCGCATCGGGCACATGGGGTACGTCCAACAAGAGCAGCTCCTCGCCGCCCTCGATGCTCTGCGCCTCGTTCTCTCCGAGCTGGGATATTCCGTGAAGAAAGGGACGGCCGTGCAGGCGGCGGCCCGAGATCCTAGCCGGGGATGAAAATTCTCATCACCGATGGGCTGGCCCCTGAAGGGCTGGCGCGTCTGCGGGCCCACGCCGACGTCGCCGTCCACCAGGGGCTTACGCTCAGCGACCTGCGCGCGGCCATCGCTGACGCCGATGCGGTTGTCGTTCGCAGCCGCACCCGTCTTGACGGGGAATTGCTGGCCCACGCGCGTGCGTTGCGGGTCATCGCCCGGGCCGGAGTCGGCGTCGACAACATCGACGTTGAGGCGGCCACCCGGCGCGGCATCCTTGTGCTGAACACCCCGGACAGCAGCACGATCAGCACGGCCGAGCACACCATGGCAATGATGCTGGCCCTCGTCCGCCACCTGCCCACCGCGCATCTTTCAACGTCTCGGGGGGAGTGGCAACGGGAGAAGTTTACCGGGGTCGAGTTGTACGGCAAGACCTTGGGTGTCGTCGGGCTGGGCAAAATTGGGAGCGAGGTAGCGCACCGGGCTGCGGCCTTTGGGATGCGAGTGATCGCATACGATCCGTTTGTCTCCGCCGAGCGCGCGGCGCGCATCGGCGCGGAGCTTGTCTCCTGGGAGACCGTGCTCGCCCAGAGTGACCTGCTCACCGTGCACGCCCCGCTCACTCCCCGTACCCAGCATCTCCTGGGAGGGCCCCAGTTTGCCCAACTGAAGCCGGGTGCATTCGTCATCAACTGCGCCCGCGGCGAGTTGGTGGATCAGGAGGCACTGCTGGCCGCGCTTGACGAGGGCAGGGTAGGGGGGGCGGCTCTTGATGTCTTTGAAAGCGAACCGCCCCGCGAGATGCGGCTCCTGCAACATCCGCGTGTCATAGTCACCCCGCACCTGGCGGCATCAACCACCGAAGCGGCACACAACATCAGCCTGGAAAT
>Ga0209588_1000480_pt1 | contig 10248 bp, 10 predicted proteins | sample Rivendell_Oct201_10_FD_188351 | JGI IMG/M metagenome (GOLD analysis project Ga0209588, IMG submission 188351) | Vadose zone soil microbial communities from the Eel River Critical Zone Observatory, Northern California, USA -... | ecosystem: Host-associated > Plants > Roots > Rhizosphere > Soil ...
CGACGCTCCCCTTGGCGGGACGGCCGTAGGGGTGCGGCGGCCCATAGAGCAGGGCCTGCAGCGCCTCGCTGGCGCGGATGCCCGGATTATCCAGATCCTGTCGGATCGCTGGCGCCGGCGCGGATGGGCGTGAGCCCATGCTGGACAATTTCAACCGCTTTGTCATTCCGAACATCGATCTGCTGGCGCAGGGACTCTGGGTTACCGTCAGGATTTGTACCATCGCCTTTGCCATGGCGGTCGTCATCGGAGCGATCGCCTGCCTCGTCCGTCTCTACCTGCCAGGACTCCGTATTGTTGCCATCGCCTACATCGAGATCAGTCGCGCAACGCCGATTCTGGTCCAGCTTCTCTGGGTCAACTATGTCTGGCCAGAGCTGTTCGGCTTCCCAAAAACAGTCGAATGGGCCGGAATCATCGCGCTCGCCATTCAATCCAGCGGCTACCTCGCCGAGACATTTCGATCCGGGATCGAAGGATTGCCGCGCGGTCAGGTCGAGGCGAGCCTGGCGGTCGGGATGTCGCGCCTGCAGACGTTCAGGCGGATTGTCGTGCCCCAGGTCTTGCTGGTGATGTCGCCTTCCATCATCAATCAACTTGCCGTCGTGGTGAAGGCGTCCACCCTGGTCTCGGTCATTGCCATACCGGACCTGATGTATGACGCGTTGAAAATCGTCAATCAATGGTTCGAGCCGATCGAGGTGCTGACATCGGTTGCTGCACTTTATATCCTGACCATTTTTCTTCTTTCCGCTATCGCCAAATGGGTCGCGGACCACTTCCGCGAAAAGTACGGGTTAGACGCGCACGTGTAACAAATCAACAATCCCTCACGCTGGAGAACCACGATGACGAACGCATTCGACAATCCTGATCTTGGCAAGAGAGCACTGCTGACGGGCGCCGCGCTGGCGGGCGCCGGCGTCGCCGTCGCGGCTGGTGGCATAGGCGACGCCCTGGCGCAGGTACTCGATTCCGGGATTGATCCGAAATCGGTCCTGGCGAAGGTAAAAAAGGGCGAAACACTGAAAATCGGCTTCGGTCAGCAGGCGTTGTGGTTTTACAAGGACCCCAAGACCAATGAACTGCGCGGAGTTTACAAAGAGCTTTGCGACATGCTTGCGCGCGACCTCGAAATGAAGGTCGAGTACACGGAAGTCGTCATGGCCAACTCAACCGTTGCCTTGCGCAAGGGCGATTACGATCTGTTCGGATCATCCGCAATCTATACGGTTCCGAGGGCCGTAGCCGTGAATTATATCGGGCCGTTATGGTCCAAAGGCAGCCTGGCGATGATCCGCAAGGAGGATGCGGAAAAGTACAAGACCCTGGCTGATCTCAATAGCCCTGACGTGATGTTCTCGATCAACGCCGGCGCAAGTGAAGAGCAGCGCATGCCGCAGCTTTTTCCAAAGGCGAAGTTCATTGCGACGGCAGGGCAAGTCGCCATGGCAGCCGAACCCGTTCGAACGGGGCGGGCCACGGTATTTGTCACCGGTGACAGCGATGCTCTGGTTCTTGCAAAGCGCAATTCAGGCTGGGCCCATCTGATCGATCCGTCCAACCCGTTCGACAAGCGGCCCAACACCTGGATGGTACGCCATGGCGACGCGCCCTGGAAAAATTTCATGGATATGTGGGCGACCTTCATGATCGTGAACGGGGAGGTTCAAAGGCTCTACGACCGCTATCTGCAGGAACTCACCTGAATCCCGATCGAGACACGAGAGACCCGGCATGTCCTGCCGGGTCCGTCCCCGCTTTGTTCAATTGAAGGCTCGATACCATGTATACCGTGAAGAAATTGCCCCCGCAGATTGATCCGCTGCTGCTGGAGCTTCTGGTCAAGGCCGAGCCGGCGACGATAGGCCACGTCCTGCATATCGGCTTCATGGATTCCGGCATGCGCGGCATCCTGCCGGACATCAGAATAGCCGGCACCGCCGTGACCGTGCGTTGCCCAGGTCCGGATTGCACGATGATCCATTATGCGCTCGGGCAAATACGGCCGGGTGACGTGCTGGTGATCGATCGCTGCGGTGATCACAAGCATGCCGCGACCGGTGGTGCCGTTGCCTATGCCGCACGCAAGGCCGGCGTGAAGGGCATCATCCTCGACGGAGTCGTTTCCGATCTCGGAGAGTTACGTCAATTTGGCGTGCCGGTCTGGGCACGCGGTTCTTCCGTCGTCACCACGAAGCACCTGGATCTCGGCGGCGAGTTCTGCACGCCGATCTCGTGCGGCGGTGTCAGCGTTCGGGCGGGCGACGCCATCCTCGCCGACGAAAATGGCGTTGTTGTCCTCAGCCCCGACCAGATCGAATCGCGCGCCAATGAAGCGATCCGAATGCAGGAGGCTGAAAAGCTGCTTTTCGCCCGGCTCGATTCAGGGGAAAAACTACCTGATATCAGCGGTGCCACAGGTCGTGTGCTGGCTCGCCTGGTGCCCGCGTCATGACCGGTATCGATCCCTGGTTGCTTTCGGCACGCCAATTGTCGGAAAACATTTCGCAGAGGAAAATCTCGTCTACCGATGTTGTTTCCGGCTTTCTCGACCGAATCCGGAAAAACGACGCCAAGCTCAACGCGTTCGTCGAGGTCTATGATCAGGACGCGATCCTCGCGGCGGAAGCGGCAGACAAGGCAATACGATCCGGCCATGCCGCTGGTCCGTTGCATGGCGTGCCGATCGCATTGAAGGACCTGATCGACATCGAAGGGAGGATCACGACGGGCGGCTCCGCCATCTGGCGAAATCGTCACGCGGACCGCACCGCGACACTTGCGCGGCGGTTGATGGCCCAGGGTTTGATTGTCATCGGCAAGACCCAGACGGTCGAGTTCGCGATGGGCGGCTGGGGTACCAACAGGCATATGGGAACGCCATGGAATCCCTGGGACATGAACGTTGCACGCACGCCCGGAGGATCGAGCAGCGGCTCCGGAGTCGCGGTGGCAGCGGGGCTGGTGCCGTGGGCAATCGGGACGGACACAGGCGGTTCGGTCCGGCTCCCGGCATCGTGGTGTGGCCTGACCGGTCTCAAGACGACCATCGGACGCGTCAGCACCTATGGGATTTTGCCGCTCAGCCCGACGCTCGATACGCCGGGGCCGATGACGCGGTCAGCGGACGATGCCGCGCTGCTCTATTGTGCCATGCAAGGTCCGGATCCTCTCGACGCCCGAACGATGGGCCTGTCCTGGAGCGATCCCTGGCCTGATTTGAGCAGAGGTGTCGCCGGCCTGCGATTTGCCAGGATTGCGGCGGCGGAACGTGCCACGGTCGCCCCGGATGTTCTCGCGGCATACGACGAATCGCTCGACGTCCTTGCCCGCCTTGGCGCGGAAATCGTCCCTCTGGTCATGCCCCGAGGCTTCGCGGAGCTGGGACAACTCACCGGCAAGATCATGACCGCGGAAGGATATGCAATCCTGAGCGCGTTCATCGACGATGAGAGCCTGCAACTCGATCCGGACGTTCGCCCGAGGCTTGCTGCCGGTCGGCAAATCACGTCGCGAGAATATCTCGCAGTGCTTCAAACGAGAGATGATCTGAAGCGTGAATTTGCCACGGTCTTTTCGAATTGCGAAGCCTTGCTCACGCCGACGACGGCGACCGCTGCCTTGGCTCTCGACCAAGCCGACCAGGCAAGCGGGCCGGGCCATTTCACGCGTTTTGTGAATTTTCTCGATCTCTGCGCACTTTCTCTCCCCAATGGCAGGACTGAAAACGGACTGCCCACGTCACTCCAGATTGTGTGCAACCATGCTAGTGAGGCGATGGCACTTCGGATCGGTTCCGCCTTTCAAGCCGCAACCGATTGGCACAACGGGCGTGCAATGGAGCTCTGAGACCTTTAAACGGCGCTGTCACATTGACGAGGGAGGCGGGTAAGATTGTGTGATGAAGAAAGCCAAATCGCGTTATCACGGTCACCGGTTCCCGGCGGCCGTCATATGTCTCTTATGGGTCAAACTGAGAAACACTCCGCACGAGCAGATGTCTTCCGCTCTTCCCCCAAGAACGGACGTTGGTTTGGCACGCCCAAAACATTACGCGGATCGAATGTTATGGAATGTCGGCTCGCTAGGGTGGATCAAAAAACACCGTACTGACCGCGCGGGCACACGCACGGTCGTAGTTAAAAGACGCTAATTCAATTCAACCCGAACGAGTAATGGCGAGCGACATGGCCACTTATAGCCGCGTGAGTCATGCTACGAGTGATATCGAAGTCGGGATCTATGGGCGCGCTTATATTGAAACCATCGGGTCCGAAACATGCGTGCGGCGTTGGCAACCAGTCTTCGTGACGCCTTCCAAACTTCCATCGATTCGACCACGTCCATTATGTGTCGCCAATATTGATATCCCCAAGCGAAAGCCGGAATCGACAGGAGTTTATTTCGATTTAATTGAAACAGCCGCTCCACGAACGTGAGCTTCAAAACTTCCGCCGTTATGAAGACGACAGCGCCGGTGAAGAAGTGACCGGTCCCCAACAAATACCCCGCCAACGGCTTTGCTGGCTCGAGGATGATTACCGGCACGGCGAAAAGCAGGAGCGAAGGATAAGGCCGCAAAGAAGTCACCCAATGTCGTAGGCGCTCGAAAAGCTTCTTTTTACTAAGCCATACCGTTATAGGCCGCGTGAGATGAGAAAACACGCCGTCGACGACGAAATATATTGTGGCAAGGATAAAAACAGGGGTGTTCCAGCCGCGGGCCATGATGACTCTCCGCGTTACCAAAGCGGTGAGTATCAATCGGTTCCCAGATATTAAACCGAGCAACGGAACCGTCGCAAAACGGTGGGAACGAATGGCTATAAAGGCCCCGCCGGGGATGGAATTGGCAGCTCAGGCGCACAATTTTTTTTCAACTAACTGGTCAATGTTCTCATGAAAGTGCTTCTTTAGACGGCTTGCCCGTCGGCCCTCGCTGATAAGCCAGGCCACTTAGCGCGAGACAAAGTAGCCCAACATTGCCACGGAAAAAAACCATACCACTGGCAGCTCAACCCGTAGTTAAGACAAAATGCGATCAACATCCCACTAAATCGCGACGACTCTCCTCGGGTTCGGCTCCGGCCATCGGTTTTGGTCACATTCCCCAAGAAGAGTGCGTAAAAAAAGCCCCGCGCAAATGCGGGGCTTTCTCTTAGTTGCGGCCGCTGGTACCAGCCGACGAGCCGCCGAACTGGGAGTTGCCAGTTCCGCTCAATGTGGTCGGACCGTCTGGATTGCCGTTTGGATTGCCGTAGTTCGGATGCTGTTGGACCCTGCTGTGGTAGGCCTTGACGCTCGCCTTATGACGAACTGTGTTTGCAAGTGCCAACGTACTGGAGAGCGCGAAAACAGAGGCTAACGCTATTGTCGTAAGTTTCATGTTTTTGTCCTCCTGCGGTTTAAACAAATAGCAAATGGACTTTCTGTTTGATCATTCCACTAAATTCTCTTTTAAGCGCAACATTGCCTCACTTGATCTTGAATAGGAGGCGGCAACGCCGGGCTGTGATTTCGGCCCCCTTCGGTATGTGGCAGGCGATTAAGCCGGGCCGGGCGCGAGTTTCGCGACCTTGGCACTACGCTTGTTTTTCGGCTTGGCTGGCATGGCGAACCTCCCGATGTTCCTGCGGTGGCCGAAAGACTGGTGTCGGTTCGCGGTGCGGTCAACGGCGCGAGATTGTAGTTGCGCCTCGTATTGCAGGTTACTGCGCCGGGCTGACGTCAATGATCGATGGCGGCGAACGTTACTTCGACGTGTTCTTCACATCCCTCTCCATTTCGAGGCACGTGATCAATTCGACATAGCTGGGGGCGCTGTCTATGCTGGTTTCCCGGTTGCAAAGGGTTTTATCGCTGGGACTAAATTGTATCCATTCCGTTTGAAGTTGGTCGCGTGCTTGCGTCTCTTCGTCCGTGCACCTTTTTTGCTCCTCCTTCGAGCCGAACTGGCACTCCCGCGCGATATCGAATTTCGGCGCGGTGTCCGCGATAGGGGTGGGATGCAGGGAAGTCAGAATAATGATCGGCAGGTGAATCAGCATTTTTATTCTCCGAGCTGCTTCGTAATCCAGTCAGCTAGAGAATGGTGGCGCGGAAAGTCTTCCACAAGCTTGCGCGCCTTGATCGAACGCAAAGCACCTTGGCGAGCCGAAGTGCTGGTTTTTGAAAGGCATTCGGGCGAGCAATCGTTCCTATAATGGCGTAGCGGGTTCACGTCAGCGTTACATTTGGAGCGCGAGCCGCCAGACCGATCAATCGAACGCTGCACGACGCAGGGCTGCAAAGCTGGACTTTGTTGAGAACGATCTCGAAGCGATAAGAGCGGGCTGGGGGCAAAAGGCGGCCGGGCGCCTAGATGTTGGCAGCAATGCTGCGCAATAAGCCTAAACCCGAAGTGCTTTCTAAAACAGAATTTAATGGCAGAACTGAAGCCGCCTTCCAATCTAGTCCTTAAATTGACGTTTGATGTTCTCGACATGGGCTCTCGCCACCTCGTTCAAGGGCATCGGGACCTGATTGGCCGTCCTTTCTTACGACGGTTCCGGCGCCCCCTCGCCTCTCCTCGTCCGGGTGCACCCAAACATAAGGCGCGATCTCGCACTCTTCCGTGAGCTTCATCATGTGTGCCACACGGGCGACGAACATCGCCCCGTTGAAATTTCAGTTTTGGTGCATCAGCATCGGCTTTGCCAGAAAACGGCAAACCCGGTGAGCAGCCTCTTCAAGGTCGACTTCGGTTATCGCAAGTCTCGGACACGGTCACGTCAGTTTAATGAATTGGTGGCCGCCATACGGGACACCCGTGACAACGGCGAAGCGCTTCGACGGGCCACAAACAGGGATTTCCGCTGTCTCGAAGCCGAATGGAAAGTTGTTTCCAAAGCCAGAGACGAGGTTGGCATGATCAGCAACCTCAAAAGCCGCCAACAACTAAGTCGCAGGCTTCACGACATTTACGAAATACAAATGCTGAAAATCCGGGGGCGGCTAAGAGTGACGAAACGATAAACATCACCATGAGCCAAGCCGAGATCACTGCGCAGCGGCGAGGTACTCGACATGCACGGCCCCGAGGAAGTATTTTTGCACCTGCCTCATATCACTGCGACCGAACGCACGAAGCAATTGGTGTCGGTAAACGTGTAATCTGTATTCGGGATATTTACTTCGGCGGCTGCAACGCGGGCGATGACAGCCATTGATCGATTTGGGAGGCGGTTTGTAACTGCCGGGCCATTCTCAGAAGGTGCTCGCGTTCCTTCCCATAAGGAAGTTTTTTAGCCTCCCGCTGTGCGGCTTTCGACTGTTGACGCCACTTTTCCTCGGTCGTCTGATTGCTAATCATGGATCGCTCCCTGATGACCTAAAAGCAGTGCTGGTATGGCTGTTAACTGTCAATAGTGTGTCCGGTCCCGGACAGAAATAAAGGCAAAATTTTCTGTGACTTGTGGAGCGTTTTTTCTTGCGGAAATCCGAATCAGGCCAGCAACGCTTGCTTTTGGGCGGACGCGGACTCTCAGCCCTATCGCGTAGCTGTTCATCGACTGGGCGCGTGAGGTCGCCAAGGCGCTGCCTTAACCAAAATAGCGTTAAAAGATTTAAACTTTGAGTGACGGGCCGGCGCGTTTCGCGCATCCGTTGTTATGGAATATCGTCCCCACACAGGGCGCTCATCAGAGGGTGAGATGCGAGATCTTCGCCTACCTAAGCGGCCGATCCGGTTGAGGCCAAGGCCGATCAAGGTTTCCCGCTGCCGGTGGCTGCGGCGTATCGGACTCTTGATCTGCTTGAGTTGTATGTTTGATAGCGACATTGTCTCCGCCACCTGCAGGCCGTCTTCGTACTCTGCCCCGATTACTTACCTTTCGACCGCGTTTGCTTTTCGGTCTTAAGGCGCGGACAGAGATTTAGACCTTTCGCCATGAGTTTCACTTCTCCGCCGAGCTCTTGCGAGAGTCGCTCAGCCTCTTCGTTCAATACGATCATCAATTGGTCAAAGTTGATTTTCTTGCCGGTTTTGGGATGGTCCCATTTGCGCTCTTTTGCAATCGTCACAAGAAGACACCCCGCGCGGCACTCGTCGGCGGCCATGTACTTCGTCAGAAGCTGATCCTTGATCGTATTGAATAGGTCCCTCCCAGAGCGTCCGTCACCAAGCTTGAGTTCGATTGTCCCGATCTGCTTAGACGAGGTCGACCTTAACCGAATGTCGGTCTCCTTCTCGTCGGCGGTCACCGATTCCTGGTCGACAATGTAGGTTTGTTTCGCTGCATTCCTCAACTCACGCGCGATCTCTCTGCGCATGACGTGCTCGTCGGTGATATTAGCCCACGCTTCTCTCGGAGATTCGTCCTGAAGCAACAGATCATCGATGTCATCGAGCCGGTCACGCATGAGGGCAAACATTGCTTCAGGTGTCGAAGGCGGTGCTTCACCGCTCTTGTCTAAGACTGCAAACTCGACTTCCGTAAGGGCGACGCTGTCAGCCTCTTCGGCGGCCTTTTCCTCGGCGAGGGCAATGGCGCGATCCTTAAAATGCGCGAACAATGGATCGTTCGCCATTTCAAGCTTGGCCGCCCATCCCTCGACTCCGGTCTTAGCAAGCAAAGCGTTCGTTAAGGCATCCCGACCTCTCTCTGCGCGGTCGCGCTTGCCGAGCATGCGCGCGCCCTCGTGATGAACGTCATCGCTGATCTGGACGTGCTGGTATGCGACGCGGGCGAGTCGAAGCAACAATTTCGGTGTGAACTCCGGCACGTTTAGGTCGACGGCCATATGGTCGCTGTCGAAAAGGCTTGCGAAAAGCTGCGTCCCTGCACCCACTGTGGAGATGGCACTCTGCTCAAGGCCCGCTTCGAGAACCATGACGCCGGCGGCGGGATTCAACCGAAAGAGTGCCGGCAGCCACACGCGTGCGAACGGAACGGATAGTCCTTTGCTCAAACGTTCGACGGCGACAGTCTCAATGAAGCGCCGGTCATCGTCATTTCCGGCTTTCATCATGATTCCGACGGCTTGCCGAAGATTTTGCTCAAAGGCCTGATTGTTGGGTGCCGCGTCGATTTTGGCTAACGCCATGAGCCACGGACGAATGCGAGGAATAAAAAGCGCGGCTACGATGGCAGATGCGTGGCTAACATTCTGGAGAAACATGGAGTAGGAGCTATCTTCGCCCTCACTCAGAGAGAGTGTTAACTCTCCGCCGAGAACGCGATCAACGGCGGCCGGATGTTCGATCGCAAGACTCTCGAGCCAGGAAGGGAAACCATTTAGTTCAATGGGCGCATAACGACAGGCAAGGGCGGCTTCCTCCTCCGACAAGCGCTTTGCCCAGTTGGGGTCTTCAGCCTCTGCCGATATACCCGCTAGGCCGAACTGCCATTTTACCAGGAATGTATCCTTCTTATCCTCGGGGCGTTCACTCCGAAGCGTGGGCTTGTCGTTGCGCCACAATGTCATCATCGTTTCGCGCAAACGATCCGCGACGTCCTTGCCAAATTGCGCCTCGATAAATCTCCTGTTCCAACCCGCAGCGCGACTTTCATTGCCCGAGCGTTCAACCGCTTGCCAGAGATTCCATGCGGTGTGCTCGGCGCGATCGGCGGCGAATACCGAGCTGGGCGTCCGTTCAATCTCCTGCCAGAACGTTACCCAGCTAGCATGCGCTTCTGCCGCCTCACGCTTCGCTTGCTTGGTGCGTTCCTCATGTTGGGCCTGCATTCTACGGAGCTCGGCGGCCCCTTCCTGGGGTTTCAGCCGATCGTCGATGATCGCCAGGAGACTCGGTGCATCTGCCACGAACGGCTTGAGACTCTCAAGGAGTTTGCGATGGTCCGGCTCATCGTGGTGATCGCGGTAGGGACGCTCATTGCTGAGCGCCCCCCGCACAGAACCGTGCGTGCGGCTTTCCCGCACACGGCTCCCACCTTGGGTGCGTAACGGCGAAGCGTTTTTCTGGCCATGGGTGGAGGATAAACGGTTTGGGAATCCAATCGTTAGCCAGCCGCACAATCCGCTGCCAAGTCGTGCCATCCTTCTGACTGCGCCGCCTGAGCGAGCGTTGCCAGAGTTTGGTGACCAGGAGACGGAACACGGCCAGCGCCTGACTGTTGGTCGGCACGGCATGATAGTTGAAGTAGCCCTTGACGACCTGTCGCAGCCATTTCCCTTGGACAGGGATCGGCTGGTGCCTGCGCCGCCGCAGCTCCTGTTTGATCGCTTGCAACTTCGCCCGCATGC
>Ga0209588_1000482_pt1 | contig 10228 bp, 14 predicted proteins | sample Rivendell_Oct201_10_FD_188351 | JGI IMG/M metagenome (GOLD analysis project Ga0209588, IMG submission 188351) | Vadose zone soil microbial communities from the Eel River Critical Zone Observatory, Northern California, USA -... | ecosystem: Host-associated > Plants > Roots > Rhizosphere > Soil ...
TCCGGCGCGACGACCACTCTTCCCTCGAAGTCATGGGTGATGCCCCTCACCTCGTGCAGCTTGTGCGTGATGGTGTACCTCAGGGTGCCCTCGCGAACGTTGAAGACGGCAGGCGCCGCTTCTTCCACGCGGGCGGCGATCGCTGTCGCGAAGAGTCCGACGAGCGCCACGGCGCGCGACAGTGAAGGCATCCTCATCATCTTGGCCTGCATTGACTGCCTCGAGTACGAAGTCATTCCCGCCGGAATACCGCCGCAGCCGTCGAGTCCGGGTTGCTGGGATCAGACCAAGGAGAAGGGCCATGGATCGCAAATCGATGAAGATCGCGGCGGTGTCGGCGATCTGCGGGTGCGCGGGCTTCGGCCGCGAAGCGAGACAAGAGCCGGTCGAGCGGCTCGACGAGCACGGAGTGAGCGCACCCGTCCTCCGGGTCGAGGCGGGCAACGTGCTTGCGTTCGTCAACGCCGATGCTCGACCTCACCAGATCTACTCGAATGACTGTGCCGAGCTGTCGTCCATCGTCCTGAATCCAGGCGACACCTACTCCGTCGCGGTCGGCACTGGACCCAAGGTGTGCCACTTCCAGGATCTGCTCGCGCCGCTCTCCACTGGCTACTCCGGCATCCTGCAGGTGCACGACGAGCAGGAGGTGCGGCGCCGGGAGACGGAGGATTGACCGCGATTCCGGCTAACATGGGAGAACGCTAGTGCGAAAGCAAATCCCCAGGTCCGCCCGCGTGGATGCTCGTCCCGCCATCTGCCGTCGCGGACTCCGTCACTCTGACGCGTCGGCGCGGAATAAAGGCACTCGCCCTGCAGTCGGAGGGGGTGGACCTGGCCGCTCGGAGGAGTGTTGCCACACAGAGGCGAGTCGTTCGAGGCAGTGGTGCTGCCCCACATGAGGGCAGGCTACAACCTCGCTCGTTGGCTCTTGCGCAACGACCAGGATGCCGAGGATGTCACGCAGGAGGCCATAGTGCGCGCATTCCGCTTCTTCGACGGATTCAACGGTGACAATCCGCGTGCCTGGCTGCTGACCGTCGTTCGCAACAGCGCCTATACTTTCATGCAGCAGAACCGCGCCCGTGAGCTGGGCACCGAGTTCGACGAGGTGCTTCATAGTGAGCCGGCCTCGAATGGGCGCACCTCTGAGACGCCCGAGGTGCTGGTACTGCGCTCGGCGCAGCAGCGGCTTCTCAACCAGGCCGTGGAGGCGCTGCCGGTCGAATTCCGTGAGGTCTTCGTGCTGCGCGAGATGGAAGGACTTTCGTACAAGGAGATCGCGGACGTGGCGCGCATTCCCATCGGCACGGTGATGTCGCGGCTCTCGCGTGCGCGGCGGCAGCTGCAGGCTACCGTCGGCGGGCGTGAGCAGGCGGCGTCATGAACTGCTCCGAGACGAAGCGGCTGATCGACGCCTACGTAGACAACGAGCTCGATCTGCGCGGAGCGCTCGAGATCGAGGAACACGTGGCCCGTTGCCCCGGTTGCGGCGAAGAGGAACGAGCACTGCGCGAGCTGCAGGCCTCGGCGCGTGCGCACCTGATCCGGTACGCACCTTCGCCGCAATTCGAGGCGCGGCTCCGCGACGCATTGCATGCGGAAGGACCTCCCGTTCCCATGGGGTCCGTAGAGCCGAGCCCCGCGCCGCCGCGAGCTGCGCGGCATCGGCGGCGCGCGTGGAAGTGGGCGGCGCTTGCGCCCTTTGCGGCAGCCGCCGCACTGCTGGTCGTGGTCGGGCCGCGCTTCTGGCCGCCGCCGTCGGAAGCTTCAGTGACCGATGCAGTGATCGCGGCGCACGTCCGGTCGCTGCTCGCCAATCATCTCACGGATGTCGCCTCCTCCGACCAGCACACCGTCAAGCCCTGGTTCCAGGGAAAGCTTGACTACTCGGTGTCGGTGACGGACTGGGCTGCCGAGGGCTATCCGCTGGCGGGCGGCCGGCTCGATTACGTCGAGGACATGCCTGCGGCAGCGCTCGTCTACCGGCGCGCGCAGCACGTCGTGAACCTCTTCGTCTGGCCGAGCAAGCGGGCCGGTGACGAGCCGCTCCGGCGCCTCTCGCGGCGCGGGTACAGCGCGTACTGCTGGGCAAAGAACGGAATGCATTACTGGGCCGTTTCCGACCTCAACGAGGCCGAATTGCAGAAGTTCGTCGAGCTCGTTCGCCGCCAAGGCTGATTCACCGCGCCAGGTCGTATGTGAAGCGATGAACGCGACCGGGTGCTTGGTCTGCACACCATACAACGCGGTATAGACCGTTAGCTGGAGCGTCCCGCGCGCCATGCAAAGCAGCACTTGGGAAGCCCGCCGCTCCGACCCCTCGTCTCGCCGATCGATTTCTCGGCCCGTTGCAGACTGCGGGAATAGGCGGCGGTGGGGTCGAGTCATGCCGGCGGAGGTCGACATGAACGAACCCAAGGGGCGTCGCGAGTTCATGCAGCTTGCCGGCCTGGGCGGCATAGTTTTCGCCTCAGGCCTGGCCGGAGCTTGCACGAACATCCTGCGCAAGTCCGGTGGGCAAGAGGACGATTTCTTCTTCGTCCAACTCTCGGACTCGCACTGGGGCTTCAAAGGTCCGCCCAATCCCGAGGCGGCCAACACGCTCCGGCAGGCGGTGGCCGCGGTGAACGCGCTGGCCTCGGCACCCGACTTCGTCGTCTTCACCGGCGACCTCACCCATACTACCGACGACGAGGCCGAGCGCCGCAAGCGCATGCGCGAATTCAAGGTCATCGTCGCCGACCTCAAGACGCCGGTGCAGCACTACATGCCCGGCGAACACGACGCCTCGCTGGACTGGGGCAAGGCCTATCAAGAGAACTTCGGCCCCACACACTATTCGTTTGACTACAAAGGAATTCACTTTGCGGTGTTGGACAACGTCTCCGATCCGCAGGCTTCCATCGGCGACACTCAGATGGACTGGCTGCTCGCGGATCTGAAGCCGCTGCGTCCGGAGGCGCCCATCGTTGTCTTCACCCACCGGCCGCTCTTCGACCTGGCGCCGGCGTGGGACTGGGCCACCAAGGACGGCAGCAAGGCTATCGACCTGCTCCAGCACTGGAAGAACGTCACCGTCTTCTACGGGCACATCCACCAGGAGCATCACTTCAGGACCGGCGAAATCGCGCACCACGCGACGACGTCGCTCATCTTCCCGCTGCCGGCGCCCATGTCGCAGCCGAAGCGCACACCGCTGCCCTGGGACCCGGCGCATCCGCGGCGCGGACTCGGGTTCCGCGAGATCTTCGTGGATGAGTCCCGCCTGGCGCTCACGCTCAAGCAAGACTCGTTGGAAGGCGCTGGCGCTTCGCAGCCGGCCGCTGCAAGTGGGGGCTAGGGATGCGTGCGCACTGGATGCTTGCGCCTTTGCTCGCATTGCTTCTCGTGGCCGCCAACGCGGATGTGGCGGCGCAGGAGAGGGTCATCCAGGTGACGGCGGAGAGGTTCAAGTTCACGCCGGGCGTGATCGAGCTCAAGGTGGGCGTACCCGTGGTGCTCGAGTTGACTACTCTCGATCGCAAGCACGGCTTCCAGGTGCCGGATCTCAAAATCGACGAGGTCATCGAGCCAGGCAAGATCACGCGCGTGCGGATCGTGCCGGACAAGGCCGCGACCTACGATTTCCACTGCACCGTCTTCTGCGGCAGCGGGCACGAGGAGATGGCTGGCCAAATCGTCGTCTCGCCCTGACGTCCACTTCATTCCGGAGGAATCGGTGCGCAAAGCAATCCTGCTCTTCCCGCTTGCCCTGGCGGCCTGCGGTGGTTCTCCCTCGAGCTCCGGGCCTGCGATGATTTCGCTGCGGGCTGGGGGCGTAAATCCCTCGATGATTTCGGTGATGGCCGGCGCTCAGCTGCAGTTTACCAATGAAGATGCGGTAGACCATCAAGTTGCCTCAAACGACTGCTCCGAGCTGAGCTCGCCCATTCTCGCTGCGGGCGCGAGCTTCACCGCGACGATGGGCGCCGGCCCCAGGACATGCGCGTTCTCGGACGCTCTCATACCCGGAAAGACGGTGTTCCAGGGCACCGTGACCGTGCAGCAGTCTTCGATAGGCGACGCCGGCTACGGCAATCACTATGGCCCTTAGACATCTGGCGGCGTCCTGGTCGGCCGTCGATCGCGATCGGATCTTTGCGGCAACCTTGCTCGGCGGCGTGGCGCTCCTGCTCTGCGAGCTGCGCTTCGAACACCACGAAGTCCTCGGGGAAAGCTGGCACTCCTGGATTCCCCTCATCTACACAGCGGTGACCCTTTTGGGCGGACTGGTCGCACTGCTCCGCTGGGACGGGAAAGGGCGCCGCGTGCTAGCGATGCTCTTCGGCGCGGGCATCGCTGTGGGGCTGCTCGGCTTCTGGTTTCACACTGACGGGCATCTGGTCACCGGCTTGCGGAACATCCTCCTGGCCTGGCGCGTCCCGCTCGGCCAGGACGGCGGCATCAAGATGGGCAGCCAGCCGCCGGCGCTGGCCCCGCTGGCGTTCTGCGGCCTCGGTACCTTGGGCCTGGTCGTCTGTGCCGCGCCGGCCGCGAAGGTATCGACAGCGTCGGAGTGACCTCAACCCTGCTTGTCTTCCGCGCCACCCGTTGCCGGCGGAAGCCGAGGCGCAGGCGGCTTCTCTTTTTCGAGCATGATGACCAGCTCTGTCGGATACCCCGAACACGATGCGCCCCTCCAGTCTCAGTATCCGTGGACCACGGTGAAGATCTGTCCCGCGCGGCTGCTCAAGGAGCATTGCGCGGGTCGTCCCAGTCGAGCTGCTTTTCCAGCCTGAACGATCCTTCGCCGGTTCCGTCGCGGAACGTGCCCTCCATGGTTTCGCCGTTCGCCGTCCCGTCGAAGATGGCCATCTGCGGGATCTCGAAGTGGACCAAGTGGCCGAGCTGCAAATTCTTTAGCGCGATGGGCGTGAGAGTCCGGCCCCAGAAGAAGCCCTGATAACCGCCCTCGCCGGTGGAGAAGCGGAAGTCCGCCGGGCTGCTTGCGTCGCCTTTCACCAGTACTCCGCGCCATGGACCCGCGAACGCCTCCGAAGAGTTTCGCATGTTCCCTGCAGGACTGGCGCACGCCGACACGATCAGGATCGACAACGCGATCATCGTTCTCATCGACATCTCCCGGCTGGAGGCCACACTCGGGAAGGTCGATTGCTCGCTCGTAGCGATCATTCCCGAGGGAATAAGCGAGCGGGTGCTCCGGTCCGGCGGCCGCGCGACTCGGAAAGTCAAGGAGTGATCGACGGAAGCAAAGCGCGCACCTCAGCTTCGATGGCGGGCTCATCCGCTTCTGCATCCGCGCCCGAGCAGGTTGATCCCCAAGGTGAGGCGCGAGGCTCGGTGCGCAAGCCGCGATTCCTACCCGCACCGTAGCGCGCGGCCAGCTCCGGCGTAGCGAGGGGTTGAGCGTGACTGACCAGGAGATCATGCCCCGCTACGCGGAAGGAGATCGCCACTCCCAAGGAGATCTTTGCTCGTTGGGCGCCGCGCCTTCATGGCTATTTCCTTCGCGTCACCGGCGCCTCCAGTGAGGCCGACGATCTGCGCCAAGCTTCATTCCTCAAAGTCTACCGCGGTCGCGGTCATTCCCGGGCTCTCACCCGAGCTGCGCGATCAAGTTCCCGAGTCCGTCATGGCTCATGACCATGCATGGCGCGCTGCTATTGAGGATGAGGGCCGCGGCCGTTCTGGCCGCAGCCGATCACGGGGTGAAACGGACATCGTCGCTCAAGTCCGGCCGCTTCTCGAGCCGGAACCAGCCGCCGCCCTGTTCATCGCGGAACGTGCCCTCGATGGTCTCGCCGCGAATGATGCCTTCAAAGACGGCCAGCCGGGCCAGCTCGAACCGCAGGGAGGAGCCGAGCTGCACGTTGCTCATCGCTCCCGACGCCGCAAGAGCCGGGCTGGCGAGCTGCACGTTGGTCAGCGCAATCGGCGTGAGGGCCGAGCTCCACCAGGTCCCGCTGTATTCACCGTCGTGTCCGGCGAACTCGAAATCCGCCGGGCTGCGGACCACTCCCTTCACCAGCACCCCGCTCCAACTTCCGGCCAGGGAATCCCCCCGGCGGCCGAGCGCTCCCGACGAGCTCGCGCAAGAACAGAGCAGTAATAATGCACCTGTCGTCAATTTTCTCATCGCGATCTCCGCGCGGCCGAAGGGGCCGCTCTTTGCCCCACGATCGCCAGCGCGTCTGGAAATTCCCCTCCGCTCCGGCCGGGAATAAACCGCGGCTGCGTCGCATCGAGCATCAAGTCATCCGTCGCCCAGGCCGCAGCTCGCATCGCAGAGCAACCCTTCGATCAGGCTGTAGCGGACGTCTTCCTTGGTCTCCGGCTGCTTCTCGAGCACGAGGTGATCGGGTACCGAGTCATCACGTTCTTCGTGGCCCCCGCAGATACTGGCCGCCATTCGACGCCGCGCCCCGGGAATCGCTGCAGACTGCGGCGCGGCGATTTTATTCCCGCGCGAACCGTGCGCCGGCCGGACGAGTCCAACCCGCGTTCCAAGCTGGAGGTCTCATGAAAACGCTCGCCCTCGCCCTCGCCATCCTGTTTCCCAGCCTGGCCTCGGCCGATTCCACCGTGCTCGCGTTCAAAGGCGGCATCAGAGTCGATCCGGTCGCCGGAGTGACCTCGACGGGTACCCCCGCCGTCAACGTCGTCCGCGGCGTTTCGCCGGGCGGCTTTACCTGGCAGATCACCGCGCTCACGGCGGAAGTCCAGGCGGACGGCCGCATCTCCGTCGATGGGCGGGGCCTGCTGCTCACCGCCGGCAATGCGATCGGCACCACCGGCGGGCAGCGCGTCTTCGCCGCCGTCTTCTGCGGACCCGCGGCGACGGCCACCGCTCACAGCACGAGCGCCGCCGGCGTGGCCCTCGCCGCCAACGGGCACTGGTTCGCCGCCGGCATTCCCAGGAACGGTTCGGACACCCGCGAGGAATAAGTCGGCCCGCGTTCCGGTCACGCCCCACGGAAAGGAACCAGACATGCGTCTCCTCTTCGCCGCACTCCTCGCAGCAACTGCCCCTCTCACCACCGACTCCGGTGCGCCGGTCGGCAGCAACCAGAACTCCAAAACTGCCGGCGCGCGCGGCAGCGTATTGCTCGAGGACTTCACGCTGATCGAGAAGCTTGCGCGCTTCGATCGCGAGCTGCCGACCCTCTCGAGACGAGAAGTCCCCCGGGCGGACGCTGAGCGTTACCTGCTCGCCGCCGCTCGCGAAGGAGATGCGGCGGCGATCGAGGGCCTGGTGGGCGCAGGCATCTCGGTGGAGACGCGCGACGCCCGCGGCTTCACCGCTCTCATCCTCGCCGCGTATTACGGTCACGCCGAGGCGGTGCGCACGCTGCTGCGGCTGGGCGCCGACGCCTGTGCCGGCGACGGTCGCGGCAACTCGGCCCTCATGGGTGCGGCGTTCCAGGGACAGAAGCGCGTGGTCGAGCTCCTTCTCGCGCAGCCCTGCGCCGTCGACCAGGCCAACCGAGTCGGCCAGACCGCTCTGATGTTCGCTCGTCTCTTCGGGCGCTCGGAAGTGGCCGATCTCCTGACCGCGGCGGGCGCATCGCGCGCGCGCCGCGAGGCGTCCAGCCGATCCTCGGAGGACTGGGCACGAACGCAGGTTCCTTCCGCTCTCGGGCCGCCCTGATCGCATTTGCGTATTTCCGCTTCGACTCCACTCAATCCCTCTCGAGGTACCCGATGAATCGAACGTCGCTGATCGCGATTCACTTTGCGGCTCTCGCTGCCGCGTGCAGCAATCCTCCCGCCAGAGCGCCCTTGGCGCAGCGGCGCCCGGCGGTCTCCACTGCGGAGACGCAGGAGCGGGCCAACCTGGTGGTGGAGTGGAACCGGGCGCTGCTTCGCATCGTCCGTACGCCCGGCGCCCAGCCGGCGACCATCCATCCGACGCGCAGCTTCGCCATGCTCCATCTGGCGATCCGCGACGCGGTCCATTCCATTGACCGGACGCCGCGCCTGATTCGCGCGTCTTCGCGGGAAGCCTCGCCGGAGGCCGCGGCTGCAGCGGCTGCGCACGACGTCCTCGTCGCGCTGTACCCATCATTCGCGGCGCAGCTCGACACCCAGCTCCAGCAATCGCTGGCGCAAGCTCCGGACGGCGCGCCGAAGACCGAGGGCGTCCGCATCGGGCAGGACTTCGCCGGCCGCGTCCTCGCCGCGCGTGCCGACGACGGCTCCACGGCGCCGCCGCTCAAGTTTACCTTCGGAACGCTCCCCGGCGCATATCAGTCGACTCCGCCGAACTTCCCCTCCCAGCCGCAGTTCACGAGTTGGCCGCACGTCAAGCCGTTCGCCCTGGAGCGCGCGAGCCAGTTTCGGCCCGGCCCGCCTCCCGCGCTGGAGAGCGACGCGTACGCCGACGCCCTCAACGAGATCAAGTCCCTCGGCACCGCAAGCGGCTCCACCGCGTCCGCGGACCAGGCGCTGACCGGCCGATTCTGGAACGGCGCCATCCAGAACTACTGGAACGAGATCGCGCAGGCGGCGGCATTGAGCCGCGGCCTGACCACGGCGGAAACGGCGCGCCTCTTCGCGCTGCTCGATGTCGCGATCGCGGACTCGGTCATCGCGTTCTACGACGCGAAGTACACCTATACCTTCTGGCGGCCAGTGACCGCCATTCGCGCCGCGGATACCGACGGCAACCCCGAGACGGACGCGGACCCGAACTGGCTCCCGCAGGCGGGCAGGACCGCGCCCGATCCCTCCTATCCGGGCGCGCACGCCGTCATCAGCGCTGCCGCCGCGGCCGTGCTCGAGGGCTTTCTCGAGGAGGCCGATTTCGCCTTCAGCGTCACTTCCGAGGTTCTGCCCGGCACGCAGCGCTCCTTCGAGTCGTTCGCCGCCGCAGCCCGCGAGGCGACGCTGAGCCGCATCTTCGCCGGCCAGCATTTCCGGTTCGACCTCAACGCCGGCCATCGCCTGGGCCAGAAGGTCGCCGAATTCGTCGTGTCCAGCTCGGATTCCCCCAAGGAGAACGAAAATGATTGAATCGAGGCTTAGGTATTCCTTCCCCCTCCGGGCGGCGCTGCTCCTGCCGCTGATGGCGACGACCATGGCGCGGGCCGAGCAGCCTCCCGCCCCTTGCCATCCGAATCCCGACGCAGTCGCCGACGCTGCGGCGGTTGGCGCGCGTGGCGACATCGCGCCGCTGCCCGCGCCGCTGCGCGATCAGCTGGTGCGCCTGGCCGAGCGGCCGCACAGCGTCCTGCCCGTGCAGGCCCGCGCCGAGGCCGATCTCGCCAGCCAGCTCTTCCAGTACTACCTGCTCGACTCGACCGGCTTCGAGGCCAACGTCTTCACCAGCCGCATTCCGGGCGTGAACGATGCCGCTCAGCTGACTGCCACCGGCGGCAACTGCGGCTTGCCTGCCGTGGGGGCGGTCCGCGTCGTGCTCGAGCCGAAGCCCGGCCTCCCGACCGACCCAACCGACCCGCGCGCCTTCATCGACGTCTTCACCGACATCTCCGGCCTGTTCGTCATCAACAACGAGAGCGGCTGGTACGAAGGCTGGATGATTCACGACGTCACCGTGCCGGCGATCGACCCCGTCGCCCGTCCCGACGGCCACGCTCGCTTCGGCGCCATCCTGCCCCGCGACGCCGCGCTCCTCGCCGGGATGGGCGCCGGCAACAACGTCCCGGGACACACCTTCACGGTGGACGGAAAGAAGCCGCGTTTCCCCAGCGCATCCGATCACTTCCCCGACGCGCAGACCAACGTGGTCCCGATCTACCTGAGCATGGGCGCGTTCAATGCGCTGCAGCAATCCGATGCCCACGCTTATTGGGAATTCAATTACCTGGGAACCAACTGGGTTCATCCACTCTATGAGCTGCCCTTCACCGGCGGATTCCCGGACCGGTTGGGCGCAGCGCCCGACACCTTCGCCGACGGCGAGATCGGCAAGCTGCAGTCCATCGTGCCGGGCTCGGGGCCCAAGGGCGTGAGGAACGATCCTCGCCGGGTCGGAGACGATCCCAACCTGCCGCGCGATCCGGACAAGTTCGACGGGACCGTCGATGCGCAGCGGGAATTCCGGCAGCGCGGCATCCCCAGCGGGCTGGCGAACGAGATCTTCCTCGATGTGTACGTGCGGCGCGCGTCGTTCGAGCCCTGGGAGAGGAACCTCCAGCACCGCCTCTTCGACGCGTACGCCGCCGAGGTGGCGCGCGTCGACCAAAACGGCGACGGCATGATTTCC
>Ga0209588_1000486_pt1 | contig 10182 bp, 9 predicted proteins | sample Rivendell_Oct201_10_FD_188351 | JGI IMG/M metagenome (GOLD analysis project Ga0209588, IMG submission 188351) | Vadose zone soil microbial communities from the Eel River Critical Zone Observatory, Northern California, USA -... | ecosystem: Host-associated > Plants > Roots > Rhizosphere > Soil ...
GGCACGCAACATGTGGTAGGCATCCGTTACGAGAACAACACTGTTTATGCCTTTTTGGCGAAGTATTTCGGCTGAGTACTCAGCGTTTTCGTGGGTTGTGTGGGATCCAATTTCAGACCAGATCATCGCATGCGGTACGCCCTCCTTCTCCAGAGCTTCTCTCATCAAAATGGCATAGGGAGGTGTATTCGGATCGGGCTGGTTGCCTTTCCCGGAGACCAGGACTGGCAAGGGCCGCCAGTGGTTATGCAGATAAGCGGCATATTGACAGCGCTCGTAGGTGTCAGTGCCGAGCCGGGCCACCGGCAAACCCGGCACCGTCGGATACTGGATGCCGCTGGCCAGAACGACGATAGCCTGCGCGTCGTTTGACGGTTCAATTGAATGTGGAAATGGCCGCTCGAACGGCTGGAGAGCAAGCCATGCAAAGGGAGGCCAAGAAATGAGAAAGAGAGCGACGAGGGCGGTCGCGAGCAGAATAGGCTTTTGTTTTTGAGACCGCCGCCAGTATCGGAGGAGTCCGACAAAAGCAAGCAAGAGCAAAGTGGGAAAGAGTGGCTGCGAGTACATCGAAAACATTCTCGGCTTCTCCGCAAAGAATCTCATGAGGTGAGACTACTTCTACAGCAACTACTTAGGCGAACCCCATCCATCTGGAACTCGGGACACTTGGCAAGCGACGAGAACGCTGGTTACGCTATTGTGAGTATCAGGTCTCCCAGTCTCTCTCCATGGCGATGCATTTGACTCCTATTCCTGAAAGCAGATCACTCCACGGTCAAGCCAGTGGAGGCTTGCGGCGAATCGACCTAAAAAAGGTCACGAACGATGGATGAAGAAAACGGCTCACGCGGGACTTTGTGGTTTTGACTAAGCGAACGAGAGACAGATGGAGGCTTCCCCGCGTCCCTGGACGGGCGATATGAAAGTTAAGGTAGTTGCCGCTTATCGCTGTCCAGCGCAGCTTGCTTTTGTTTTGTCCCGCCAGGAATTCATACCGGCGGACGCCCAACTCAATCAGATCATGAAGGGAGAAGCTGCGGAGAACATACCCGACGCTGTCATTCGAGTAGGCGGGATCGAAACCCTCCTGAAGCGAGTAGACTGTATCACGGTACCGAAACCCGAATTGCGCGGCAACCGCAATTCCATCTAACTCGAGAACCCATAAGGCCAGCCAGTCTCGCGACAGGAATCGCTGCGCCATGTCGTAATAGAACTGGCGTCGCGCTGACGAAGCAAATGTGCCCGGCTCGCCGCGTGATTCCCAACGTTTCTGGTGCAACCGAAACAAGTTTTCCAGACAGGCTGGCAGCTCTTTCCTACTATTACATTTGTAGAATTGCATCCGATAGCGCTTTTCCAGACGGCGCGTGAGGTTGCCAACCTTCCCTCGCTCCTTAGGCGAAAGTTGTTTGAGATACTGCTCCCAAGTTTCGGGCAGTTCGATGGCGGTCCAGGGCACAGTGGAGGTTTCGCAGTTCCAACGAGCCTTGGTGATCTCCTGCAAGAAAATGTTCGCGGTCACCGAATCGGAGGGCACGACATTTAACCGGCAAATATCCCAACACGGAGCGGTCGCAAGATGCTGAACCAAGGAACTGGCAACGGCGCGTTCGTATCTTGGGAGAACAAGAAAATCCAAATTGTCCGAATCAGTCGAGCCATCACCCACCAATCGAAGCTCCGACAACGACGGAAGGAATCTGAACTCAATTCGTTGAAGATAGAGTGGTAACAAACCGACCAATTCACCCTGCTTATCGCGAAACGCCAGTGCATAGAGCTGCTTGTCATTTCCAAAAGCGCGCCACCAAGCGCCCAACCATTCCGGCGTGGAAAAGATCGTCAGCTTCCGATTGCGCTCGAGAATAATATTCCAATCAGCGCCGAGCGATTCCAATTCCTCCCATTTGCTGAATATCTTCACCGAGAGCTGGACGTTGCTCACGGGAATTCCGCTTTTACATGCATCGATGTTCTCATCCTCAAATACAGTACTCATATCTGCGAGTTTAAAGGGAAGGGGGCCGAGACTGAATCCTCAAGTCGGCTGCGTAAGCCATAAAGGCAACACCAGAGTGGCAAAGTTGGTGCCTCAGGCTGAAATGGAGAGGTGGCGTTTTCCGTGAGTGAAGATTCCGCCCTACAAGAGGTTCCCACGTTGCGCAGCATCAGTGCGAGGAACCCACCAGATTATCCCTCAGCATGGTTCCATCCCCGCAGAGCCCGCTTCGGTTTCGGCTGACAAAGTCTATTCTGACTCTTATGCCCGTCCTCCGTGCCAACATTTCTGAGACAAGTCTAGCACCCTTATTTAATGAGCAGGGCGACAGAGAAACAGTGGAAAAAGGAAGGGTTCTAGAACGCAATGGAAATGAATTTCACAGGATCCCCGAGGCAGTTGGCAATGATCGAGATTCCCCCAAGCATGAATACCCTCAGGAAATCGCCAAGTGCATTGTTATTAGGTGCTTGTGGAGTTTGCAGGGGCTTTTCTGCAAAGGGCAGAGGGCTGGATATGGCAGGTGGATTGCGGGGATGTTTATAGGCCATAAGTCAGTGCATAAGCCGATTCTGTCGTCTGAGATGAATGACTTACGGGCGTTAGGCAACAGGTTTTGGCTAGTTCCCCTGGAGGACAAATGGCGGTAGCCGCGATTACGACTGTTGACCTGGTTGCTAAAAGACCTCGTTCAGCAGAGATGTTTCCTGGGCCGGGCTTTCGCGTCAGAACCGAGTTCGAGCGCTTGGATCCCGACCTGATGCAAAGATTTGGAGATTTCTGCAGTACTGATATTTCTGATCTTCTCAACCGCTTGTATGCAGTCGATCCTGGTATTGTCTGTCTTACTGGCAGCCAGCACCGACTTTGCGGACCGGCCTGCACCGTGAAGGTATTCCCCGGTGACAACCTTATGGTGCACAAGGTGTTGGACGTCGCGAAACCGGGCGACATCGTGGTGGTTGATGCCCACGGCTCGTCCATGAACGCCGTATTGGGCGATTTGATTTCCACGAAGGCAAAGCATCGGGGGATCGCGGGCTTCATTGTCGACGGATTCGTGCGTGATATCCCAGATATCCTGAAGTTGGATTTTCCTGTTTTTGCACGTGGTGCTACGCCTATTGGACCACTTCATCGTGGGCCGGGCGAGGTCAACTACCCGGTCTGCTGTGGTGGGGTTGTTGTTAGTCCTGGCGATCTGGTTGTGGCGGATGGTGCGGGCATTGTTGTTATTCCCCAGGAGATTGCCAGCGAACTGCTGCAAAGATTGCAGCTTCAAAAGGCTACCATGGGGGCCTACTTGGCCGGCGTCAAACGCGGTCAGTTCTCTAACGATTGGGTAGACCGAATCCTGCAAGACGCGGGCTGTACCATTCCGTCAGCCGAGAGTGGACGTTAATCTGCGCGGGCCGAGCGCTGGTTGAAATGGAAAACAACTTCACTCGACCCCGGATTCTGCTTAGCGAAATGCTTATGACACTTCGCTTCTGTCGTACTTTTATGCTCAAGCTCCTTTCGGTCGCGGCTCGCGCAAGAAACTGGTACCGCGGTCGTCAGTCCGACAACTGCCGAGCCGAAGAGTATCGCGCCGGCTTCTATGCCGAAGCCTGGCGCGATGCTGCCGCCCGGCTCGGTGCCAGCGTTGAGCTGTTGGGCAACGACATTCTGGAGATCCGGTCTGGCCGGGCCTACACACGAGTCCGACAGAATACCACTGCGATCGACGACCCCGTGACCCTCGCGGTTGCGGGCAATAAATCGTTGGTGTACCGGCTATTGGCCAACCGGGGACTCAGAGTTCCCAATCACCTCGCGTTCACGCTTAAGGACATGGCCCAAGTTGCCGCTTTCATTGCGCGCTCTGGAAGCGAATGGGTGGTTAAACCGGTGCACGGTGCCGGTGGCCGCGGAGTTACGACTGGCGTTACCAACAGTTTCGACTTGTTCCGCGCGGCGGTGGCCGCAGCAGCTTATGAACCAACTCTAGTCGTGGAGCAGCAGATAGAAGGGAATCTTTACCGTCTTCTATACCTGGAGGGCGAGCTAGTGGATGCAGTTCTGCGAAAGAGCCCGGTGGTGGTGGCGGACGGCAGATCCAGCGTCCGGCAACTGATCCGACGCGAAAACTGTGCGAGACTGGAGGCCGGACGCAAGTTCGCGCAATCGCTCTTATCGATCGACATGGATGTGAGACGCACGCTAGCGAAGCAGAGGTTGTCGCTGTCTTCCGTACCAAAAGAGGGAACCGTAGTAACGCTTAAGACGGTAATTAACGAGAATTCGGCAGCCGATAATTTCCCGGCAACCGGGCTATTGTGCAGGTCCATCATTGAAGATGGTGCCGCTGCGGCGAACGCTGTCGGGGCACGCTTGGCCGCGGTGGACATGGTCACGCGAGACCCCGCAGTATCCCTAGCACAATCAGACGGCGTGATCTTGGAGGTTAATACTACGCCGGGCTATCACTGCCATTATTACAGGCAAGGAGAGGAGTGTCCCGTCGCCGTCCACGTACTGTCTTCCATTTTTGGAGCCCCTGTAAAACGGGGGCCACAGGGTCCACAGGAATGCGTTATGTTCCAGTGCGGTTCGTTAGATAGGGAGGATTAGTCTGTCCAGAATGGTCTGGTTTGAACGATTCATGTTTGGGCTCTACCAACGGAGGCGAAGCGTCCATTGAGTCAGCGTGAAGAAGCAGTTCTGGAAAATGAATCAGGTGCCACGGCGAAGGAAGCAAGTGTCAAGGCTTACTTCCAATCCGGAGCAATGTATTGGGATGACGTCTATCGACACGATGACGTGCGTGGCTTGAGATATCGGGAACGGTTGAAGAGTGTTCTGAAACTGGTAGACCGATGCTCACTTCCTGCGGGTTCGCACGTTCTCGACTTGGGAAGTGGAGCCGGGGTGTATTCTGTATCTCTAGCCAAGCGAGGCTACTCTGTTGACGCTGTCGATGCCGCGCCCGCTATGATCGAACGCACCCGTCGTCACGCAGTTGAAGCGCGGGTCGACGAGCGCGTGAAAACCAGCGTGGGATCTGTCTATCACCTCCCCTTTCATGATGAAGCCTTTTCAATGGTGCTTGCTATCGGAGTGATCCCTTGGCTCGATTCACCGGAAAGAGCAGTTGCCGAACTGGCACGGGTGATCAAGCCAGGCGGTTATTTGGTGATGACCGCAGACAATCGTAGGCGTCTCGATGTTCTGTTAGATCCCTTGAAATCCCCCGCGTTCTCTCCGGCCAGGAAATTGATTAAGAGCGTTTTTCGAGTCTCGTACTGGGGGTGGCATCCAGCACCGGCGGGTACAGTTTATGCCTCTGACCATACGATTGACGAAGTGGACGAGTTACTCGCTACCGCCCAGCTGAGAAGAGTGCACGCCGAGACCCTCGGGTTCGGTCCGTTCACATTTTTTGATCACGAGTTCCTACCCAATTGGTTAAGTGTTAAGGCTCACCGCATGCTACAGTACTTGGGGAAGCTTGGATGCCCCGGGTTGCGGTCAGCAGGATGGCAGATTGTGATCGCCGCTAGAAAAGGCACCGTGCACGAGTCTGCTTTGGAAAACAAATCATAAGTTTTTGAGTGAGCTTGGAGTATTTAATTCAAACTGTACAGGTATGCATGATGCGTCGTCCGAAACTCGCCGATTCGCCCGCAGTTCTGGCGGATGCAAGCCTTCCTCTGACTTCCCAATCGCCGTCGGCGTCTGAAGAATGACGGTGTCGATCACCATATCCAAAGAAGAACTTAAAGAATTTGCTGTCAAGCTCCTGCTGGCGGCAAAGTGTTCTTCAGAAGATGCGGAAACTGTTTCTGAATCATTGGTATGGGCGGACCTACGAGGGAGAGATGAGTATGGAGTGTCTACCCGGTTGCCGAACTTGGTTCAGAGGCTGGTACGGGGCTTGATCCATTCACCGGCCGCAATGAGCTGGATGCCCACCGCACCTGCCGCCTATGCGCTTGACGCCGGCCACGGGTTCGGCCAGGTTGCGGGGCGTCTGGCAATGGACAAAGCGATCGAGCTTTCCCAAAACCAGGGGATTGGGCTTGTCGCCGTGCGGCAGAGCAATCACTTCGGTGCAGCATCGCACTATTGTGCTCGGGCTGCTGAAGCGGGTTGCATCGGGTTAACCTGCACAAATGCGTTTCCGAAGGTAGCGCCCTTCGGCGGAAGGCGGCCGGTACTGGGTACCAACCCACTGGCATTCGGCTGTCCGACGGCTTCTGGAGTTCCAGTTCTGGTTGATCTTTCGACGGCTGCATATGCTGGGTCAAGCCTTCGCAAGAGTTCAACCGCAGGAGGCCGGCTCCCAGCTGGGGTGGCCCTTGACGGCAATGGACAACCGACCACGGAGCCTTCAGCGGCGGCTGAGGGTTGTCTTCTTCCTGCCGCAGGTCCTAAAGGTTTTAGCCTGGCATTGATGGTCGAGATATTGAGCGGAATTCTGACTGGCGCAGCGATGGGGCGAGAAGTTGGCTCGCTTTTCTATACCTGGGACCGACCGGTGAATGTGGGCCATCTATTCATTGCGATTCACATTGAGCACTTCATGCCCAGGATGGTTTTCGAGGACCGCCTTAAAACGCTGCTGGGTTGGGTTGCTGAATGTCCCCGCCAGCACGAGACAGAGGCCATTCGGTTTCCCGGCGAACTGCGAGGCCAGTATGCCGCGCTCTACGAGCGCGACGGAATCCCGTTGGAAGAAAGAGCGGTGCAACTTTTGAATCGGCTTGCCGACGAGTTCAAGGTGAGACGTCTCGCTGAAGATCAGTCGCCAACGAAGGTAAGCGAGGATAATGGAACATGAGTATCGATACGTTCCAAGCGGTTCCCTGCTCTCAAGGTGTTCCTCCACAGGGAAGCAGGTTGGACTGCCGGTGTTGTCATTCGCCCAGCGACAAACGTTTATCGTGACGCTGACGAGGAGCGGCGGAAGGAAGCCCTTGCCCCATGTCCACATCCCGAACTGAGTCTCCACCTGTACTACTGCTTGGCGGAACCCAGAACTCGCTGGCAATCGTCCGGAGCCTGGGGAGAAAGAATATTCCGGTCCGTGTAGCCGCTCGCGAACACCGTCCTGCACTGCGGTCGCGATTCTGCAAAGGTCGCTACGCCATCCCCCTCACCGAATCCGCAGAGTCGTTTTGGGGCGATTTGCTGCTAGGCGGTAGTCGCTCGGATCTCCGGGGCAGCGTAATCTTCGCTTGCGACGATTTCGCGGTGACATTTCTCGCTGAGCACCGCGCCAGGCTGGAGCAGCAGTACATCCTGGATGATTGTATTCCCGCCATACAACTGGCCATGTTGGACAAGCAGAAAACGCTGGAATTGGCTCGATCGGCAGGATGCGCGGTTCCCCAGTTTTGGAAAGTGGACACCGTCGAAGATCTGCAGCCAATCCACCGCGCGGTGAACTTCCCCATCATGATCAAGCCGATCAACTCACATGTATTCGAGAGTGTCCTTGGCAGAAAGTTTTTCATTGCCCACTCCCATGAGGAACTTGATGAACAGGTGAGGCAAGTCCTGGATCGCCAGCTCAGAATCATGGTCTGCGAAATAATTCCGGGGCCTGACAACGTGGGGCAAAGCAGTTATTACACCTATATAGATCCTCAAGGCGAGCAACTTTTCCGATTCACCAAGCGCGTCCTCCGGCGAACCCCTGAGTTCGGTGGCAGAGCCGTTCTCCATATGACGCAATGGCTGTCGGAGACTGCTGAAGCCGGCGAGCGGTTCTTTCGCGGAATCGGTTTTCGGGGTTTGGGACATATCGAGTTCAAGCGCGATTTCCGCGATGGCCAGCTTAAGGTGATTGAATGCAATCCAAGATTCACGGAGGCTCAGGAACTCCTACTAAGCTGCGGACTGGATACCGCCTACCTCGTCTACCGCCAGCTCACGGGCAGGCCCCTACCCCCAACGAAATCATACAGGGAGAATCTTTTTCTCTGGTATCCCGTACGGGACCTGATAGACCAATTGAAGGGTCGGCACGGGCTTTCCGCAGGCCGCTGGCTGAGAAGCGTATTTCACTGGAACACGGTATTCCCTTACTTCAAGCCAGATGATCCCTGGCCCTCATTTGGTCTGGCTCTTGACGAGCTTCAGCGCCGACTGCGAGTGCGAAGACTTTCACGAAAAAAGCAAGCAGAGGTAACGGTATGAAATTAGAATCACTTATCCCATGGTGTCCTGTTACATAAATTGGGTTCAGTTGCAGCAACTGCTCCGCTCCACGCGGGTCTTGGCGAGACTGGCCGGGCGGAGGCCCGCTTTTGGCTCATAGGGGCTTCCCACTTGTTCAATGTCCGAGGACTCTTGCGAACTGCGGTTTGGCATTAAACTGCTTGAATCTGGCACCTGGCCCGGGGCAACAGCTTGCCTATTAACGGAACTGACGGGGTCGAAGTTAGAGGGTCTCGCTCGGGCTCAATTTTTGGGGAATTCGGAACCGTTCGTATCTGGCTGGCAATACGGCAATTAATTTACCTTGAAGCTTCCTAAGAGTCACTCGGCTTGGCCACAGAAATGCACATAGTTGTCGTTCGTTATGAGTGCGGTGAGGAGAAGACAGATGAGAAATCTCTTCTTGGTAGCTTGCCTGTCCTTGATGCTGGCCCCGCTTGGGTTGCAAGCTCAGAATAATAACAACCAGGGTCAGAATAACAACAACCAGGGTCAGAATAACAACAAGCAACGTCAGGGCGCCCCTGAAATCTCGGCGGTCGGCTTTGGAGCGGCAGCTGCGATCGGGATAGCGGGCTATCTATGGATCCGTCGGCGGCACGCTACCCAAAATTAGAGTCCCCTCACTTCCGCCGCCGGTTCGCGCCGGGCTAGGAAGGTTCAATCCATAGTGACTCTAGCTAATTCTCCAGCCGAGAGCCTGGTTTCACGAAAAGTCTTTCGACGAGGGAGCCTGGGAGCTCCCCGATCCGTCTTATTTGTCCTGACCCTGACTTTGTTCGCAGTCGCGGCGGATCAGTTCGCCGCACCAATTCTCCAAACAAATTCTCCACTTTGGGCGACGGTCGCCTGCGTGCTGTTGGTTTGGCGGCGTGGCGAACTATCTTCCAGTTCCAACAGGACTCTGATCAGGCTTTCCGTTTCGAAAGAGCGTCTGACTATCTTCTTCGCCGCTCATCTAGTACTAATAATGATTGTCCGATCGACAGCTAGCACACTTGAGCCCATGGCAGGGACGGCGACCATCGGAGGAATTCTCCTTGCCGTAAGTAAATTGTTCGTCCTAGCCCCAACCATGGTGGTCTTTCCGCTCGTCCACTGGAAACAGCTAGTAAGTGAGTATAGCTCCGAAGGCATAGTCGCCCTTATTATTCTGCTCAACAGTGTTCCCAGGCGTGCGTTGGAGACACTCTGGCCCTGGTACGGACAAATACTCGGTCGTTTTGTGTACACCATGGCCCAGCTCTTGGTCTCGGGGCTAGGATACGAGAACGACTTGAATCCAACGGTGACCGGGCCGGATATGGACATAGCAATCCTCCCGGCGTGTTCCGGAATCCACGGGCTGGAGCTCCTAGGTTATCTGTTTGGTCTTGTGGCCTTTCTCGATTGGAATCGCCTCCGGAAGAGCCGGGCCTTGTTGGTCTACTTCGCTGGAAGCTTCGTCATGCTTCTCAGCAATGCTCTTCGGATCACTTCGTTTATTGTCCTAGGTAACCGTGGATTCATAGACTTCGTCTCGCGCTTCCATCAATCCGCCGGGTGGATCTTCTTCTCAGTGATCTTTCTGGCCTATCTTTCGCTTACATACAGCTGGATGCTCAAGAAGGGTACTGTCCCGAAACTTGCGCAGGAAAATTAATTGCACAAGCGCGGGGTCCTTACCAAGGTTTGCCTTGAGTGGGCTGAAACGATCCAACCAACATCGATGTAGAAGGTTCCCGTGCAACTGGGGCAATATCCGGGGCGAGCCAATTCGCGGCTAAGGCATCAGGAAGAAAAGATCTCTCTGTGAACCCTCCAGACCGCAGACTCCGCTGTGGCACTTCAACCGGATTGCGTCGAACGGTCCCTCACTGGACCACGGCCTTCAGGTTTGTGGGAGGATTTGGCCGAACCGTAACAGTGCCGTTCACAAACTCGTAAGCACCGATGTCATAAGCCGGTCCTTGCGGACGTGACACGCCATCGAG
>Ga0209588_1000487_pt1 | contig 10172 bp, 8 predicted proteins | sample Rivendell_Oct201_10_FD_188351 | JGI IMG/M metagenome (GOLD analysis project Ga0209588, IMG submission 188351) | Vadose zone soil microbial communities from the Eel River Critical Zone Observatory, Northern California, USA -... | ecosystem: Host-associated > Plants > Roots > Rhizosphere > Soil ...
TAGGGGCAAGGGAGAGACTAGTGGTCGCTCTCGGCGAAGATAAGCATGTCCGCTCGCGTAGCGAATGAATCGCATGCCCTTCCTGGATTGGCGATACTCAGGGCCTTCTAGCGACCCAGCCCTCGGCCGTTATGGTCAAGGCTCTGCGGGTTGAAAGGTAGGTCTACTTGAAACCGAAGGCCGCGTTTACGCGTTAGCGGACCACGTTTTAATAACGACAGTTTTCATGAACCTCGTGACTTAGTTGTCCCAGACTATCCTCGGCGACGATTCGCTTACGTTCGCGGAGAAGATCATCAGTGTCAAGTCTGACGGAGTTCGGAAAGTCCACCGTGCGGGGGAGATTGGTGTCCTGCCTGCCGACATGGCCATGGCCCAAGACAGTACGGGGCCTTTGGCGATCAAGGTTTTCCGTGAGATGGGCGTCCAGAAGGTCTGGGACCCGAAAAAAATCCATCTCGTAATAGACCATAGCTTTCCCGCTCCAGACGAGAAGATTGCCAATCTCCATATTCTTATCCGAGAGTTCGTCAAGCAGCAAGGCGTCCGGCTAGTAGAGGGCAGCATATCCCACCAACATCTGCTCGAAAATCATGTGGTCCCGGGCATGGTTCTCTTTGGCGCTGATTCACATACCTGTCAGGCTGGGGCAATAGGCGCTTTTGCCACCGGGATTGGTAGTTCGGAGATGGCCGCGGTCTGGGCGAGCGGCAAGCTATGGGTCCGGGTCCCAGAATCGATCAAGATCAATCTTACTGGAGCGTTCAAGAAGGGTGTCTACGCTCGGGACGTCATAACCCACTTCATCGGAATGGTCGGCGAGGATGGCGGGAACTACAAGTCGCTGGAGTGGAAGGGTCCAGCGGTCAAGACTCTCTCCATCGCGTCACGCGCTTGCATCAGCAACAACTCGATGGAGTGCGGCTGCAAACTCTCCATCTTCGAAGTCGACCCCACAACCCAGGACTACTTCAAAACGGCAAGTCGGAAAGCGATGTTCGAGGTTCACGCAGGACCAAAGGCCCACTACAAGGAAGAGTACGAGATCGATCTGGGGACTCTTGAGCCTCAGGTCTGGGGTCCGGGGAACGAGAGCAAAGTGCGTAGTGCTGGCGAATTCGGGGATGATCATTTGGACGAGGTTTTCATCGGCTCATCCACAAATGGACGATACGAGGACCTTCAGGTCGTGGGCAAGATCCTCAAAGGACACAAGATAAAGGCCGGGACCCGATGCATAATCACACCCGCCTCCAAAAACGTGTTCGAAAGAGCAATCACGGACGGTCTAGCGGAAACGTTTCTCGAATCAGGAGCAGTGTTCACCAACGCTACGTGCGGTGCATGCGTAGGAACCCATCTTGGTGTTCTGGGCGAGAATGAAACCTGTCTCTCCACCTCTCCACGAAACTATGTGGGACGAATGGGCGCCACAACCGCCAAAATCTACCTCTCCTCCCCAGCGACAGCCGCTGCATCAGCTCTGGAGGGGCATATTGCTGATCCTAGGAGATACCTATGAGCCTTCCACCACCGTCCACGATTATCCGGGGCAGAACATGGGTCTGGCCTGATGATGTGAACACGGACATCATCATACCGTTCCGGTTCAAGGCACGCACCAACGACCCTGTCGAGATGGCGAAATATGCCATGTACGGATTCGACCCCGAATTCTACAAGAAAGTCAAACCTGGCGACCTCTTTGTTGCCGGAAGAAACTTCGGAGGAGGATCCAGCCGCGAGCAAGCACCAGTCGCCATCAAATACTCCGGGGTAGCAGCAGTAGTTGCGGAGAGCTTCGCAAGAATATTCTACCGAAACAGCTTCGCCATAGGCCTACCAGCACTAGAAGTCCCAGGAATATCCAAACAAGTCAAGCAATTCGACGAAATATCGATCAGTCTTCAGGACTGGTCCGTAACAACCAAAGACGGAACGGTGTATCATGCGTTGAAGGTGCCAGAATTCCTGCGAGGCCTCATGAGAGAAGGAGGACTAGTCAATTACTACAAGAAACACAAAACATTTCCGTGGGAAAATCTCCTAGCGCCGAGCAGAACTTAGATGCGCACTCGCCTTTTCTGCCTGATCATGAACTTCAGATGACCTAGTGCCTCGACTTCAGGCCTCTACTTCTGTCATGAAGTGAAAATTCACGCTGGCTAGATATTCCTGAGTTGGCGGAGCTGAAACTCCACGCCAGTGGAGAAGGTCTTGATTTCAGTTACCGCATTAACTTCCTTCAAGAACGGGATGAGCCTTTTCATATCGTGGCCAGATCCCCCAGCATGCACGAGTAGGTCGATTAGGAATGTCATCCGCTCATTGCTTAACTCTAGATCTGTGTTCACCCCGTATTTTTGAGCGATCGCGTTGAGGGCTTTTTCGTCGGAGTCCTTCAACTTCCTTGTGAAGTTAATCGTTGCAAGACTAAAGGTTGTTAGCCCGATGCCAAGATTATCCTTGTCGGAATTGCTCTCCAGGAACTTTACTAGGTCGCCAAAGGTCGTTATCATATCGGAGGCTCCATAAACAGCTTCCAAGAAGTTACTGCTATGAATGATTTTCTCGAAGGTCTTCTTGGCGGAAGCGTTGCTAGTTTCCAAGATCCGAGTTCGAATCTCGTAGGCTATGCTCGGACGAAGAGACTCGTAAGCCAATATTCGCCTAGAGAGCAACTCGGTTTCGTAAGTTAGATCTTGACCATCAGTCTCCCTATGAGACAAGAAGTCAACATATTCTTGAATCTGTTCATCGATTGTCTGTTGTAGTGCAGGATACAAGATCTTGTCCTTGAAAGGGTCTAAGTTTATCCCGTAGTTCTCTTGTTCCCAATTAGCGTATTCTATCGAATCTCTAAGATATGTCTCAATCTCTGCATCCCATGCATAGGTATCATTTATTCGAATATACTCAGTCAAATCATTGGCGAAACTTTGTAACTCTGGCTTTTGGCGGGTTTTCTCAAAAACATGAGCTGCAAGAAGAATCTCCTTGCTTAGAATCTCAGGTTCAAACATGTCACCCGCCAAGTTGTCAATTGCAATCGCACAGCCTTTGGCAATTTCGATATCTTTCTCAAGAAAATCAATCCCCAGCCTGACCATAACCCCGGCCGCTTTTTCTCCTCTTTCTATGTCGTCAAGAGGTACCCAAGCTTCGAACATAATGATCCTAAACGACTCTACCATTTCCCCGAGCAATTGCTTCCGCTCGGAGTATGCTCGGACAAAAAGGTCTTTGAACAGTGGGTAGAGATCGCTTAGACCGTTCGCTTCGGAAAACTTGTAGAGCTTCGTGAAAAGCTCCCTAGTCGCAAACCTAACTGATGCAGTGTCCCATTTGTCAATTCGTTCCTTGACTAACATGATGATGAAGTCAATTAATTCATTCGGATCCTGATAGGGACCGTTCTTCGCAAGAACATCGGTGAGGATGGCAAGTTTGCTGGAGAAATTCTTCTTGAACACTTGGTCTACAAGAGAAACTCGAGGGTTCGGTCGCGGCCGATCCCCTATTGTCAGTTGCCTTTAGAATCTCATTCGCGACCGTCTCGAGTCCATCCGCTGTTTTGGCTGCCTTAAGGTCAATGAGTGCGAGAGATTTCTTCGCGACAGCATTCTGATCCACTTCGTGCCAAACCGGCAATATTTTCTTCCTTTTCGAACGAATCTGCTTCTGGACCAGCATATCTAGCTCCCTTTGGGGCCATTCCTTCCGAAAGAAGTTAGGAGAGATTATGACTATCCCAAAGTTTGACCTTTCTAAGCCATGTTCAATCTTGCGACGAAGGCTATCTCCAACTTTCAGAGAAAAATCATCATACCAAACTCGTAAACCACGAGAAGCTAGGATGTCTGCCAGCGGCTTTGCCACCGCACTCTTATCTTCGCTAGCGTAACATATGAAAAAATCCCAGCGCGGAGTATTCCGTCTCACAACTCAATCTCCGCTAAAAGGGGCGTCTTTCTCACGCTGAAATCGCCATTGGGAAGTTGGTTTCATGGTGGCAAATCATGATTCTCTTCCAAAGTTTGGCGAAATTCAGATCTCTTTCAGTTCTTTTGTTAGTTGATCGATCGTGGTGATGCGTGCGAATCTTCGTCGTAGGGCGTATTCTGTGCGTTCGCGTATGGCGTCGACTCCGAGTTCTTCGCCTGGCTTGTCCCAGTTCGGAATTGGAAAAGTCATCGTCGCTTCGGTGACAAAATCCACTGCGTAGCCAAGGTCAGCCGCGATCCTCGCAGTCGTCTCACAACACTGCTCCATCTGGATACCCGAGATGCTGACGCGTCTCACGCCCTTTTCAATCAAATACGGTTGCAATGTCGTGCTGGTGAAGCAATTGCGAGTGTTCTTCACCATGACAGGCTCATCTTTTCTTGGCTTGAGAAAGTCCATCAGTTTGAAGAAGGGGCTTTCTTTGGCGAACGCCTCGTCACTGTCAGTATGCAAGAAGAAAACCACCGGCAGATGGGCAACACGATAAGCTTCGACAAGAGCGCTAACATTCTTTTCAAAAGCTGGGTTGTTACGCCTTGCCCATCGCGGGCCAACTTTGAACGAGTCCTGCGCATCGATCACTAGCAAAGCTGACTGTGCTATTGGAACTTGGTTGGGGTCCAGCATGGTTCTCTCTATCGTGAGTCATCGTATATACTCGCTGCTTCAGAGTCGGTTTTTCGCTAGAATTAGGTCACCTGGCAATGAGTTCCAAGAATGGGAGTTCTATGGACGTCCTTGGTCTCCGGGTTTTCTTCGGCGATCTCCGAAAGATGACTTCGATGGAGGTCGCTGATGGCGAGGTCTCTCTAATCGTTACTTCTCCTCCGTACTTCAATGCTCCTTTCGATTATCCAGACCTTTTTCCCAGCTACGAAAACTATCTGGACTTGATCAGGTCTTTCGCGTCTCAGAGCAGAAGAGTGCTAGGAATGGGAAGAATCTGTGCGATAGTCACTGACGATATGCTGGTGAAAGAGGGAAGCGGCAGTCGGGGGCGAAAATATCCACTTGTCGCCGACACGACCAGAATCTTCTTGGACGAGGGATTTCTCTATCGCGACAAGATAACCTGGGTCAAGCCCGCCGGCTACACCAGAATCAGCAGGCGGAGCGGCGTCGTCCTCCAGCATCCATACCCGATGTACTTTTACCCGGACAACATTCAGGAATCCATTCTTCTATTCCAGAACGGCGAGTTCGACTACAGCCACCTAAAGGCCGCGCCAGGGAAGATTCTAGAATCCTCCAAAATAGACACCGTCCAACTCAACAAGGAGAGATGGAACCTGACGGTCTGGAACATCACCAATGTTCTTCCAATTCCCGGCCGTGTCGAGGAAGGAATCGCCGCCTTTCCCGAAGAAATTCCTAGGCGGCTGATCAAACTCTTCACAATGATTGGAGAAACAGTGTTCGACCCCTTTGCGGGCTCGGGAACAACATTGAAGGTTGCCAGGGAGTTGCGTCGGAAAGGAATTGGATACGAAATCGACCTCGAACTCAAAAAAATCATTAGGAAAAAACTCGGAGGAGAGGATTTCGTCATCGAAGAGAGAGAAGGAGCCAGGAGACTTCGAAAATCGCTTCAGAACAAGATTCACCATCAAAGAAGAGTTACAAAGTCGCTCGTCCTGAGACTAATCCTTTAGAGCCACCGGCATCCAACTCTGTCAAACCAGCTAGAGGGGTAGTTGCTCGTCATTGTTCCAGAGAATCGGCTCCATTTTCGACGAGTACAAGGGCATACCTCGCGAAGCCAATCTCCTGATCTATTCCAGTTTCTTCACTTGGGCCGCGGCAGGATTACTGTTCATCTCTCTGCAGGTTTTCCTAGTACTAGAGGGCATTTCCTTCGCGACCAGCAGCCTCATACTTGGAACCTTCGGAATCGTCAGCGCTTCCTCCACCCTCCTATTCGGCGGCCTCGCAGACCGCTATGGCAAGAAGAAGTTCGTGGTCTGGGGAGGAGTCCTGGGAAGCCTTGCACTAGCCATCTTCGCGGTCGACTCGGACATCTCTCACTTGTTTGGAGCAGCCGTTCTGGCCGGGATCTCCGAGGCCATGTTCGCATCCTCTTGGAGCGCATTGCTGGCTGACAAGGCAGGAAACTTGAAACGGACCAGTGCCTTCGGCCTATCTTTCTTCGTCGCCACGATCGCGTCGGCCTTGGGAGGCTTCAGCACAAGCCTCCTCGGCTTGATGAAATCACTCTACCAGGTTGACCTTGTTACTGGCAACCGGTATCTGTTCGTTGGGGTTGCTGCTATCAGCCTCATCGGCCCGATGATTGTCTACCTCCGAGTCTCCGAGTCCAGGCTAGAGACGAGTCAACAATCTGGGTTCCACATTCTTCCGAGAAAGGGCCGTGGCATAGTCTTCCGGTACGCTGCCTACGGGATCGTAATTGCTCTCGGTGCCGGTATGGTAATCCCCCTTATCCCAGGCTGGGCCTTTCTCAAGTACGGCCTTGCAAACGATGTGACTGGGCCGATCTTCGGCGGCATCAATAGCCTTGTTATGGGGTTCGCCAACCTCGCAACTCCACGGATTGCCCGGAGATTCGGAACTGTTCGGACAATCGTGCTAACGCAAGGAACCTCTACGCTTTTTCTTTTCTCGATTCCGTTCTCGCCCAACTTTGCCACGGCCTCCTCGATTTACATCGTCAGAAGCATGTTGATGATGATGTCCAACCCCGCCCAGAACTCTCTCCTGATGGGCCTGGTCCCCTCTGAGGAGCGATCAGTGGCCTCAGCCATCGTAGCCTCGCTCTGGAGATTGCCTAACTCTTTCAGTACTGGTATCGGTGGCTACATCATGGGCCTGGCAACAAGCCCTAACAGCATCTACCTCGCCCTACCCTTCCTGATCTGCACCGCCCTCTACCTAACCGCGATCACGTACTTCTGGCGGGCATTCAAAGATGTGAGGCTACCTGAGGAACAGGTTCTGGAGCCGATAACAGAAGTTATTCCCGCCACAACCTAAGGTAGAACTCAGGACTCGTAAGCATAAGCACTAATCGCAATTCCGGGACTCTCTTCGATACTTCGACTTAGAACCAGAAGTTACGACCCACTTTAGTCGCTGACAGAACTATCGTCGCTCACAGTCCACGCTTACCGAGAGGGCATACCACGAGATACTCTAGAATTACCCGTTGCATGCTCCTGCTCGCGCTTGCTGTCCTTGTCCCGGTCTTGTCGATCAACTCGGTTCCAAAAGTCCACGCTGATCCTCCATTCTCTCTGAACGCCGTTCCTCCGGCAACGTCGGAAGGGAACACCGTCAGCCTTGTTCTATCTGCAATTGGTGCCGTCCCTAACCTCCAATACAGATTCAGGTTCTCCGTAACCGATCCCGCAGGCAAGATAGTCCAATCCCTGCAGAACTATACGACCGCGCCTGGCCAAACCTCGTTTACAATGGTGATTCTCTACCCTAGTCCATCACTGCCGGGACCGAATACGCTAGTAGGGCAGTACAACGCCAAGGTCGACGAACTGTGGCCCACCACAGCGCTAGGGGTGGCGGGGACCTCCTTCATCCTCAGCATCACCGACAATTCCTCTTATGAAAGAACTCAGACCATTAACGTACAGGCAAGTGGATACAACGTATCGGAAAGCGTGACCGTAGCTATCAGGACCCAGACTACCTCAACGCTCGTATTCTCAGCACTGGTAGCAGCGACTGGCGCGGGGATCGTGTCGACAAGTTGGAAGATTCCAAGGAACGCCACGATAGATAATTACGTAGTTACCTTGACTGGGACTAGCACCTTCAAGAACCCAGTTGACCGGCAAGCCGTCTCAGTGGGACGAGCGATTGTGATCATCAACTCGATCACATCCGTCAAGTCAATCTATCAGAGGACTGAGACGATGGCCTTCTTCTTTCAGCCCACGTATCCAGACGGCTCCATTCCCTCGACAGGAGTCGCTCTTTTGACCTTGGCGAGGCCCAATGGCGGTAGCGTCACTCTGACAGCAACGTACGATAGTCCATCTTTGACTTTTGAGGCGTTTTACCAGACGTCGTTGGATAATCAGACCGGAACGTGGACTGCAAGTCTGGGGGGACATGCTTACAGCGATACCTATGGAAACAATGGTCCGGGAACAACAGTCAGTGCCACCCCACAGCTCACAACTATCCCTCTAACTGTCACTGTAACCACCAACTCGACCGTAGCTGTGGGTCAACAGCTCAAGTTCAACGCGACAGTTACGTATCCCGACGGGACACCGTTCCAGTCGGGCACTGTGAAAGCCTACCTGCTTTACAGCGGGACGCCTGTGGTCAATGATACAGTTCCAGTTGTTTTCGACACGTCTCTGAAATTATGGATCGGTACCTACACGGTGCGACCTTCAGACACTGGAGGGCTCTGGTCCCTAGTTTTCAAGGCGTCAGATTCTTCGACTCCCCCCAACACTGGCTATGCCTCAAGGGCTGTCACAGTTCAGAATGCAACTGGGAACGCATCTTTCCCTGTCTACTATTTCGGGATAATAGCCGCTCTACTAGCCTCGTTACTAGTTGCCGTATTCTTTGTGTTCAAACGTCGGAAGGTGACACATGCCAGGTTGAAAATTGATCTGGACGCGGTGCGGTCGGAAGCCGGACGGATAGAGAGTACGGATTTCTTCAAGTCGGTTAAGGATCAGGTGAAGAAGGAGAAGGATGACAAGTGAGACAACCGGGCATCTCACTTGCTTCGGGCAATCTACTCGCCCATTTCAGGCTTTGATCTCGAATCTGGGCCCCCGTCTAAACTCTCCCCTGAGAATCGTTCGTGACTGGCTGAAATAATGGCAAGTTTCGCCCTGGCATCCAAGCCTGGACTATGCCCTGAATCGCGAGACTCGCCCAGAATCAGTGCCGGACAGCAAATCCTCCCCGTCAAAAAGTGGGGTATGTTTCAAGCATCTTGCGCGGCATGTCCGGTTTCTCCGAAGCCTAGAACTCTTTCCTGGCCATAGACAACAGAGCGTAAGTTAGTAGTTAGGGCAGTATTCCGCCGATCTTCGCCAACGTCACCAGTCCAGGCTTCTTCTCGAAAATCCCAGCAGTAATCTCCAACGCCTTCTTCTGCAGCTTCTTGTCCTTGTTCAGCTTGCGAAGTGCTCTCTTGTTCAGCCGTTTGATCAGCCAGTTATCGCTCAGCGCATACGTCACCGTATAGTTCGCGTGCTTCCCAATCACTTCCGCACGCATCTTCCGTTTAGTCTGGTATTCCTGCAGGGAGGCTTGCGAGAAATCTCCTGCAAGCTTGCATTTTTCGATCACCTCGGCTAACGCCACCGCATCCTCCAATGCGAGGTTGACTCCCTGTCCCGCGTGTGGATGGAATGTGTGCGCTGAATCTCCAAGTAGTGCTATTCCGTTTCCGACCCATCTATCTACCTGAATGAACGAGGGAGTGAAATAGGCCATCTTCGTCCACGCCTCCACCCCCGTAAACGCGTCCGCCATTTCCGGTGCAGCTTGAACAACTTCCGCCCTGAAGGACGCCAAGCCTTCCTTCTTCACACTGTCAAAACTGCGGGGACCAACGCAATGGAAAAGATAGGTTGCGTCGGGACCTGAGGGCATTATCCCAAGCATCTTGCCTGGGTGCTGATACTGGCGCGCCCTGCCTTCCAAGCCTGGAACCGGACCGACAAGTCCGACCAGAAAAGAGTCAGGATACTTCTTCGTCTTGACCTCGACACCCATACTTGTTCGGATGTGAGATTGAGGGCCGTCAGCCCCAACTACCAGAGGAGCCTTGATCTCATCCCTGCCTCCCTCTGTCTCGTAGACTACTCCTTCTGTCTGACCACCATTCAGAAGTATTTCCTGGAATGAGGTTCCCCAGAGCACCGATGCACCCACCTTCTCGGCTAGATAGACGAGCAGCCGCTCTATCTCGGTCGCGTTCGCTGTCAAGAGATAATTTTGGGGATGCTCCAATAACCCGTAGTCCGCTTCAAGTAGAACCTCTCCCTCCCAGCTCTTCACTTCTAGAATCTGGGACGCTGATCCGACCTCTCTTGCCCGGCCAAGTGCTCCAAGTTTTTCCAAAACCGCCAAGCCATTAGGCTGGAACGTCAGTCCTCGCGGAATGCCCTCCGGGCTTTTCTGCCGTTCTAGAAGTATTGTAGAGATTCCCTTATTCT
>Ga0209588_1000488_pt1 | contig 10165 bp, 11 predicted proteins | sample Rivendell_Oct201_10_FD_188351 | JGI IMG/M metagenome (GOLD analysis project Ga0209588, IMG submission 188351) | Vadose zone soil microbial communities from the Eel River Critical Zone Observatory, Northern California, USA -... | ecosystem: Host-associated > Plants > Roots > Rhizosphere > Soil ...
CCCGTGACCAGAGTGGCTCGCCGCGAATTGCCAGAATCGCGGCGAGCTGTGCGTGCGCAGCCTTCGCAGGATCGCCGTCCCCCAGAGCGAGATACGCGCGCAGGAGAACGTGGTCATCGGGGGCTCGGCCCGGGAATTTCTGGGATGCGTAGGTGCAGGCGCGGATTCGTAGGGGCCCAGCATGCTCCGCCCCTACCAATCTCGGATCCACAACGAATCCCGCCCCGTTGAGCGCGCCCCCAATCTGTTTCGCCCGATACGCGAGCGACACGGTGATGCTGGACGCATAAACGACGCTCGCGAGGGCGCGGGCATGAGTGACACCAACCATCTCCAGAAGCCGGCCGGCGGCGTACGCAGGAACAGCGAGGACGACGGCATCGGCCTCGTGCGCCGAACCACCCGTGATCGCCAGCCGCCATCCTTTGCCGGCAGGCGTCAGGCCCGCCAAGCCCTGCGCAAACCGCACAATCCCACCGAGCCGTTGGCACAGCGCCACCACCGGCTCGCTCATGCCACGAGCGAAGCTCCGAAATCCAGCAGCGACCTCCGTATTCGTCGCGTCGATGCCCAGCAAGGTCGCCGCTCGCCCCTCCTCGATGGGCGTGAGCTCCGTGCCCGCCCACACCGATGTCCCGCGAGCGCGCTGATTGATCACGTGGTCCCCGACACCCAGCTCCTCAGCGAGCGCGGGCAGCTCCGGTTCGCCCGCCAGGAAGCCGTCGGGTCCGCCTTCGACGATGAACTCTCCCACCTGCTCGGTCACGATGACGCCGCCCGCGCGACGCTCGCTCTCGAGCACCGTGACGTCGCAGCCGCCCGCCTGGGTCAGCTCCCAGGCCGCAGCGAGCCCAGCGATGCCCGCGCCGACAACCACGACCCTCACAGCCACCCTCGCTCTGCCGCGGCAATGCGAACGACGTCTGCGACAGCGCCCACGAGGCCAGGGTCGTCGTTGAGCGACGCGGTGCGTTCGAGCTGAACGCCGAGCCGCTTGGCGAGGGCCTGGTACTCGACGTCGATGTCGTACAGGATCTCGACGTGATCGCAGACGAACCCAATCGGCACGAGGAGGATCGCGTTGTGGCCGGCGCGCGAAAGCTCTATCACAACGTCCCCGGCGTCAGGGCGCAGCCAGGGCTCCGGCGTGGCGCCGGCGCTTTGGTATGCGACACGCCAGCTCGATAAGTGCAGCCGGCGGGCGACGGCGGTCGCACTGGCGTTGAGCTCGTCGGGATATGTATCGCCCGCTGCAAGAATTCGTTGGGGGAGGCTGTGCGCGGTAAAAACAACGTGCACCGCCGAGGGCCTTGGGAATCGTTGTAGTGCCTGGGTAACGCGATCGGCGACAGTGTCGAGGAAGCGCGTGTTCTTCCACCAGCTCCGCACGAGCGCCGTGTCGAGGTTCTGATCTGTGTGTGTCGCCTCGAGAAGTTTTTTCTCATACTCCCCGACGGACATGCTGGAGTAATGCGGGGCCATGACGATGCCGACGACGCGCCGGTGGCCGGCCCGCCGGATGTCGTCCACCGCCTCCTTGATGTATGGATGCCAATGACGCATGCCGACGTAGGTGCGAAATCTGCTTCCTAGAACACGGCCCACCGCCGACGCCTGCGCGCGCGTCAACTCGAGAATCGGTGAGCGCCCGCCGATGCGCGCGTAACGCTTGCGGATCTCCTCGACGAGCTGAGGCTTGGTCGGCCGGCCGCCGCGGACGTCCAGCAGGTAGGGCTCGACCTCGTCGATGTTGCCGGGCCCGCCGTAGGCCATCACCAGCACGGCAAGCCGGGGGGGAGGGGGCTGGGGGGGCTCAGCCGCCATGCACGAGATCCACGACAGCCCGCACTGCGGCGACGTCGGTCTCCGGCAACACGCCGTGACCGAGATTGAAGATGTGGCCCGGACGTCCTCCGGCGCGGGCGAGGACGTCGCGGACCTGACGAGTACGCTCTGCGGCGGGGGCGAGCAGCGCCGCGGGGTCGAGATTGCCCTGGATCGCGCGATCTCCGACGCGGGCCCAGGCGGCGTCCAGTGGAATGCGCCAATCGACGCTGATGACGTCGCCGCCCGCTGCGGCGAAGTCTTCGAGAAATGTTGCAGTGCCGGTGCCGAAGTGAATGAGCGGAACCTTCGCAGTATCCGCGAGCGCCAGCGCCTTCCGGCTATGCGGCTGCACATAGGTGCGATAGTCGTCCGGCGAGAGACACCCGACCCAGCTGTCGAACAGCTGCAACGCCTGCGCGCCGGCACGCGCTTGCGCTGCCAGATATTGGCCAACGAGGTCCGCCAGTTTGTCCAATAACAGGTGCCAGGCGTCGGGGGCCTGGTACATGAAGCGCTTTGTCTTGGTGAACGTCCGGCTACCACCACCCTCGATCGCGTAGCTCGCGAGCGTGAACGGCGCACCGGCGAAACCGATGAGCGGCACGTCCGCCGGGAGCGCGCGACGCGCAAGCCGGATCGCGTCCATCACAAACCCAAGCTCAGCGTCGACGTTGAGCGAGGGCAGACGCTCGACATCCGCCGCGTCGCGAATCGGCCGATCGAGGTGTGGGCCCTCGCCCGCCGTGAAGCTCAAACCGAGACGGAGCGGCTCGAAGGGCAGCAGGATGTCGGCGAAGACAATCGCGGCGTCCACGCCCAGGCGCTCGACCGGCTGCAGTGTTACCGCGGCGGCGAGCTCGGGATTATGACAGAGATCGAGGATCGAATGGCGTTGGCGGAGCTTGCGGTACTGCGGCATGTACCGTCCCGCCTGCCGCATGAACCAGACGGGAGTGACGTCGGTGCGCTCCCGACGGCACGCTTTAAGAAACCGCAGGCTGCGGGGCCTCGTGAGCGATGAGAATGGTATCGCCGTCCAGTTTCACCTGGTACGTCGCGATGGGATGGACCGGCGGACCGCCGAGGACCCGGCCGGTCTCGAGCGAGAACACGCCCTCGTGCCAGGGGCAGGTCACGGTGCAGCGGGCGCCGTCCACCGTGCCCTCCGACAGGCTGGCGCGAGCGTGCGTGCAGCGGTTCGCCACCGCGTACACTGTGCCTTTCACATTGAAGAGCGCAACGGCCTCGTTGGCTGCGTACACCCGTTTCGCGCGACCGGGAGGCAGCTCCGACAGGGTTGCGACGGGGGTGAAGCCGTCGGCGCGTGGCGGACGACGAGCCACTGCGTTCGCCGCACTGGCCCCGCCCAGGGTGTCGAGCATGTCCCAGAGCGACATCTGCACGCAGGTGAACGTGGGCGTATCGCGGAGCGTGTAGGACGAGGCCTCGGTCTCGCGCAGCTCCATCACGAGGTCGAGAAACTCGGCCGGATTGTCGCCCTCGAACGCGACGATGAACTCCTGATCGTCGAGTCCATACGAGTACGTCGTGTTCAGGCGAATCGTCGGGTACTTGCGGCCGATGCGGACGTGCTCGTCCATCATCCGCTGGCGTTCCGGTTTGGGCTGCGCGTACCAGGCCCGCGTTTTGATGAAGGGATACACGAAGAGGTACTTCGCCGCACTCGGTTGGATGACGAGCCGCTGCTCGTGGCCCGAATCGGCGGGGGCCGGGAACTCGTAAATCGAGCGTCGCGTCATCGCGAGATAGCTGTATGGAATCGCGAGATAGGCGCCCAGGTCGGTGCGGTTGAGCGCCGTCTGCAGCTCGACGAGCGCGTCGAGATCCTCGGCGACCTGCCACAGCAGAAAGTCGGTGTCACCGCGAACGCCGACCAGGCCGTACGGACGCAGCAACAGGCGTCCGTGGTAGCGCTCCAGGGTCTCGCCGAACTCGATTTTGGCAGAGGCCTGACGCTCCGCGGTCAGCCTGCGCCAGGCGGGATCCAGCTTATAGAAGGCGTAACGAACGACTTGCCGTTTTTCCGACGGGGGGGCAGCCATGTGCGGGAATCTAACGCGGGTGTTTGCTCCCTGCTCTCTGGTCCCGCCGATATGCACTGACCACGAGATAGGTCAGCCAGCTGAAGACCCCTAAGGGGAGCGCCACCAACACCAGCGAGCTCAAGAAGTAGATCAGATCGATGTGCTGATTCATCGGCCGATGAAGCGCCGCAGGTGACGCAGGTAATACGTGAGGCCAGCACCGAGTCCCGCAAACCCGATGCCCAGCACCATGTCCCCGCGCCACAGGGACCAGATAGCGAAGCCCGCGCAGAAAACGATGCCGGTGGTGATCAGGACGCGATGAAAGGGAATCATTGGATCGCTATGCCGCCACCTTGTCGAGCACCATCAGCGTCAACAGCGCCGGCAGGTAAAGGATGGAGACGAAAAAGAGGCGCCAGGCGCGCGCTGGTGTCGCGGCCACGAGGAGCCCGGTGCCTGCGGCCACGTACCCGAGGCCCAGAGCGAGAGCGCCGAAGAAGTACCATGCGCCCGTGACGCCGAGCAGCGTGGGCAGGAGACTGATCGGCAGCAGTGCCATGGCATACAGCAACGCCATGCGGCCCGTGTCCCGACCGTCGACGTCGGCGACGCTGAGCATCCGCAAGCCGCCCGCGCGATAATCGTCACGGTACAGCCAGGCGAGCGCGAGGAAATGGGGCAGCTGCCACAAGAACAGAATCCAAAACAGCGCGGCGACTGCGGCGCCGAGGCTGCCGCCGGCCGCGGTCCAGCCGCCGACGATCGGCAGCGCGCCCGGCACGGCGCCAACCAGGGTGTTGAGCGACGTCTTCCGCTTCAATGGTGTGTACAGCAACACGTAGCTCGCGAACGTCAGCGCTGCGAGCGCGGCGGTGATCAGATTGACCGTGACGCCCAGATACAGGACACCGCCCCCGGTGATCGCGGACGCAAACCAGATCGCCGCGCTCGCCGTGAGACGCCCCGAGGGGAGCGGGCGCCCGCGCGTCCGCGCCATGCGGGCATCGACGTCGCGCTCGCGAATCTGATTCCACGCGTTGGTGCCGCCGGCGACGAGCGCCGTGCCGATCAGCGTGTTGGCGAGCAGCAGCAGGTGCACGTGATCGCGCGCGCCGAGGTAGAACCCCGCGGCAGCGGTGAGGAGCACCAGCCACGTGATGCGCGGCTTGGTGAGCTCGAGCAGCGACCCGGCTAGAATACTTTCTCCATGATGACCGTGGTCACGAGGATCGCGGCGAGCGGCAAGGGCACAATGAAGATCAGCCGCAGTCGCCAACGCTCGAACTTGAGATGCATGAAGAACATCGCGACGAGCAGCGCCTTCCAGATCGCCAGAATGAGCAACAGGATCAGCTTCAGGTTGCGCGCCACCGGGAGCTCGAACGCCAACAACACCTCGGCGATCGTCATCACGAACAGGTACAGCCAGATCAGCATGTAATTCGGCCGAACGTGCGTGGTCGGAGAAGGCGTGGTCATAGCGCGCTGGGCCTCAGATCAGGTAGACGATCGTGAACAAGATGATCCATACCAGGTCGACAAAGTGCCAGTACAACCCGATGACCTCGATGCCGCGATAGTCCTGCGGCGAGTACTTCTCCGGCAGAACCTTGGTGAAATAGAGATACAGCATGCTGATCACGCCGCACGTCACGTGGAAGCCGTGGAAGCCCGTCATCGTGAAGAACGTCGAGCCGTACATCCCCGCCACGCCCGCGCCGTACTTTACCGGATCCGCGAGGGCGTGCTCGGCCAGGAGCGATCCTTCGCGATAGCCCGACGGCGTGAATCCCTCGCCGACCAGCTTGATGTACTCGACCAGCTGCACGCTGACGAAGCCGGCGCCGCAGATGATCGTGATCAACAGCCAGAACTTGAGGCCGCCGTCCTGCAAGCGTTTCCCCGGCACTTTGCGGAGGAAATACTTCTTGCCGTCGGCGATCGCGGCATACGCCTTGACCATCGAGACGGACGAACAGATCAGCAGGAACGTGTTAAGCCCGGTGAGCGGCACGTTCAGCACCGCGCCCGGCTGCGCCCACTGCGACGCCATGCCGAAGCGCAGCACGATGTACGAGCCGATCAGCGCCGTGAAGAACATGACGTCGCTGGCGAGGAAGACCCACATCCCCAGCTTGTTGCTGTAAACGCCCGCGCCCGGCTCGGCCGGGGACGGTGGCCGCATCACGTCCGTCATCGTCGAGGTCTGCACGCTAGTGTCCTCCAGCCGGGAGAGGAGCCGGTACCGGATCTCGGTCGGTGGGCAGCTTCGTGTACTGCGGCAGGTAGTCCTTGTCGCCGGCTTCCGGCGCGCTGAACTCGTACGGGCCGCGGTACACGTTCGGCGTGCGGTCCCAGTTGCCGTGCGGCGCGGGGTTCGGCAGCGACCACTCCATCCCGTTGTCCTCCCACGGATTCATGGGCGCCTTTTTGCCGAACTTGAGACTCCACAGGAAATTGAACGCGAACAGGAACTGCACGGCGAACAGCGCGAATGCGGCGTAGGAAATGAACACGTTGAGCGGCTGCTGCGGCTTCAGGAAGGTGTAGATCGTGGGATCGTAGATGCGCCGCATCTGGCCGCCCATCCCGATGATGTGCATCGGGAAGAACGTCAGGTTGTAGAAAACGAACGTCAGCCAGAAGTGCACCTTGCCGATCCTCTCGCTCATCATCCGGCCGAACATCTTGGGATACCAGTACGTGATCGCCGCGAACAGCGCGAACAATGACCCACCGAACAGCACATAGTGGATGTGCGCCACGATGAACTGCGTGTCGTGCAGCGGAATGTCGACCGGCGTCGCCGCCATGAAAATGCCGGACAAGCCGCCGATCGTGAACATCGACACGAAGCCGATCGCGTTCAGCATCGGCACATGGAAGCGCAGGTTCCCGCGCCACATCGTGCCCAGCCAGTTGAACACCTTGATCGCCGACGGCACCGCGATGAGCAGCGTGGAGACCATGAACGTCGACCCGAGGGTCGGGTTCATGCCGCTCATGAACATGTGGTGACCCCAAACGATCCAGCCGAGGAACGCGATCCCGATGATCGCGAACACCATCGAGTGATAGCCGAAGATCGGCTTGCGGCTGCCGTTGGCGATGATGTCGGAGACCATACCCATCGCCGGCAGGATGAGGATGTAGACCTCGGGATGCCCGAAGAACCAGAACAGGTGCTGCCACAACAGCGCCTGGCCACCCGCCACCGGATCGAAGAAGTGTGTGCCGAGGACGTTGTCGAACAACAGCATGATCGCCGCGCCCTGGAGCACGGGCAGCGCGAGCACGCCGAGGATCGCCGTGATGAAGAGCGCCCAAACGGAGAGCGGCATGCGGAACCACGTCATTCCCGGCGCGCGGTGGTTGATCACCGTCGTGATGTAATTCAGCGAGCCCAGCACCGACGAGAGTCCCAGCACCACGATCGACACGCACCAGAGCATCTGGCCGACCGTCACGCCCGAGAGATCGGGCCGGGCCGCCAGCGGCGCGTAGTTCGTCCAGCCTGACCGAATCGGCCCGTTCGGCACGAAGAAGCTCGCGGTCATGATGAGACCGGCGAGCAGGGCCAGCCAGAACGACGCCATGTTGATGCGCGGGAACGCCATGTCGTGCGCGCCGATCTTGAGCGGAATCAGGAAATTGGCGTACACGCCGACGAGCAGCGGCATGATGGCGAAGAACACCATGAACGTGCCGTGCATCGACACGAGCTGCACATAGTACTCGGGCAGAATCACGCGATTGACGGCCATCGTCTCGGGCAGAATCCCGCCGCCCGGCATCGGGGTGCCGGGAAATCCGAGCTGCCAGCGGATCTGCATCGCCAGGAGCCCGCCCACCAGCAGGAAGAACAGGCTGACGAACAGGAACTGGATGCCGATGATCTTGTGGTCGGTCGAGAAGATGTATTTGCGCCAGAAGCTCATCGGCGCGTGCTGCGCATCCCCATGCGCTTCGGGTCTCGCGTGCGCGACGCTCGTCATTCGGTCCCTCCGGCGGCTTGTTGGGCGACCCACGCCTTGTACTCGTCGGGCGTGTGCACGAAGACACGTGCGCGCATCTTGTAATGCCCCATCCCGCACAGCTCAGCGCAGCCGAGCTCGAACTCACCCGTCTTCGTCGCCTGGAACCACGCGGTGATGTGCATCCCCGGCACCGCGTCCTGCTTCAAGCGCCACTCGGGCACGAAGAACGAGTGAATCACGTCCTCGGAGGTGAGCTCGACCGCGACTGGCTGGTTGACGATCACGTGCAGCTGGTTCCGGACGGTGAAATCGTCGGCGGTGCCGAGCTTGCCATCCGGGCCGGGATATGTCACCTGCCACTCGAATTGTTTGGCATGCACGCCCAGGTGATAGGCGTTCGGCGGGACGCTTTTCTTATCCTTGATCAGCACCCAGTAGTGGTTGCTGATCAGTCCGAGCGCCACCATCGTCACGGCGGGGATCGCCGTCCAGATCACTTCCGCGCGCGTCGAGCCGTGCGTGTAGAACGCCTTCCGCCCGGGACGCCCGCGGTAGCGGATCACGAACGTCACCAGCCCGACCTCCACGACCACCAACGCGATTCCCGTGATGATGAGAATCGCCAAAAAGAGCGTGTCGATCGGACCGGCGAACGTCGAGCCTGCGTCGGGAAGCCACCAACGCATCGAGCTCTCCTCGCGCTAGTGCGCGGCGAAGGTGAAGTTGGCCGTCTTGCTCTCGGTTCCCGCGATCGTCACCGTCGCGGTCTGCGTGCCGAATTTCTCGTGCCAGGCCTCGATCGTGTACGTCCCGGGCGGCAGGCCTTTGATCGAGAAGCTCCCGTCGGGCCCCGTCGCCGCGAAGAACGGATCGGGCCGCACGCCGAGGTAGGCGTGCATCCAGCCGTGCACGTTGCACTCCAGATTGACCATCACCTCAGGCGCCGCAAACGTGCGCGTCGTCTTCATGCCGGCGGTCGGCTGGCTTACGTTGAACGGCCGGTTGGCCTTGGCGATGGCTTTGATGTTGTGGAGAACGGGATCGGAGTTCTGAATTTCGAGCCCCTGTCCCACCATGATCCCGAAGACGTGCGGGTGATAGCGGCAGCCGTTCTGGTCCAGCACCACGGGCGTTGCCGGCGCGGGGAATGTCTGACCCGCGGGCACGCCGGACTTCACGTAGACGAAGACGTTGGCAAGTGCGTTGGCCGGACCGGCCACGACGTTCTCTTCGGTCGGTGTCGTCGGGTACTTCGCCTTACACGCCGCTTCTTCGCTCATGTCGATCGCCGGATTGCGTGGCGCCGTCCCGGTGAACTTGATCTTGCCGGTGATCGTCCCACCGGCCGCTGACACGTCGGACGATCCGGCCGGAGCGGGCGCGGTGAGCGGTGACGAGGGTGGAGCTGCCTGCACGTTGCTCTGACTGCCCTTACTGCACACGGTGAGCAGGAACATCCCACCCACCACGCTGAAAATTCTGCCGTTCATTGCTGCCTCCCCCTCCGGTATGAAGTCTTCTGCTGCGCGCGCCACACGACGAGCATGCCCAACCCCAGGGTGAGCATCATGGCGAGCACCGGCGAGATGAACACCCGGGCCGGCACTGGTTCGTCGAGAGCGAGGAAGTACCACGTACTGATGGCCATGCGCGTGCCGTGCTCTCCGTTGGACCCATCCGAGGCGAAGAACGCCACCGGGATGGCACGGCCGGTCCGGAACGGAAGCTGGCTGGCTGTATCCGCCGAAGCAAGTGCGCGCGTGAAGACGAGCCGCCACTGTCCGTGGTCGTAAACCGCCTGGGCTCCTGGCCCGGCGCCGGACAGCGGATCGAACCGATCGATCCCGCGAGCAAGGCCGGCGACCGCAGCGCTCCGCGCGCTACTCGACCAGCGCCACTGATACACCGGCGCACTGGAGCTGCCCATCAGGAAATAGGGCCGCTCCATCCCTGAAGGGATGGAGATTGGGAACTGCACGACCAGCTGGTCCGGCCAGGCCGCCGGCTGCTCCCGCGTCGAATCGTCACGCTCGAGCGTGGCCCACACGCGACGCACGTGCCCCAGCCAGGCGGTGTCGGGGCTTGCCGAACGGTCGTCCCACACCACTCGCAGCGCGATCGAGTCCGCGGTATGCACCGCCTTCACCCACACGCCGGAAACGGCCGGCGCGAACCAGCGCCCCTTGCGGACGATCTGGCCCACGAGGGGGAACCAGTACAGATCCACGGATGTCCAGGCCGAATCGTCCGGCGCATGCGGCAACACCTTCGTCAGCGGTGCGTGGATGACGTCTCGCACCATTGGCGCTTCTT
>Ga0209588_1000489_pt1 | contig 10162 bp, 6 predicted proteins | sample Rivendell_Oct201_10_FD_188351 | JGI IMG/M metagenome (GOLD analysis project Ga0209588, IMG submission 188351) | Vadose zone soil microbial communities from the Eel River Critical Zone Observatory, Northern California, USA -... | ecosystem: Host-associated > Plants > Roots > Rhizosphere > Soil ...
CGACCAGCTGGAGCCCTACCGGACCACCGGGGGGGGCGGGGGGGGCGGGGGGGGCGATGGCGACGCACCGCCGCCGCGCCTGCACCGCCTCGGCGCCACGACGTGGCAGCGGCAGCGCGACAAGACGCGCGCCGCGATCCGGGTGATGGCGGCGGAATTGCTGGATCTGTACGCTCGGCGGCAGCTCGCCACGGGTTTCTCCTTCCCTCCCGATACGCCCTGGCAGCGCGAGCTCGAGTCCGCCTTCCTTTATGAAGACACTCCGGACCAGCGGCGTGCGTCCGACGAGGTCAAGCGGGACATGGAGCGCGCCCGCCCAATGGACCGGCTGCTCGTCGGCGACGTCGGATATGGAAAGACGGAGGTCGCCGTGCGCGCCGCGTTCAAGGCGGTGCAGGCGGGGAAACAGGTCGCGGTCCTCGTGCCGACGACGATACTCGGCGAGCAGCACGGGCGCACATTTCGCGAGCGGCTCGCCGATTATCCGGTGCGCATCGAGGTATTGTCGCGCTTTCGCAGCACGAAGGAGACGGCGCCGCTGCTGCAACGCATCGCGGGCGGCGAGATGGATATCGTGATCGGGACTCACCGGTTGCTCTCTCCGGACGTCACGTTCAAGGATCTTGGCCTGCTAATCGTCGACGAGGAGCATCGCTTCGGCGTCCGCCACAAAGAGCGCCTGAAGGCGCTCAAGTTGAGCGTGGACGTGCTGACGCTGACCGCCACACCGATTCCGCGGACCCTGCATCTCTCTCTGGCCGGTCTGCGTGATCTTACGCTGCTCGAGACGGCGCCGAAGGACCGCTCGCCCGTGCTCACGTTCGTCGAGCCATGGGACGACGCGCTGCTCGAGGAGGCGATGGCGCGCGAGCTCGATCGGGGTGGCCAGGTCTATTTCGTCCACAATCGTATCGAGACGATCGAGACGGTCGCCGCGCGGGTGCAGTCGCTCGCGCCGCGCGCGCGGCTGTCCGTGGCGCACGGGCAGATGCGGGAGAGCGATCTCGAGGCCGTTATGGGCCGGTTCGTGCGTGGCGAGGTGGATATCCTCGTGTCCACGATGATCGTCGAATCGGGCCTCGACGTGCCTAACGCGAACACGATGATCGTGGACCGCGCCGACCGCCTCGGCCTCGCCCAGCTCTATCAGCTGCGGGGACGCGTGGGGCGCAGCCACCGGCGGGCGTTCTGTTATCTGCTCGTGCCCGATCAGGTGGATGCCCAGGCGGAGGAACGTTTGCAGGTACTCGAGCATCATACTGATCTGGGATCGGGCTATCGTATCGCCCTGCGCGATCTGGAGCTGCGTGGGGCCGGGAACCTGCTCGGCGGCGAGCAATCGGGACACGTGCAGGCCGTCGGGTTCGACATGTATCTGCGGTGGTTGGAGGAAACGGTACGCGGCTTGAAGCAGGGGGAGCAGGGAGCTGCCACCAGGGAGCAGTTTACCCCGCCCGACGTGACGCTCGATGCGCCGGCACATTTGCCGGATGAGTACGTCGCCGACGATGACGCGAAGCTCGATTTGTACCGGCGGCTGGCGCGGGCTGAGCATCCAGGTGAGATTGAAGCCGTTCGTGACGAGCTGCGTGACCGTTTCGGACGATTACCGGCGGCCGCTGAGCGGCTCCTGCTCGTCGCCGAGCTGCGCGCGCTGGGTGCCCGGGCCGGTCTGGAGACGGTCTTGATCAAGGGTGACGAAGCGCGGCTCACATTCCGGCGTGACGCATCGCCCCGGTTAGCGGGGCTGCAAGTGGCCCTCGAGGCGGTGCAGTTCGAAGCCGACGTGCGGCGCGCGATGCCGCTCTCCCTCAGGCTCCGCCGGCTCGGCGGAGAGTCGATCGGCCCCGGCCTGGTCCGGGCGCTCACGGCCGTTCTGCGGGACCATCAAGGTTAACGAGAGAAAGAGGAAACGGATGCGACGGGTGAGTCTGGTGTTGCTGGCGCTGACTTCAATAACGCTGTTGGCGTGCGACTCCCTGCGCGACGCGTTCTCGCCGCGCGCGAATGTCGTGGCCCGCGCCAACGACCAGACGTTGACAGTGGAGCGGCTCGCCGGCTGGGCCGGTCAGAGCAAACAGGTGCCGCTCGATCCACTGACCCTCGGCCGCGTGTCGCGCTATTGGGTCGAGTACACGCTGTTCGCTGAGGCATTGGCGTCCGGCAAGGATCTACGTGATTCCGCAATCGTGGCGACGGCGATGTGGCCCGTCGTTTCCCGGCTCAAGTGGCAACGATTCCACGATCGGATAGGCGCGGGCCGCAACCTCACGCCGCAACAGGTGGATTCCGCGTATCAGGTGGGCCAGTACCGCGTGTTCCAGCACATTCTGTTTCGAGTGACACCAGGCCAGGGCGGTGGCGGGACTGACACGACTGCCGTGGCGAAACTCGACGGCCAAAAGCGCCGCCAGGCTGAGCAGCTGCTGCCACAGGCGCGTACGGCGGGCGCCCGCTTTGCGCAGCTCGCCTCGCGGCATTCGGAGGACCCGGCGTCAAAAGTCGCGGGCGGATCGCTGGGGGTGTCGATGCGCGGCCAGTTCGTGCCGGAATTCGACGAGGCGGCCTGGCAACTCGGGCCCGGCGGCGTTAGTCCGCTGGTGAAGACGCAGTTCGGTTATCACATCATCCGCCGTCCGCTCCTGGCCGAGGTACGCGATTCGTTCCGCGTCGGCGTGCAGGATCGGATCAGCCGGCATGGCGACTCGCTGTACGTCGACAGCCTCCTCATGAAGCGGAAGGTCGAGGTGGTGAGCCGTGCGCCTGCTTACGCGAAGGCTGCCGTGCAGGACATGGACGCCGCACGCTCCAGCAACCGGGTGCTCGTCAGGTATCGCGGCGGATCGCTGAAGGTGCGGGACTTTGCGCATTGGCTGGACGCCCTCGATCCGCAGATCCTGGGCGCGTTGCCGCAGGCAAACGACGACCAGATCAATCAGTTCCTGAAGTCACTCGCGCAGCAGCAGCTGATGCTGGAGCAGGCGGATTCGGCCAGGGTCACGCTGACCGCGGAGGACTGGCAGCGGGTGCGCGACGAGCATGACTCCACGATCGTCATGATCAGCTCGATCCTCAATTTGACTCCGCAAGTGCTGCGCGATTCGGGCGGACAGGCACCGGGGGATCGCGTCAATTTCGCGTTGGCGCGCGTGAACGACTACTTCGATCGTGTGTTCCACGGGCGGGCGCGCTTCTTCCCACTGCCGGCGTTCCTGGCCGACACGCTGCTCGCGCAAGCGCGGTGGAACGTGGACGCCGCAGGCGTGCGGCGGGCGGTGGAGCGCGGCCAGGAGATTCGCGCCGATTCCACCCGGGCGTCCACAGCGCCGCAGATGACCCCGGCACCGGGCCCCCCGCCGATCGACACGACCAAGAGGCAGACGCCGCGATGAAAGCGCTGCTCGTACTCCTGGCTGCCTTCGCAGTCACGGCCACTGCCTCGGCGCAAACACTCGATCGCATCGTGGCGGTCGTAGGGACGCGATCGATTCTGGCGTCGCAAATCGAAGAGGAAATGGTCCAGCAGCAAGCTCAGGGGCAGACGCTGCCGACGGACTCCGCCGCGCTCGCTACCCTGCGGCACCAAATTCTCGATCGCCTGGTCGAGCTCGAAATCCTGGTGCAGCAGGCAGAGCGCGATACGTCGATCAAGGTGACGGACCAGGAAGTCCTCGATCAGGTGGAGCAGACCTATCAGAATGTCCGCAAGCAATTCAGATCGGAGACCGACTTCCGCGATCAGATTCGCCAGGCGCGTTTCGGATCGGTCGAGGAGTGGCGCCGCTGGCTGGCCGACGAACAGCGGCGGCAGCTGTACGCCCAGCGACTGATCGAGGCGCAGCGCCAGAAAGGGAAACTGCGTCCGATTCCGCCGACCGACGCGCAAATGCGCGAATTCTGGGAGCAAAACAAGGATCAGCAGCCGAAGCGACCCGCGACGGTTTCGTTCCGGCAGATCATCATCAAGCCGGTGCCGGATTCCGCTGCTCGGCTGCGCGCGCTACAGCTGGCCGAGTCGCTCGTCGTGCAGCTGCGGCGTGGCGCCGATTTCGCGGCGGCGGCGAAGCGGTTCTCGGGCGACAGCGCCGCCGCGGCGCAGGGCGGTGAGCTGGGCTGGTTCCGTCGCGGGGTGATGGTGAAGGAGTTCGAGGACGTCGCATTCCGTCTCCGCCCCGGCGAGATCTCGCCCCCGGTCGAGACGTCGTTCGGGTTCCACATCATCAACGTGGAGCGCACGCAGCCCGCCGAGATTCTGGCCCGTCACATCCTGATCACCCCCGAAATCAGTGCGGGGCAGATCGCCATCGCCCGGCGCCAGGCGGATTCCCTGCACGACGCCCTGGCGCGCGGCGGCGTCGGCGCGTCGTTCGATTCACTGGCGAAGATCTACGCCGATCCGCAGGAGCCGAAGCTGGCGGAAGAGGCCCCGTTCACGGACCTCCCACCTGAGTACCAGAAGGTTCTGTCGACCGACTCGACTGCGGGGCTGAAACCGATGATCGAGGTAGGCGCCGGCACCCCACGCCGGAAGTTCGTGGTCCTGGACGTGACCGCGCGCCACAAGGCCGGCGAGCTGTCGTTCGAGGACGTAAAGCTGCGGATCCGCCAGTCGCTCGGTGATCAGCTCGCGATCCGGCATTTCATCGATCAATTGCGGCGCCAGATCTACATCGACATCAGACTCTAGCCTTGGCACCTCCGCGCCCGCGTCTGGCGGTTGCCGTTGGCGATCCGCGAGGGATCGGCCCCGAAGTGGTGCGCAAGGCGCTGCGGCAGCCCCTCGACGCCGACGTTCGCATTGTTGGCGGCTGGGAGGACGGCGGAAAGGTGCCGAGTGACCTCGAGGCCGGTCGAGCCGCCGCCCAAAACATCGAGGCCGCGGCGCGGCTCGCTCTCTCCGGTGAAGCAGACGCGATCGTCACCGGACCCGTCAACAAGTTGGCGCTGCACACCGCAGGCTATCGCTTCCCCGGGGTCACGGAATTCCTCGCACATATCGCCGGCGATATCCCGGTTGCGATGATGCTGACAACCGGGCGGCTGCGTGTCGTACTCGTGACAACGCACCTTTCGCTGCGGGACGCCATCGCAACGGTGACGACCGAGCGCGTGGTGCAGGCGGGGCGCATCGCGATTGACGCGCTGCGGCAATGGTGGGGCGTCACCTCGCCGCGCCTGGCGCTGTGCGCGCTCAACCCGCACGCCGGTGAAGGGGGGTTGTTTGGCGATGAGGACGACCGGTTGCTGCGGCCTGCCGCGACGGCGCTCGACGCCGCTGGCCCGCTGCCGGCTGACACCGTGTTCGTACGAGCGCTGCGCGGTGAGTTCGACGCCGTGCTCGCACCCTATCACGATGTGGGAATGACGGCGGTGAAGGTCTCGGGTTTCGGGACAGGGGTGAACGTGACGCTGGGGTTGCCGTTCATCCGCACATCACCTGATCACGGCACGGCGTTCGACATCGCGGGAAAAGGCATCGCGGATGCCGGATCGATGCGGGCGTCGCTGGAGCTGGCCGTGCAGCTGGTGGTCGCCCGCCGACAGAAGGGAGACTAGCTCGACGGCTCCGGCACGTGCGTGGTCGCCGGCCACACGCGCACTTGCCCGACGCGCCGGCCATCCATTTCCAGTATCTCGAACGTCGCGCCCTGCAGGTTGACGCGGTCGCCCACCTTCGGCAGGCGGCCGAGCCGCCCGAACAGCAGACCGCCAATCGTCGTGTAGTCCGCGTCGTCGAGATTGAGCTTGAGCATCCGATTGACGTCGCTGATCTCCGCACTACCCGCCAGAATCGGGACGCCGCTGCCCCTCTCGCTCGCCGCGGCCCCAGGACCGGGCACCGGCGTCTGGTCATACTCGTCGTAGATCGGCCCGACGATTTCCTCGAGCAGATCTTCCATCGTGACCAGTCCCGCAGTGCCACCGAACTCATCGAGCACGATCGCGAGATGCACCTTCTGGCGTTTCATGTCCGCGAGGACGTCCTCCACCTCACGCGTCCCGGGAACGAAGAAGGCGGGCCGAGCGATGTCTTGCATGGGCGCTTCCGCGCCGGACAGCAAACCGCGTAGGATGTCTTTGGCGTGCACGATGCCGACGACGTCATCGAGCGATTCGCCCGTCACCGGATAGCGCGAGCGGCCCGCGGCCGCGACGCGATCCGCGGCCTCCGCGAGAGACGCCTCGGCGGGCAGCGCGACGATCTGCGTGCGCGGCGTCATCACTTCGCGGGCGTTCTTCTCACTGAATTCGAACACGCCTTCCAGCAGCCGCGCATCGCCGGCCCCCAGGCCGCCCGTCTTGCGGCTCTGCTCGACCAGCATGCGGATCTCTTCGGGAGAGTGAACGCGGTCGAGCTCGGGGTTTCTGCTCGTGATACCGAGCAGGCGCAGTATGAGGCGCGCGCTCCAGTTCAGCAGCAGGTTGAACGGCCGGGTGATCCACGAGAAGACGATGAGCGGCGTGGCGACCCACCGGCTCGTGGCTTCGGGATGCGTGATCGCCCATGTCTTCGGTACCAGCTCGCCGAACACGACGTGCAGGAACGAGATCGAGCCGACAGCTACGACCGAGGCGATGCCCCCGCGGGTCAGAAAGTCGACGCCACGCGGCAGCGCGCTAAACCAGTCGCGAAACAGATGGGCGACCGTATCCTCGGCGACGTAACCGAGCAGGATGGACGTCAGGGTGATGCCGAGCTGCGTTGCCGAGAGCAGGCGGTACAGATCGCCGAGCGCCTTGCGCACCGTGCGCGCCTTGCGGTCGCCGCGCCGGATCATCGCCTCGAGGCGTGTGCGGCGGGAGGCGACCAGCGCGAATTCGGCCGCGACGAAGAAGGCGTTGGCCGCCACCAGCGCGACGATGGCCAGCAGCCGCAGGCCCAGGACGTTCACGGCCTAATAGTATTAGATTTGCGCCGAGGATACATCCGTGCTCCCCGCTGAAGCCCACTGCACTTATCGCGCGCCTATCAACGTCGAGACTCGACGGCGCCTGACGCTCGCCCTCGCGATCACGGCGGTCGTCATGCTGGTCGAGCTGATCGGCGGCTGGCTGGCGGGCTCGCTGGCGCTGCTTGCCGATGCCGCGCACATGCTCGCCGACGTCGCGGCGCTCGGCTTGGCCCTCATCGCCGCGTGGATCGCGCAGCGTCCGGCGACGCCGGAGCGCTCGTTCGGGTTCATGCGACTGGAGATCCTCGCGGCACTCATCAACGGCGCGGTGCTCTTCGCCATCGCGATCGGCATCGGGATCGAGGCGTGGCACCGGCTCAATATTCCGCAGCTGGTGAACGGGCCTCTGCTGCTCGGCGTCGCTGCGGTCGGCTTTGTCGCGAATCTCGCGGCCGTCGTCGTGCTGCACCGCGGGCACGAGCATTCGCTCAACCAGAAGGGCGCGTACCTGCACGTGCTCGGCGATCTGCTCGGTTCCGTGGGCGCGCTCATCGCCGGCGTCATCGTGCTGGCATTCGGCTGGATGGTAGCCGACCCGCTCATCTCCGTGCTGATCGGTACGCTGGTCCTGGTCAGCGCCTGGCGTCTGGTCAGGGAGAGCACGGACGTCCTGCTCGAGGCGACGCCCCGACACATCGCGCTGTCGGATGTGCACGAGCGGATCGCGTCGGTGCCGGGCGTCGAGTCCGTCCACGACCTGCACCTCTGGACCGTGACAAGTGGTGTCGTGGCCATGAGCGGGCATCTCGTCGTGAAGAACCCGACCGACAATCAGCCCGTCCTGGAGGCGGTGCAGGTCCGGATGCGGGCGCTGGGGATTGCCCACGTGACGGTGCAGGTGGAGCGGGAGCCGACCTGTGACTGACGCCCTTGTTTGGTCCCGGCCAGCCATTTATACTGCCGCCCTCAATTCGGGGACGAACAGGATCTAAGCCGGTGAAGATTCGCAACATCGCCATCATCGCCCACGTCGATCACGGCAAGACCACGCTGGTGGATCAGATGCTCCGCCAGGCGGGGGTGTTCCGCGCCAATCAGCAGGTGGCGGAGCGCGTCATGGATTCGAATCCCCTCGAGCGGGAGCGCGGAATTACGATCCTCGCGAAGAACACTTCGGTACGCTGGGGCGACACGAAAATCAATATCGTAGACACACCGGGGCACGCCGATTTCGGCGGCGAAGTCGAACGCATCCTGCGGATGGTGGATGGCTTCCTGCTGCTCGTGGACGCGGCCGAGGGCCCGATGCCGCAGACGCGGTTTGTGGCGGGGAAGGCGCTGGCGCTCGGCCTGAAGCCGATCGTGCTGGTCAACAAGATCGACCGGCCGGACGCCGAGCCGATGCGGGTGCACGACGAGGTGCTGGAGCTGCTGATGGACCTGGAGGCGACGCCGGAGCAGTTCAACTGTCCTTTCCTTTATACGTCGAGTCGCCTGGGCACGGCGACGCTGGAGCTCAACGAGCCGGGAACGACGTTGACGCCGCTGTTCGACACCATTCTGGGAACGATTCCACCGCCTCAGGCGACTGCGGCCGGCCCGTTTCAGATGCTGATCTCAACGCTCGACTATTCTTCCTACCTGGGACGGATCGGGATCGGGCGCATCGAGCGTGGCCAGGTGCACGTCGGTGACACGGTCGCGTTACTTCCGATCGGCGAGCCGGGTCCTGTGGGCGACGGCGCGTTCGAGCAGGCCAAGATCGTGAAGCTGTTCGCCTTTGAGGGATTGGAGCGCGCCGAGCTGCAGACGGCAGCAGCCGGCGAGATCGTAGCTGTGGCGGGGCTTGCCGGTGTCGAAATCGGGAAGACCGTGACGGCGCCGGATCATCTCGACCGGCTGGCGGGCATTGCGGTCGAAGAGCCGACGATCTCCGTCGACGTGCTGGTCAACAACTCGCCGCTCGCCGGGCGCGAGGGCAAGTTCGTGACCGGGCGGCAGCTGCGCGAGCGGCTGTATCGGGAGCTCGAGCGCAACGTCGCGCTGCGGGTGGAGGATACGGACACACCGTACGCGTTCACGGTGTCGGGGCGCGGCGAGCTGCACCTCGGCATCCTGATGGAGACGATGCGGCGCGAGGGATATGAGTTCCAGGTCAGCCGGCCGCGGATCATCCCGCGCGAGGGTCCGAACGGGGAGCGGCTCGAGCCGTACGAGGAGCTGATGATCGATTGCCCCGAAGGGTACGTCGGGGTCGTCATGGAGAAGCTGGGACCGCGGCGCGCCACGATGCTGGATATGAAGAACCCCGGCCTGGGGATGGTGCGGATGCGGTTCAAGATCCCCGCGCGCGGGCTGCTGGGGTATCGCTCGGAATTCCTGACCGATACGCGGGGGACGGGCATCATCCACCACCGCTTCTTCGAGTACGATTTATGGGCCGGCCCGCTCTCAGGCCGGAACCGGGGCGTGATGGTGGCGGACCGCGAGGGGGTGGTGGTGGCGTACGCCCTCTTCAATCTTCAGGAGCGCGGTACGATGTTCGTACAGCCGGGGGATCCGGTCTACGAGGGGATGATCATCGCGGAGCATGTGCGGCCGGGTGATCTGGACGTGAACGCCACGAAGGAAAAGAAGCTCACGAACATGCGCACAACGGCGGCGGACGAGATGATTATCTTGGAACCGCCACGCCAGGTGACCTTGGAGCTGGCGCTGGAGTACATCGAGGACGACGAGCTGATCGAAGTGACACCGTCCTCGTTGCGGCTGCGTAAGCGTCTACTCGGCGCGACGGAACGCCGCAAGCTGGCCCGCAGTGAGAAGCGGGCGTTGTTGGAGGAGTAGGCCAGGGGGCAGGGGGGGGCCCGGAGTTCGGTCGTTCGACGGTAACCTCAGCCGGAGGTGGGCAATGCAGGCCCGCGAGACGTCGACGAACTGGTCGCTCAAGCGGAGGGGCGACGACGTCGACGAGGAGTTCGGAGAATTCGAAGAGGACAAGGAGCTCGACGAAGACTTCGACGATGATCTGGATGAAGACGAGCTCGACGATGAGGATCTCGACGAAGATGACTACGACGACCTCGACGACGAGTTCGACGACACGGATGAGGACGAGTTCCGGCCCAAGAAGGGACCGAAGCGGGAGTGGGAGTGATTTCCTAGGCGTCTCGGCGCCTAGACGTCTAGGCGCCTAGTATGCCGGGCCTGTAGCTCAGGTGGTTAGAGCGCACGCCTGATAAGCGTGAGGTCGGTAGTTCAACTCTACC
>Ga0209588_1000491_pt1 | contig 10158 bp, 8 predicted proteins | sample Rivendell_Oct201_10_FD_188351 | JGI IMG/M metagenome (GOLD analysis project Ga0209588, IMG submission 188351) | Vadose zone soil microbial communities from the Eel River Critical Zone Observatory, Northern California, USA -... | ecosystem: Host-associated > Plants > Roots > Rhizosphere > Soil ...
CCGCTGAACACGACCCAGTGGCACGAGACGGCGTGACCGTTGGCGAGCAGGGCGAGCAGCGTCCCGCCGCAGCCGATCTCGATGTCGTCCGGATGTGCGCCGAGGCACAGGATCCGGTAGGGTCGCTTCTGCTTCATCCGATCGCCTCTGCTTGCACCGGCGACTGCCAACGCAGCTCGTTGTCCAGGCGTGCCTCGTCGATGAGCCGTTGAATGTGCTTGATGCGCTGGTAGCGATCGCCGTGGAACACAGCCCGCGTCAGTTGCGCATCGCGGTACGCGTCGTAGAGCTGTCTGACGCCTTGCTCCACCGTCCAGCGCGGACGAAACGCGGGCACGAGCCGCGCGATCTTGCTGCAGTCCACGCGATAACACCGCGGATCGGGGCCGCCGCCCTCGGCGTAGCGCACGCGGCACCCGGGCACGACGGCCCGCACCATATCGCCGATCTGCCGCACGCGCAGGTTGTCCTCATTGCGCCCGACGTTGAACGCCTGATTGTGGACGACTTCGCGCGGTGCCTCGAGCACGGCGAGAAACGCGCGCGCGATGTCTTCCGCGTGCACCAGCGGACGCCACGGCGTGCCGTCACTCTGGATGAACACCTCGCCCGCGGTGTGTGCGTGCGCGACGAGATTGTTGACCACGATGTCCAACCGCAGCCGGGGCGAGACGCCGTAGGCAGTGGCGTTACGCAAAAACGTCGGGCTGAAATCTTCAGACGCGAGGGCGGCGACATCCTGCTCCGCGAGCACCTTGGATCGCCCGTACGGCGTGATCGGATTGAACGCCGATTGCTCGGTGAGAAGCGTGTCGCCCGCGACGCCATAGAGGCTGCACGACGATGCCAACAACCAGCGGGGAACACCCGCTTCCCGCGCGGCCAACGCCAGTCGCACGCTGCCGTGATGGTTGATCGCGTACGTGATGTCGGGATTGAGGTCGCCCAGCGGATCGTTGCAGAGCGCCGCGAGATGGATTACGGCGTCGAAGCCATGCAGCTGCCGGGGACGCACGTCGCGCAGATCCACGCGCAGCGCCGGGACGGGAGGCGAATCGGCGCCAAAGCCGCACGACTCGAAGAAAAAGGCGTCGAGCCCGACGATCTCATGACCCGCCGCGCGGAGCAGGGGCACCATCACGGAACCGAGGTACCCGTTATGACCGGTGACGAGGACTTTCATCGCCGGCACCGTGCGAGATAGCTTTCGCTCATGTTGCGGCTCGATAGCGCAGGAAGCGGGCCAACATCGTCCCCCGTTGACCGTGCCTAACGCCTTAGCAATCAATCGCTTTGAGGTTGAGGGCGCGTATCGCGCTTTCCCCACCCAGCGGGGCTGTTGCATCCGCACAACAGCCCGCCCGCGCGCATGACGGCACGCTGTGACATCGTCGTCGTGGGCGGCGGCATCATCGGCCTGGCCACGACGATGGCGTTGATCGACCGTGGCCGGGAGTCGATCGTGGTCCTCGAGGCCGAGGATCGGATCGCGGCCCATCAAACCGGCCACAACAGCGGCGTGATCCACGCCGGTCTGTACTACCGTCCCGGCTCGCTCAAAGCGCGACTGTGTCGCGAGGGTCGTGAAGCGCTGTACCGGTTTTGCGCGACCGAAGGCGTCCCACACCGGCGTACGGGAAAGCTCGTGGTGGCCACCGCTCCCGCTGAGCTGCCGGGGCTCGCTGAGCTCGAAGCGCGCGGTCGCGCGAACGGTCTGAGCGAATTACGGCGCGTGCCCAGGGGGGAGCTGCGTGAGCTCGAGCCCGAGGTCACCGGCGAGGGTGGCCTGTGGGTGGGAGAGACCGGCGTGGTGGACTATGCGGCGGTCGCGGCGGCGTACGCGCGACGCATCACGAGCAACGGGGGAGGGCGGGGGGGGGGCGTGGAGATCAGAACCGGTGCACGCGTCAGCGCGATCCGCGAACACGGCACGTCTCGGCTGATCGTCGAGACCGCGGCAGGCGCGTGGGATACGGCGCTCCTCGTCAACTGTGGCGGTCTCGAGGCGGACCGCATCGCCAGGCTCGCAGGCGTCGAGCCGGGTGTCCTGATCGTGCCGTTCCGCGGCGAATACTACGAGCTCGTTCCCGAGCGTGCCCACCTGGTGCGGCAGCTGATCTATCCGGTCCCCGATCCTCGCCTCCCGTTCCTGGGCGTTCACCTGACGCGAGCCGTGGACAATCGCGTTCATCTGGGACCCAACGCCGTGCTCGCGTTCCGGCGGACGGGATATCGCCGCAGCGACATCTCGGCGCGCGATCTCATGGAGTTGCTGGCGTTCCCCGGCTTTTGGCGTATGGCGCGGAAGTACGTGAAGGCGGGATTTGTCGAGCTGGGGCGCTCGCTCAGCCGCCGGCTCTTCGTACGAGCGGTACAGCGCCTCGTCCCGGCCGTGCGGGACGCGGATGTCGTCCCGGCACCCAGCGGCGTGCGCGCGCAGGCCGTCGACCGCGCGGGCCGGCTGCTGGACGACTTTCACATTGTGGAGGGCGACCGATCCATTCACGTCGTCAATGCTCCCTCGCCTGCAGCAACCGCCTCCCTCAGCATCGGCCGGTACATCGCCGATAAGGTCCTCGCCCGGCTCCAGTCGTAGCGGCGTCGATGCCTCCTGGCCTGCCCCAACCTGATGGTGTTCTTCGCCCAAATCGGCCTCATCCTGCCGCTGGCGGGGGCGGGGGCGGGGGTTGGGTGCTCGGCCTGGAGCGGTCCGAACGCGCGCTGATCGTCGCCGCGCTGCGGCGTGCGCTGCGCCTCGTCCCAGCGCCGGCTCGCGACTCCGCCTAGCTGTTGCAGGCATGCGACACTTTGACGCCGCTGCGCACATCCCGTGTACCGTGATCACGGGTCTGTGAGCGGTACGAATCTCGCTACCGGATCACGCATATGAACGAACAATTCGAAGCTACGAGTGCGCGACGTCTGCTGCGTGCGGCGCGCCGCTCGCGTACCGACGTGTATGCGTTCCGCGACGGTTTCTTTTCAGCGTCCTACGCGGAAATCAAAGATCGCTTCGAAGCGCTCGCGGCCGAGGGCGCGCCCAACCTGTACGTCCCGCTGTCGCGCACAGCCGGCCGCTCCAAGGTCCGCCATCTGCTTACCGCGTTCGCCACGCAGCGGACCAGGCGCTGGTTTACCGCGGATATCTTCGAGAGCCTGCTGCGGCTGCGCGGCATCGAAGCCGGTGCGCCCGAGGGATACGCCGAAGCGTTCCACGCGCACAAAGCGCTGTTCGAGCCGTGACGACGGTGACCATCGGACTGCCCGTCTTCAACGGGCAGCGGTTCCTCCGTGCCTGCCTCGATTCTCTGCTCGCGCAATCGTTCGCCGATTTCGACCTGATCGTCTCGGACAACGCCTCGACCGACGCCACGCCCGCGATCATCGACGAGTATGCGCGCCGGGATCCGCGTATCCGCGTCGAGCGGTCGGCGACGAACCAGGGCGCGGTGTGGAATCACCGCCGCGTGCTCGCCCTGGCACACGGCCGCTACTTCAAGTGGTGCGGCGCCGACGACGCGTGCCACCCCGACTTCCTCCGGATGTGCATGGACGCGCTTGCCGAGAACCCGGACGCGGTGCTCGCCTACGCAATGACCGAAGTGATTGACGAAGGCGGCGCACCGCTCGCGCGCACGAGCGAGCGTCTGCCGCTGGGATCGCCCGACGTGGTACAACGCTTTACGGCTCTCATGAGCGCGATCAGCGTCACGCAGAACCCCTATTACGGCCTGATGCGTCGCGCGAGCCTCGAGCAGGTGCAGCCGATGGGCACATTTCTCGCGAGCGACCGCTGCCTGCTGGGCCAGCTCGCTTTGCTCGGGCCGTTCGTCGAGGTGCCGGCCTTTCTGATGTATCGCCGGCAGCACGCCGGCAACCAGCGCACCCACACCGAGGACCAGCGGTTCCTTCATCCGGGGGTTCAAGACCGCTTCCGCACCCGCGAATGGCGGGTGCTGCGCGAGCACCTGGGTGCGATCGCGCGCGCGCGGGTCCGGCTCTCGACCAAGGTGCGCCTGCTCACGGGGATCGCGAAGTGGGTAGTCCGGCAGCGCGGCGATCTGGCCGCTGAGGTCCGCGCGCTGCTGCGTCCCCGCCGGAGGTTCGCGTGAGTCTGCGCGTCGGCGACGTCGTCGAGGTGCGGAGCCGGGAAGAGATCCTGGCGACGCTGGATGCCGAGGGAACGCTCGATGGGTTGGCGTTCATGCCCGAAATGCTCGCGTTCTGCGGCCGGCGGCTCACGGTGCGGAAGAGCGCGCATAAGACCTGCGACACGATTACGCACGGGCCGTTGCGCCGCATGCGGGGTGGAGACGCCGTGCATCTCGAGGGAACGCGGTGTCCGGGGAGCTTCCATGACAACTGCGAAGCGGGCTGTGAGCTGTTTTGGAAAGAAGCGTGGCTGAAGCGGGTCGATCGGGTTGAGCCTCGGCTAACCCCCGTTCGTCCTACCGCGGTCAGCTGCACCCACGAGCGTCTCGTCACGCTGACCCGCCAGCCCCACCAGAACGGTACACCGCTGTTCCGGTGCCAGGCCACGGAGATGCTGAAAGCGACCGAGGCGATCAGCGCGTGGGACGTCGGGCAATACGTCCGCGACGTGCGCTCGGGCAACGTGCGCACCTGGGATCTGTTCAAGTCGCTCGCCTGGTCGGTGTTCCGCTGGATGACCGAGCACCTGCGCGGCTTCAAGGCCCAGGTCTGGCTCTTCAACAAGATTCAGAAGCTGCGCGGTGGGACGCCATTCCCGCTGCTTGCGGGAGACCGGACGATCACGCCGAAAGAACAAGTGGGGCTCGAGGCGGGCGAGGTGGTGCGGGTAAAAGAGATCGAGGACATCAAGGCGACGCTCGACAAGGAGCAGAAGAACCGCGGCCTCTACTTCGACTTCGATATGACGCCGAATTGCGGCTCGACCTTTGAGGTGGAGCGGCGCGTCAAGCGAATCATCGACGAGCCCACCGGCCGCATGATAACGCTCCCCGGCGACTGCATCCTGCTCAAGAACGTCGTCTGCACGGGCCGCTATCACCGTTATTGCCCCCGCGCGATCAACTCCTACTGGCGCGAGATCTGGCTCCAGCGCGAGAAGACGAGCGGGGAGGCCACATGAGAGCCGTCAGGAACGTGCTCGCCAACTGGGCCGCGTTCGTCCTCGGCACCGCCATCACGTTCGTGCTGTCGCCGTTCATCGTGCACCATCTCGGCGACACCCGGTTCGGGTTGTGGGGCCTCATCGGCTCCGTCGTCGGCTATCTCGGTTTGCTCGACCTCGGCATCCGCGTCGCCGTGACGCGCTTCGTCGCGTTCCACGAGGCGAAAGGCGACCGGCAGGCGCTTGCCCGCGTCGTCAGCACGGCCATGGGACTGTTCACCGCGGGCGCCGGTCTAGCCACCCTGCTCGGTGGCCTGCTGGCGTTCGTCCTGCCCGGCGCCATGCACATCCCGCCGGAATACGCGCGCGAAGCGGCGATCGCCTTCGCCATCGGAGGCGTGACGGTGGGCGTGGCGCTGATAGGCGGCGTGTACGGTGGGGTCATCGCGGGACTGCAGCGGCTGACGCTGCTCAATGCGATCGATCTGGGTGGCGAGCTGGTGCGGGCCGCGAGTGTGTTCATCGTCCTCAGGTCGGGCGGCAACCTGGTGGACCTCGCCCTGATCCAGCTCGGCGTGGTCGCGCTGCGCACCGTGATGTATCGAGTGGCGGCGTGGCGCCTGCAGCCCTGGCTCAAGGTGTCGCGCGACTCGTTCGACCGCGCGACGCTGCGCGAGATTTTCCGGTTCAGCACCTACACGATGATCCTCCACGTCTCGGCGATCTTCATCTTCTCGTCCGACGCCGTGGTGATCGCCGCCATCATGCCCGTCGCGCAGGTCACCTTCTTCGTGATCGCCGGCAATCTGACGCAGGCCGTCTTCCGCGTGTTGGGTGGTGTGTCGCAGGCGTTGTACCCGCTCGTCAGCGCGCGGCAGGCGGTGCAGGGTACGCTCGCCACCGCGGGCATCCTCCAGGCGTCGATGCGGCTGGGCGCTCTCGCCATTCTGCCCATCGTGATCACGCTGCTGGTGCGCGGCCCGACATTCATCGGGCTGTGGATGGGACCCTCGTACGCCGAAGTCTCGGGCCAGATCCTCCGCGTGCTCTGCCTGGGCCTCTGCCTCTTCACGAGCTATTACGTGCTGACGCAGATGGCGATCGGCCTGAACCTCCACAAGGGCATGGCGCCGGCCTACGTCGGCGAAGCGGTCGCGAACGTGGGGTTGAGCATTCTGCTCGGCCTCAAATGGGGTGTGATCGGCGTGGCGTGGGGGACGACGATTCCCCGGCTGATCCTGTCGCTCGGCGTCGGCCCCTGGCTCGCGCGCCGCTGGCTGCAGGTGCACGTGCAGGATTACGTCATGCATGCCTGGCTGCGCCCGCTCGCGAGCATGATTCCGTTCGCCCTCGCCAGCGCGGTCGTCGATGCGTCCTGGCCTGCCCTCAACCTGATGGTGTTCTTCGCCCAAATCGGCCTCGTCCTGCCGCTGGCGGGCGTGGGGGCGTGGGTGCTCGGCTTGGAGCGCTCCGAACGCGCGCTGATTGTCGCCGCGCTGCAGCGTGCGCTGCGCCTCGTCCCCGCGCCGGCGCGCGACTCCGCCTAGGTGTCGCAGGCGTGCCACACTTTAACGCCGCTGCACACATCCCGTGTGCCGTGATCACGGGTCTGTGAGCGGTACGAATCTCGCTGCCCGAGCACGCATATGAACCAACAATTCGAAGCTACGGCGATCGAGCTGTCTCAGGATGGCGGTTCCGCCCTCGCTCTGCAGAACCAAATCGCAATCGTTACCGGTTCGGCGCGCGGGATAGGCCGCGCCATCGCGGTGCGACTGGCGAAGGCGGGCGCGATACCGGTCATCAACTATCTGACGGGTGCGGGAAAGGCGACGGAGACACTCGGCCTCGTTCAACAGTGGGCCCCGCGATCCGTAACCGTGGGCGCGGACGTGCGGCAGCCGGACGACGTTGCACGGATGGTCGATTCGGTGATGGCGACCTTCGGGCGCATCGACATCCTGGTGAACTCCGGGAGCAGCGGTTGGGAGCGGGCACGATCGCGGTGATGCGAGCGGACGACCTGGAAGGGGCATTGGAGGAGTTACTGCAGGACGGCATCACCATTTACGCGAGTTAATGCCACAGCGATGACCACCGGCACTGAAGCCATTTCAGTTACTGGAGTTCCCCCGCGCGTGCAGCGCGATGGCGCCCGCCGGCTCCCCCAGATACGTCGCGCGCTGGTGAACATGGGACTCGTGGCGGGATCACTTCTGGTCGCGTTGCTCCTTGTGGAGGTCGCGATCCGGCTCATCGCGCCGCAACAACTGATTCTCGTGCGTCCCGACGTCTGGCAGGCGGTCGACACGGTGGGATGGCGGTTCCGCCCGAACCTCGACACCAAGGTCAACTGGGGCGAGCGGACCGTGCGCGTCTACACGGACCAGGACGGCTTCCGCGTGGGCCGATCCGGACGCGTCAACGCGCCACCCTCCAGGCGCGTGCTGCTGATGGGCGATTCGTTTATGGCGGCGCTACAGGTGGAGTACGAGCAGAGTCTCGCGGGGCTGTTCGAGTCCGACCTGCACGTCGCCGTGCGCAATGCGGGGCAGGCGGGATGGGATCCGCCGCAGTACTACCTGGGCGTGCGCGAGGCACTGACGCGCGACACCTTCGGGCTCGTCGTCGTCTCCGTCTACCTCGGCAATGACGTCGTCACGAGCCGGCCCGAGCGCATTCCACCGCGCGTGCCCGTCGAGATTCATCACCTGCGCGTGCCGCACTCGCTCGCAAAGGCCGAGGTCGTCGACGCGCTGGTGCGACCGCTCAACGACTATCTCGAGGAGCGTTCGCATCTCTTCATCTTCGTCAAGCAACGGCTCGAAACGCTGCTGATGCGGGCGGGAATATCGGCGGACTACTTCCCGGATGAATTCAGGAAGAACACACGGGAGTCGTCCCGCTGGGACGTCACGACCGGCATGCTGGCTGACATCGCGACCATGGCGTCGCGGCGTCATATCCCAACGCTCTTCGTGCTGATCCCCGCGCCGTTCCAGGTCGACACGGCCACGTTCCACCACTTCGCGATCGGGTTCGGCCTGGATTCCAGCAGCGTGGATATGGACCAACCAAGCCGTCTCATCGCCGACCGGTTACGCGCGCGCCATCTCGACGTGGTCGACGTCCTCGCGTGCTTCCGTGCGATGAATGCCAACGGTCCGAAGCTGTACGGCGATGTCGATCGTCACCTGTCACCGCGCGGTCACGAGGTGCTGGCGCTCCTCGTCGAGCCGCGCGTGCGAGAGCTCCTGCGATGAGCGCACCTCGATTTGTGCTCGGCATTTCGGCCTACTACCACGACAGCGCTGCCGCATTGCTGAAGGACGGCGAGATCGTCGCCGCCGCGCAGGAAGAGCGGTTCACGCGCAAAAAGGGCGACGCCGCGTTCCCGGCGCAGGCCGTGCGCTTCTGTCTCGACGAGGCGGGGATCACCGCCGCCGATCTCCTGGCCGTCGGGTTCTACGACAAGCCGCTGCTCAAGTTCGAGCGGATCATGGAGACGTACCTGAGCGTGGCGCCGCGCGGCTTCGCGCAATTCCGCATGGCCGGCCCGATGTGGATGAAAGAGAAACTGTTCCTCGACCGCGAATTGCGGAAAGCACTCGACTACGACGGCGACATTCTCTACGCCGAGCATCATGAGTCGCATGCCGCGAGCGCGTTTTTCCCATCGCCGTTCGAGGAGGCCGCGATCCTCACGATGGACGGCGTGGGTGAATGGGCGACGGCGTCGTTCGGCGCGGGGAAGGGCAACGACCTCGAGCTGCTGAAAGAGCTGTCGTGGCCCGACTCGCTGGGCCTGCTCTATTCGGCGTTCACGTACTACACCGGGTTCAAGGTCAATTCGGGCGAGTACAAGGTCATGGGTCTCGCCCCGTACGGCGATCCCAAGTACGTGGACGTGATCCTCGACAAGCTCGTGGATCTTCGTGACGACGGCTCGTTCCGGCTGAACCAGGAGTACTTCAACTACCTGACCGGGCTCACCATGACGAACGGCGCGTTCGACACGCTGTTCGGCGGCAAGGCGCGCGTGCCCGAGTCGCCGCTGACGCAGCGCGAGATGGATCTCGCCCGCTCGGTGCAGGTCGTGTGCGAGGAGATCATGCTGCGCATGGCGCGCGCGGTGCAGCGCGAGACGGGGATGGAGAATCTTTGCCTCGCGGGCGGTGTGGCGCTCAACTGCGTGGGCAACGGCCGGCTGCTGCGGGAAGGCCCGTTCAAGCGCCTGTGGATCCAGCCGGCGGCGGGCGACGCCGGTGGCGCGCTGGGCGTGGCCCAGCTCATCTGGCACCGCCACCTGAGTCAGCCGCGCAAGGTCACGCCGTGCAAGGACAAGATGCGGGGCGCCTACCTCGGCCCGTCGTTCTCGCCGGAGAACATCGAGAAGTTTCTGCGCACGACGGGCGCCTCGTACCAGCGGTTGGATCGTGCACAGCTGTTGGAGCGCGTCGCCGATCTCCTTGCGGACGAGAAAGTCGTCGGGTGGTTCGACGGCCGCATGGAGTTTGGGCCCCGCGCGCTCGGGGCGCGCAGCATCCTCGGCGATCCGCGCAGCCCGCGCATGCAGGCGCAGATGAACATCAAGATCAAGTTCCGCGAAGGGTTCCGGCCGTTTGCGCCCAGCGTGCTGCGCGAGCGGGTGGCGGACTATTTCGAGATGGACTGCGAGTCGCCGTACATGCTGCTGGTCGCGCCGGTAAAGAAGGAGAGGCAGATCCCCATGACCGACGCGCAGCAGCGGCTGTGGGGCATCCAGCAGCTCAACGTGGTGCGGTCCGACATTCCCGCGGTCACCCACATCGACTACTCGGCCCGCGTCCAGACGGTGAGCCGGGATACGAACCCGAATTACTACGATCTCATCGAGGCATTCGAGCGGCGCACGGGGTGCGCGGTGCTCGTGAATACGTCGTTCAACGTGCGCGGCGAGCCAATCGTGTGCACGCCGGCCGACGCCTACCAGTGCTTCATGCGGACGCACATCGATCACTTGGTGCTGGGGCCGTTCCTGCTCGACAAGACGGCCCAGCCCAAGTGGGAGGAGAAGAAAGCGT
>Ga0209588_1000492_pt1 | contig 10149 bp, 8 predicted proteins | sample Rivendell_Oct201_10_FD_188351 | JGI IMG/M metagenome (GOLD analysis project Ga0209588, IMG submission 188351) | Vadose zone soil microbial communities from the Eel River Critical Zone Observatory, Northern California, USA -... | ecosystem: Host-associated > Plants > Roots > Rhizosphere > Soil ...
GTCAGGCGCATCGACCAGAACGCCGGCGCGCGCCAGCGCGTCCACGACTTCCTGCAGCGATCTGCTCACGGGCGAGATAGGGGAGGTGGCTCCGCAAATACCGTCACGGTCGTTCCCACCGCCGCATGTTCACCGGCGGCGGGCCAGGTGTGGTGCACGACGCCCCACCCTTTCACGACGACGTGGAAGCCCCGGCCGTGCAGCGTGCGCGCTGCTTCGCGCAGCGGACGACCGGTCACGTTCGGAACAATCCGGTCGGGTTGAGCGGCCACCGTGTCGGGGACGTAGGGCCACTGCACGACGTAGGGCACTACTCCATCGGGCTGGTCGAGAGGTGCGCGATCGGCCGTCGCGGCCACGTTGGAGAGCCGGGCGCGGTCGAGCGCAACCGTGCGCGCGGCGAGTGCCTGTTCCAGCATCGAGCGTGTGACCGGGGCGGCCGTCTGCGCCGCGAAGTAACTGCCGCGCTGCGGATTGTCGATCTTCATCACGACCACAAGCTGCGGCTGATCGGCTGGAAACAACGCCGCAAACGACGCCGTGTACTGCCCCGCCGCGTAGCGCCCGCCGACCACGCGGCGGGCGGTGCCGGTCTTGGCGGCGAGCTGGAAGTTGGCGAGCGCCGCCCGCTCCGCCGTTCCGCCGGCTTCGACGACGCCACGCAGCAAATCGCGCAACTTGGCCGCGACCTCGGACCTCACCACCCGGCGCACCGGCTCCGGATAGTGGCGGTAGAGTACCGCGCCGTCGGGAGCACGGATTTCCCGAAGCAGCGTCGGCTCGAGCAGCACACCGTCGTTCGCGATGGCGCCGTACGCCGCCGCGAGTTGAATCGGCGTCACCGCCAGCTCGTAGCCGATCGCGAGGCTCGCCGAGCTGGGACGCGACCACTCGCGTGGCGGCCGCAGCCGCCCCGGCGACTCGGCGGGAAACTCGACGCCGGTCGGGGCCCCGAAGCCGAACGCGCGGAGCACGCCGTACTGCTCGTCCGGATGCAGGCGCGACGAGAATTTCACGAGCGCGATGTTGCTGGATACTCTGATCGCGTCCGCCAGTGTCAGTGACGGCAGCGGGTGCTCGTCCGTGACCACGCGATCGGGCAACCGGTAACGCCCTCCCTCCCCCGAAACGTGATCACCGAATCGTACGCGATTGAACGTGATGAGCGCCGCGGCCGCGAAAATCTTGGCAAGCGATCCGGGCTCGAACGTTTCCGTGAATGCGCTGGGCCGCATGCTCCCGTCGGCCCGCCGGGACGCCGCCGCGAGGATCTCGCCCGTTGCGGGATCGAGCATCACGACGTCGCCGCCATCGGCTTCCATGTTGTCGATCGCGTCATCCAGCGCGCGCTGCGCGATTTCCTGCAGCTCGGCATCGAGTGTGAGCACGACGTCGTTGCCGGGCACGGGTTCGGCAATCACGCGCGCGGGCGATTCGTATTCGCGTCCTTCTCGATCCTTCAGCACGACCGCCGAGCCGGGCGTGCCCGCCAGCAGGCTGTCCAATAGCCGCTCAAGCCCTCCTCCACCGCCGCCACCACCTCGCCCGTCGTCTCCCACCCGTCCGATCACGGCGCGCGCAAACTCGGGCGACGGATAGAAGCGCCGCCGCACGGGCTCGAGATGAATGCCCCGCATGCTGCGCAGCGGTTGCACCTCGACTGTGGTAAAGGGGCCCGCGAACCAGGCGTAGCGGCGGCGCAAACCGCGGTCCACGTCGCGCGGCGCGAGCCGCAGCTGGCGCGCGATGATCGCGGCATCGCGCGGCGGATCGCGCAGCTCGTTCGGCGCGACGCCGACATGATAGGTCTCCTGGGTGAGCGCCAGGCCCAGACCGTGGCGGTCGAACAGCGTGCCGCGCCGCGCCTCGAGCACGACACGCTCGGTGCGCTGTGCCTTGGCGGCGGCGGCGTACCTGGCACCTTCGAGCAGCTGCACCTGCGCCGCTCGCAACACCAACGCAAGCAGCGCGACGCCGAGACCGACCTCCACGACGCGGAGCCGCACGAGGGGCTTGGCCATCAGTACGGCCGTTCTGGAGGTTGCGGAGGCGCGGAGGGTCCCGCGGGGGCCGGAATCAGAATGATCTCCGTATCAGCCGGCAATCGGAGTCCCAGCCGCCGGGCGCGCGGCAGCAACACGGCGCGGCTTTGCGCGGTACGCACGCGGCGCTCTACGTCGGCGCGCCGGCCCTCCAGCGATGCCCGTGCCTCACGCTGATCCGCCAGCGCGCGTGCCGAGTTGAGGGCGGAGGTCTGCCGGGCGATCACGGCCCAGAGCGCGGCCAGTAACGCCACGAGCCAGAACGCGATCCAGTGGCGGCCTCTAAACGTCACCGGCGGTCTCAAATGCGCGAAACTGCGCCGATCGGGCTCGGGGATTGGACGCGATTTCGTCGGGCGAGGGGGACACGGGCTTCTTCGTGAGCACCCGTCCGAGGGCCCGCCCGCGGCAGGTGCATATCGGCTGGCGCGGCGGGCAGATGCAGTCTTTACCCCACTCCCGAAACGCATTCTTTACGATGCGGTCTTCACCCGAATGGTAGGTGATGACGCCTAAACGACCGCCGGGCACGAGCGCATCGCGGAACGCCGGCAACGCCGTGACGAGCGTCTCGAGCTCCGCATTGACGGCGATGCGGAGGGCCTGAAACAGGCGCGCGAAATCGGACGGACCCGAGCGCGGGCCGAGGACGGCCCGAATCGCGTTCACGAAATCGTCGCTCACGGTGAACGCCGCCGACAGCCGGCGGCGGATGATTTCTTTCGCCAGCGCACGACCCCGCCGTTCGTCGGCGTAGTCCGTGAATACCGCGCTGAGTCGCTCGACCGGCCACGTATTCAGCACATCTCGCGCAGCTATTCCCCTTCCCCCTTCCCCCGTCCCCTTTCCCCCCATTCGCATATCGAGTGGCGCGCCGGGCCGGAAGGTGAACCCGCGCTCCGCTGTGTCGATCTGATGCGAGCTCACGCCGAGGTCGAGCAGGATGCGATCAGGATGGAAGGCGCGGATCGCGGCAACGGCCGATGGGGCGGCGTATGACGTTTCGAGGTAATGCACGCCGACGGCGCCGAGACGGCCGCGGGAGGCGGCGATCGCATCGGGATCCCGATCGATGCCCAAGACCGTCGCGCCGGCCTCGCGCAGGATGGCCGCATGACCGCCGCCGCCGAGCGTCGCATCGACGGCGCGCGTACTGCCGCTGGCCCACGCGCGCACCGCCGCGGCGAGCACCGGGGTGTGATACGGAATCGATGGCGAGTCGGAGGCTGCCGTAGGCACGCTCCATAATAAGAAAACCCCCGCCATTAAGGGGCGGGGGTTGATAATCGGGATACTGAGGCGGGGCTGACGGGGCTCGAACCCGCGACCTCCGGTGTGACAGACCGGCACTCTAACCAGCTGAGCTACAGCCCCCCAGCACCAAGCCCCTTACGGAGCGCCGGAATATAGACCCGCGGTCAGGTCAATTCAACGGCGGCTTGCACTTGAACGCCGCCTGCACGGACGGCTTCGCCTTCTCGTATTGCGCGACGAAGCCGAGCATCTGATCCGCGGTCGGGGGATGCACGCGGCGGCCCAGCAGCAGCGCCGTTTTCGTCCGCGCGAGGCGATCGAACACCGCGCGCGCGTCGGGGCAGCGGGCCGCGCCCTTCGCTTTCGTCATCTCCTGATACGGTCCGTTCAACGTCAGCACGGACGACAGACCATACCAGAAGCTCGCGTTGATCCGGACCTGCTGCTTCGGTCCGAGCGTGTCGGCGGCGTTCTTCGATGCAAGGATCGTGAGTAGCGTATCGAGCCAGCGGTACGCGGCGTCATAGGCGCCGGCCTGCGCGATCTTGGAGCCACCCGTCAGTATGATCACGGAAGCGGCGAGGCGCTGCGTGGAGTCGGGGGAGTTGAGTCCCGGCCGCAAAAACGGCCGAGCCGAATCCACTTTCGCGGCAAAGGCCGCACGCAAGCGATTCAAGGCCGCAGTATCGCTCTTGAGCCGTTTCGCGGCCGCCGTATCCCACACCGCCGCGTCGATAATCTGCTTCCCGATCTGCAGACTCGTGCCGACGTCGTTGGGCTCGAGCGCCAGCGCCTTCTTGTAGTAGACGAGGGCGGAGTCCGTCTTGCCCGCCTGCTCCATCGCACCCGCGCGCGCCCGGATGTAGACCGGATGGTTCGGGAAATGGCGGATCGCGGCTTCCGTGAATCTGAGCAAGGCCTGCGTATCGGAGACTTGTTGCGCCGCGCCGAGCGCCGGTTTCAAGAACGTCGTGTCGCCGCGCAACGCGGTGTCGTGGTCGAACTTCGCGACCCACACGTCGAGCGCGCAGCGGAAATTCGACGCTTCGGTGCAAATCGTCAGCTTCATCTCGAGCAGTTGCGCGTCGCCGGGCGTCAACTTGAGTCCCGCGTTCAAGACTTCGACCGCGCGGTCTGCCTTCTTCATCTGCCGCAACAATTGGGCAATCGCGAGCCGCTTCTGCGCGTTGCGCGGCTCACCGCAGAGCTGACTGATGTACGCTTCGGCAGCCTGGAGCGTATCGCCCTTCTGCTGATAGCCGCTGGCGATTTTCTCCCACGCGGTGCCGTTGCACGAGTCGCCCTTGAGGGCGAGCTTCGCCGCCGCGATCACGCTGTCCAGCGGCGCACGTTGCGCCTCGAAGATCGTGGCGATGCACAGATACGCGCCGGTGGAGTTGGGATCGATGGCCAGGGCCTTTTGCGCTTCCGCACGGGCGCGCCCGAACTGGCCCTTCTTCCGTTCCTCATTGCAGTTGCGGATTCCTTCGCTGAGGCGGACGGTCGTCGCGATCCGCTGCGCGATCGTCTCGGCCAGGGCCGCCGCGGTGCCCGGATTTCCGTTCGATGCCGTAAAGCGTCCGGCGATGCCGGAGCTGCCGATATCGATCATCTGCACATCAGCCGTCAAAGTCGTGCCGCTCTTCGCGAACGAGCCGGTCACATAGGCGTGCACTTGCAGGAACCGCGCGAGTTGACGCGCCTGCTGATCGTCGAGCAGGCCATTGCAGGGGAACCCCGACTGCCCGAGCGCTTCGCACAGCTTCGCCTTGGGCACCACCGTGACTTTGCTCTTGACGAGCTGCGTCACGCGATCGCGCACGGCATCACTCAACGCGATGCTGGTAGCGGAATCCGCCGACGACGCCATGAACGGCAGTATGAGCAGTCTCTCGGTCGGTTGTTGCGGCGCCGCCAGCTGCTGCGCGGTCGCAGTCGTCGCAACGCCGATCGTCACAGCCACTGCGAGTTGAAGCGCTCTCACCTATTCGTTCCTCCGTTACAGGCTGCTACACCAATGGGCGAAGAGGGATTCGAACCCCCGACATCCTGCGTGTAAGGCAGGCGCTCTGAACCGCTGAGCTATTCGCCCGTGCCATTGGGGGAGCGGAGGTGCTAAAGGGCTAGGCCTACGGGAAACAAAACGCAGTAGCCCAGGACGAGCAGCACCGGCGCGAGCGTCGTAGATCCTCTCGACAACAACCAGTAACCGAGAACGAGCGACACCAGCGCTCCTCCGAGAACGATGTAGTTCTTCGGTCCGAACCGCAGGCGCGAACGTGCAAGAGTTTGCTCTGGCATAAGCGGCTGGAGTCTATTCGTTAATCTCAACGTCGTCAAGCAGTTGGCTTCCATCCGCTGCTGCTTCGTCGAGCGCCGCGCGCTTGCGGCGGTCGCGCTTGCGCCGCAGGGCTACCAGCGCGACGAGCAGCGCGCCAATGGCCAGCCAGAAAAAGCCCATCGCCGCCAGCCACGACACCCAACCGTAGCGTGAGCCGACGTCGCGCTGCCAGCGCAGCTCGAAGTCGCCTTCGGTGACGTGATAGGTTGCGCGCAAGGCCGCGTCGAACGACTCCGCCTGCGGCAGATGGGCGAGCAAGGGGGTGAGTCCGCGCTCCCCGCCCCAGCGCTCGAGCAGCAGCACGGCGGTGGCGGCCAACGCGTACCCCGTCTCCGCATCACCCCGCGCCCCGCGCAACGCGCGATCGACGTCGTCGAGGTCCATGCGCACGCCGCGCGCCAGCTGCCAGTTCAGCCGCAGCGCATCGAGCCGGTCCCATTCCCGCGCCGCAACCGCGGCATACCCTTCCTCGAACCAGAGCGGGACGTAGCGACCGACGTGCCAGCGGAGGGCGAGATGCGCGAGCTCGTGCCTGAGGGCGACGGTCGGACGGTCGGTCGGCCGGAGGGTCAACAACACGATCGTGCCGGCGTCTGGAAATGCTGCGCCTTGGCTCCACAGGGGCAGACGACCGCGCGTCAGCGAGTCGTACTTCTCGCGGGTTGGCGCGAGGATCAGGCGGACCGGGCGGTCGGGCAACGCGCCGATGCCCGGGAAGTCGCGCGCCTGATCGGCGATTTCCGCGAGCGACGTGGCGAGACCCTGCTGGCCTGGCCAGGCAATCGCGGTGACGCGCCCAACGCTGACGGCTACGGGAGGAGTAGGGTGAGTCGACCCCTGCAGCAGCAGGGCAAGCAGCGCTATTCTCGCGGCGGCTCCTCGCCCTTGGCGACAAGCTCCAGCATCTCCTGACACTTCTTGCCCCAGGGATTGAACTTGTTCGCCTTGAAGCCGTCTTCCCAGGTGGCCTTGGCTTTCGCCTGATCGCCGGCGAACCAATGCGCGCGACCCAGCTCGTAGTAGGCTTCGATCAAGTTGGGACCGAGCTTGATCGTCTTCTCGAAAAAGGTCTCAGCGTCCTCGAACATCTCGCGCTGCAGGTACACGAGCCCGAGATAGAAGTGTGCGTAGAGCGTCGCCTTCTTATCATTGTCCAACCGGATCGCTTTCGACAGGTGCTCGATCGCTTCGCCGAAGATCCGTTTCTTCAGGCAGATGTAGCCGACGTTGATGCGCGCCAGAGAATTCGCCGGCTCCTTCATCAGGACTTTTTGAAAAGTGCCGAGGGCGTCGTCGTAATCCTCGTGCAGCATCTGCGCCCAGCCGAGCAGTGACTCCGCCTGCGTCTCGCCGGGCGACAGCTGGAGCGCCTTGGTAAGCGCCTGGATCGCGCCGGCGTGGTCGCCCAGCGAGATCAGACTCCAGCCCTTCTCGATGAACGTGGTCGCGCCGATGTGATCGGCATGGAGGACCGGCCGCTGTCCGGTGAACTCGGGAGCGGAGGCCTGCTTCGTATCCGCGGCCAGCTGCTTGTAGCGATCGACGAGCTGGCGGATGTCGTCCTTGAGCTGCGACATCTCGCCCAGCATCACGTCGACCTTCTTGAAAAACGCGATGATCTCGCGCTTGGCGGCTTCGCGCTCGGCGTTTCCGGGCGCACCCTCGAGCTGCCGCGCGATGGCATCGTATTCCCGGCGGAGCGCCGCGACCGGTGTTTCTCCCATCATGTCGCTCGCTGCAAAGCCAGCTTCTCCGTTGCGTTGAGCAGCTTGTTCGTGTTCAAGACCACAATCGTGCGGCCATTCTGCACCACGAGACCGGCGATGTATTCGGCCGCCAGCCCCTTCACGATTCCCGGCGGCGGCGTCACCGCCTGCGCCGCCACCTGTAGCACTTCGGTGACCGCATCGACAATGACACCGATCTTGCCGCCCTCGAACTCGAGAATGACGGTGCGCGTATCCTCACGCAGTGGCGCCGCGGTGCCCAGGCGCTTGCGCAAGTCGACCAGCGGAATCGCACCACCCTGATACTGCAGCACGCCTTCGAGAAATTCCGGCGCCTTCGGCAGCGGGGCGGGCGCCTCGTAGCGCAAGATCCGCTCGACCTGAAAGATGTTGAACGCGAAGTCCTGCCCACCCACTTTGAACGTGACCAGCTGGACGTCGTCGCCGCCGCCCCCGCCCCCCCCGCCGCTGCCGCTGCCGCTGCCGCTGCCGCTGCCCGTCGTCATGCGATACGATCTCCCAGCGCGTCCAGGTCGAGAATCGGCACGAGGCCCCCCGCCTCCCGCTCCGCCACACCGGCCGCCCAAGGCAGCGTCTGGCCGCGCGGCACCGGCAACGGCTGCTCGCGCACGACGGCATCGGCATCATCGACTTCGAACGCCACCTGGCGACCGCCGGCTCCGAGCTCGACGAGGACAACCGTACGGACGCCGGCCGCCGCGGCGGCGGGTGCTTCGCTGCCCGTCAGGAAGGCCGCCAGATGGATCAGCGGCACGAGGCGCCCGCGCAGCGGCGTCAGACCGCGCATCGCCGGAAGCTTGCGGGGAATGTTGAGCACTTCCGTGGCATCTCCCACCTCGAGTACACGGCCGATGGGCAGGCCGTATGACTTCCCCTCGGATCGCACCAGCAGGTAGCCCTTCATCGCTCCGGCACCCGGCGGCGGGCCAGCTCGGCGGCCACCCGATCGGCGATCTGACTAAGCGGCAGCACGGCATCGACGCCGCCGGCCTGCACGGCGGCGACGGGCATGCCCGGGATCACCGCGGTGTCCCGATCCTGCGCGAGACCGGCTCCGCCCGCGTCATGTATCGCGCGCAAGCCGCTGGCCCCGTCGCGTCCCATCCCCGTCAGCACGACGCCCACGCCCCGCGCGCCGTACACCTCGGCGATGGAGCGGAATAGCGGATCAGCCGCGGGGCGAACCCCCCAGAGAGGCGCGGACTGATCGAGCGCGATGACCGGACCCTCGGCAGCGGAACGCACCCGCATATGATAATCGCCCGGGGCCACGTATGCCGTATCGGCGACAATGGGCGCGCCGTCGTCCGCTTCGACGACACGCAACGGGCTCATCGAGTCGAGCCGCTCTGCGAGACTACGCGTGAACTTCGGCGGCATGTGTTGCACGATGAGCACGGCGGCGCCACGGCCGGTCGGCAGGCGCGGCACGACGTCGGCGAGGGCGCGTGGGCCACCCGTCGAGGCGGCGACGCCCACGGCGAGCTGGGCGCGGCCGCGCAGCGCGAGCTCCGGCGGGTGCACGACGGACGCCGGTGAACGGGCCAAGACGTTGACGTGCGAGACATCGGCGGCGAGCGCGCGACGCACGGCCGCGATGAGCTGCGGCGCCAGCGCCTCGAGCGCGGCACGCGGGTGGCCAAAGACATCGGGCGGCGGCTTGGCGACGATTTCGACCGCCCCCAGCTCCAGCGCCCGAATTGCCCCTTGCGTTCCGGGGCCCGCGTACGCGCTGACGATAACGATGGGCCGCGGCGATTCCGACATGATGTAGCCAATGGCGCCCAGGCCGTCGAGCTGCGGCATCTCGAGATCGAGCGTGACGACATCGGGCTTGTATTGATGAACCTTGCGGATCGCATCGAATCCGTCGCGGGCGGTTGCGACGACGCGAAACTCACCCGTGTCGGCCTCGCCCCCGCCGAGCACGTCGACCAACACGCGCCGCATCAGCGCGCTGTCGTCGGCGACCAGGACTGTCGGACGCACCGGCGGGGGCGCTCGCGTTTCAGATGACGTCGGCATCGGCTCCCACCGAGCGAATCTCCACGCGACCGTCTTTGAGGTGAAATCGGATGCTCCGGCCGCGCTCTCCACCGACTGACTCGCGCACGATGGGGATGGCGGCGGCCCGGAGCGCGCTGCGCGACGCCAGCACGTTGCGCTCTCCCATCTGGATCGTGCCGGGACTGACGAGCTGGCTGAACATGCTGGCGCCTCCGGCCAGCTTGGCAACGAGGCGCCGCGGATCGGCACCGAGCGCTTGGAGGCGCTCGATCAGCAGCGGCACGGCGGTTTCGGGGAACTTGGCCTTGTTCGTGATGTCGCGCGCGAGGCTGGTGGACGGCAACAGCACGTGCGCCATGGCACCAGCTTTGGTCTGAGGATCGTGCAGCATGATCGCGACGCAGGAGCCGAGCCCGAGCGTGACCAGAACACCGTCGCCACGCTCGGCCGCCCAGTCGGCCACTTTGACGATGACTTCCTTCACACGGGCGCCGGCTTCGTATAGATGCGCTCGCGGGGATCGACGAGGGTAAGGCGTCCGCGTGCGGGCCCGAACAGTGTTTCGACCTTGCCGAGCAGCAGCACCCCGCCTGGCGCAAGCGCGTCCACGAAAACCTGAAACAAGCGCTCCTGCGCCTGGCGCTCGAAGTAGATCACCACGTTGCGGCAGACGATGAGGTCGTACGGCGGATGGGGCGGCGGCTGCCGGGTCAAATCGTGCGCCAGCACGCGCACGAGCTCGCGCACCAGCGGCGTG
>Ga0209588_1000493_pt1 | contig 10131 bp, 7 predicted proteins | sample Rivendell_Oct201_10_FD_188351 | JGI IMG/M metagenome (GOLD analysis project Ga0209588, IMG submission 188351) | Vadose zone soil microbial communities from the Eel River Critical Zone Observatory, Northern California, USA -... | ecosystem: Host-associated > Plants > Roots > Rhizosphere > Soil ...
CTGGATGGAAGCAGTCCTCGGCTACATCAGCGCCGTCAAAGAATGGGCAGAGAAGAACAAGAAGCCCAGCCAGTGGAAAAAGTACTGGCTTGATCCCGCCAGTCGCAATATCCACTTCATAGGCAAAGACAACATCCCGTTCCATGTCATCGTCTTCCCCGGCCTACTCCTCGCCAGCCACGAAGGATACAACCTGCCGTGGGAAGTAGCTTCCACAGAATACATCCAGTTCGAAGGCCAACGATTCTCGAAAAGCCGCAAGATCGGCGTCTGGATAGACGAGGCGCTCGAGCTCGAGAACGCGGAATACTGGCGTTACGCGCTCATCAGCCTCCGACCTGAACAGCGGGACACGAACTTCACATGGGAAGAATTCGAACGGAAAATTAACACTGAGCTTAACGATGTGTTAGGCAACTTCATTCATCGAACAATCACTTTCATCAGTACGAGGTTCAAGAATAAGATCCCGAAGTTCACGACCGACAAAGAAAAAGACCAAGAGATCTTCAAGACCATTCAACAGTCCCCGAAACGGCTCGACGATAAGCTTGAACGCTTCCGGTTGAAAGAAGCACTCGAACAAGTTGTTCAGTTGGCGCGAGAGGGGAACCGATATCTGAACGAGAACGCGCCGTGGCACTCGTTCAAAACAGACCCAGCAGAGGCCGGTCAGACCCTAGCTGTAGCCGCTCAAATTGTAGGCACCATCGCAATCCAGATCCAACCATTCCTCCCAATAACTGCAACCCGAATCCAGAGAAGCCTCTTCCTCGGTAAGAAACCAGACTGGAAACTCGCCGGCCAAATTACCACGAAACAGGGAGCCAAGATCAAGACAATGGAACCGTTGTTCCACAAAGTATCGGCTCAGAAACTCCGAACTCAGCTCGAAGAAATACGGAGCAGGAACACCGCTGAAGCTGAAGCTTGACTTTCACGTCCACACAACAGCCTCATCAGACGCACATACTCGACCCGACGAACTCGTCCCCGGGTGCAAGGAGAGAGGCCTCGACGGTCTCGCAATAACAGACCACAATGTCCTAGCGAGAGACCTCCCGCAAGGACTGCTGATTATTCCCGGAATCGAAGTATCCAGCCGTGACGGACACATCATCGGGCTAGGGGTATCAGACGCGGTTCCGAGAAGGCTATCCGCTGATGAGACTATTCTCCAGATCAAACGGCTTGGGGGCGTATCGATCGTTGCACATCCCTATGACCTCCTCCGCTCAGCGCTGAACCCGGAAATTCTAACCACAATGCCAGACGCGATCGAGGCGATCAACTCGGCCAGCATGCTTCACTCCATCACCTGGAAACGAGCGAGAACCTTTGCTGAGAAGAGGAACCTACCACAGACTGGCGGTAGCGACTCACACATCCCCGAAACAATCGGAAAAGCATACACGATAGTCGACGCCGAATCAAGAGACGTCGCCTCAGTCCTAGACGCCATTAGAAACGGACGAGTTGCCCCGGAAGGACGACCTTACCGCTTCAGTGATAGAGTCAGAAAAATTATCAGATGAGAAGCCGATCTAGGCGAGTTCCATCTCGTACAGTGGCATTCGTACTGCGACTCTAGTCGGTTTTGATTCGAGTCCGTATTCCATATCGTACAAGTCCTCGATGAGATCCTCGACAGTCCCCAGTGCCATGTCATAGGTGTATCCTGAGAGGAATATCGACAGGCTTGATTTCGCTTGACACTTTGTGCTTACATGAACAAAGTCAACGTCATGACCCACCAGAGACGCAATTGCTTCATAGGCTTGGGCCGCTTGGCCATTATTGAGCGGCTCGATTCCTCGGAACAGAAGAACAGCGCCCCTCGCCATGGACAATGGAATACTAGCGGATGGGGTTGTAAGTGCATCAACTACAGCGGACTGAACTCTTTCTCTCGACTCGACTGGAGCAATACAGACAGTCGCAACCGCTCCTAACGAGAGAATATTCAGGATTTGTTGACTAGTCATCTGGCTGCCTGTGACAACAACCTCTGAGAGGTTCCGAACGGCCAGAGCGGCTGTTTCATCCGCAACTCTCTCTGAATTCAGAAGAGCTGGTTTCTGAATCGAATTGTCGACAATGACTGTACAATCGCACGCTTCCACCATCTTCTTCAATCCGCGCAGAGCCACGAAACGTCTCTCACGCTCATGGATGAAAGGCAAGGCCACAACTGAAACAACTGGCCTAACCTGGTTCCGGTGCCATTGAGCGATTAGAGGTCCGGCCAGCGTCCCGGTCGCGCCTCCAAGACCCGCCAATAGAATTGTGAAATCTGATTCCCGCGTGAAAGGCGCAACCCTGTAAGCCATCAATTGACCTTGTGCACCTCGCTGCCTTGACATCTGAGAACTAGCTTCCGGGGAATCTGCCAGGAGAACTTTGTTCTGAGCCCTCGACTCCGATAGCTGGCCACGATCCGTATTCACGGCGACACAGTTCCTTGGACTGCATCCTCCATCGATTGCTTGGCTCAGGAGATTATTCCCCGCTCCGCCTATACCAACAATTGCCACTTGCGAAGGGTGTGACGATAGTGGTTGATGAGTGACTATTTCTTCAGTAGACAAGGTAAGGGCAGTGAAACTACTGGTTCCGATATATACGAATCTCCAGCAGAGGTATTACGATTCGAATACGAAATAGGTCGTAAGCTTACGACACTATATAACATAGTAGGGTCGCGCGAAGCACGCGCGTGTCCAAAGCTCAGTCTCGCGGTCTCATCGTCTACTAGGTGGAGATGTCAATCCTGACTTTGATTCTTGGGAAGACATCTCTTCATTGGAGATGTGCTGACTCTTCGATACCGACGGATTGTTCCAATGCAGTGTCAGGGTCTTCGGATGCGATGCCTTCACATCATCTATCCGCGTGACCGATGTGTAATGCGGCGCATCTTTGACGACCTGTGGATTTGTCTGAGCCTCACGAAACACTCCAACCAGAGCGTCAACTAGTTGATCAAGATCGGCGAGACTCTCGGTCTCTGAAACTTCTACCATCAGAGCCTCGTCTACAATCTGCGGAAAATATGTGGTGGGTGCATGGACGCCTTTGTCCAACATCCGCTTTGCGAGATCCATTGCCCTAACTCCAGTTGAATCGTAGAGCTTCTTTGCACTCAGAACAAACTCGTGCTTCCTTGCTCGGGCGAAGGGAAGATCGTACGTGCCACTCGACAGAATCCTAGACAAGATGTAGTTGGTGTTGAGAACAGCAGTCTCGGCTACCGTCTTTAGTCCGTCGGCACCGAGGCTCATGATGTACGTGTAGGCTCGTACGAGAATTCCAATGTTGCCATGGAAAGCCCTAATCTTTCCGACCGTATCCGCAACATCGTAATCGTAGAAGTATTTCTTTCCGTCAAATCCTATAAGCGGAACCGGCAGGTAGCGTTCCAGCGGCTTCGTCACACCAACAGGACCCGCTCCCGGGCCTCCACCACCGTGCGGAGTCGCGAAGGTCTTGTGAAGATTCAAGTGGACAATGTCGAAACCCATGTCGCCGGGTCTGACCTTTCCCAGTAGCGGGTTGAAGTTTGCTCCGTCGTAATAGAGCAAGCCGCCCGCCTGATGGACTATCTTTGCGATTTCGAGAATGTTCTTTTCGAAGATTCCCAAAGTGTTAGGATTCGTAATCATAAGTCCGGCCGTGTTCGGACCTGCTAACTTCTTCAGCGCGTCAAGGTCGACCATCCCTTCGGAGTTCGATGGAACAACCATCACCTTGAACCCAGCCATAGCTGCACTCGCCGGGTTTGTGCCGTGAGACGAGTCCGGCACAATCATCTCCGTCCTCCTCGCCAGCTCCCCTCTTGACCGGAGATACAACCGAATGATCAGACAACCCAAGTACTCCCCATGAGCGCCAGCCGCAGGCTGGAGAGACATACGGCTCATTCCCGTAATCTCTGCCAAAATCTTGCCCAAACGATAGAGCAGGGCAAGCATTCCCTGAACGGTCGACTCATCTTGTTCAGGATGGAGCTTCTCTAGCTTGTGAGTCGCCACTGCCAACTCGGCCGATTTCGGATTATACTTCATCGTACAACTACCCAACGGGTAGATTCCCAGATCCGGAGAGTAGTTCTCCTGAGAGAGTCGAACAAAGTGGCGGATAACTTCAGGCTCTGAGACTTCAGGCAGTGGCGGGAGACCGTTTCTACGAAGAGCTGTCGGCACCGCATTCGAGAGATCGCCAGCAATCTTTCTTTCAACCTCGCTCGGTACTGCCGGGCTGTGGCCTCTCTTGCCGGCTTGCGATTTCTCGATAATGAGCGGCTCGTCCCAAGTAGCTTGATGATACATTATGTCTAACCTCTCAGAAGCTTCGTCATCAGACCCGAGAATCGATCAATGGCTTCGCCAGTGTGGATTTCTGTTACGCAGAGGAGAGAGCTTTCACCAAGTTCGGGAAAATCCTTGACCAGACTTTTACCACCATGCATGCCGGCAAGGAGCAGTTTGCGGTTTATTCTTGCAGTGATGCCTCGAGCACGTTTGAATGTGACAACAAACTCTTGGTAGTGCTGAGCGTCGAACCTCGGGACCGAGGATTTTGGTAATTCTTGCAGCCTCTTGATCGCGTATCTCGTCTTCACGAGAATTGATTCGAACAAGTCGTGCAATCCCTTTGGTCCCAGAAGGGAAAGGTACGCGGCCGCTCCAATGCCAAGAAGGGCCTCGTTTGTGCAAATGTTTGAAGTGGCTCTTTCTCGACGGATGTGCTGTTCTCTCGTTTGAAGGACCATACTGAAGGCCTTGTCGGTCCCATCAATGGTGGACGTCATTCCAATGAGTCGACCTGGAATCTGGCGTAGAAGGTTCTCGCCTTTGCAACCGATTATTCCGAGTCCTGGACCTCCGAAGTTCATCTCGGATGAGATCGACTGCCCCTCGGCCACTACAATGTCCGCGCCGTACTCGCCTGGCGGCTTGAGTCCGCCGAGCGAAATGGGGTCGAATCCAATAATCGAGAGCGCTCCTTTCTCATGACACAGCGAAGGAATTCTGACAACCTCGGGATCTAGAGTTCCAAAGAACGAAGGCACTTCGCAGTAGACCGCTGCTGTCTCGCGATCAAGCCTTGACTGAAGATCGTTGACGTCTGGACCTCCAGTCTCTTGGTCGTAGCCGAACGCTTCAATTCTGATTCCGACAGGTTCAGTGTAGTTTCGTAGCACCGAGAGCTTATCCGGATGAAGACTTCTCGGGACTATGATCTTGTATTTTCCTGTCGCGCGAACCGCCATTCTGGCAGCCTCTCCAAGAGCGGTAGACCCGTCGTAGAGAGACGAGTTCACTGCGTCAACCGCAGTCAAGTCCCGAATCATGGACTCGAATTCAAAGAGCGATTGTAGGAGACCTTGAGAGATTTCCGCCTGGTAGGGTGTGTATGAGGTCTGAAACTCAGTCCTGGAAACAATGTGTTTGACTGCCGCTGGAATGTAATGATTGTAGATTCCCGCGCCCAGGAAGGAATTGAAATCTGACCCAGACTTGTTCTCTTTGAGAAGCTGTTCAACATTTGAACGGACCTCCTGCTCTGAAGGAAATCCATCCACCGTCAACGACCGATTCAAACGGACTTCTAGCGGAATATCGGAGTAGAGCTCATCGAGCGAGTTGATTCCGATCGTCTTCAGCATGCTAATTCGGATCTGATCGCTCGAGTTGGGAATGAACGGGTGGCCGGTTTGAGCCAAGATTACCTTCGATGCGCCGGTTCAAAACTACTGATAACCCTTCGTTCAGCACAATGTTGCTTTATACTCCAAAAGGCGGCTGGTGCCCAACATGCCGTCGCTCGGGGCGAATACGGTTGCAATTCTGATCGCCCTAGGCTCATTTCCTGTTTCTCTGGGTCTGACTAGATTCTTCATGTATTGGAATTCAAAGCACGGGATAATCGGCATCGATGTCCACAAGCTGAACCGACCAAAGGTCCCGGAGATGGTCGGAACAGCAGTTCCAATAACGCTGATTTTGTTCGCCGCAATATACGCTCTCACAGGGGGAGCAAGTTCAATCGCGCTTCTTGCTTACTCTCTTATAGTTGGGCTTGCAGCACTTGTGGGCGCTCTTGATGATAGGCTCAAGATGAGAGGAATCTTCAAGCCACTCCTCACCCTCCTTTGCGGCCTGCCTCTATTGATTCTAGGGCTAGCATTTCCGGGTCAGATCTATGCTTCAACCCTTCACGTCCCCCTGTTTGGAAGCTACCACCTCCCGGTAATCTACCCTCTAACGATACTCGTCGCAGTCTCTGTCACATCGAATACCGTTAACATGCTCGACCCGCTTAATGGTTCAATGGCTGGGGGGATCTCGATTGTTGCAGGTGGACTGCTTATCGGTTCACTTCTTATCGGGGCTGGTTCGCTGCCGATCTTTCTCTATGCCAGCTTGATGTTCTCACTGCTGGGATTCCTGTACTACAATCGTTTTCCAGCGCGAGCGTTTGCGGGGAACGTCGGTCAACTATCGATCGGCGCGTCTATAGGGGCGCTTGCTATTCTCGGAAAAACTGAGATCGCGAGCATCGTCGCAATCTTTCCCAACATTCAGAATTCCTTCTTCTTCCTTTCCAGAATTCGACGCTTCACGGAACATAGGGAATTGACCTCCAAACCGACGAAACTTCTGCCTGACGGACGGCTGGCCGATTCTGAAGATCCGCGCGCGCCATTGACCCTAGTCAGAACTCTGCTCATAGGCCGTCCCGCCACTGAGAACGAAGTTGTCTCCACGATCTGGATGCTCTTCCTGACCTCGACGAGCCTGGCTGTCATCACTATCCTACTCACCGGAGTGATGCTATGAACAACCGAGCGATCGGCTACGAACTAGTCGTCTTCGTAGCGCAGTGGGGGTTGATGCTTCTAGGATTTGGCATCCTCACGAAATTCGTGGCACAGCTCGACCTTCTGAACCCTAGCCTCTCGCTTGACCTATACTTCGACGCGGCAGCAAAGGCACTCATTGCACTCGTTCTATCAGTGGCTTGGCTTTTCATCTGGGATCGTCAAGTACGGCTCTACTTCCACAGACGAGCAAGATAGACCACTTCTCAGAAAACTTCGGCAGCCTTCCAGTGATTCCCTCGAACCATTGTAAAGCCCATGTCTGTATTCTTTGTGAACCACAAGTCATCCGGTAACGCGTCTGTCTTGGCGCAATCCGGTATATCCTCCTCCAAGGCTAGTCTGGCTGCGATCCAGGGGAAGTTCCATTCAGGATGTCCAAGTTTTATTGACGCAAGCGAGAGGTAGTGGACGTTGGTTGTAAATCGACAGTTGATTTCAGTCGGACAAGGCACGCCCTTTGCGTCTTCTTTTAGATCGACGCAGAAAATCCCGTTAGGTTTCTTCGAAACTGCTCGTATCGCTTCCAAGGCTTTCTTGTTAACTTCGTTCGAATGAACAACCCGGTTAAGCTTCGACGTGCCTCCGGACCCTACCAAACGGTGACCGACCCAACTCAGCCTCTCTCGAATCATAGAAGTCACCAAGCCGCCGTTATTCCAGAGAGACATGAAGCAATAGTCTCTCCCGGGAAGATATTCCTCCGCTACGAGGTTCGCTTTGATTCCTTGGTCCCAGTGGAACCTAACCCAGTGTTCGAGATTGCTCGGGCTGGTCACCTTGGAGCTGAGCAAGCCTCCCGCTCCTTCTCGAGCGCGAATCCAACATGGATAGTCGAGATGACGAATCTTGGTCAATACTGACGGATCGTCGTGAGAGATGGGTACTGGCATGCTTCGGAGTCCGGCTTCGTGCCATCGGGATAATGCGGCGAACTTGTCAAGGCACGTAGAGACCGTCTGAGCATCCGGAAGAAAGACTCTCGTCTTGATTCTTGCACGCTCGGCCGAGACCCGTTCGACTTCAGGGTCGGGCTGCGGCATGATTAGCTCAACCTTTTCATTTTCAATAACTTTGTTTAGCGCGGCGACATAGCCGCGTTCATGAGCGCCGGGAAGATGGAAGGAGTAGTCCAACCACATGTTCAGCTCGAGACTTGTCCTATCTACATCGGAGCCGGTGAGTACCAATGATCGTCCGTCTTTGCTGACTCTTAGACTCCAGCACACATTGTGGCCCGCACTTCCGCCCGCTCCTGTGATCAGTACGCTTTTCATCCGCAGACCTTGAGCAAGCGTTCACGAATCGGAGCAACTAATAAGTAGGGAAGTCATGCGTCGCACTCCAAATTCGAGCTCGGCTAATGGTCCCAACTGATGAGAGCCCTCTTCGCTGTACTGTTGCTTGTTGCACTCGTTCTGGTTCTTCAGCCAATACCAGTTAATGCGGCCTCGGGATGCACGCCCAACACCTGCTTGGTTGCGATACAGCGGATGATATCGACCAATCCTTGGGGAGTCACCATTGCCAGCGACGTTGTCAACTTGACAACCGTAGCTAACGCCCAGATTTCTCATCTCGCTATAGGGATTCCGGCGAATGTCAGCAGCAACCTTCGAAGTGCGACGGCTTCCACCGGCGGGATTAGTCTTCAAGTTTCCTCGAATAAGATGACAATTCCCTCAGGGCACCCTGCCTCGGGCCAAACCTACACTTCACTGGATGTCGCATTTCCGAGGGCGGAGACTGGAAAGTTCCAGTTCAACTTGACTACCGTCTACTCAGGCCTTCTGACCTATAGCGGAGGCGCGAACCCCTTTACATTCGCAACTAGCCCGTTCCCACTCGTCGACGGGACATACAACGCGACCAGCGCTCTTTCCATGAAGACAGGCGACTGGCAGTCCGTGAAAATTCCATTCCCGGCGAACCGGACCGTGACTTGTGCCTCCTCAGTCTGTACTTCGAGTCTTGCCTCAGTCAATTCTTTCAACGCCACAGTGTGGCAAGTTAGCTTCGCCTCTTCGGCAACTCAGAATGTGTTATCCGTATCTGCGGGTAGGCTCATCCAGATCTCCCCAACAGGCTCATTGCAAGTAACCGACAGCTACAACGTCACAAACCTGGGTCCAACCCTGTCCTCAGTCGCATTCACGGTGCCCAAAGGAGTGTCAAGCATCACCGAAAGCTACGTCCTGGGGCTACAAATTGATCAGCCTGCAAGGACTCCCACGATTACGGCCAACCCAGACGGCACAACTACGGTGACGTTCTCCCCTTTCTTCGGCTCTGTGCCCTTCGGCCAGTCGTTCAAAGCTAAGATATCGTACACACTGTCACCCAACACTTACCTTTCCACCAGCTCCCTTGGAACTTTCACAGTCAACTTTGCCCTGTTCAACAACGTGCAGTTCTACGCCCCGTCCCTTCAGACGAAAATCGTCACCCCCTCGGGCTTCAGACTGAATTCGCTTACGGGGCAGGTGCCTCAGATTTCCGGCAACCAGATCTCTCTCCTAGCCTCGCCGGTCACTCCGGTCAGTAGCCTAGGCTTCTCAATGACGTATCAGTTGGACCCGTTCTGGGCGAGCCTAAGCCCACTAAGCTGGATCACCCTTGTAGAGGCCGCCTTGGCCGCCGGAGCCCTTGCAGTCTTGGGCAGACCTGGCGTTGAAGGTGCAATATCGGGCGTACCATCGCAACTCATCACAAAGTTCGTAGAGTTGTACGACGAGAAGTCGTCGATGAGGCTTGAGTCCGACAAGATGGAAGATGATCTCGCTAGGGGATCATTGAATAGGTATGATTACAAGCAGCGGAGGCGAATGTTGGATCGTCGGATGACTGAGGTCGACAAGGCACTAACGCCAATCGAAGATCAATTGGCCGCAGCCCAAGGGCGCTATTCAGACATGATAAAGAGGATTGAACGAGCCGAAGTGGAACTTAATGTCATCAAGACCACGGCTAATGATCTACGAAACCAATACCGCAGCGGTAAGATCTCCAAAGACCTCTATGAGTCTCTCAATGCTGACCTAGTACGCCGCAAACAGAAAGCAGAGCAGACCATCGACACGGTAATCATTAACCTACGAGAGGAGATCAGGTAGACTCCTCCGGTTAACTGAATTGAGACTGACGATTGAAGAATACGGGCCCTGGATCTCTAACGAATTAGACAACCAACTACGCTCAACCAGGACCAAAGCCGCCAAACTGGTCGACGAGGCGAAGAGGGCTGTAGG
>Ga0209588_1000495_pt1 | contig 10089 bp, 10 predicted proteins | sample Rivendell_Oct201_10_FD_188351 | JGI IMG/M metagenome (GOLD analysis project Ga0209588, IMG submission 188351) | Vadose zone soil microbial communities from the Eel River Critical Zone Observatory, Northern California, USA -... | ecosystem: Host-associated > Plants > Roots > Rhizosphere > Soil ...
CCGAAGACGTACGCGACGCCCGAAGTGCGCGTCGATTGTCCCGATGAACAGAAGTTCGACGTCGTCCAGCAGGCGGCGGCGGAGTTTGCCGCGAAGTACCCCGTCTCGACGCTGGACGGCGTGCGTATCACCTTCCCGGAAGGGTGGGGATTGCTGCGCGCCTCGAATACGCAGCCTATGCTGGTGATGCGGTTCGAAGCGACGAGCCTGAAAGCGCTCGACGCGTATCGCGCCGAGATCGAGGGCTGGCTGACGGCGCACGGCGTGACTGCGTGACACGGTCGAACCGGCGCAGGCTGTACCTGATCGGCGCCGGTCTGCTGGTGGCTGCGTTGGTCGGCGGCCGCTGGCTGGCGGTGGAGACGGCGGAACGGGCATGGGATCGCACATTCGCGGGGGGCGAGGCCTTGATTGCCGCCCGCGATCTCGCCCGGCTGCTCCAGGCATTTGTCCTCATCGTGGCGATTGCGTGGATGGCAGGGAATCTCCTCATCGTGTATCGGGCGATCGGCTCCGTGCAGATGCCGCGCCGGCTCGGTGACCTCGAGATCGTGGAAGCAGTGCCGCGCCGCACGCTCCTCGCCGCCACCGTCCTCCTCGGCATCATCCTCGGCACCTTGCTGTCTCTGGGCACGGGGGACTGGTGGCGTCACGCCGTCCTGGCCGCGTCGCCACCGCGCTTCGGCGTCCTCGATTCGACAAAACTGGGCCATGACGCCGGCTACTATGTCGGCGTCCTCCCCTGGCTGGCCGCGATCGAGAACCGCACGCTCATGCTCGTCGTCGCCGCCCTCGGCATTGTGGCGCTGCTCTACGGCGTGATCGGATCCCTGCGCATCCGCCGGGGCCGCATTCGCGCCAGCGACTACGTCCGCGCCCACCTGGGGGTACTGCTCGCGTGTCTCGCCGTGGTCATTGCGTGGGGCGCGGCGCTCGATCCGGCGGAAATCGTGGGCGGATTGCACGGAGCGGTGGATCAAGCCGCTCTCACCGTGCGCATACCGGGGTCGGATGTGGTGGCGGCGGTGGCGATCGTGACGGCAGTCATCTCGCTCGTCTGGGCCTGGCGAGACCGGCCCACGCTGATTCTCGCCGGCTGGGCGGCCCTGCTCGTGTCGCTCAGCGCCGGCTATTTCGTGATTCCCGGTGTCGTGCGCGCGTCGGCCGGGCCTGAAAGCGCCGAGCTGACACATCGTCGCGCGGCACTGGAGCGCCTCGCGTTCGGACTTGTGGACGTCGATCCCAGCGCACCGCCGGCGTTCCCGTCGGGGGAGGCGGCCGTGCGTGCCATGCCGCTGTGGGATCCCGCCCATGTCGCCGCGGCGCTCGGCGACGTTCCAGCAATCGCCGTCGCGCTGCGCCCTCCTCCGCCGCGCAGAGAGGATCGCGGCGCGGTTTGGCTGATCGCCCCGACGAATGGCCCACGTCCCGTCCGCCTCGCGGTGGAGACGGACACTGGCCTCGCGGTGACGTCGCTGCCGTCCGGGAATGCCGCGGTGCTGTTTGGTCCCGGATTTCCAGGACCGGTGGTTACGTCCGCTGACAGCGCACCGCCCGGTCCTCCCGCCGGGTTCGGCGCTGTTCGACTTACGGGCGCCTGGCGTCGCTTCGCGATCGCGTGGACGATTCAGTCGTGGGGATTGGCCCGCGGCGAATCGAACGGCAGAGTGCTGCTGTGGCGGCGCGACGTCACGGAGAGATTGCAGCGTCTCGCTCCGTTCGCGCGCTTCGGCGCTCCGGCGCCGGCTCTGCGCAACGGCGCGTTGTGGTGGGTGAGCTGGGGCTACGTATCGCACGACGCGTTTCCGCTGGTGCGGCCGCTCCCCTGGCGCGGCGCCGAGGTGCGCTTTCTCCGCGCGGGTCTTGTCGGCGCGGTGCGCGTCGCCACGGGCGAGACCCATCTCTGGCTTGCGCCGGGGTACGACTCGCTGACTGCCACCTGGGCGCGACGCTTTGAGCCGCTGATCGAGCCCGCGGACCGGCTCCCCGCCGATCTCCGGGCACAGCTCGCTTATCCGGGTGAGGCGTTCAGGGCTGCTGTCGCCGCGTTACTGCGCGCCAGCGCCGACTCCGACGCGCAAGCCGGATGGATCATGCGCCCGCGGGAACCGTATCAACTGGGCGCGCCGGACGGGGGAGTCTGGACCGCCGTCGCTCTCGAGTCGGGGTTGCTCACGCCGAAACGGTTCGTGGGCTTAAGCGCGGCCGCCATCACGGCGAGGGGTCCCGAGCTCCACCTCTGGCAGCCGACGCCCGTTGATCCTTCCGTCGAGCGCCTGCCGGGCGAGCTGGTCGGCTCGTCGTTGCTCCGGCCCGGCCAGCTGCGCGTGTGGCCCGTCGGGAAGTCCATCATCACAGTGCAGGCGCAGATCCTCGACCCGGTCGACGCGCGGACACGACCGGCTCCGCGCCTCACCGATGTTTACGTCACGCTGGACGGCCGCGCCGGACACGGGCTGACGGCTCGCGCCGCGCTGCTCGGCGGCGAACAGATCATCACCGATACGACGCTCGCGGCACGGTGGGAACGCGTGCGCCGGCTGGCCGTCCGGGCGGATTCAGCGCTCGGCGTCGGTAACCTGGGGCTGTTCGGGCAGCTGTGGCGCTCGCTCATCGGTGAGCTTGCTCCAGCCCACCGCCCTCGCTAGGTTGCGCCGCCGTGACGGCCCCTGGAACGATCGTTGTTGCCCTCGGAGGAAACGCCGTCGCCCCACCCGGTGAGCGGCCGACGATCAGCAATCAATTCCGGCATACGCGCGCGAGCCTCGTCCCCATCGTGGACCTCGCGGCGGCAGGATGGCACATCGTCCTCGTCCATGGCAACGGGCCGCAGGTCGGCGACGAGCTGGCGCGCAACGAGATCGCCGCCGATGAGGTCGAGCCACTGCCCCTCGGGGTGCTGGTGGCAGGAACGGCCGGATGGATGGGTTACATGATTCAGCAGTCGCTGCAGAACGCGCTCGCGCGCGCTGGCGTGCAGCGTTCCGTCGTCACACTGATCACGCAGACGCTGTGTCGCGCCGACGATCCCGATCTGCGCACTCCGTCGAAGCCGGTCGGTCACGTGCTCGACCCGGTGCGGCAGGCGCGGCTCATTGCCCGTGGCATTCCGGTTAAGGACGGGCGCCGGCTCGCGCCCAGCCCCAAGCCAGCCGGGATTGTCGAGCAGCAGATGGTGCGCGATTTGACCGCCGCGGGCCACATCGTGATCGCGGGTGGTGGCGGGGGCCCGCCGGTCTATCTGGATCCTAAGCTGGGCCTCGAGGGCATCGACGCGGTCGCCGATAAAGATCGTGTCGCCGCGATCCTGGGGCGAGAAATCGGGGCGCACGTGCTGTTGATCCTGACCAATGTGAAGGCCGTCTACCACGGCTTCGGCACGCCGCGCCAGGAAGCGATCCCGCGGCTGACACTGGCGCAGGCAGAGCACCTGCTCGCAGGCAAAGAGCTCGGCACGGGCAGCATGCGCCCCAAGGTGGAGGCCGCCGCCGCGTTTGTGCGCACCGGGGGAGAGCGCGCCATTATCGCGGAGCTGGCCGATGGCGTTGCCGCACTCCGCGGCGAAGCGGGAACGACGATCGCGAAGGAGCACGCGTGAATCTGCACGAGTACCAGGCGCGGGACATTCTGCGGCGGACCGGCATCCCTGTGCCGGCGGGCGAAGTCGCGAGCACACCGGGGGAGGCGCGGGCGATCGCGGAGCGCTTCGGCGGTAAGGTCGTCGTCAAAGCCCAGGTCCACGCGGGCGGTCGCGGAAAGGCGGGCGGCGTCAAGCTCGCAACAAGCGCGGCCGAGGCCGAGACGCATGCCAAGGCGATCCTCGGCATGACGATCAAGGGTCTCACGGTGCAGAAGGTCCTCGTCGCGCCGGCAGCAGAGATCGCCTCCGAGAGCTACGTCGGGATCATCGTGGATCGCTCCTCGCAGCGGCCCGTCCTGATGGTCAGTCCCGCCGGGGGCATAGACATCGAGGAAGTGGCGACCAAGACGCCCGAAAAGATTCATCGGCTTGCCATCGACCCACGGTACGGACTGCTGCCGCATCAAGCGCTGACGCTCGGTTTTGCGCTCTACAACGACGTGAAACAGGCGCGCGCCGCCGCCGACATCATGCAGAAGCTGTACGGTGCGGTCTACGCAGTCGGGGCGTCACTCGCCGAGATCAACCCGCTCGTCACCACTCCCGACGGGAGCGTGCAAGCACTCGATGCCAAGATCGCCATCGACGACAACGAGCTGGAGCGCCGCCCCGACATTGCCGTACTGCGCGATCCAGCCTCGGAAGCGCCCGAAGAGGTCGCCGCGCGCGAGGCCGGACTCACCTTCATCAAGCTCGAAGGCAACGTCGGCTGCTGCGTAAACGGCGCGGGGCTCGCGATGGCAACGATGGATCTCGTGAAGTACTACGGGGGCCAGCCGGCGAACTTCCTCGACATCGGGGGAAGCTCCAATCCACAGAAGGTTGTTGCGGCACTGCGCATCATCACCGGCGATCCCAACGTCAAGGCGATCCTTTTTAACATCTTCGGCGGCATTACGCGGGGCGACGACGTCGCGAACGGAATCGTTCAAGCCACGAACGCGTTTCCGCTCAAGGTCCCGATCGTGATCCGACTGACCGGCACGAACGAGCAGGAAGGCATTGCGATTCTCGAGCGCGCGGGGTTTGCGGCGCTGACGGACATGGACGAGGCGGTGAAACAAGCGGTGGCCAAGGCCAAGGGGAAGGCCGCGTGAGCGTCTTCATCGATCAGGCGACGCGCCTGGTGGTGCAGGGCATCACAGGCCGCGACGGATCGTTCCATGCGAAGCAGATGATCGCATACGGCACCAAGGTCGTGGCCGGCGTGACGCCGGGCAAAGGCGGCCAGCGGTTTGAGGGCACAGTCCCGGTGTTCAACACGGTAGCCGAGGCCGTCCACGAGACCGAGGCCAATACGTCGGTCATCTACGTCCCCGCGGCGGTCGCCGCCTCCGCGATTTTCGAAGCCGCCGATGCCGGTATCGGCCTGATCATCTGCATTACCGAAGGGATCCCTGTCTTGGACATGACACGTGCCTTGCCGTTCGTCCACGAGCGGGGCGCGCGCCTGGTGGGACCGAACTGCCCTGGCCTCATCTCGCCGGGCCAGAGCAAAGTGGGAATCATCCCCGGCAACATCTGCAAACCCGGGAAAATCGGAGTCGTGTCCCGCAGCGGCACGCTGACGTACGAGATCATCCATCAGCTGTCGACCAACGGACTCGGCCAATCCACGTGCGTGGGGATCGGCGGCGATCCGCTGATCGGCACGAACTTCATTCACTGCCTGGCGGCCTTCGAGGCCGATGCCGAGACCGAGGCGGTCGTGATGATCGGCGAGATCGGCGGGACGGACGAGCAGCAGGCGGCTGAATTCGTGCGCGACCACGTCAACAAGCCGGTCATCGGATTCATCGCCGGCCAGACCGCGCCCCCGGGCCGCCGCATGGGGCACGCGGGGGCGATCATTTCGGGCTCATCGGGAACCGCGGCGGAGAAGATGGCCGCGCTGGCGAAGGCGGGCATCAGCGTGATGAAACGCCCCGCCGACGTGGTCCCATTACTCAAGGAGCGGATGTAGCGGCATGCTGACCTTAGCGATCATCAAGCCAGACGCAGTCGCCGCCCGGCACACGGGCAAGATCATCGCCCATCTGGAGGCGGAGGGCTTCCAGATCCGGGATGCCCAAATGGTGGTCCTGACGCAATCGCGGGCGGAGGCGTTCTACGAGGTACATCGTGAGCGCCCCTTCTTCGGCCCGCTGGTCGCGTTCATGACCTCCGGGCCGGCGCTTGCCCTGGCGCTGGAGCGTGACGACGCGGTCACGCACCTGAGAAAAGTCATTGGGGCTACCGATCCGGCTCACGCCGAGGCGGGAACGATCCGGCGGCTCTACGCCCAATCGAAGGAACGCAACGCCATTCATGCGTCCGACTCGCCGGAAAATGCCGCACGAGAAGTGGCGTTTTTCTTCCCGGCGCGTGGCAAGCGCTGACGCCGTTGACGCAAGTGCCACAAGGGTTTAGCTTCGCTCACCATGTTGCGAGTAGATCTGCGGGAGTTGGCCCAGGGCAGGGCCGTACCGACCCAGGGCGAGCTCAAGCAGGACGATCCGGCGCTGGAGGGCGCGGATATCACCCTGCGGGACCCGGTGTCGGTGACGGGGCGTTTGCAATTCATAGGCGAGGGGCGGTTCTACTGGCAGGGAACGGCTCGCACGGTCGCGCAGGGCGACTGCCGGCGCTGTCTGACCGCCGTGGCCACGCCCTTGCAGTTGGAAATTGGGGCGTTGTTTACGCAGGACGCGGACGCGCTCGATGATCCTGATTCCTACCCGGTGACGCCCGAGGCGACGGAAATCGACGTGACGCCCGCGGTGCGCGAGGAGCTGATGCTCGCCGTGCCACGGTACGTCCTGTGCCGTGACGATTGCAAAGGACTCTGCCCGCAGTGCGGAAAGGATCTGAACGCCGGCTCGTGTGGATGTGCGCCCGCTACTGAAGCCCGCTGGCAGCCGCTCAAGGCCCTGAAGGACAAGCTCAGCTCATAACCCGAGGACGATCGCATGGCCGTACCCAAGCGCAGGACCTCAAAGCGCAAGAAGCGCGCGCGCCGCACACACTACAAGGCGGTGCGTCCTACGCTGCAGGCCTGCCCGCGCTGCGGTGACATGAAACAGCCCCATCGCGTTTGCCCGACGTGCGGGTATTACAACGGCGAACAGCGAGTGACCGTCGAGGACTGATGATCCGCATCGCATTGGATGCGATGGGAAGTGACAACGCCCCTCAAGTGGAAGTGGAGGGCGCGGCGCAGGCGCTCAAAGAGCTGCCTGCCGAATTCCAGATCCAGCTCGTGGGACGCAAGGCGGACATCGAGGCCGCGCTCGCCCGCTTACCCGGCGGGGGGGATCGCACGCGCATCGACATCGTCGACGCGCCAGAAGTCGTGGGCATGGGCGACAAACCCCTGGCTGCGATCCGCGGCAAGCCGCGCTCGTCGATCGCGGTCGGCCTCGGATTGCAGAAAAAGGGCAAGTCGGACGCCTTCATCTCCGCGGGCAACACCGGTGCCGTGATGGCCGCGAGCACCCTGCTGTTGCGGCTGCACCCCGGCGTGCAGCGCGCCCCCATCGGAGCGCTCTTTCCGAGCGCGGGACAGCCGGTTCTGGTCGTCGACGCCGGCGCCAACGTCGACTGCGACGCCCGCGAGCTCGTGGGCTTCGCGCATCTCGGTTCCGTGTACGCGCGCGACGTGTTGGGCCGCAATAATCCGACTGTCGGCTTGCTGAACATCGGCGAGGAAGACGAGAAGGGAAACGCGGTCGTCAAGGAAGCGCACCAGCTCCTCAAGCAGACCCCCGGCATTCATTACATCGGCAACGTCGAAGGGCGGGAAATCCCCGTCGGCGAGGCCCGGGGGCAGCGCCTCGATGTCGTGGCCTGCGACGGCTTCGTCGGCAACGTCGTGCTCAAGTTCTACGAATCTGCCGGTCGCGTCTTCGTGTCGCTCATCAAGCGCGAGGCACCGGACGTGCTGCAACGGCCTGAGATGGGCAACGTGCTGAGCGTGCTCGATTACGCGACGTACGGGGGCGCGCCGCTGCTTGGCGTCCAGGGCGTAGTGATCATCTGTCACGGCGCCTCTCCCGCCAGGGCGATCAAGAATGCGATCCGCGTCGCCGCCCAGGCGGTGCGCAGTCATCTCTCCGACGACATCGCCGCGGAGTTCTCCGAAGGGAAGGTCCCCGCGTGAAACGGCCCTTTGCCGAGCTGTGGGGCACCGGCAGCTACGCACCGCCGCGCATCATGACGAACGACGAGTTCTCGAAAATCCTCGACACATCGGATCAGTGGATTCAAGAGCGCACGGGCATCCGCGAGCGGCGCGTGTCGAGCAAGGACGAGACGAACGCCTGCATGGGGAAAGCCGCGGCTCTACAGGTCCTTCAAGAAACCGGACTGACGCCACTCGACATCGACGCGATCGTCTATGCGACGGCGTCGCCCGACCGGCTCCTGCCTTCGCAGGCCTGCGATCTCCAGGCGATCCTCGGCGCCAAGAACGCGGCGGCATTCGATGTCGGTGCGGCCTGCTCTGGGTTCGTCTTCGCGCTCAGCACGGCCGAAGGCATTATCGCGGCCGAGCAGGCCGAGCACGTGTTGGTGATCGCCGCCGAGAAGCTCACCAGCATCATGGATTGGAGTGACCGCACGACGGCGGTGTTGTTCGGCGACGGCGCAGGCGCGACGATCGTACGCAGAAGCGCAAACGGCCGCGGCATCCTGTCGGTCTATCTGAAAACAGACGGCACCCTCGCCGAGCTGCTGTACCGGCCGGGTGGCGGCGCAACGCATCCGCCCAGTGAAGAGCTGCTCAAAGATCACAGCTACTACATCAAGATGGCCGGCCGCGAAGTCTTCAAAGCCGCCGTGCTGTCGATGGCTGACGCCTGCGACCACGCGCTCGAGCGCGCGGGGATGGCCGCCGGCGACATCGACTTGCTCATCCCCCATCAGGCCAACATCCGCATCATCGAAGCCACCGCCAAGCACGCCGGCGTGCCGATGGACAAGGTCTACGTCAACGTGGACCGGTTTGGAAACACGTCGGCGGCGTCCATCGCCATCGCGCTCGACGAGGCCGTGAAAACCGGCCGGCTGAAGCCGGGCATGGTCGTGATGCTGTGCGCGTTCGGCGCGGGCTTCACCTGGGGCAGCATGGTCGTGCGGTGGTAAGTACGATCTGGCTCTGCCCGGGACAAGGCGCGCAAAAAGTCGGCATGGGAAAAGATCTCGCGGAACGGTTTCCGGCGGCGCGCGCGGTATTCGACGCGATCGACGAAGCGCTCGACGTCCCATTGTCCCGAATCATGTTCGAGGGACCGGAAGACGAGCTGACGGCGACGCAAAACGCGCAGCCCGCGATTCTTGCCCATAGCGCCGCCGTCTTTGCCATTGTCCGCGACACCGTGGACAGTGTCGTCGCCGCTGCGGGCCACTCGCTGGGGGAGTATTCGGCCTACGTCACCGCAGCCGCGCTGGGCTCGCCGCAAGCGGCGAAGCTCGTCCGGCGGCGCGGCGAGCTGATGCAGAAGGCGGGCGAAGAGCGGCCCGGCACGATGGCGGCGGTGCTTGGTCTTGCCACGAAGGAAGTGGAAGCCGCATGTGAAGAGGCCTCGCACCAGGCGAGCCTCGCGGTCCCCGCGAACATCAACGCACCGGATCAGACCGTGATCTCGGGCGATCCGGAAGCGGTCAAGCGTGCCGGTGAGGTCTGCAAGAAGCGGGGCGCCACGCGCGTCATCCATCTCAACGTGAGCGGCGCGTTTCACTCGCCGTTGATGGCTCCCGCGAAGAATCATCTCCAGCTGGCGCTGGAACGCGCCGAGTTCTCCGATCCGGCATTTCCCGTGGTCGCCAACGCCACCGCGGAAGCCGTGAAGGACGCCGGCCGTGCCCGCCGCCTGCTCTCGGACCAACTCACCGCGGCGGTCCGCTGGGTAGAATGCATGCAGCAGGCGGCGCGTCTGGGCGGCGAAGGGGCGCGCTTTGTGGAGATCGGCCCGGGCACCGTGCTCGCGGGCCTCTTGAAGCGAATCGTACCCGAAGCGAACGTGGTCAGCCTTGGAACTGCGGATGAGGTGACCAAATTCATGGAAGCAGCATGACCATCACTCGACGGGGGGAAATAGATCCCGCGGCGGAGCGCGGGAATCGCATGCAGCTCGATCTGACGGGAAAGGTCGCGCTCGTCACGGGCGGGACGCGCGGGATCGGCCACGACATCTGCCGCGCATTCATCGACGCCGGCGCGAAGGTCGCCCTGTGCTCTCGCGACAGCGCGGCGGCGGAGCAGGCTGCGAGCGCCTTCGGCGAGGGAACGCGCGGCTACGCCTGCGACGTCGGCGTGAGCAATCAGGTGGAAGCGTTCGCCAAAGCGGTCGAAAAGGACTTCGGGCAGATCGACGTCCTCGTCAACAATGCCGGGTTCACCAAGGACAATCTGCTGTTTCTGCTGAGCGAAGCGGACTGGGATTCGGTCGTGGATACGAACCTCAAGGGCA
>Ga0209588_1000500_pt1 | contig 10046 bp, 8 predicted proteins | sample Rivendell_Oct201_10_FD_188351 | JGI IMG/M metagenome (GOLD analysis project Ga0209588, IMG submission 188351) | Vadose zone soil microbial communities from the Eel River Critical Zone Observatory, Northern California, USA -... | ecosystem: Host-associated > Plants > Roots > Rhizosphere > Soil ...
TTGGCATCTTCGACGAGCTTGTCACCCGAATCGACGTTTCTGCCCTGAATCCTATAGCCCCCATGCAATGTTGCCGTCTGCGGAGTGACCCCGATGTGGCCAAGCACGGGAATCCCGGCGCGGCAGATGGATTCCACTGTCTTTGACACTTCCCCGCCTCCCTCAATCTTGACGGCCTCCATGCCACCTTCTTTCACGAATCTGCCCGCCGTACGAATCGCTTCTTCTGGCGAGACCTGAAAACTCATGAATGGCAAATCGCCAATTAGCAGAGGGTGTGCCGCGCCTCTCCTGACGGCTCGGCAGACCGGTAAGAGCTCCTCGACAGTTACTGGAATCGTGCTTTCATAGCCCAGTACGACCATTCCGTACGAATCGCCTACCAGAATTGAGTCGACGCCCACTGCATCTGCAATCGCTGCGGTCGGATAGTCGTAGGACGTTACCATGACAATTCTGCGATTCTCAGCCTTTATCTTCATGAACGAGACGACAGACGTCTTTTTCTTATCTGGTTCGTTTGCAGGTTTCAATTCTTTATCGCTCCCTGGAGATATTTAACGATCTGTTCAATCGCACTCGCTAGGTTCGTCTCGTTATTGAAGTTGGAAATATACGTCTCTAGTTGGCTTCGTAGCACTTCCTTCATTTTTCTAGAGGCCACGATCAGCGCGGGAACGGCTCGGACGACATTGTCGACAATTGACACTGAAGCGACCTGAGAGGTTCTCGACAACGGGTTTAGATCGATCGAGATAATTTTCTTACCTTCGTCCTCTAGGGCTTGTGCTCTGTCTCCATCCTCAAGTGGTATCAAAACCACGTCTGCTTTTCCGATTCCGTTAGGATCCACTCTCGCCCTAGGGCTCGAAATGCCTCCTATGGTCTTGCTCGCTTCAGAACCGACGCCGAGAATCTCCTTGGCTCCAAACTTTTTCAAATGGCGAGCGATCAGTCTCTCTCTCTCGAGAGTGCGATGGAACAGGTTCACCTCGATCGAAGCGGAGACGATAGACGCCAACCTCACTATGTCCTCGCCAGCAAGAGCAACAGAATTTCCGTTGACAGATATGACCGGCCATTCTGCTTTTAGAAGAAGCGCTGATGCGGCCATGGTTGCAACAGAGGCCGCTGGCATAGTTCTCTCACCAATGACGTAGTCGAAGGCTTCGCCTCTACCATGGGCGATTAATCCCTGCGGAACCACCAAGCCGCTAGCTTCTGCCTTGACAAGGGCGTCGCGTATCTTGAGAGACAGAAAACGAGGATGCCTCGTGGTAAAACTCAGATCAGACGCGCTCCTGACCGCGCTACTACCGAAGTTGTAGGGGTTAATTTATGGCTACGGAAAATTGCCTCGACGCGCCCTACGTCTTCGCGAGGAAGGAGGCAGAATAACGACTCACCCAGCATCATCATACTACAACTGAAACCCGAAGAATCCAGCGCATTCATGGCTCGTCGTAATCGAGACGATATTAGTCCGACACAATTCGAGAATTTTCGAGATATACTCATGAAATTGGAATATGAAACGTCTTGAAGGAATCTCTCAATTAGGGCTCGTCCACAAGTATTGATTTCCTTCTTGAGGTAATGGTCTGCAAGCACGCGTCGGGTTGAAATCGGTCCGAAGCTACCCGATACTATCCTCAAAGAAGAGGGAAGAGTCAGCTTTCGTACCTGTCCGATTTCTGGAGCCCCCGGCACTTTTCTAACCGTGAGCCCTCCCGAGAAGACCGATGCGACCGTCCCCAACCCCGTCTTGCACTCTACTTCGCAGAGGTGAGCTATCTGTGCAGCCTCGAGCGTCGAGAATGATAGTCCCATAGCCTCGTTCAAGGCTAGAGACAGACCCAGAGCTCCTGCCCCGCTCGTACCGTAGCCACGCCCTGGAGGGAACCTACACTCGTGGGAGATCTCAACCTGCCATGACCTCCCATCAAGCTCCGAATAGGTTCTAGCAACCTCATTCGACACCGCCTTGCCATCTAGCCGCTGACCATCGAATTTAGTAACGATGCTGGGATGCCGCGTCCTTCGCAGGCTGACTCTTGTTGTTACTCCATTAGCAAGTGCGACCGCAGCTCCGGTTGAGCCTACTCTGAGCGGGTCGTGGAAAGATTCGTGAATCCTGAAGAAGCCAGTAATATTGCATGGTGAGAATGCCGAAGCTTGACTTGTCGTTGCTGCGAACCATACCTGGAGAGGATCACGTGGGAATTGCACTATTCCAAACTATTCTCTGTGCGGCTTCTAAGAATGAGGGGAACGCCTTTGTATGTTTTTGCGTAAATAAAGTAGTATTGCTCTTGAACACGTATCTTCAACGTCCGGAGCCGTCATCGCGCCAATATTGACTTGAAGACTTCAATTTGGTTGATGCATAGAAGAGAAGTCGATCCCATTTCCATGTACGCCACGGCGACCCATAACTTGGTCGAGGATGCGAAGATATTAACTGAGAAGAGTAAGATAGATACAATCCGAAAATCCATTCCTGTTGAAATTTAGCGTGGAAAGCATGTTTGAGGAGGAGCCGAAGGCACGATGTCCAGACTGTCAACAGTCACTGACATTTGTCCGAACAAAGTCTCATGAGAAAAGATGGTACTGCTACGGGTGCGAGAAATATGTTGACCATTTCCCGCAGACGCCATCCATAAAGGACTCTCACGCGCGACTAGAGACCCTCAGCGGCCTCCAAGTGGTCGACTCCCACGGAATCCTTGTAGGGAGAGTACGGAAAGCCATCCCAACAGATTCCGGTGACATCAAATCTCTTCTACTTTCAGTGGACAAGGAACAATTCAAAACGCTGCTGGACGACCGAGACCTGTCGAGAGAGTTTGAGGTCTCGCACGACAAGATCGCCACTGTTGGAGACGTAGTGATTCTCGCCGACGTGTTCTCTCCTAGCTCTCTCGCCCCACCAAGGCCAAGCGATACAGTACAAGGAGCCCGGTGGTGCGGAAAGTGCGGGGCTCAACTCCTCCAAGGAGCAAAACACTGCATCAAATGTGGCTCTCTATTAGACTCAACAGACTGTCCGACATGTCGAACCATGAATCCCATTGAGGCAAAGTTCTGCAAGAACTGCGGGAACAAGATCTCGTAGGTTCTTGACACAGTATCTATTCCGAGAGAAGCCGTCCAGGTAGAAACTGGAGCAGCAAGAGCGCTAGAGAGACTGACAGAATCAAGACGCCCCCCCAATTCAGAACAGACTGTCCAACGGGAAAATTGGACCGAATCCAAATTTGCATAGTCGAGTTCGATTCGTACTCTTGCACGAAGCCCGCGTAGAGGACAACTAGTACGAGACTCTGGATGAACGCCACGCTGCCCAACTTGGAACCAGGGCCAAAAATCCGTCGTCTTCCTTTGGCACTTCCATCATTCCCTGAAGAGTCAACCTCAGAATGCTCATCTGCCGATGACGCGATTCGGTTCTCTAGGCTAGTCTCGTGGTACACAACGGCGAAAATGATGGTTCCAGCACCACATATCAACAGTAGCACTCCGATTGATCCGAAGGCTAATGGAGAATAGATCAATTGTCCCCACGCTCCAAGAGCTTGCGGGTCCTCCGCCTGAAAGGCTGCAACGATGGAGATAAACAGGCCCGCCACAACGCCCGCCACACCGGCGAGAACCTCGCTATTTCGTACATTCTTCTGGGAAGTGAAAATTGCCTCCAGACCTTTTCGTTCACGCTTACCTCGACGAGCGAGGATCAATGAACCATCCACTCGCGCTTGCATGAGCGCCTCATAGAGTCCGCCGCGAGCGACCGCCAATAAAGGCTATAACACTAATTTCGACTGCGAACCCTACGCTGAGCATTCGGAGACGGAATATTGAAGGGGCTGATTCTTGCTGGCGGGTTCGCGACAAGGCTCCGACCTCTTAGCTGTTCAAAACCTAAGCTACTCTTTCCTCTAGTCGGCGTGCCTCTCATAGATCGTATGGTCGAATGGTTTGTGCGAGGAGAGGTTACCGAGGTGCTACTTGCTGTAAACCATCTCTCAGACAAGTTGAGGATTGAGGTCGCACGGAAGAAACTCGCCGCCAAGATTGTGCTATCGGTTGAGGAGACTCCTCTTGGAACTGGCGGACCGATAAGCCTTGCAAGATCGATACTGAATAAGAACGAACTGTTGATCGTTGCAAACGGAGACGTGATCAGTGACATTGACCTTCGAGGGTTGATAGCAGAGCATACTAGGTCCAGAGCGGAGGCAACGGTCGCTCTAGTATCTGTTGAAGATCCACGGCCCTTCGGGTTAGCTACCCTTGATTCAAATGATCTCATCACTCGATTTGAGGAGAAAGCGGTGACCAAGTACGGGCCTGGCTGGATCAACGCGGGAGTCTACGTGTTAAACCCCGGAGTGGTTGCGATGATTCCCTACGGACGCCCGGTAAGCCTAGAACGAGAAATTTTTCCAACACTCGCCAGTCAAGGAAAAATGAGTGGATGGAAACACGCGGGGTTCTGGTACGACATAGGAAAGATTCCCGATTACATAACGGCAAATAGAGAATTGCTAAAACGTGCCGAATACCGGGCGACAGAGAGACCCGACCAGAGGATGCAGAGCATCGAAGTGACCGAACCATCTTTTGTTGGAAGAGATTGTATCCTGGAAAGTGGCGCCAAGATCGGACCAAACGCGATCTTGTCCGAAAGAGTGAGTGTTGGGAAAGGCGCAACTATTCGGGACACGATCGTGTTCGAACAAACAATCTTGGGCGAAAATTGTATTGTTGAAGACGCGATCGTCGGAGAAGGAGTCACGGTCGGGAGAGATGCAAGGATAAAGAAGGGATCCATCATCGCTGGCCAAGTATTCATTCCCGATGGAGCAATCATTAGACCAGGTTCTATCATTCTGAACTAGAGAAGGAGTGTCAAGCGAACGGTTGGAAGATTGATTGCGCCTCAGCTCTTCGGAACCAACGGAATACGAGGGGTTGTTGGCGAAACCATTACCTCTGAATTTGCCTTCAGAATCGGGTCCAGCGTTGCTTCACTCTACAAGAACAAGAAAATACTCCTCGGCCGAGACGGACGAACCTCCAGCAAGATGCTAGCTGAGGGCACGGTCGCTGGAATTCTTGCACGAGGAAACAGTGTGGAAGACTGCGGAATAATCACCACCCCAGGGCTCCAATTCCTAGCAAAAATCAGCATCTCTCCCGGGCTTGTTATCACCGCGAGTCATAATCCGCCTGAATACAACGGCTTCAAAGTCGTAGATTCCGATGGGATAGAAATTCCCCGCGAGAAGGAAGAAAAAATCGAACGGTTAGTCGTCAAAGATTCTTGGAAAGCTAACAAGACTCCGGGACAGCGAGAGCAGCGAACTCAGCCCCTCGAACCCTACCTTGCAAGCGTCAGAACGTACGTGAGGAAGGAGAAGCTTGCCCATCCGCTGAAAATTGTGGTCGACACGGGCAATGGAGTCTCATCATTGACCACTCCAGTCTTGCTCCGAAGCATAGGCTGTCGGGTCATCACAATCAACGATAATATTGACGGGAGATTCCCAGGTCGCACCTCTGAACCTAGACCAGAAAATCTAGGTCCACTATCGGAACTCGTCCGATTCGAGAAAGCCGCGTTCGGGGTTGCTCACGACGGCGACGGCGATAGGGCCGTATTCGTTGACGAAACCGGAGCTGTTCATTCGGGAGATAACAGTTTGACACTCATCGCTGACGAAGTCCTCAAGAAGAATCCAGGGGGCAAGTTGGTTACTCCCGTCAATTCATCCATGTCAGTGACGGAAGTTGCTCGGAAGAGGAAGGGGAGAGTGATTCCAACCAAAGTAGGAAGCATTCACGTGGCAAGGACAATGGTTCGGGAGAAGGCGATCCTTGGCGGAGAGGAGAACGGCGGAATATTCTATGCTCTGCACCAGCCGGTGAGAGACGGGACAATGGCAACTGTGTTGATCCTGAACTCTATCCTAGAGAATCGGATGCACCTCTCAAAACTGATGGCTCGGCTACCCAGATTCTTCATGGCGAAAGAGAAGCGCAAATGTCCGGACGAGCAGAAGAAGGATGCGATGAGGAGGATACGCCAGCGGCTCGGTGAACGAGTGACGAGCACGATAGACGGGGTCCGCGTCGACATCAAAGGTAGAGGCTGGTTCCTTGTCAGACCTAGCGGAACAGAGCCGCTAATCCGCATCTACCTCGAGGGAAAGACCGAGAACGATCTGAGACAGCTACTAGACGAGTTCAAACCGTTGTTCGACGAAACGATCGGAATCTAGACCCGAACAATCAATCTCGATAGTGAAATTCATGTTACGATCCTTCCATACCACGCAAGAACAGCACTCTCGTGTCGCGAGAAGAATATTGCCGGCCCCTTTTTTCCGCGAGGGCTTTCGCCAGTTGGAACGCTTCTCGGCGAGGATTCGCGTTTACAACGCAGAATAGGCTTGAACCATGATCTTCGAAACGGGACTCCTACGCTAGGGAGAAACGTGGAATGAAGGTGGTCACTGGATCGCCTTCCCCGATTTCGGATCAGGGCTTGTTCTGCGCCTGTCAGGTATGAAAGGAATACTTTGCGTGAACCCTACCATCGAAGAAGTTCTAAGAGAGGTTGGCTCTGGGTCTGGAGGGTCAATTTCTTTCGGGTCTTCTTGGTTGGTAACGGGTTTGGTAACCGTGGATGGTAACAGATAGAGGGTTCGAGGAATGGTTCCTTGTGCGGATGAGAAACGATGCGGCAGAATTGTCGCTCGACGAATCGCTATTTCTCGTTCTTCCTCCAAGTCTTCCTGACAACTCCAGAAATGACTTTGATCGGGTCTTCCATCTGACGGAGAAGTTTCGCGCCTCGCTTCTTTTGCTCCTCGCGTTCCTCTTCCGATGCCAGGGTCCTTGCGACTCTTAGCGCGATCTCTCTCGGGGATTGAATCGTCTTGACCAAGCCCTTCCTCTCCAGGTACTTGATGTAGAGCGGTTTCTCTCCAGGAAAATTCGAGATGGCTGGGCGGCCCAACAAGGCTGCCTCGACAGTCATCGTACCTCCAGATCCGATGAAAATGGTCGAGTAGTAGAGGAGGCTTGTCGCGTCGATGATATGGTCGACAACGCGTACCCTATCCCCAAACTTCTGCCTAAGAACTGGTGCTTGACGCCCATATCTTGTCGAAATGACGACCTGTGCATCCAGTTTCCGTCTCAAGATTTCTTCAGTGACCGGTCCGATCACTGGCGCACTGTCACTCGCTTTTCCTTCCAAGTAGGAAGCGAACGACTCCTCAGTCCGCAACACGATAATCGGTTTGTCCCTTTTCAGCGACAGCTGCTTCAGGACTGCTGGATTTGGCTTGTATCGTTTCAGCCAAGCAGCAGCGTCCAATGCTTTGTAGGTGACAATACCATCAGGCCAGGCTCCGAAAGACAGCCAGACCTTTCTGCGAATTATCCAGGGCGAACAGACGTATCGTGAGAGTGGAATACTGAGCCGAGCCACAAGCCAGGAATGAGGAGAGTCATTCACGGCAACATGTGGGACTCCAAGTCCAAAAGCGACTCTCGCAGCCTCGGGGGAGGAGAATGAGACTGCCGTATCAGGCCGCCAGCTCTCAATCAGTTGCGCTAGCTTCACCACTCTACGTCCACTGGCTAGGAGCTTGCCATAGCGGGATCCGCCTCCATGTTCTCCAACAATGCGGAATCGCAACCGTTTCAATCTCAGCGCTTCAACCGCTTCGCGATACGTACGAGTCGTCAGTAGCAGCTCATGTCCATCTCGGACGAGGTCTCGATAGAGCGGCTCGAAAAAGAGAGCATGCTTGGGGGTCAGAACGTCGATCCAAACCTTCAAGCTAGCGAACCCGAGATCAAAATCTGTAATACAATCGTGGGTAGATAAGAGATAGAAGGAATTCACAGATCAAAGAGAATAATCCGGACCGCGATCCAAATATTCTTGGTTAGCGCTGACAAATCTTGCGTCAAACACAGGCAAGTTTGCCGCGCCTCAAAACCGAAATCTGTCAGCAGAGTAGATACGATCGGTTAAGGCAGATCATGAACGGCCACAGGGATCCCCGCCAGAAAGTGCGTAACAGCTGATGGGTCTATGGAAGAAAACCATTCCGTTGCTATTATCGGCGATAACCCAGAGGCACTCCTCCTCTCCGTCCTATACGCTGAGGCAGGCATTACCAACTACCTTGTAGGACCCTTCGGAGACGACGGCAGAACACATTCGAACAGACCCGGCCTAGAAGAGGCTCTGTGGTTACTCGGCATTTTCAAAAAGTCAGGCAAGATTACCATAACGCCAGATTATCACAGATTACCCCTATCGCAAGTTCGGACCTTGATTCTGGCGACTCACGCCTCCAGCCCCGATCAGACGAACACGCTTGAGATGACCGTCCGAAACCTCGCACCTAGCCTTACAAATGGAACCACAATTGCCTTCACTGGCCTCTGCAAACCCCGCTATACCTCCTCCGTGGTCAAGTCAATGATAGAGAAACACGGTGGACTAAACATTGGAGTTGACATGAATCTCTACTACATGCCGCTATTCTGGACGGGTGAGAGAATCCAAGAGTTCAAAGAAAAACGGAAAGTGCTTGCTGGGTTCGGTGGCTCTATCTCAAACGTGTTCCAGGAAGAACTCCTTCAAGTCTTTCCAACACTAAGCTTGACCTCGACAATGGAAATCGCGGAAGCTTCAGGCCTATACTCAGCGGTCAGTCGAGAAGTAACGAAGGCACTTGAATTGGAACTTGCCAAGATGTCGGAGGTTCATGGCATCAACTATGATGAAGTGCTAGAACTCTCCAGAGATGGGCGAGTTGCCTTCACGGGAAGCTCGAACCCAATTCCAGAGAGAGAATCGATCGCAACAAGCATAGCACTCTCAAGCTCCCAGCGAAGGAATGAGGCCAGGCTCATGCGAGCAGCTCACTCCATAAATGAAGAGTACCAGTCTCAGATCATCGACATGATCAAGAGAGCACTCGGCCATTGTGGATACCCCTTCAGAAGATCTAGAGTTGCAATTCTCGGAACAGATGGGTTGCTGAAGAATCCCTGGTCTAAGCCCGAATCGCCCCCCATAATCGAATCTCTTCAGAAGAGAGGCGCAAGAGTATCGCTATACTCGGGCGAGACAGGATCTCATCCTTGGACAGAGATTGTTGGAGGGCACGTTCGAGTCGAGAGCAGCCTCCTAAGAGCCGTTGCGAAGGCCAACTGCACACTTGTTGCACTTCCGAAATCATCCGCGTCGGAGCTTGACCCAGATCAACTTTCGACCGAAATGAATCGACCGGGAGCAATCTGTGATCTTACTAGAGTTCTGGAAGCTTCAAATGTTGAGAAGGCCGGCCTCTTCTATACGACTATAGGAAGAGGCATCTTCGATACTTGAAACGTCTGGCGGTTGGCGTCATAGGCACAGGTTTCTGGGGTGAAAACCAAGTTCGAGTCTTTCGTCAGAGTCGAATAGCTGACCTCGTAGCGATCTGCGACGCTGACATAAGGCGAGCCAAAGAAATTGGCACCAAGTACGGTGTTCCCTGGTTCTCCGATCTAACCAAGTTTCTTCGAGTACCGAACATGGAGGCAGTTACCGTTTGTACCCCCACTCAGACTCATTTGAAAGTCGGCCTGCTGGCGATTGAAGCGGGTAAGAATCTGCTGGTAGAGAAGCCTATGACAGGTGAGGAGCGGTCCGCGGACAAGCTGGTGAACTCGGCGAGGAAAGCGGGGGTAAAGCTCCTCGTCGGTTTCATTGAAAGGTTCAACCCCGGAGTAAAAGCTGTGAAGAAGATGCTGATGCAAGGAGTAGTGGGCGACGTAATAATTGCCACAGGCCGTCGAGTAGCCAGATGGCCGATAAGGATCGGAGATGTGGGCGTCATCAAGGACACCGCAATACATGACATCGACGCAATGCGCTACTTGCTGGAGGAAGAGGTCTCCGCGGTCTTCGCGCAGACCGGCTCTCTGAGAACCCACTCCTACGAGGATTATGCTGAGATAATGCTACG
>Ga0209588_1000501_pt1 | contig 10046 bp, 8 predicted proteins | sample Rivendell_Oct201_10_FD_188351 | JGI IMG/M metagenome (GOLD analysis project Ga0209588, IMG submission 188351) | Vadose zone soil microbial communities from the Eel River Critical Zone Observatory, Northern California, USA -... | ecosystem: Host-associated > Plants > Roots > Rhizosphere > Soil ...
CTGCGCGTACGCCGTCAGACCCGGTGTTGCGGCTTGCTCCTGTTGCGGCTTTGCAGATTTGCGTTTGGCTTGTTTTTCTCTCTGCCGCTCTGACGAACGGCCGGCCAGTTCGGCGTCCGCCGTCTGCGCGAAGCCGGCATCCGAAAAAACCAACGCACTTGAAATCATCGACGCGCCCAATATCAAGGCGCGCGAACACCTAGCCCCGTCCGCCATTACAACCCCAACCTGATGATCTGCTTTTTGGGCTCGGCTGGCGGGCGCTGCGACAAATGCAGCTGCTTGCTGGCTACCAGTTCAGACTCGGGCGATCCGCCCGCATTCTGCCGTTCTTGGTTACGTGGCGACATCGGGGCGGTCAAGAACGACACGATACACTTTATATCGATTGTAAATTGCAGCGGTTGGATTGGGCATCAACCAGCCTGTAAGAGTATCCATCGCCAACTATTTCGGGATGCAGCGAACGAATGCCTGCGAGTTCAGGAGACGACATGAGAGACGCCGGAAAGCATGCCGGAACAGCCTCTCCTGCGACACGATCTCTGATCATGAGCGGCAACCGGATCGACAGCCGCGACCTGTTCTCGACCGAACGCGAGATCATGATCATGCATGGCGAGGAGGCCTACCGCCTGCGGCTGACATCGCAAAACAAACTGATCCTGACCAAGTGATCCGGCAATGACATTTTGTCGCAGCCTCGTTTACGTCGTAGCCCATCTCGCCATCATGAGCGGCTATCTCGCCGTGAATTCCGCGGCGGCGGCCGAAGGCGTGGTGGTGCGCGACGCCCGCAACCGCGAGGTCACGATTGAAAATCCGTCGCGCATCGTCTCGATCGGCGGCGCCATCACCGAAATTCTCTACGCATTGGGGCTCGAACAACGCGTGGTAGGCGTCGACACCACAAGCATGTTTCCGGACACGGCGCTGCGCGACAAACCCAATGTCGGCTACATGCGTCAGCTTTCAGCGGAAGGCGTTCTCGGGCTTAACCCCTCGCTTGTCCTCGCCATGCAGGGATCCGGTCCGAAGGAAACGATGGATGTCCTGGAGGCAGCCAAGGTGCCTCTGGTGCTGGTGCCGGAAGTTCACTCGGAGGATGGGTTGCTCGAAAAGGTCAGGCTTGTCGGCCACGCCATGGGGGCGGATGCGCGAGCCGCGTGCCTGACGGCGGCCGTTGCAAACGATCTGACGCAATTGCGCGAACTGCGGGCCAAGGTGACAAAACCGGTCCGCGTGATGTTCGTGATGTCGCTCCTGAGCGGCCGGGCCATGGTCGCCGGTCAGAACACCTCTGCCAATGAAATCATCAAACTGTCTGGCGGCGTCAACGCGATCGACAGTTACGATGGATACAAGATGATCAACGATGAAGCGATCGTCGCCGCCAAGCCCGACGTCGTGCTCTCGATCCCGCGCAGCCGCGATTCGCTCGAGGCGGAAGCCGTCTATGCCCACCCGGCCTTCGCAATGACGCCGGTCGCCGCCAACAAGGCCTTCATCTCGATGGACGGCCTCTATCTTCTCGGCTTCGGACCGCGCACCGCCGCCGCCGCGCGCGACCTTTCGATCAAGCTCTATCCATCGCTGGCACCGGAAGCCGAGAAATTCGCCCCTGCCGCGCTGACGGCCAATTGCCGGCAATGACGGCAGAAGCCGGACTGGACCGGGCAACACGTCGTGCCGGGAGTCCGATGCGCCCCACCGCCTTCCTTACCATCGCCTGTCTGCTCGCGGCGCTGGCCGGCACGGCCATCATCGCGCTGACGGTGGGCGCGGCGGGAATTCCGCTCACGCGGCTTCCCGCCGCGCTGGGCTATTGGCCGGAGCATCCCGTCAACCCCCTGACTTCACGGGACCAACTGGTGCTGTGGTCGATCCGAATTCCGAGGATCGCGGCCGCGGCCATCGTCGGAAGCCTGCTCGCGGCGTCAGGCGCCGTCATGCAGGGCTTGTTCAGGAATCCCCTCGCCGACCCGGCACTGGTCGGCGTTTCCAGCGGTGGCGCATTCGCGGCTGCCGCAGCGATTGTCTTCACTGACAGCAGGGTCGGCGAGAGCGTTCGTTTCCTGCAAAACGAATTGCTGCCGATCGCCGCATTCACCGGCTCGCTGGCGACGACCGTCATCCTCTACGGCATCGCAAGCCGCGCCGGCCGCACCTCCATCGCCATCTTCCTGCTGGCAGGTCTTGCGATCGCCGCCATTGCCAATGCCGGCATCGGACTTCTGGTGTTCATGGCGGACGATCGCCAGCTGCGCGACATCACGTTCTGGCTGTTGGGATCGTTGAGCGGCGCGACATGGGCCAAGACGGCAACCATCGCGCCGGTACTGGCGGTCGGCATGGCCGCGTGCCTGTGGATCGCACGCGGGCTCGATGTGCTCGTGCTCGGCGAAGCCGAGGCTTTTCACAGTGGCGTCGACGTCGAACGATTAAAGCGCATCTCGATCGTGTTGGTGTCGGCCATGACCGGCGTGGCGGTCTCGGTCTGCGGCGTCGTCGGATTTGTCGGCATCGTGGTGCCGCATCTGCTGCGGCTGGTGATCGGACCCGCGCATCGGCTGTTGTTGCCGGCCTCAGCCTTGCTCGGCGCCGTCCTGCTGGTGGGGGCGGATACGCTCGCCCGCACCATCGTCGCGCCCGCCGAAATGCCGATCGGCATCCTGACCGCGGCGGTCGGCGCGCCGTTCTTTCTGGCCATGCTGCTGCGGCAGCGCGGGCTCGCCGGACTATGACGGCCGTTATCGAGGCACGATCAGTCTCGATGGCGATCAACGGCGCGACGCTGGTCGATACGATCGACTTGCGCGTCGACGGCGGCGAGACGGTCGCCATTGTCGGACCGAACGGCGCAGGCAAATCGACGCTGTTGCGGTTATTGTCCGGCGACCTCCGCGCCACCCGTGGCGAGGTCAGGCTCAAGCTGCGAGAACTTCGCTCCTATCCTGCGCGCCAGCTCGCCCTGCATCGCGCGATGCTGTCCCAGCACGTCAATGTCACCTTCCCGTTTACGGTCGAGGAGATCGTTCACATGGGCGCCGGCGATAGCGGCCGCGCGCTTGCGCAGCGGTTTGTCGATGCGGCATTGCACGAGGTTGGACTGAACGGTTTCCGCCAACGGCAATTGCCGACGCTTTCCGGCGGCGAGCAGCAGCGTGCGCATTTCGCCCGGGTGCTGGTTCAGCTCGCATGCGGGGAGGCCCTTCATGGCCCTGGCCTGTTGTTGCTGGATGAACCGACATCCAGCCTCGACATGCGCCATCAGATCGATCTCGTGGAGACGGCAAAGCAACGCGCGGCAAACGGCACGGCCGTCGTCGCGGTTCTTCACGATCTCAATCTTGCCATGCGCTTCGCCGACAGGATCATCCTGCTTCACCACGGCCGACTGGCCATCGACGGCGGTCCCCGCGAAACGGTGACGCCGGAAATAATCGGACGAATATTCGGGGTGGAAGCCACTATTCAATATACCGACAACGGGATTCCGTTCCTGCTGCCGCAAACCATGCGGCCGTTAGCAACGGAACAGCTGCCCTCAGACTGAACGCCTGTTTTCGAATGACGCGCGCTGCCGATATTGGCGCATCACCAGGAGACGCCGTAGTTCGCGGCGATGCGTCGCGCCTCCGCCTCTTCATTCTCATATCCCCTTGCAGGGATCCTGTTCGCCGGCGCGTAAGCCTGTCTCACGGACTTTGAGGCCAAGGTCGGAGGCGTGTAAGCCTGCTTCACGGGCTTTGAGGCCTGTGTCGGAGGCGTGGAAGCCTGTCTCACAGGCGTGGAAATCGCCTTGACGGGCTTGGCGGCCTCCGGTTTGACGTTGGGCTTCCGCTCCTGGGGATTGACCGATTCAATTCTCTCGTTCGGCTCTTCACCGGAAGCCAGGAGCCCCCTGTTCTGGCCAGCCTGAGCTGTCACGGATACCAGAGCCAGAACAGATATCAGGATAAGTTTGCGCATGTGAATCTCCCGTGCTTGATGACGGGAAACTAGCCCAATGGCTAAATCGGTTATGTGAGCCCGGTCACGCAAGCCCACAGCCGATGGACGGCGGCGTAACGCCGCACGTTCGCGCGCCGGCGCCGTCAACACTTCACAAAACCGTCAGCGCGCTGTAACGCCCGCTCCGCAGAACAACCGCATCGCCACTTACCGGAGACTCACCATGCGGATTTCCCTGCTCTGTTCCGTCGCGTCCTTATTCCTGGCTTCAAGCGCAGCGTTCGCGCAAGGTGAAGGCGAATTTCCCGCCAAGCTGGCCGGACATGCGGTGCTTCCCGCGCAATCCTTTATCGATGCACCCGCCGACGCACCCGACGATCTGAAGACTTCGGGCAAATATACCACTGGCCGCCGCGTCGATGCCATCGGCAGCGTGATGGGCAAATCCAACGACCGGCCGACCGGCGTATCGCTGCCGTTCAAGGGCCAGCCGCTGCAGGGCCACTCCGGGATCAAGGTGATGCCCGATGGTTCGTTCTGGGTGATCACCGACAACGGCATGGGCTCGCGCTACAACTCGCCCGATTCGATGCTGTACCTGAACCGCCACAAGATCGACTGGGCGACCGGCAAGGTCGAGCGCCAGGAAACCGTGTTCCTGCACGATCCCGACAAGAAGGTGCCGTTCCGTATCGTCCACGAGGACACGGCCAGCCGCTATCTCACCGGCGCCGACTTCGACACCGAAGGCTTTCAGATCATCGGCGACACGTTCTGGATCGGCGACGAGTTCGGCCCCTACATCCTGAAGGCCGACCGCAACGGCAAGGTAATGGCGGTGTTCGAGACCGTGGCCGACGGCAAGCCGGTGCGCTCGCCCGACCACTGGTCGGTGCAGTCGCCGGGCGCGCCGGGCCTGAGCTACACCACCGTCAATCTGCGCCGCTCCAAGGGCTATGAAGGCTTCGCGTCGTCGAAGGACGGTAAATTCCTGTACGGCCTGCTCGAAGGCCCGCTGTGGGATGCCGAGAAGAAGGATTGGGAAAAGGTCGACGGCAAGGAAGCCTCGCGGATTCTCGAGTTCGACGTCGCGACGGAAAAGTTCACCGGCCGCTACTGGCAATATGTGTTCGAGCAGAACGGCAACGCCATCGGCGACTTCAACATGATCGATGCCGCGAGCGGCCTGATCATCGAACGCGACAACGGCGAAGGCACCGCGGACAAGGCCTGCCCGCAGGGCCAGCGCGGCGAAAACTGCTTCGCCGACATCGCCAAGTTCAAGCGCGTCTACAAGGTCGAGCTCAACGACGCCAACGCCGGCAAGCCGGTGCGCAAGATCGCCTATGTCGACCTGATGAAGATCAAGGATCCCGACAACAAGGCGCGCAAGCCGCTCAACGAGGGCGTGCTGACGTTCCCGTTCTTCACCATCGAAAATGTCGACCGTGTCGATGAGACGCATATCATCGTCGGCAACGACAACAACCTGCCGTTCTCCTCGAGCCGCGATCCCAACAAGGCCGACGACAACGAATTCGTTCTGCTCGAGGTCGGAGATTTTCTGAAGGCGAAGTAAGCGGCCAGAAGCAAGAGCCCGCCATCGTCGACCGTGACAAAATCCCTCCCCGCTCGGGAGGGATTTTCCGTTTCTCGCTAGGCCAGTTCGCCACCCGCCGCTCGCTCAGCTCGCATTATCCGGCCGGCATCATGACGACGCCCTTGTCCTTGGGCCAGCGTACGCGCCATGCAAAGGCAATATCCCTGACCTCGCCTGGCTTGGCCTCGAATGCCCATTCCAGCACGCCGCGCCGGTCGCGCACATTGGTCGTGGCCGGCGGTGTCGTCGATGGTAACATTTCGACCTGGATGTCCTCATTCTCGCTGACGGGCAACTGATCCTCGATCGCGATCCTGATCGGGAAGTCATGGCCATTGCGAATAACGGTCTTGAACGAGCGTTCGTCGGTCTTCGATGTCGTCAGGATCAGGCCCGCCGATCCTTCGTTGCGTTTGACGACGGAGCGTTCGACCTTGACCTTGTCATCGGCGCCGAAACCGAGCCGCACCGTTTCGTCCTTGCCTGCGGCCGCCATGTGACTACGACCGACGAACACACCGTCACGATAGATTGCGACCCGGCCCGGCAACAACGGCGCGTCTTCGCTTTGTGTGAAGCTCGCTTCGAGAAACGCGGTCGGATCAATCACCGGAACCGACCGTACGGCAAGATCGGGCGCGATGCTCGCGGTGGAGACGCGCAGGCTTTTGGCGCCCTCACTGGCGCCGACGCTGACGCGGCCCGGAATCCTGAACACCACCTGGAAACCGCCGACTTCCGCCGCGGCCTGTTGCTCATCAGCCTTTTCTCGTTCCGCAGGTTGATCGAGCGCCTTGGACATCGCTCGCGATTGGGCAGGCGGCCTCACATTATCCATGACAGCGCCCGCGGGCGCCGCCGGCCGCGGCGGAGGCGGATATTGCACGATCAGCGAATTCAGCTCGGGCGCCTTGCCGCCTCGCGCGCTTCGCACGGTCGAAACGCTGAGCGCAATATTCGGCCAGTCCTCTCCCGTAGTTTGGGTGATTTCGGCGCGACGCACCAGTTCGAGCGCGGGCTTGCGATCCTTCGCGCCGGTGTCGAGACGGGCGTCATAGAGCGGCGTCCAGCGCGCGGCACGCACGGCGTAGGTCACCCGCAACGTCGCCTTGGTCGCGGCGGCAGCGGAAAGATCGATCCTCACCTCGAGCTTGCTGGGCGGCTTGATCGCGCGATCGGATTCCAGCCGGGCGATCTCGCGATCGATGTCGCGTTGCTTGCGTTCCGCGTCGCGAATGGCAGCGTCCGCGGAAGCTACTTCCTCCGCAACCGCGGCAAAGGCCGCGCGCCAATCGGCGATCGGACGGGCCTCGCCCTTCTCACCAATTCCCGCAGGGGAGGCTTCGGCAAAACGCTCGGCGAATTTGCGACGCGCGGTGGCAGCCGCAATCGCGCCTTGCAGGTTGGCGCGCTCGTCCTTCAGCGCCTCGATGCGCTGGTCGAGTTCGGGCAGATTGACCGGAGGTGCCGCGCGGGGCGGCCTGGTATCGATCGCCCCGATGGTAAGCCTGGTAGCCGCCTCGCCCTCCACCCGCAGCGAGGAGGGATCGAGCGCTAACGGGAAATCCTTGATCACCAGGGTATTATCCCCGCTGGGAATGTCGACCGCGACGGCGCGCGTGACGCTGGCGCCATCGGGATAGACGGTGACGGCATCGACGGCCGATGTCGCCTCTACATTGGCCGCCTTCGCCTGCATCGCGGCAAGTGTCGTCAAAACGACGAGGCTTGTCATGACAAGGCGGTTCGCAACAATAGGCATGATTTCTCTCCCGCAAATATCCACGCGTCGCCGGCACAGCCGGAGATGGTCCGGCCGGACCAGACGCATGGAAAATCCTATCGCCCCCAGTGATGAGACGTCGCGACAAAGGAATTGGTTCGATTGAGGTTACCCCAAGGCGCCGCTGGGGCGGGGCCGCGGCGGCTTTCTTCCCTTCTCCCCTCGTGGGAGAAGGTGGCGCGGACGAAGTCCGTGCCGGATGAGGGGTTGCGATTTATCGATAGGCCGAAACCCCTCACCCTTCTTCGCTGAGTTTATCATCGGGCGGCGCTTCGCGCCGACCCGTTGGCGAAGCCACCCTCTCCCACAGGGGGAGAGGGGAAGAAATCAAAACACCAGCGCCTTGGCCTGTTTGACCTGCGGCAGCGCCTGCACCTTGGCGAGCAACGCCGCCGGCACCGTACCATCAACTTCGACCAGCGCGATGGCATCGCCGCCCGGCTTGTTGCGGCCGAGATGGAAGGTCGCGATGTTGATCTTGGCATCGCCGAGCAGGCTCGCGAACTGGCCGATGAAACCCGGCTTGTCCTCGTTGGTGACGTAGATCATCGACTTGCCGAACTCGGCGTCGACGCGGATGCCCTTGATATCGACCAGCCTCGGCTTGCTGTCGTGATAGACGGTGCCGGAGACCGAACGCTCCTGCCGCTCCGTTATCACCGTCACTGTGATCAGGCTCTCATAGTCGCTCTGCGCCGCGCGGGTCACCTCATCGACCACCATGCCGCGCTCCTTGGCGACCACCGGCGCCGAGACGACGTTGACGTCGCCCAGCATCGGCCGCAGCAGGCCGGACAGCGCCGCCGAGGTCAGCGCCTTGATTTTCATTTCGGCGACGTGGCCCTCATAAGTGATCTGCACCTTCAGGATGCCGCTCTCGGTGAGCTGGCCCGCGAACGAACCGAGCTTCTCGGCAAGTTCGATGAACGGCTTCAGCTTCGGCGCCTCTTCCGCCGTGATCGACGGGAAATTCACCGCGTTGGAAATCGCACCACTCAGGAGATAGTCCGACATCTGCTCGGCAACCTGAAGTGCTACATTCTCCTGCGCCTCGGTGGTGGCCGCGCCAAGATGCGGCGTGCAGATCACGTTGGGATGACCGAACAGCACGTTTGAGGTGGCCGGCTCCTCGACGAAGACGTCGAATGCGGCGCCCGCGACCTGCTTGGAATTCAAGGCATCGACCAGCGCCTGCTCGTCGACCAGACCGCCGCGCGCGCAATTGATGAGACGAACGCCTTTTTTCATTTTCGCCAGCGCCGTCGCGTCGATGATGTTTTTGGTCTTCTCGGTCAGCGGGGTATGCAAGGTGATAAAATCGGCGCGCTTGAGCAGATCGTCGAGTTCGACCTTCTCGACGCCGATGTCCTTGGCGCGCTCCGGCGACAGGAACGGATCGAACGCGATCACTTTCATGCGCAAGCCCAGCGCCCGATCGGCGACGATCGAACCGATGTTGCCGCAACCGATCACGCCCAGCGTCTTGGCGGTGATCTCGACCCCCATGAAGCGGTTCTTCTCCCACTTGCCGGCCTGGGTGGAGGCGTCGGCCTGCGGAATTTCCCGCGCCAGCGCCAGCATCAATGTAATCGCGTGTTCGGCTGTCGTGATCGAATTGCCGAACGGGGTGTTCATCACAATGATCCCCTTCGCCGTGGCGGCGGGAATCTCGACATTGTCGACGCCGATGCCGGCGCGGCCGATCACTTTCAGCCGCGTCGCCTTCTCGATGATCTTGGCCGTCGCTTTGGTGGCGGAGCGGATCGCGAGGCCGTCATAATTGCCGATGATCTCGGCAAGCTTGTCCTTGTCCTTGCCGAGATTTGGCTGGAAATCGACGTCGATGCCGCGATCCTTGAAGATCTGCACGGCGGCGGGCGACAGCGCATCGGAAATGAGAACTTTGGGTTTGGGCATTGGTCTGATCCGTTGATGGACGATGCATTTGATATCGTCACCCGCGGGCCAAAGCGCGAAGCGCGTCTTCGCGCTAGAGACCCGCGGGTCCATCTTTTTTCGATGGATGGCCGGGTCGAGCCCGGCCATGACGATCATGGGATGAACGAACCTACGCCGCCTTCGCGAGTGACGACTTCATCTCCGCGAACGCCCAATCGATCCACTGCGTCAGCAGCGCGACGTCGTTTGCTTCCACGGTCGCGCCGCACCAGATGCGCAGGCCCGCCGGCGCATCGCGATAGTGCGCGAAATCGTAGCCGGCGCCTTCCTTCTCCACCAAGGCGACGAGCTTCTTGGCAAAGTCGGACTGCGCGTCCGGTGTCAGCGACGTGATCGCGGGATCGACCACCTTCATGCACACCGAGGTATTGGAACGAATGGCCGGATCCTTCGCCAGGAAATCGATCCACGGCGTTTTCGCCTTCCAGTCGGCGAGCACCTTGGTGTTGGCGTCGGCGCGCGCCATCAGACCCTTGAGGCCGCCAATCGATTTTCCCCAGTTCAGCGCATCGAGATAATCCTCGACGCACAGCATCGACGGCGTGTTGATGGTTTCGCCCTCGAAGATGCCTTCGTTGAGCTTGCCGGCCTTGGTCATGCGGAAGATCTTCGGCAGCGGCCACACCGGCTTGTAGCTCTCGAGCCGCGCCACCGCGCGCGGTGAGAGCACCAGCATGCCGTGCGCGGCTTCACCGCCGAGCGCCTTCTGCCAGGAGAACGTCACCACATCGAGCTTGGCCCAATCGAGCT
>Ga0209588_1000502_pt1 | contig 10045 bp, 7 predicted proteins | sample Rivendell_Oct201_10_FD_188351 | JGI IMG/M metagenome (GOLD analysis project Ga0209588, IMG submission 188351) | Vadose zone soil microbial communities from the Eel River Critical Zone Observatory, Northern California, USA -... | ecosystem: Host-associated > Plants > Roots > Rhizosphere > Soil ...
CTGCAGCTCCTCCCGCCACGCCAGCGCCTTGGCCATGTGGTTGACGCCGCGTGCGATCGCGCCGAACTCACCCGGCTGATCTTCCGGCAAGGGGTCGACGAACTGTCCCTCGGCCACGCGCTGCAGCGCCTGGGCAATCCGCGCAAAGGGCGCGGCGAGACGGCGGCGATTGTACCAGAAACCCACACCCAGCACGCCCAGTATCACGGCGAAGAGGACGCTAGCGGCCAGTGCGGCCTGCACGGCATCGTCTCCCGCGTCGACGGCCAGCTCGGATGCGGCGGAGGCTTCGGCGGCGATCAGCGGCGATGGACCGAGGCGCTGAATGCGGTCGAGTCGCTGGGCCAGCTCGACCATCGCCATCTGCGTGGCGCGAGCGCTGCGCCAGGTCCCGACCTGCGTGACGAGGCCCACGAGGGCGACCGCGAGGAACGTCGCGGCGAAGAGGCGGGTGATGCTGGGCGTCGCCCGCATGGGGCTCCATAATATGCGGGCGACGTGTACCTTCCAAGCCGTGCGGCCCCACACCCTCGGCCTGATCGGGCTCGGCGCGATTGGCGGCTCGATTGCCCGTCAAGTGAAGCAGCCGGGCAATGGACGGGGAGGGGGAATCGCCGTCGTGGGCTGGTCGCCCGAGCCCGCCGAGCGGGCGCTGGCCGCCCAACAAGGCGCGCTCGATGACGCGCCCCCGCGCGCCGCCGACGTGGCACGCGTCGCCGATGTCCTCGTGCTCGCCGCACCGCCCGCCGCCAACCTCGCGCAGCTCGACGCGCTGATCCCGCATCTCAAGACCGGCGCCCTGGTTACCGACGTCGGCTCCGTCAAGCGCGGTATCGTGGCGCGGGCCGACCGGCTGGGTATCAGCAATCGCTTTGCCGGCAGTCATCCGCTGGCGGGCACGCATCGCCATGGCTTCGAGGCGGCGCGCGCCGATCTGTTCCGCGGCGCCGTCGTGTACGTGACGCCGTGCAGCGGCCCTGGCGGCGGTGACGCGGCGCGGGAGATCGCGCACTTCTGGCAGGATGTGCTGGGTGCGGAGCCGGTCGTTCTCGATGCCGCGCGGCACGACGCGCAGCTCGCCGCCACCAGTCACGTGCCGCAGGTCGTCGCATCGCTGCTCGGCGATTTCCTCGCCCAACACGCGCCGCCCGGATCGACGTTCGGTCCGGGCGCCGCGGATACGACCCGACTGGCCGCCAGCGATCCGGCCCTGTGGACGGAAATCCTGCTCATGAACCGCGACGAGCTCCTGCCGGCGCTGCGCGCGCTCGAGGAGTCGCTGGGAACCGTCGAGCACGCGCTCGAGGTCGGCGATGCCACGGCGCTCACCGCCTGGCTCACCCGCGCGGCGACCTGGCGGCGACGGATTGGCGGCTCCTAAGGTGCAACGCGTTGGCGGCGTCGTCCGGCCGCCCGGCGACAAGAGCATCTCGCATCGCGTGCTCATGTTGGCTGCTCTCGCCCGAGGGAAGAGCGAACTGTCGGGATTGCTCACCGGCGCCGACGTCAAGAGCAGCGCGCGCGTCCTCCGCCAGCTCGGTGCGAAGGTTGGGACGATTCGGCCCGGTGCGCCGGTGTCGGTACAGGGCCGGCGTTTCACCCGTCCCGATTCCCGGCTCTTCTGCGGCAACTCCGGCACCACGGCCCGACTGATCCTCGGGATCTTAGCGGGCCAGAAGTTCTCGGCGACGTTGACCGGGGATGCGTCGCTGCGCCGCCGCCCCATGCGGCGTGTCACCGAACCGCTCAAGGAGATGGGCGCGGATATAGAGGAACGGGGCGACGGGCTCCCGCTCACGATCCGCGGCGGCCAGCTGCGCGGCCTGACCTACCGGAGTCCCGTGGCGAGTGCGCAAGTCAAGAGCGCAATCCTGTTCGCCGGACTCACTGGCGGGGTCCCCGTGACGATCCGCGAACCGTACCGCTCACGCGATCACACGGAGCGGCTGTTTGCACATCTCGGCCTCGGTATTCACGAACGCAATGGGGCGATCAGCTATCAGCCGTCCGCCGTCAGCATTCCGGGATTCACACTGTCGGTGCCAGGCGATCCCTCGAGCGCTGCATTCCTGGTCGCCGCTGCCGTCTTGGCGGAGGGCGGAGAGCTCACCATTGAAAACGTCGGTGTGAATCCGACGCGCATCGGCTTCCTCGTCGTGCTCGAGCGCATGGGCGCGCACGTCGAGCGCGTGAACTTGCGCGACGAGGGCGGCGAGCCGGTGGCCGATCTGCTGGTGCGACCCGCGTCGCTGAAAGGGACCGAAGTCACCGCCGCCGAGGTGCCGACGCTCGTGGATGAGGTGCCGGTTCTGGCCGTGCTCGCGAGTCGCGCACGCGGCGCGACGGTATTCCGGGAAGTCGGCGAGCTCCGTGTGAAGGAGAGCAATCGGCTGGAGCTCGTCGCCGCAAACCTGCGGGCGGTGGGTGCCAAGGCCGAAGCCCGAGGGAACGATCTGCATGTCGAGGGCGGCGAGCGGCCGCCACGTGGTCGCGTGGTAACGGCCCTGGATCATCGGCTGGCAATGGCGTTTGCGGTCCTGGGTACGTTGCCCGCCGCGGACGTGCGGTTGTCGGAAAAGAAATCGGTCGCGATCAGCTATCCCAATTTCTTTCGAGACCTGAAGCGATGCTTCGCGTAATTGCGATCGACGGTCCGGCAGCGTCCGGCAAGAGCTCGACGGCCGGCCGCGTCGCCGAGCAGCTCGGCTGGGCACACCTCGACTCGGGCGCGCTGTATCGCGCACTCACGCTCGCGGCCCTCGATACCATCGGGGAAGGGGGACGGGGGAAGGGGGAAGGGTGGTCGGGCCAGAGGATCGTCGGCCTCGCCGATGAGCTGCCGGTACGCCTGGTGCGCGTGGGAGATGTCTTTCGTCCAGAGGTCGCCGGCGTGGACGTCGCCCAAGCGATCCGGAGCGAGCGCGTGACGCGCTGCGTGTCGATGCTCGCAGCCATCCCCCACGTCCGGACCTGGGTAAACACCCAGCAGAGGAGGGCGGTGGAGGGTTGTGGAGGTCGCGGGGTGGTCGTAGATGGACGCGACATCGGTACGGTTGTCTTCCCGGACGCGCCACTGAAGATCTTCTTGACGGCGACACCGGACGAGCGCGCCCGGCGCCGGCTGTTTCAGCGGGGCCAAGAAGTGGATGTGGACCTGGTGCGGCGCGAGAGTCAGGCGCTGGCGGCCCGGGATGCTGCCGATTCGAACCGACGGATCGCCCCCCTCAAACCCGCCGCCGATGCCGTTTTGCTCGATACGACCGCCCTCACGCTGGAGCAGCAGGTGACGCGGGTAGTTGAACTGGCGCGAGGCTTGTTCCCTGGGTAGGTTTCCGCCCGTCCCAGGCTGAAGCCTTGGCTCTGGAGGGGTGAAGATAAACCTCAAACCCACAACCGAACCGGTGCACTGCATGCTCGTAGAAGCACGTGACGTAGAAGAGTTCGAAGAGGACATCCCCACTCGCAAACCTCCCCGCCCGCAACTGCGCGTCCGCTCCGGTCTCGACGAGGAGTATTCGTCCGACGAGATCGAGAAAATGACCCTGCTGTACGAGGGGACGCTCTCGAATATCCAAGAAGGCGAAATCGTCAAATCAAAAGTGCTGCGCGTGACCGACACCGCCGTCATCTTGGACGTCGGCTTCAAGTCGGAAGGCGCGGTGGCGATCGACGAGTTCAAGGATCCCAAGAGTCTCAAGGAAGGCGACGAGATCGAGGTATTCCTCGAGCACCTCGAGGACCAGGAAGGCGCAGTCGTCCTTTCGAAGAAAAAGGCCGACTTCATGCGCGTCTGGGAGCGGATCCGCGAAGCGCACGAGAAAGATGAAGGCGTCAAGGGTACGCTGGTGAAAAAGATCAAAGGCGGCGTCGTCGTGGACCTGATGGGCGTGGATGCGTTCCTGCCCGGCAGCCAGATCGCGCTGCGGCGCGTTCCCAACATCGACGAGCTGCTGGGCCAGAGCTTCGAGTTCAAGATCATCAAGCTCAACAAGCGCCGCCGCAACATCGTCGTCTCGCGCCGCGTGCTGCTCGAAGCCGAGCGCAAAACGAAACGCGACGTGCTAATGAAGGAGCTGTCGGTCAATCAGGTGCGGAAGGGCGTGGTGAAAAACATCACCGACTTCGGCGCCTTCATCGACCTGGGCGGCGTGGACGGCCTGCTGCACATCACCGACATGAGCTACGGCCGCGTGTCGCATCCGTCCGAGATGGTGCAGATCGGTCAGGAGCTCGAGGTGAAGGTCCTCGACATCGACTGGGAGCGCGAGCGCATCTCGCTCGGCCTGAAACAGCTGCAGCCCTATCCCTGGCAGAACGTCGCCGCGAAGTATCCGGTTGGAACGCGCGTGCAAGGGAAGGTCGTGTCGATCACGAATTACGGCGCGTTCGTGGAGCTCGAGCCGGGCATCGAAGGCCTCGTCCACATCTCCGAGATGAGCTGGACCCGCAACGTGCGCCACCCGTCGAAACTCGTATCCATCGGCGAGTCCATTGAGGCAGTGGTGTTGAAGGTGGACGAAACTGAAGAGAAGGTCTCGCTCGGGATGAAACAGACCGAGCAGGATCCGTGGATGGCGCTGCCGCAGAAGTATCCCGTCGGCACGCGGCTGCGGGGCAAGGTCCGCAACCTCACGTCGTTCGGCGCGTTCGTCGAAATCGAGCCCGGTATCGACGGGCTGATTCACATCTCCGACATGTCGTGGACCAAGCGTGTCCAGCATCCGTCGGAGGTCGTCAAGAAGGGCGACGAGGTCGACGTGCTGATTCTCAACGTCGACGCCGAGAACAAGCGGATCTCGCTGGGTCTCAAGCAGGCGCAGGAAGATCCGTGGCTGCGGATCGGGGAGACCTACCCCGTCGGCACCGAGCTGCGGGGCCGGGTCATGCGGCTGATGGACAAGGGGGTCGTCGTGGACCTCGGCAGCGATATCGAAGGGTTCGTACCGATGTCGCAGCTTGGCATTCCGGATATTCAGCAGCCAGGGGATGCGGTGAAGGAAGGGCAGGCGGTTGAACTGAAAGTTCTGGAAGTCGATCCCATCCATCACAGGATCGTGTTAGCCGCCACAGGATTCCCGAAGGATGACATCATCCCGGTGCCGGCTCCGGTCAGTGACGAGCCGCCCAAGGTAGACGCCTAGAGGCCGAGACGCCTAGCGGGTTCGAGGTGTGAGGGGTCAGGAAGGCTTCCTGACCCCTCTTTCTTCCGTATCTTCTCCTTCCATGTCCATGCGAGAGAAGCTGGAAGTCCTGCAGCAAAAACGTTCTGAGTCCGAGCAGGGTGGCGGCGCGGACCGCATCGAAACTCAACACACAAAAGGCAAGATGACGGCGCGGGAGCGGCTCGATGTGCTGCTCGATCCCGGTTCATTCGTCGAGCTCGACCGTTTCGTCACCCATCGCGCGACGGATTTTGGCCTCGCCGACCAGAAGGTCCTCGGCGACGGCGTCGTCACGGGCTGGGGCCGAGTCGAAGGGCGCCTGATCTACGTCTTCTCGCAGGATTTCACCGTCTTCGGCGGATCGTTGTCGGAAGCGCATGCGGAAAAGATCTGTAAGGTGCTGGATCTCGCTGTGCAGAACGGCGCGCCGGTTGTCGGCTTGAACGATTCGGGCGGCGCGCGGATTCAGGAGGGCGTCGCCTCCCTCGGCGGGTACGCCGACATCTTCCTGCGCAACACGTTGGCATCGGGGGTCGTGCCGCAGATCAGCGCGATCCTCGGCCCCTGCGCCGGCGGCGCGGTGTACAGTCCCGCCATCACCGATTTCATCTTCATGGTGCGCGGGATCTCGTACATGTTCGTGACCGGCCCCAACGTCGTGAAGACGGTGACGCACGAGGAAGTCGACTTCGAGAAACTGGGCGGCGCCGATGTGCATGGCGGCACCTCCGGCATCGCGCACTTCGTCCACGACTCCGAGCTCGAGTCGATCACGGCGATCCGCAGCCTGCTGTCGTTCCTGCCGGGCAACAACCTGGACAGCCCGCCGACCCGAACCCCTGATGATCCGCCGGACCGCCGAGAGGAAGCGTTGCTCGACGTGGTTCCCGATGAGCCGACGAAGCCGTACGACATGCACGACGTGCTGCGCCACGTGGTCGACAACGGCGCGTTTCTCGAGGTGCAGCGCGATTACGGCAATAACCTGATCGTCGGTTTTGCGCGGCTCGCCGGCCGGCCGGTCGGCATCGTCGCGAACCAACCTGCCGCACTCGCCGGCGTCCTCGACATCGCCGCCTCACTCAAGGGTGCCCGATTCATCCGCTTCTGCGATGCGTTCAACGTCCCACTCGTGACCTTCGAGGATGTCCCCGGGTTTCTCCCCGGGGTGGCCCAGGAACATGGCGGCATCATCAAGCACGGCGCGAAGCTTCTGTTCGCCTACTGTGAGGCCACCGTCCCCAAGCTCACGGTCATCACGCGCAAGGCATACGGGGGCGCCTACGACGTCATGAGCTCCAAGCACATCCGCGGCGACTACAACGTGGCCTGGCCGACGGCGGAGATCGCCGTGATGGGCCCCAAAGGCGCAGTCGAGATCCTGTATAAAGGAGAAGCGAGCGAGGAGCGCACCAGTGAGTATCGCGAAAAGTTCGCCCATCCCTACCAGGCGGCGGCGCGCGGCTATCTCGACGACATCATCGACCCCCGCGATACCCGGCCGCGCTTGATCGAGGCGTTGCTCACGCTGGAGACGAAGCGCGGCAAGAATCCGCCCAAGAAGCATGGGAACATTCCTCTGTAAGGCCGCGCTGGCGGCGCTGCTGGTCCAAACCCCTCACCCGGACTCGGTGCGGGCGGGCTTGCGGGCTCGCGTCGCCGCGGACTCGACCAACGGACCGGCATGGCTCGAGCTCGGGCGCGCGTATCTCCAGCGTGCCGCCGACTATCACACCCATCGCAAACCGATGACGGTCGATACGGTGTGGGCCCACGCGACACTCGACACGGCACAGCAGGCGTTCGAGCGGGCAGCGCGCATGAGCGCCGGCACGCGCACAGCCGATTCGGCGCGTGTGTACCGCGTGTACGCATTTGGCGAATGGGCCTACGTCGACTGGGAGGCGGCCGGCATCGCCGCCGCAACGCGCACCTGGCACGCGCTTCCCGAGGGGCTGCGGTTGCCGCCCGTGCTCGAAGAGCTCGGCGAAAACCTGCTGCGTGCGTGCCCCCACCAGGGCATCCTGTTCACCGCCGGCGAAACAGACACGCAGGCAGCCTGGTTTCTCCGCTTCTCGCGCGGGCTGCGGCCGGATCTCATGATCGTGCCGTACAACCGCTGGTACGGCGACAGCGTGCTGCGCAATCGCGTGCTGCATGAGCTGAAGACACGGAACCCGTCGCTGAGCGCGCTCAGCCAGTCGCGCGCGGTCTGCGCCAGCATGTGGTTCGAGCGCCCGCCCGAGGAGCGAGGGGTGAAGTGGAACAAGCGCCCGCTGGTCTGGGTGACCGGCAAGGAAACGAAGGCCGACCGGGTGCCCCCTCAAGATTTCGTATTCGCGGCATTGAAGCTCGCCGTCGATGAACACGAGACGTGGACCGCCCCAGTGACGGCGATCTATCGGCGCGCCGCGAGCAACGTCGGTGGGTTGTGCAAGGCGTTCGACACCTTTGGACTGTCGGCCGAGGTTGGGTGTCGTTGAGGCGGGTATTGGTCGCGAACCGCGGCGAAATCGCGGTTCGCGTGATCCGCGCGTGTCACGAGGAAGGTCTCGCGGCCGTCGCGGTCTACTCCGAGCCTGATCGCCTCGCCCCGCACGTCCGCGATGCCGACGCCGCCGTTCTGCTCGGGCCCGCGCCGTCCGCGGAGTCTTATCTCGACGTTCGCAAGCTGATCTCGGCGGCGAAGGAGACGGGCTGCCAGGCGGTCCATCCCGGGTACGGTTTCCTGTCCGAGCGCGCCGCATTCGCGGATGCCTGCAAGGACGCGGGACTCATCTTCGTCGGCCCACCGGCCTCCGCGATCCGCGCGATGGGGGACAAGACCGAAGCGCGGCGCCGCATGCAGGCCGCCGGCGTGCCCGTGGTCCCCGGCACCGCGGCGGCGCTGCGCGACCCGGCCGAGGCACGGCGCGAGGCCAAGCGCCTCGGCTTTCCCGTGATGTTGAAGGCGGTCGCCGGCGGGGGCGGGAAGGGGATGCGACTCGTCGGCACCGACGCGGAGGTCGAGGGGGCATTTCAAGCCGCCGGCGCCGAGGCCCAGAAGGCGTTCGGCGACGGCAGCGTCTACGTCGAGAAGTACCTCGAGCGGCCGCGGCACATCGAGATCCAAGTCCTGGCGGACCACCGCGGCCGCGTCGTCGCGCTCGGCGAGCGGGAATGCAGCATCCAGCGACGCCATCAGAAGCTGATCGAAGAGTCGCCCTCCATCGCGGTGTCGCCCGCGCTGCGGCGCCGCCTGTCGGAAGCCGCTACAGCGGCGGCCGGCGCAGTCGGCTATGTCAGCGCGGGCACGATCGAGTTCCTGCTGACCCCTTCGGGTGAGTTCTACTTCCTCGAGATGAACACGCGCATACAGGTCGAGCACCCGGTCACGGAGCTCGTATACGGTGTGGACCTGGTGCGCGAGCAGCTGCGCATTGCGGCGGGCCAGCCGATGCGCGTGCACGGCGCGGCAGGCCCGGGTGGCCAGCTCCATCCGCGCGGTCATGCGATCGAATGCCGCATCACCGCCGAGGATCCGTTCAACGACTTTCTCCCTGCGACCGGCGTGCTGCAGTACCTGCGCGTGCCCAGCGGGCCGGGCATTCGGTGGGATGCGGGGATCGAGGCGGGGAACGATGTCACGCTGTTCTACGATCCGCTGCTTGCCAAGCTCATCGCCTGGGGCGAGACGCGTGAGATCGCCATTCAGCGCATGCGTCGCGCGTTGAGCGAGCTCGTGATTGTCGGCTTGCCGACGAGCCAGCCGTTTCATCTCCGGGTCATGGATGATGCCGAATTCCTGAAGGGTGACATCGACATCAAGTACCTGGAGCGCGCCGGCGCACGGCTGCTCGCCGCGCCTCCCCGCGGGGGGCTGGAGCGGGCGCTTGCAGTCGCTGCGGCGATGATCGCGGACGAGCAGCACGGTCGGACGGTAGGACGGCCGGACGGCCGGACAGCCAGTCAAGCGCAATCGCCGTGGCTCCAGGAAGGCCGGCGGCTCGGTTTGCGAGACGGTCCGGAATGACGGATCTCGTGACCATCACCAGGATCGCGGTAGGTGGAGATGGGGTTGGGCGCTTGGCCGATGGACGCGTCGTCTTTGTGCCGCGCACCGTGCCGGGCGATCGGATTCGGTTGCGCCCCGAGTCGCTGCAGCGGCACCGCAATTTTGCCCGCGCCGACGTGGGGGAGATCGTGGAGGCGGGGCCGGCCAGAGTCGCGCCACCCTGTCCTCACTATGTGCATGACCATTGCGGCGGCTGTCAGCTCCAGCACCTGGCCTACGATGAGCAGCTCAAGGCGAAACGTGCGATCGTCGGCGATTCGCTGCGGCGGATTGGGAAGCTGAAGGTCGAGGATCCCGAGGTTGTCGAGGCGCTCGAGGAGTGGCGCTACCGCTCAAAGATCTCCATGGCGGTGAAGACGTCGGTCGGGCTGCATCCCTACGATCGGCCTAATTTCGTCTTCCCGCTCGCGGATTGTCACATCACCGACTTCCGTTTGATGGCGCTGTGGCGAGAGCTGCGGGGCAGACTGGCGATGCTCCCACAACCGCTGACGCGTCTCACGTTGCGGCTCGACCGCGAAGCGCGGCGGCACATCATCGCGGAATCGGCCGGCGAGCCCTGGCTCAGTGCAGACGAGTTGCGGCGCGCATTGCTCGGCACCGTCGAAGGCGAGGTCGTATGCTGGTGGCAGCCTGTGGATGGCGCCGCCCGCGTCGTATCGGGACCAGCCACCGGATTTCCAGCGACCGCGTTCGAGCGGGCGAATCCGGGGATGGGAATGATCACGCGTCGCTGGGCCGTGGCGCAGCTGGGCGATGTGCGGGGCCAGACGGTGTGGGACCTGTACGGCGGTATCGGCGACACGGCGGCACTGCTCGTCGAGCGCGG
>Ga0209588_1000503_pt1 | contig 10036 bp, 6 predicted proteins | sample Rivendell_Oct201_10_FD_188351 | JGI IMG/M metagenome (GOLD analysis project Ga0209588, IMG submission 188351) | Vadose zone soil microbial communities from the Eel River Critical Zone Observatory, Northern California, USA -... | ecosystem: Host-associated > Plants > Roots > Rhizosphere > Soil ...
TCCTTGTCACCGACGGGCTGTACGCCCGCTTCGGCGAAGCTCGCGTCATCGACACACCGCTGGCCGAGTCGTCGATCGCCGGCGTCGCGCTTGGCCTGGCGATCGCCGGCAAGCGCCCCGTGGCCGAGATGCAGTTCACCGACTTCGCGCACATGGCGTTCAACTCGATCACGAACGAGATCGCGAAGTACCGCTACCGCAGCGACGGCGACTGGGCGGTGCCATTGGTGGTCCGCGCACCAATGGGGGGCCACGCGCACGGCGCCCTGTACCACTCACAGTCGATAGAGGCCCGTTTCGCCACGCCAGGGTTGAAGATCGTCATCCCGGCCGGGCCGTATGAGGCGAAAGGGCTGCTGCTGGCCGCGATCCGCGACCCTGACCCGGTTCTGTTCTTCGAGCACAAGCGCCTGTACCGCATGTTCAAAGAAGCGGTGCCCAAGGGCGAGTACATCATCCCGCTGCAGAAAGCGCGAACCTTCCGCGAGGGAACCGACATCTCGGTCTTCTGCTACGGGCTGATGGTCCATTACGCGAACGAGGCGGCGAAGAACCTCGAGGCGGATGGAGTCAGCGTCGAGATCATCGACCTGCGTACCGTCTACCCGCTCGACAAGGAGGCAATCATCGCCTCGGCGCGCAAGACAGGCAAATGCCTGGTCCTCTATGAAGACAACTTCAGCATCTCTGTCGGCTCCGAGGTGGCGGCTCTGATCGCCGACGAGGCGTGGAGCTGGCTGGACGCACCCGTGAAGCGATTCGGCGGCCTTGACGTGCCCTCCATGCCTTACGCGATTCCGATGGAGGAGTACTTCATGCCGACCCCGGCAAAGATCACGAAGGCCTTGAAGGACCTCGCGGCGTACTGATGGCCAAAACTACCCGGGTCGTGATGCCGCAGCTTGGAGAGTCGGTCCACGAAGGGACGATCTCCAAGTGGCTGGTCAAGCCGGGCGACAAGGTGGTCGAGTTCGAGCCGATGCTCGAGGTCGACACTGACAAGGTCAACGCCGAGGTTCCGGCCCCTGTGACCGGCATCCTGCGCGAGATCCTCGCCAAAGAAGGCGAGACAGTACAGGCCGGAGCGGAGATCGCTGTAGTGGAGCTCGGCGGCGATGGACCGGACGCATCCAATGGAGCCGCGACCGCTCCGCCGGAAGCACCTGCGCCCACCGTTGCGGCGCCAAAGGCCGCTGCGGGTGCGAAGCCCGCTCCTGTGGTGGCCGCGCCGCCGGCTGAGGCAGAGGCCAGGCCTGCTGCCGCGGTGGTCGCGGCCCCCTCTCCCCTTCGGGTAGAGGGTCAGGGTGAGGGGCTTAAGCTGGAAACACCTCCGGCACCAAAGCTCGACTCCGGAGAACATCGCTACTCCCCCGCGGTGCAGATGCAGGCCTCTGAGCTGAAGGTCGACCTGGCGAAAGTGGTCGGCACCGGCATCGGCGGGCGCGTCACCAAGAAGGACGTCCAGGAGTATGCCTCCCGACCGAAAGCGGCCCCGGTCGCACCGGCGCAAGCGAAAGCAGGAGAGGGCGACCAGGTCGTCCCGCTGACGCGTGTGCGCCGGCTCATCGCCGAGAACATGGTCCGTTCCAAGACCACGATCCCGCACGCCTGGCAGACGCAGGAGGCGGACATGTCCGGTGTGGTCGCAAACCGCGCCGCCAACAAGGCCGCGTTCCAGAAACAAGAGGGCTTCTCGCTCACGTATCTGCCTTACGTGGTGGCCGCGACTGCCTCGGCGCTGCGCGAGCATCCACAGGTCAACGCGACTTTCAACGAGACCGAGCTCATCATCCACCGCGACCTCAACCTCGGGATCTCGGTCGGCCTGGAGGACACGCTGATCGTGCCCGTGATCCGGCGGGCCGATGGACTTTCCCTCGCCGGCCTCGCCCGCGCGATCAACGACCTCGCCACGCGCGCCCGCAACAAGCAGCTGAAAGCTGACGAACTCGCGGGCGGGACGTTCACCGTCAACAACTCCGGAACTTTCGGCACGCTTTTCAGCTACTCCGTGATCAACCCCGGGCAGGCCGGCATCCTCACGATGGAGGCGATCGTCGATCGGCCCGTCGCGCTCGACGGGATGATCGGAATCAAACCGATGATGTACCTCTGCTTCTCGTTCGACCACCGAGTGCTCGACGGGTTGCAGGCGGCTCGCTTTCTGACGTCATGCCGCAAATGGCTGGAAGCGGTCACAGTGGAGAGCCCGGTTTATTAGCGCCGGCGAGCGGAGCCTGGCGCAGCTCTACGGCGGCTGGGCCGAGTACCAGGCGCTGCTGGTCAAGGCGATCGCCCCGCTCGACGATGCTCAGCTGGGACTTTCCGCCGCACCGCAGCTGTGGTCAGTTCGGATGCTGGTGAGCCACGTGGTCTCCGCGCGCGGCTGGTACTTCTACAAGTGGATGGCGGAAGGCGGCGACGCGTGGGAGAGGTACGAAGACTGGGATGACATGGAAGAGATGGCCACGCGCCAGGCGCCCGAGCTGGTTCGTGGGCTCGAAGAGTCGTGGTCGCTGCTGGCACCAGGCCTGGAGCGCTGGACAGCCACCGACCTCGACGCCTCGTTCAGACGTCCGGCCCCCAACGCCAAAGGCGAATGGCCGATCCGATCACGTGGGTGGATCGTCTGGCACGTTGCCGAGCACGACGTCCACCACGGCGGCGAGATCTCGCTCACGCTGGGCATGCACGGCGTGCAGGGACTGGACCTCTAGGCGGCGACGCTCTCACTTTTGATCGCGGTGATCAAGTAGCAACCGAATTTCCGAGAGCCTGCCACTGAGCCGTTGAGGCCGGCAGACAGCACGTTGGCCACCATTCCCGCCAGTCGCAACGGCATGCGCCGGCCAGGTTTGCGCAAGCCAAGACCGCGCTGGATCTCGATTGGCTGCCTGCGTCGAGCGGCCAGGCCGTAGAGGACACCAGCGGTGACGCGCGAGATCGATTCCCAGCGCCTCACCTGGCCAGCGTCCAGGTAACCAATGCCGCTCAAGACGTGCATCCCATGAGGGGCCAACGCCGCTTGCCACTCCGCCGGCCCCCAGTAGCGACGGTGAGCGAGGCGGTCATCGACGTGGCGAAAGTAGTCGGCGCGCGAGACCCCTGGGAGCACCGGTCCACGCAGGCAGGCATGGAACTCCGGCCCGGGCACCGTAAAAACGAATTTCCCGTTGGGCCGCAGCAAGCGCGCCACCTCCCCAAGCACGGGCTCGATTTGCTCGATGTGCTCGAGCACCGAATTGGAGAGAACCCAATCAAAGCGGGCGTCTCCCTCAGGCACACGGTCACCCCCGACGGCATGAACTGCCGAATAGATCCCAAGCTGTCGCGCCTGCGCGGCCTCCGCGGGGTCGGGATCGATTCCGATCATCTCGCGCGGCCCGGCAGCCTGCAGGACGATCCGCGTGAGCAACCCGTCACCACAGCCGAGGTCAAGGCCGCGGCCCTCTGGCAGACCGTTTTTCACAAGCTGATCAACCTCGACAGCCCGCCACAGCGCTGTGGCGGGTTGGAACGGGTACTCGTGGAGAAAGCGGATAAGCAGGTCGCGGTTCAGCGCAGCAGTTCCTCCAGCTGCGCTTCGTAGCGGAGCACGACACTTTCGGGTCGCCACCGTTCGCGTGCGAGCGCCGCAACGCGATCGCGCAGTCCGCCATCTGAATCGACGGCCGCGACCGCGCCCTGCAGGGCCGACAGAAGATTCTCCCTTGTCAATGTGGTCGTGAAGACAACCTCGCGAATGGCGGGCACGCCCGCGGCGGTCTGATCAGATAGAAGTGCAGGCGTGCCACACGCCATCGCCTCCTGAGCCACGACCGGGAATCCTTCTCCGCTTGACGGAAGCACCAGGAGGTCGGCTGCGGCGTAATGGTCACGCAGCTGTCCTGGGGTGAGCTGAGCGATCACGCGGAGGTTTGGCAGGTGCCACGTCGAAGGATCGACGTCGCCGGCGCGCCCGATCATCACCCACTCGCACTGCGGTGTCGCTTCCATAAGAGGTCGCAGAAGGCGTACCCCTTTCTTCTCCACGAAGCGGCCAACGAAAAGGAGGAGTGGCTTTGATCCATTGGCTCCGAGGCGACTTCGAATCGCGTCGCGCTCCGCCGGTGACGCCGGCCGGAACAGCTGCGCATCCACGCCGTTCTCGATGACCAGCGGGGTCTTTCGAAAATGCACTCGGGGCTCGAACCACCGCCGCACCTGCTCGCTCACGAAGACGACCTGGTCCGCGCGCGAAAGCACTGCCCGGCCGAGGCTCGCGTAGGCCAACGACTGCAAGGTGCGTATCAGCGGGTTGGGATAAGGCACTTCGGCCACGTGCTGAGTCAGCAGCACCGGACGGTGCGCGCGGCGGGCGGCGGCAAAACCAGCAATGTTGGCGGGGTACAGGCAATCGTGAAGGTGGACTACCTGGGACCAGGCGACCTCGCGCCGGATCCTCCTGACACCCGATGGGCCTGGCAACGGATATGGAAAACCCAATCCCTCTATCCCGTTCCAAACTCGAACCGGCACGTCGTCTGCGTGACCGAGGTGCGGCCGCTCGTGAATGTCACCCGCGATCCACCGGACATCGTGTCCCCGAAGACGGTAGCCGTAAGCAAGGGCTGCAGCGACCGTTTCTATCCCGCCCATGTGCTCGGGGTAGTAGTTGCTGGCGAGCAGGATTCGCACGCGGTCAGGGCGCTACGGCGTTGACTCGATCGAGGACTGCACGTTGGAGGCGCACGACCTCAAGACCGTCGCGAGCGGAAATACCGTCCGGAGCAATCCGCGTCCTACAGGCGTCGGCGAAACGGGCCATCACGACGTCGTTGCCGTACGCGAGATGTCCGAGGGCAAGCTTGATCCCCGAGCCGGCGACGCCGATGAGGTGACTGCCGACCGCGCTTGCGCTGGTCGTGACGATGTGCCGAGCGAGGTGCTCGCGATCGTTGGGCACGAGCACAAGGACGTCTCGGAACACGTCCACCACCGCGAGGCTGCGTGAGCCGAGCACTGTCAGATGCCATTCGCTCACGGGAGCTTCGAAGTTCATCGAGATCTGAACGGGAACCTCGCCCGCTCTCATTACGAGAGTGATGGACGCTGGGGTTTGTCTGCCCTTCCGGCTGGGCACGAGATGCGCCAGCTCGAGCTCGGGCTCGGTCCCGACCACGCTCCGCACCAGATAGAAGAAGTGAGGGGACTCGTCGAAGAACAGGCCGAGCGGGAGCGATTCGTACCACTCGGGCAACCTGCGTTGAGGATTGGACAGCTGAGCGCCCCACACGGCGCGGACCTCACCAAGCCGGCCCTCAGCAAGCATCCGGCGCAGCCTGACCACGGAACGCGCGAACTGGAAGTTATGCACGACGGCGAGCATGCGGCCGGCGTTCTCCGCCACCTCGACAAGATCGCGGGCGTCGTCCGCGGTGAGTGCCATCGGCTTTTCGAGCAGCACATCCTTGCCGGCCTTCAAGTACGCCCGAGCGAGCGGATGGTGGGTAGCCGGAGGCGTCGCGATGGTGACCGCGTCGACGTCGCTCAGCCAGGGAACCCCCTCGGGACCTTCGGCGACTGCGCTCTTGACCGAGCCGAATCGGGCAAGGGCACGCTCCACGCGCCCCGAGCTGTGATCGATGACCCCGACCACCCGCACGCCCCGGGTGCGCCTCAGCCAGGGGAGATGGCGGTGGGTTCCGACCCAGCCGAGGCCGACAACCGCCACACGAAGATCGTTCGAGCGGTCTGCTTCAGCAAGTCCCATGTCGGGCCGGGATAGTACACCCGAGAACGAGGAGCCGCCCCTATGCGGGACCCCGCGGGCCAGGTCGCCGGAAAATCGAGCGACCAATCCCCGCGCACAGGCGTTTACTTGTGCACACGCGGCGGCCTTTGTCCAAGCAGCGTGGACGCGGTCGCCGTTGGAGGACGGCGTTTGATAGGTGCCTGGGGTAGGTGGCGGCGCCCGGTGTACGCCGCACTTGCGGTCGCCGTTGCGGCGGCTGCTTCCTGGACGGTGCCCGCCCAGGCGGGCGAGCTCAAAACCGGCGCCCCGAACGTCGCACCAGTCCCGGCTCCGCAGGTCGTCCAGCTCACGTACAACGCGGCGACTCCAAGGGCGAAGGCCACAACCAAGACGCAGCCCAAGCCCTTCCTGAGCCACAACCCTTCGGGGCTGGCCAAGGCCAAGCAGCGAGCTGCCGCCATGGCAACCGCGACCGCCGCCGCGCCGAGCACTGCGGCCCCCGGTCCCCAGACGGGAATTTTCAACGGAATCAATGCGCCCGGCATCTCTGCAGCCGATATCGGGTACTGCTGCACCCCTCCCGACAGCACCGGCGCGATCGGACCCAACAACTACGTGGAGTTCGTCAACACCGCCATCCGTGTGAACGACAGGGCTTTGAAGCAGCTGAGCCAGCTGGACATGGCGACCTTCGTGGCCGCCCCGAGCGCCCACAACGTGAGCGATCCCCAGATCCAGTGGGATCCGCAAGCGGGGCGCTGGTTCTACGCCGCGCTCGCCTTCGCCACCCACAGCAACTACCTGGTTTTCGGTTGGTCGAAGACTGCCGATCCAAGCGATCTCGCGGGCGGTTGGTGCCGCTTCGGAGCTTTCACAGGCAACCAGCTCGCGGACTACCCCAAGCTCGGCCACGACGACAGCTTCGTCCTGTTCGGCGCCAACCTCTATGACGACACCACCGGCAACTTCGTCTTCACCACTGCAGTCATCTATGCGCTGCCCAAGCCCGCCAACGGAAACCTCACGACGTGCTCGGCGGTGGGGTTCACCGCGTTCGCCGACCCGCAGCACCGTCTGGTCAACGCCGATGGCACGACGGCTTTCACTCCGGTTCCCGCGAATACGTCCGACGCGTCGGGCTTGGGCTACATCGTGGCCGCACACAGCCCGGTGCCGAACAGGACAGGTGATCCGACCGGTCCGCAGACCAAGGTCATGGTCTGGCACACGACCAACCAGGGCGGCGTACCGAAGCTGGCAGCGGACGGCGATCTCGCCGTGGGCAGTTTCGACGTGCCGGCGGCCGCACCCCAACCCGGCGGGCCCACGCTCGACACGCTGGACGCCCGCCTCACCCAGGCAGTCGCCCACGCCGATCCGGACGCGGGTGGCGCCGAGGCGGTGTGGACCCAGCACGCAATCGGCGGGCCTGGAGGCCGCTCCGTGGTCCGCTGGTACGAGATCCTGCCTGCCTCGCGCACGGTGCGCCAGCAGGGCCAGGTCCAGAGCGCGACGGAATTCATCTGGAACGGCTCGATCTCGCCTTCGATATCCGGTAACGACGCAGCGGTTTTCTACAACCGTGGCGGCACGTCACAGCTTGTGCTCGTGGCCGCGCAGTCGCGCCTTTCCGCGACGCCGCTAGGAACGATGGGCGCCGGTAGCGGTGAGGCGGTCCTGGCGACGAGCGCCGCGGCGGACGTTGACTTCAGCTGCAGCTCGCCTTATGGGCCGCCGTGTCGATGGGGTGACTACTCTGGCGCCAGCCCAGACCCTCTGAATGCGGGAGTCGTCTGGGGCAGCAACCAGGTGAGCGGGCCCTCAGTCTTTGGCAACCCGCAGTGGGCGACACAGAACTACGCGGTCCTCACCTCGGGCACGCCACCTCCGCCGCCCCCGCCACCGTGCACCTCGGTCACCTGGAATGCGCCGACCCCTGCCTCGCCGCAGCAACCCGGTGTGGCGGTGACTTTCAGCGGCGCCGCGACCGGGTGCGCGAACCCCGTGTATCAGTTCTGGGTCCAGCCGCCTGGCGGTGCGTGGACGATCCTCCAGGCCTACAGCGCCGGCTCGAGCGCGACCTGGAACACCACCGGCCTGGCCACGGGGACTTACCTGTTCGACCTCTGGGCCAAGGCGTCGGGCTCGAGCGCGGACTGGGAGGCGCACGTCTCGCCGAACCCCACGTACACCCTGCAGGTGCCGCCGCCACCTGCGGGCTGCACCGCCGTCACGTGGAATGCGCCCAGCCCGAGTTCCCCGCAGACAACTGGCGTAACCGTCACCTTCAGCGGCACCGCGACCGGATGCTCGAACCCTGTCTATCAGTTCTGGGTTGAACCTTCTGGCGGACCGTGGTCGATCCTGCAGGCATACAGTCCCACCGCAACGGCCACATGGAACACGGCAGGCAAGGCGGCCGGCACGTATCTCTTCGACGTCTGGGCCAAGCAGTCGGGTTCGACCGCCGACTGGGAGGCGCACGTGTCGCCCAACCCGACCTACACGCTTACGGCGCCGCCGACATGCACCGCGGTGACATGGAACGCCCCGAGCCCAGCCTCGCCGCAGGCATCTGGCGTGACGGTGACATTCAGCGGCACGGCGACCGGGTGCCCCAACCCGGTCTACCAGTTCTGGGTTCAGCCGCAAGGTGGAACCTGGTCGATCCTGCAGGCATACAGCTCTAGCTCGAGTGCGCCCTGGAGCACCACCGGGCTGGCCGCCGGCACATACCTCTTCGACGTCTGGGCCAAGCAGTCGGGCTCAAGTGCCAGCTGGGAGGCACACGTCTCCCCCAACCCCACCTACGCGCTTACCGCGCCACCACCGCCACCTGTATGCAGCGCGGTGACGTGGAACGCCCCGAGCCCGGCTTCCCCACAGGCACCTGGCACGACTGTCACGTTCAGCGGCACCGCGAGCAGTTGCACTAGCCCGGTCTACCAGTTCTGGGTCCAGGCGTCGGGCGGCCCATGGACGATCCTGCAGGCATACAGCCCCAGCTCCAGTGCGTCCTGGAACACGACTGGCCTTGCGACTGGAACGTACCTGTTCGACGTTTGGGCCAAGCAGTCGGGCTCGAGCGCGAGCTGGGAGGCGCACGTCTCGCCCAATCCGACCTACACCTTGCAGACTGGCGCGCCATGCACCGCCTCCACGCTGACCTTCACTCCCGCTTCGCCTCAGGCGCGCGGCACGCAGGTCAACCTCATAGGCACCGCCACCGGTTGCCCGAACCCCGTCTACCAGTTCTGGATCCAGCCGCCTGGCGGCTCGTGGACGATCCTTCAGGCCTACAGCTCCAGCAGCACCGTGACGTGGAACACCGCCGGACAGGCGACAGGCACCTACCTCTTCGACGTCTGGGTGAAGCAGTCCGGCTCGAGCGCCGACTGGCAGGCGCATATCTCGCCTAACCCGACCTTCACTCTCACCTCTTAAGCCGCGGCGCTCGCCACTTTCACGTCGACGACGACATCCTCGACTACGGCGTAGCCGTCCAGGGCAACATCAGGGAAGCGCAGACGGACTATGCCCGCGCTACGCACTTTCGCGGGGTCCATCGGCATCAGCAGCCATCCTGTCGCGCTGTGCCCGGCGTCGACATCGCCCGGCATGTGCGTCGAGTGCATGTAGTCGCCGTGCGCCGTCCCGCCGCCGGTTGAACTGATCGGCGTGACCGACCACTCGACCTCACCGGGTCCGGAATTCGTGATCGTCACTTCGAACCACGTGGCGCTCCGCGCTGGATCGAGCGCGATGCGATCCACCGTGATCGTCACGCCTTGCAGCGCGCCGCTGCCGGTCGCATCGATAAGTGTTGCGTCGGATGGCGGCGCTCCTGGGCCGGGTACTGGATCCGGCGCCGGCCACAGCGCCGCGGCAACGACAATGCCGATCGCTGCCGCCGCGTACACACCGCTCAGAGTTCTTCTCGCGAACCCCCGGGCCAGTGCCGCATAGATTCCGAGTCCAAAGAGTGCAGCCCCCGCCGGAAGTGCCGTATAGACGTAGCGGCCCGGACCTGCGAACTCAAAGCCCGCGGTCGCGGGCAGCAGCAAAGAGGCGGCCGCCATACCGCAGACAGCAGCAGCTGCGACCACCAGCGGGCCGGCGGGTACGGCGAGCGGTCTCAGCAACTTGACCAGCCCGGCCACCGCTATGAGAGATAGGAGACAGCTCAGGGCTACAAACGGCGCCGCCAGCGGCAGCTCACCCAGAGGCTCGCCACTCCAGTAGCTGATGACGAAGAAGGCGAGCTCGAACCCGACGAATGCCGGCTGGAACGGCATAGGCAGC
>Ga0209588_1000506_pt1 | contig 9980 bp, 4 predicted proteins | sample Rivendell_Oct201_10_FD_188351 | JGI IMG/M metagenome (GOLD analysis project Ga0209588, IMG submission 188351) | Vadose zone soil microbial communities from the Eel River Critical Zone Observatory, Northern California, USA -... | ecosystem: Host-associated > Plants > Roots > Rhizosphere > Soil ...
AGGGGACCACGGTGGCACGGGAAGTCGGTGTTGAAGGGAAGCTCGGAGGCCAGGCCAGCGTGCCGGGCGCCGCCGGGACCTGGAAGGCCCTGACGGACAACGTGAATCAGCTGGCCCAAAATCTGACGACGCAGGTCCGGGCCATCGCCGAAGTGGCGACGGCGGTCACCAAGGGTGACTTGACGCGTTCGATCACAGTTGAAGCGCGTGGAGAAGTGGCGGCCCTGAAGGACAACATCAACGAGATGATCCGGAACCTGAAGGACACGACTCTCAAGAACAGCGAGCAGGATTGGCTGAAGACCAACCTCGCGAAATTCAGCCGCATGTTACAGGGAGAGCGCGACCTCCTGACGGTCGGCAAAATGACCCTCTCGGAACTGTCCCCTGTCGTCGCGGCCCAACATGGCGTGCTCTACACCTTCGACAACTCCGGGGAGGAGCCACAGCTGAAACTGCTGGCCAGCTACGGCCACACCGCGCACGACGCGGTACGGCCAGCGTTGGCGTTAGGAGAAGGATTGATCGGCCAATGCGCGATCGAGAAGCAGCAGATCCTGCTGTCGAATGTCCCGGCGGATTACATTCGCATTTCCTCTGGCCTCGGCGACGGCACCCCGGCGACCCTTGTCGTCTTACCGGTGCTATTCGAGGATACCGTGAAGGCGGTCCTCGAACTCGCGTCCTTCGAGCGGTTCAGCCCAACCCACCTGGCGTTCCTCGACCAACTCATGGAGAGCATCGGCATCGTCCTGAACACCATAGAAGCCAACACGCGGACAGAAGACCTTCTCAAGCAATCTCAATCGCTCGCGGCGGAACTTCAAGCGCAGCAAGAAGAATTGCGGCAAACCAACCAGCAGCTCGGGGAGAAGGCGAAATTGCTGGCCGACCAGAACGTCGAAGTGGAACGGAAGAATCGAGAAGTCGAGCAAGCGCGCCAGGCCCTCGAGGAAAAGGCCAAACAGTTGGCGCTCACATCGAAGTTCAAGTCCGAGTTCCTCGCGAACATGTCGCACGAGCTCCGAACGCCGTTAAACAGCCTGCTCATCCTTTCTGATCAACTATCGCGGAACCAGGACGCGAACCTTACTGACAAGCAGGTCCAGTTCTCCAAGACGATCCATGCATCTGGCAATGATTTACTCGGTCTAATCAACGACATCCTCGATCTCTCAAAGATCGAATCCGGGACGGTGGTCGTCGATATTGAGGAACTGCAGCTGCACGACCTCCTGGAGTACGTCGACCGGACGTTCCGCCACGTCGCTGAAGCCAAGAAGCTCGAGTTCAACGTTGAGCTCGCCGAGAATCTGCCGGGGATCATCCATACCGATTCCAAACGCCTGCAACAAGTGTTGAAGAACTTACTGTCAAACGCGTTCAAGTTTACAGAGACTGGGCGAGTGTCGCTGCGGATCGTACCGGCGACGAGCGGCTGGAGCCGCGACCACGAGACGCTCAATGAGACACGCTCGGTCATCGCGATTTCGGTGGCCGACACCGGCATCGGTATCCCACTCGAGAAACAAAAGATCATCTTCGAAGCGTTCCAGCAGGCCGATGGCAGCACGAGCCGGAAGTATGGTGGGACGGGCCTGGGCCTGGCGATTAGTCGTGAGCTGTCGCGCTTGCTTGGCGGAGAACTCGTGCTGACGAGTCAGGTCAATCAGGGAAGTACCTTCACCCTGTACCTGCCGCAAAGCTTCGTGCCAGGCGACGGCCGCAATGTGGCCGTCGCGCCCGATGCCGTGTTGCCGTATCGCGATGTGTTCTCGCTGAATCGGGAGACGGAGCTCGCGTGCGCCAACATCCCAGAGGTGGGGACGGAGACAGCGACGGTCGGGGCGGAGACACTCGGCGCGGGTGCGCCCACGATGCTGATCGTCGAAAACGACGTGGCGTTCTCACAAATCATGCGCGACATGGGACGCGAGCAAGGTTTTCGCACCCTGGTGACCGCATTTGGCGCCTCCGGCCTGACGCTGGCGCGCGAGCGCAAGCCCGATGCGATCACGCTCGATATCCGACTGCCGGACATGGACGGCTGGCGAGTGCTGGGACGACTCAAGACCGAGGTCGAGCTCCGCCACATTCCCGTATACGTCATTTCCACCGACGAGGACCGACGACGCGCGCTGGCGATGGGCGCTATGGCCGTACTCTCCAAGCCGGTCAAGACTCGAGAGGCGCTCGAAGAGGTGTTTTCTCAGATCAAAGGAGTGCTTACGCGAACGCGACAGGAGCTCGTTGTGGTGACCGAAGACGATGCAGCGTCGACTGAGATTTCCGATGCGCTGAGTGAACAAAACGTTGGCATCCACGTCATCCCCCCGACAACCGAAGCGATGGCCGAAATGCCCTCCGGATCCGTCGTTTGCGTTATAGTTCGACCGCCCATCCGGACGATGCCCTTCACGCTGTGTCTCGCCACGCTCGCCGAGCGACTCGGGTCGGATGACCTGCCGATGATCATCTACGCGCCGGAGCCACTCGACGCCGAGGCGGAGGGGCAACTCACAAAAGCGGCGCAAACTCTCACGATCAAACGCGTGATCTCGGCCGAGCGGCTGATGGATGAGGTGGCCCTCTACTTGCACTGGCCTTTCGCCCAGTTGTCGCCCGCCAAGCAACAGGTTCTTCGCACGCTGTATGAGAGCGACGACGTCCTGCGCGGGAGGACTGCACTGATCGTGGATGACGATATTCGCAACATCTTCGCAATAACTAGCGTGCTCGAGCAACACGGGATGAACGTCCTATCTGCTGAGAGCGGGCAGCAAGCCATCGAGCAGCTGAACCTGAACACGAACATCGAGATAGTGTTGATGGACATCATGATGCCGGACATGGACGGGTTCGACACTATGCGAGCCATCCGACGCATTCCGCGTTTCAAGTCGCTGCCCATCGTGGCCGTCACGGCTAAAGCGATGAAAGGCGATCGGGAGAGGTGTATTGAGGCCGGCGCCTGGGATTATTTGTCGAAGCCGGTGGACCCGCTCCAGATGGTGTCGAGCTGCCGCGCATGGTTGCGCCGCTGAGATCCCGGAGCCACGGAGATGGACCAGAAATGTCGCACTTGATGCCGGGCCATCAATCTGACCGGAGCGCAGGAATCGTGGAGGAGCCGTCGACAGCAATACTGGCGGCTCCAAGTGAGGCGAGGGTTCTACTCGTCGACGACAAAGAGCAGAATCTCGTGGCCCTCAGTGCCGTACTCGACCAACCTGGAGTCACGGTCGTTTGCGCTCAATCCGGCAAACAGGCGCTGCGATATGTGCTAAACGAGACTTTTGCAGTGATTCTTCTCGACGTGAACATGCCAGGAATGGACGGATTCGAGACGGCCGAGCTGATCCGCCAACGAGAGGCGTCGGCCGACACCCCCATCATTTTCCTGACAGCGCATGCAGACGACGCCCATATGTTCAAGGGCTACTCGCTGCGCGCAGTGGACTATATTCTGACGCCGGTTCAGCCGGAAGTACTCAAGGCAAAAGTCGGCGTGTTCGTGGAGTTGTCTCGCAAGACCAACGAGAACCGACTGCAAGCCGAGCGGCTTCGGCAAGCGGAGACACAACTCCGGCGGCAGGCGGAGAAACAGCTCCGCACAGCGGACGAACGTCTGAAGATCACGATTGACAGCGTGCAAGACTACGCCATTTTGTCATTGGACAAGGACGGCCGAATTGATAGTTGGAATGGAGGAGCTGCGCGGCTTTTCTTTTTTGACCAGACGGAAATACTCGGCGAGGACGTGGCCATTCTGTTTCCGGTTGAGGATCAGGAACTTGGCATCCTGGCGGATCGGCGACGGGAAGCGATTGAGACGGGACGCAGCGAGAGTAGTACCTGGTTTGTGCGGAAAGACGGCAGCCGGTTCTTTGGAAACGATGTGCTCACCACGATTCGCGACGAGAAAGGGTATGTAGGCGGCTTCAGCGAGATCATTCGTGACGTCACAGATCGCAAAGCGCTCGAGGAGGCGTTGTTCGGAGAAAAGGAACGCGCTCAGGTCACACTCAACTCGATCGGTGACGCCGTCCTCAGCACCGACCTCTCGGGCAAGGTCACCTATCTCAATCTGGTCGCCGAACGCATGACGGGGTGGTCCTGCGCGGAGGCAGTCGGCCGACCCCTCGCCGAAGTATTCAATATAATCGACGGCGAGACACGTGAAACCGCTCAGAATCCCATGGAGTTAGCCGTCCAGCTGAGCAAAACTGTGACCCTGCCATCGAACTGCATTCTCGTCCGGCGTGACGGGTTCGAATCACCCATCGCAGATTCCGCGGCCCCCATCCACGATCGAGGAGGGCAGATTACCGGTGCAGTGATCGTGTTCCACGACGTGAGTATGGAACGGGCGATGTCCCTCCAACTGTCTCATCTGGCGCAGTACGACGTGCTCACCGACTTGCCGAACCGAACGCTCCTCAACGATCGGCTAACGCAGGTGATTACGTCGGCCCGGCGCCACGGCACGGGCCTCGCGGTGCTGTTCGTGGACCTCGATCGGTTCAAACACGTCAATGACTCCTTCGGACACGCGATGGGAGACGTCCTGCTGCAGTCGGTGGCGCATCGACTGCTGGCGTGTGTCCGCGTCTCGGACACCGTCAGCCGCCTGGGTGGAGACGAATTTGTGATCGTGCTTTCGGAACTCGATCAGGTAGAAGACGCAGCCATCACGGCAAACAAAGTGCTCACTGTGCTAGCGGCGTCACATAAGGTTGCCCAGCACGACCTCGATGTCACCGTGAGTATTGGCGTCAGCACCTTTCCTGATGACGGTCAGGATGCAGAGACCCTGATCAAGAATGCGGATACCGCGATGTACCACGCCAAGGAAAATGGGCGCAACAATTTCCAGTTCTTTGAGAAGGACATGAACGTTCGGGCTCTCGAGCGGCAAGGCCTCGAAGGCAACCTGCGGCTCGCCCTGGGGCGACAGGAGTTTGTGTTACATTACCAGCCGAAGGTCAATCTTGAGACCGGTGCGATTACCGGCGCCGAAGCGCTGATACGCTGGCTGCATCCAGATCGAGGACTAGTCCCTCCTGCGCAGTTTGTGCCCATCGCGGAAGATAGTGGCCTGATTCTGCCGATCGGCCAGTGGGTCCTACGCGAAGCATGCAGGCAAGCCCGAGCATGGCTGGATGCCGGGCTGGGGCCGATGCCTGTGGCGGTCAACATTTCGACGCTAGAGTTCCGGAGCAAGCATTTTCTCGAAGGCATTCGCGCCATCCTGCTGGAGACTGGCTTGGAGCCACACTTTCTCGAACTCGAACTGACCGAAAGCGTCCTCATGCAGCATCCCGAATCCACTGCGTCCGTCCTTCAGGCACTTAAGTCCATTGGAGTGCGGCTTGCGGTTGATGACTTCGGCACCGGCTATTCCAGTTTAAGCTATCTGAGGCGGTTTCCGATTGACGTCCTGAAACTCGACCGGTCATTTGTTCAGGACATCGCCTGCCCGGAAACAAAAGATGCCGCAATCGTGAACGCCGTAATCACCATGGGCAAGAGCCTAAAGCATCGAGTCATTGCGGAGGGTGTGGAAACAGAAGAGCAACTCACATTCCTGCAGGCCCATCGCTGTGACGAGGGACAAGGCTTCTATTTCAGTCCGCCTGTGGCTCCCGAGCAGTTCGCTGAATTCGTTGCGGGGGGTACTTCATCCGCGGCGGTCCGCCACCTAAACGCCGGCCGATCCCAATCGCTACTTCGCCAAACAAGCTGAGCTGGCCATTCAAGGAATGGCCTCGCCATCTGCGTATATGGCAGCTCAGATAACTTCATCCAGAAACCCCACAATCGGGTTTGCAACAACAAACTGCAATTCCTCTTTAAACACTAGTGGGATGGTGCGCCGCTTTTACCTAGCCAGCAGGCCGTGTATGAGAGGCTTGCGGAGGAGGCGTCCCATTAGTTATTCTGCCAGCCGGACGTGCTCGCTCGACACTTGGCTCCAGTTCTGCGAAGCGGTCCAGAGTGGAACCCATGATTTTAGGCGAATTAGTAGCCTGGCTGGTTGTGGCAATTCACAGAATCGTGGGTGTGAAGAAGTCGTGGAGACGGACCTGCGAGCAGAGTCACTGTTCCCGTCCACTGAGGGAACACTCAGTTCAAAACTACCTTCCAGTCCGCAGGTGGGTGCTCAAGGCCCCAGAACTGTGGCGCGGCGGTTTTGAAGCGAAGGCCAACTTCGATCCTACCGCCTTGCTTCTCACCTAGGTAGACGACTCGGCAATCCTGCTCCTCGCGGTTGGCGATATTTCGCAGGATGAGCCTGTCGCCCAATCTGATGGATGTGGACAGAGTAATGAGACAACCGTGAGCACTAAGCATGATAGCGCGCGTGGGATCTACGAATGGAGTTTCGTCGGTCAACTTGCCTTGCACGACCACCGGCAACTGCGCAGGCACTCGCTGGGAGCGCCTGCGAAAGTCAAACCCAACCCGATGGGGTTCGGTGGGCCGGTTAACCATATAGTTTTAACGTACACCTGTCCGCTTGCTCGGACAACCAAAGTCAGGGGTATAAGTAGCATGTGCTACCCGCAGGAGCCACCACGTCCATGAACATGTGGTTTTGACACTCCCGAAATTGAGACAGCAGCTCCTTGAGCGAATCCTTACTCGACCACGCGGCTAACTCCCGATTGTGGGAAGTGTGGGATGCGTCGCGGCTCCCGGTGTTTTGTTTGGTGTCTTTGGTGTCTGTTTGGGGCCGAAATTGGCGCTATTTATGCGGAAGAATTGAAAGAGTTGAAACAGGCGAGATCGTAGAAATCGGCAATATCCATGCGGTTTCCCTGCATGTTGATGAAAAGATGGTAGGATAACAAGAGCGGCTAGGTGAGTATCCCACCAATCTCACGCAGACCAAGGCACTTCTGCGAGTAGCCCGTGATCCGACCAAGTGAACCCAAGACCCCGGATAGCTCTAGACCAGGCGACTAGGGAGGAGCTATTCCCCAGAACCCCGTTCCTAGATAATTTCCCGGTTGCCGACCAACCGGGAAACACTGCATTCATTCGTGAACACAAAGCGCGTTCTATAAAAGGGGATGTCAAGAAAAATGCTTCGCCCTCGACCGGAGGCAACGGAGAAATTCTTCCTGCCATCCAGCCCATGTGTTGGAGTGAGGATCCGTGATTTTCCCGGTTCCGGAGATTCATCTCGTTGGCGTGACGACGTCCTTCGGTTTCTGACGCAAACAAGCAGTGTGGTCGTAAGGTGCCAACCATGGTTCTATCTGAGACTCGAGGCCTATAGCTTTTTCTGGTTGTCCGAGGGGGCATATGGTTTATCGAGAGACTCGCGGTGCTCAGAGCACACGCTCCGCCTAACGCGCTTGTGGATACTCACCCTCGAACCAGAGCGTCTCAAGGACCGACGGACCACCGCTAGAGATGCATCCCAGGGATAGAGGGTTCTCGACCAGACGCTCAAGCTGCTTGTTGTTTCAGATGTTCGGCGTCGAAACGCACTCCTTTCTTCCAGACGATCAAAGTGATCGCCGCGATCTTGCGTGCCAGGGTCAGACGCGCCATCGCTGATTTCATTCCTTTGGCAAGCAAAGCCGCGTAGAACTCCTGGAAGGGCCCATCGACAGCAGCGGCCCGAATGGCTGCACCCTTGAAGATATTTTTCAGATCGTGGTTATGATTTTTGTTGAGCCCGCGGATGGCTACGACCTTCTTGGAGCGCTTGAGCTGGCCACGCACCATGCAGTATTCCCCGCTGTTGCGTGTTTCCAACGCCAGACCGCTGTAGGCCCACAGTTGTCGCTTGCTGCGGAATCGATGCGGTGTCTGGATGAGCGCGAGCAAGAGAACCGCCCGAATGGGACCGATCGATGGAATCTGACGTAGCAATTTCAGCGCGTTGTGCTTCCTGCCCTCGGCCAATAGACCCCGCCGCGCTTCCTGGTGCAACGGGCGCAGCGCGTCGAGTTGTTGGTAGTAAAGTTCCGCCCGGCGGCGCACGCCGGCTTCGCTGATTTTTGCCAGCCATTCGGCACGATAACGCGGTGCGTAAACTTGCTGACCGGCACAGGGGATGGCCCAGCTTCGGTAGATCGCCTTCAAGCGAGTCATCACCCGCGTGAGATCTTTGGTGATCGTCAAATAGCTGCGCGCCAGCTCCTTAACGGTTCGAACGCCCGTCTGTTCATGATAAACGGACCGGAGAAGGTTCGAGCGCAGCAGCTCGACGAGTTTCCGCGAATCAATGCGATCGCTTTTGTTGCCGACCTTGAGTAGCGCATTCTTCCGCGGATCACAGACCAACACGCGTGTGACATGAGGCTTGAGCAAATCGTGCAACCAGGCCGCGCAGGTGCCTTCCTCGAAGGTCACATGCAAACTGCCGCGCAGACCGTGGATAAACTGCAGAATGGTTGCCGCTTTCGTTTCGAGGATGGACTCCATCACCAACTTGCCGGTGCAATCCAGAACGGTTGCGGAGATCGTTGCTTGATGAACATCCAGCCCAATATACTTGGCATCATTCACGAGGGTGCTCCTTTCTGTAGGTCAAGATGCGAACGATCAAAACCTACTCCAAGGGGCGCCCTTTTATAATGCGTTTATCGGTACTAACCCGACAGGCGAGCCGATAAGCTCCGGGTTCCCCGTCATTCGAGTGCGATCATCGCCGGATCGGGCGTCCGGACTGGCAGCGACATTCAGGTGACATAATTCATCGTCGTTCGGCCACTTGCGCGTCAGTCACATTCCGATCGTTGCCCCCATTTGTCGGAGCGCCACGAATCAGGCGCTAACTCGAAGTGGTGAGAACATTCATTGCGTCTCGCTCGTTGAATACGTCGGATCGGCTATAGCGACGGACCAGCGTCCCCGATGGTGGTCTGATAACATCTCTGTTCGAGGGTCAAACATGATTTTTGCCACGCACTCGAAGCAGGCACTGTCGAGGGTTGCCGCGTTCACCGCTTTAACTGTCCTCGTTTGTCAGATGACCACGGGACAGCAATCGCCGCCGACGAATTGGACGGCAGAACAGGACCATCAAAACATGATGGATCAGCTGGGGATCAAAGCGCTCCGTGCTGGGCCGAGCGGGAATGAAAAGGACTCCAATCACGCCAACTACGATGAGGCGAAGGCGAATCCATATGGTGATCTGCCCGATGCGCTCACGCTGAAGAGCGGGCAAAAGGTCACGTCAGCGGAACAGTGGTGGAATCGGCGACGTCCAGAGATTGTCGAAGACTTCGAGCGAGAGGTCGTCGGCCGTATCCCGCCCAATGCGCCTAAAGTGACCTGGGCCGTGAAGAGTACAACCGATTCGAAGGCCGGTGTTTTCCCTGTCGTTGAGAAGCAGTTGGTCGGACACGTGGACAACTCCGCATACCCGTCGATTAGCGTAGATGTCGAGATGACGCTGGTCACGCCCCGGAATGCGAAAGGTTCCGTACCCGTGATGATCATGTTCAGCAGTGCGGCCATCCGCCAGTTCATCTCAAGCCACCCGGAATTTAAGAAGATGATGGGGAGTGATCCGCCCTCGACGGAACAACTTATTGGCGGCGGGTGGGGTTACGCGCTTCTCGACACCAGTAGCATACAAGCGGACAACGGCTCAGGTCTGACGAAGGGGATCATTGGGCTTACAAATAAGGGTCAGGCTCGAAAGCCGGAGGACTGGGGCGCATTGCGGGCGTGGGGCTGGGGTGCCTCGCGCGGTCTTGACTATCTGCAGACGGACAAGAGCGTCGATGCGAAGCGCGTTGGCATCGAAGGTGTGTCTCGTTATGGAAAGGCCGCGCTCGTGACCATGGCGTTCGATACTCGCTTTGCTGCCGTGCTGGTGGGCTCCTCCGGGGAAGGTGGCGTCAAACCGCACAGACGCAATTTCGGAGAAGAGGTGGAGAATCTCACGGGGTCCGGCGGGTATCACTGGATGGCAGGTAATTTTTTGAAGTACGGCACGGCCCAGGCTCCGT
>Ga0209588_1000507_pt1 | contig 9980 bp, 11 predicted proteins | sample Rivendell_Oct201_10_FD_188351 | JGI IMG/M metagenome (GOLD analysis project Ga0209588, IMG submission 188351) | Vadose zone soil microbial communities from the Eel River Critical Zone Observatory, Northern California, USA -... | ecosystem: Host-associated > Plants > Roots > Rhizosphere > Soil ...
GCGTTGTCGTGTAGCTAGCTAGCGATTGACTAGAACAACGAGCGCGAGAGCTTCCTTCAAGTTACGGCGAGTCGATTTCCTGGCCCGGCCCTGCGTGTTCACGCCGGGGATTTCCCGCACGTAGGCCACGTACCAGCCTCCGCGCTTCTCGATGACGTGTGTGGGCCGTCTCTTCATAGTGGAATATTTCCGTGTTTTTTGCGGGGGTTGGTGTCTTTTTTGTTTTCGAGGGCACGGAGAGAGGTGATGATGCGGGCGCGGGTGTCGGCGGGCTCGATGACGGCGTCGATGTAGCCGCGCTCGGCGGCGACGAAGGGATTGGCGAAACGGTCGCGGAATTCGGCGATTTTCTCCTGGCGGAGCTTTTCGCGCTCGGATTCGGGAACCTTGTCGAGTTCGCGCTTGTTGACGATGTTGACCGCGCCTTCGGGGCCCATGACGGCAATTTCCGCAGTGGGCCAGGCGAAATTGGCATCGGTTCGAATGTGCTTCGAAGCCATGACGCAGTACGCGCCGCCGTAGGCTTTGCGCGTGATGACGGTAATTTTCGGAACGGTGGCTTCGGCGAAAGCGAAGAGCAGCTTTGCGCCGTGCTTGATGATGCCGCCAAATTCCTGCTGGGTGCCCGGGAGAAAACCGGGAACATCTTCGAAGGTGATGAGCGGAATGTTGAAAGCGTCGCAGAAACGGACAAAGCGCGCGCCCTTCACGGAAGCGTTGATGTCGAGAACGCCGGCGAGAAATGCAGGCTGATTGCCGACGATGCCGACGGGGCGGCCGTCGAGGCGCGCGAAGCCGACGACGAGATTTTTAGCGTAGTGTTCGTGGACTTCGAAGAAATATCCATCGTCAACGACCGAATGGAGGACGTCCTTGATGTCGTAAGGCATCTGGGGATCGGTGGGAACGAGAGTGTTGAGCGAATCATCGCGGCGAGCCGGCGAGTCTGACGTGGCGCGGCGCGGGGGATCTTCGAGATTGTTCGAAGGGAGAAAACTCATCAGCTCGCGGATCATGGCCAGGCAATCGGCATCGTCGCGCGAGACGAAATGAGCGACGCCGCTTTTCTCGTTGTGGGTCATCGCGCCGCCGAGCTCCTGCTTGGTGACTTCCTCGTGCGTGACGGTCTTGATGACGTCAGGTCCGGTGACGAACATGTATGAAGTTTCGCGCGTCATGAAGATGAAATCGGTGATGGCTGGGGAGTAGACGGCGCCGCCGGCACAAGGACCCATGATGGCGCTGATCTGCGGGATGACTCCGCTGGCAAGCGTATTGCGCAAGAAAATATCGGCGTAACCCGCGAGGGAGGCGACGCCTTCCTGAATCCGCGCGCCGCCGGAATCGTTGAGGCCAATGACGGGCGCGCCCGCACGCATCGCAAGGTCCATGATCTTGCAGATTTTCTGCGCGTTGGTTTCGGAGAGCGAACCGCCAAAAACGGTAAAGTCCTGCGCGAAAACGTAAACCAGACGGCCGTCGATGCGGCCGAAGCCGGTGACGAAGCCATCGCCGGCGGGACGCTGCTCCTGCATTCCGAAATCGACGCAGCGGTGACGGACAAATTTGTCGAGCTCTTCGAAGGTGCCTTCGTCCAACAAAAGGTGGATGCGCTCGCGCGCAGTGAGCTTGCCGGCTTTATGTTCGCGCTCGCGGCGCTCCGGGCCGCCACCGGCTTCGGCTTCCTCGGAAATGCGGCGAAGCTCTTCCATGCGGTCGCGATGTTGGGCTTCGGAAATCAAACTGGGCTTGGTCTCAGACAACGGGTCCTCCCTCGGAAGGGGATTCCTTTGGGGCAAAAATGCGCACGGCAAGATGCGTGGCGAGCCAGACCGTTCCGAGGAGCAGCACGACGCCAAGGAGCAGCTCCGCGCCCATGGCGGCGGCGCGCTGGAGAGGAGATTCGAGCGAAGTCACGTAGTCCGTGGCCTGGACAAGAATGAACATCGCTCCAAGGGTCATCGCCACGATGAGGATGGTGGTAAAAGCGGAAGCGAGGATCATTTTCATGGAGTTGCGCCTGGGCCGCCCGGAAGCGGCATGAAGAAGGATAGCGCAACCGGCGAGAAAGCAGAATGCGGAAGACGGTCAGTTAGCTGGAAACCAGTCCGCGCAAGCGTTTCGAGGCTCAGCGCAGTCCGGACCAGTCGTCGGCGACGAGAATGGAATCGCTTGGATTGGAGGCGTCGTATTTGATGCTCGCGGGCTGGCCCGCAACGACCCGTTCCAGGCGGATCTGGCTTTCAAGGCCGGTGATGTCTTGGGCAGTTTGATAGGTGACGCCGGAAATCAAATAACTGTAGGAAACGAGATGGCGCGGCCGCATATCTGCAAGCGGGCGCGCGCTTGCGCCGAACAAACCCTTGCGCGCCGCTTTCGATTCGGGCGGGTGCTCGACAAGCTCGACGATTTGCCCTTCGGCAATGCGGCCGATCTGGTTCAGATGCAGGCGGCGCCTGCGTTCCTCGTCCTCGGGATTCGCGGCAGGACGGAAGAAAGCATAAGCGATCATGGCCAGCGCGGCGATCGCCGCGCCACCCATGGCGAGCACCATTTTCCAGTCGGCAAGCAAGGCGTTCAACAAGCAGACTCCCCAATCTCAAATGCGTGGGATCGCGCATGTCGCGCGCATGATTGCATGCACGCAGTGCGGCGGAAGGACTCCTGCATCCGCCGATGCCCACTAATGGGTATTCTATCGAAACCCTGAGGTGTGCGTGAAACTACGCTTGTGGTGCATGCACCGGATTGCGCAACACGCCAACACCCGCAACGCTGACCTCGACCGTGTCGCCGGCAATAAGCGGACCGACGCCGGCGGGCGTGCCGGTGGTGATGATGTCGCCGGGCATCAGCGTCATCATGCGGGAGATCCAGCGAACAAGAAACGCAGGCGGATAGGTCATCAGCGAGGTGACGCCGGACTGGCGGCGTACGCCGTTGACGTGAGTCTCGACCAGGACATTCGATGGATCCAGAGCGGTTTCGATGTGCGGGCCGACAGCGCAGAAGGTATCAAAACCCTTGCCGCGAGTGAATTGAACATCACTCTTCTGAAGGTCGCGCGCGGTGACATCGTTGAGGCAGGTGTAACCCATCACAAAGGACAAAGCGTCGTCGCTATCGCGCAACTGCGAGCAGCGGCGGCCAATGAGCAGGGCGAGCTCGCCTTCGTGTTCCACGCGTTGCGAATATTTTGTCAAGACGATCGCCTCTTCCGGGCCGATGATGGAAGAAGGCGGCTTGAGGAACATCAACGGCTCCTTCGGCACTTCATTGCCCATCTCCGCGGCGTGGGCGGCATAATTGCGTCCGATGCAAACGATTTTCGAAGGCTCGACTGGAGCGAGCAGCCGAACAGTGGCGAGGCGCGAAGAACGCGATCCGCGGGACCACGGCCCCCAGGGCGTGCCAGAGATCTCGATGACATTTTCACCTTCGATCAGTCCATAGTGCGGCGTGGCAGAGTCCGAAGAGGAAGCGTCGCGCATCAGGTAACGGCAGATTTTCATTGGTGTTCAACTCGCGTGGTGATTGGGATGTGAAGCATGCGCTTCACGGGCTCTCCAGATGGTGGCAACAATCCAGCAGAGCGTGGTGACAATCATATATACAACGGCTCCCAGCATGAAAACGTGGAACGTGCTGAGCCGATTATTGAGCCCGTGGAAAATCAGGCAGAGCGCGCGATAGCTGAAGCTGAAAATGAGCCAACCGAGAAGGCTCGACGCCAGGAGAAGCCCTGGCAACCGCAGAAACCGAAAGATCGGAACCGCAGCGATAAAGCAGAGAACCGCGGCGGAGGCGATATTGCGCTCCAACGCAAAGCGTTCGAGGAATGGGGCGCGATTGGCAACAATCAGCCACGCGGTGAAAACCAAAGTCAGACAGACCCCCACATAAACACCGGTGCGAATCGCCGCGTTGCGGAAGACGTGGAACCAGCGATAACCGGGCAGATGCGGACGAACCAGCATAAAGCGCTCGTCTCCCAAGATGCGAGCATTCGTTTAACCCGGATTTACGACGATGGTTGCGTGACGTCGACAACGACCGCTGCGCTGGGCGCGCTTTCGTTCCCAGTGCGGTCTACAGCGGTCACGGTATACCAATAGCGGTGGCCGGGCTCTACAGACGTATCACGAACGGCAGGCGTGGGCAACAAATCCGGGGTCAGAAGCTGTCCCCTTGTGCCCTCCTGCTCACTTCTATAGACGCGGTATCCGGCCAAGTCGGTTTCAAGATTGATGGACCACGAGAGGTCGACAAGCACCGCACCCGGGGCCGAGCCGGGAAGCAAGGCGGCGACGAGGCCCTGCGGAGCCGCGGGAGGGAAGATGTCGCGCGGCGTGACTGTCACCGGTTGAGAGTCAGCGGATTCCAGCTCGACGCCTTCAACCTGGATGACACTGCGTACCATGTAGACGTAGCTATGCTCGAAAGCAATGGAAGTGTCGCGGTAGCTGTTGGTCTCAGAAGTAGCAAGCAGCGCTGCGTGTGATTCCGGTTTGCTCGGCAGAGGATCTTGCGGAGACGGAGAGGGCGCGGAAGGATGAACTTCCGCGCGATAGATTCGATAACCGGTGATTGATACAGGATCACCGGCGCCAGTACCGTTTGGCACCGGCCAGGTCAATTCGACCGCGGACTCGGTTACGCGAGCCTCCACGGTAACGATGGAAGCCGGAACGGGAAACAGGCGCAGCGCGACCACATTCGAATCGGCGGAAGCGCGTTTCTGCGAAGCGCGCGTTCGAACGACGTACGTGACCGCGCCCCCCGCATGCGATTTGGTCTCCTCCGGCGCAATGGGATCGGTGAAGCGCACGTGGCCATCGGCGCGGTAACTGTCCATAAGAGCGCCGGGAATGGTGTAAACAACTCGGAAAGATCTTGTGTCGGCCGAGCCGTCGGATTTAACGCTGCCGCGGAGGATTTCGACCGCAGGCGGGGCCGCCAGTTTTTCCCCGGAGATGGAGTGAGACGGGAGGGTGAAGGAAAGCTGCACACCGTCGCCGGCCTGGTGAGCGGCGAGATCCCTGATCGCAACGGGAACCGGCGGCGAAGGCGGAACGGGCTCGCCGGGAGCGCCGCAGCCAGCCAAAAACAAGAAAATGGAAAAGAGAAAAAGGAAAATGCTGAAGAATTGCTTGGGGCGTCCTGTGATGTGAAGTGCCGTCCCTTTTCTATTTTCCATTTTCAAGTTTCAAGAATCAGAGAATGTAGCGGCTCAGATCCTGGTTCTTGACGATGTCCGCGAGTTGCTTGGTGACGTAGGCGGCGTCAACCTTCACGTTTTTCTTCTTGAGGTCGGGCGCTTCGAACGAGATTTCGTCGAGAACTTTCTCGAGGATGGTGTGCAGGCGGCGGGCGCCGATGTTTTCGGTCTGCTCGTTCACGCTGGTAGCGAAACGGGCGACGGCGGCGACGGCGTCTTCGGTGATGTTGAGCTTGACGCCTTCGGTCTCCAGCAGTGCGACGTACTGCTTGATGAGCGCATTCTTCGGCTCGGTCAGAATGCGAATAAAATCTTCTTCCTTCAGGGATTGCAGCTCGACGCGAATCGGAAGTCGGCCCTGAAGTTCCGGGATCAGATCGGACGGCTTGGTCACGTGAAACGCGCCGGCGGCGATGAAAAGAATGTGATCGGTGCGGATCATGCCGTAGCGCGTGTTGACGGTGGTGCCTTCGATAATGGGAAGAATGTCGCGCTGCACGCCTTCGCGCGAGACGTCCGGGCCGTGGCCGGATTCGCGCCCGGCCACCTTGTCGATTTCATCGATGAAGATGATGCCCATCTGCTCGGCGCGCTCCACGGCCACGCGCGTGACCTGGTCCATGTCCAGCAGTTTGTTCTCTTCTTCCTGGATCAAGTATTCGAACGCGTCGGCGACGCTCATTTTGCGTTTCTTCTTCTGCTGGCCGAACATGCCGGAGAGCATGTCCTTGATATTGACGTCCATCTCCTCGACGCCCTGGTTGGAGATGATTTCGAATGGGGGCATGGCGCGCTCGCGGACTTCGAGGTCGACCATCCGTTGGTCGAGCTTGCCTTCGCGCAGTTGGAGGCGAAGTTTTTCGCGCGTGCGCTGGGTCTGCTCGCGCTGCGCGGCAACTTCCGCGTCCGGAGTTCCGGGCGCAGGCGGAGGCGCCAGCGGAAGTAGGAGATCGAGCACGCGTTCTTCCGCGGCCTGCTCGGCGCGGTCGGCGACTTCGTCGAGTTTTTCCTCGCGGATCATGTCGATGGAGGTTTCCACGAGATCGCGGACCATCGATTCCACATCGCGTCCGACGTAGCCGACTTCCGTGTATTTCGAAGCTTCGACCTTGACGAACGGGCAGCCGGCCAGGCGCGCCAGGCGGCGCGCGATTTCCGTTTTTCCCACGCCGGTGGGGCCAATCATCAAAATATTTTTCGGCAGAACGTCTTCCGCGATTTCCGGTGGAAGCTTCTGGCGGCGGACTCGATTGCGCAAAGCCACGGCGACGGCGCGCTTCGCCGCAGTCTGCCCGACGATGTACTTGTCGAGCTCCGCTACGATTTCGCGCGGCGTCATGTCGTCGAGAGCGGGGAGAAGTTCCTGTCCCTCGACGGGCTCGGCGCCGTTTCCTCCCGGTGCGTAGATCAATTCCTTTTCGGACTTAGTCGTCATGAGTTGCTCAATTCCTTTGATGCGCGAAAACCGCTTGGCGTGTTTTCACGCCTTGCCCCTAGTGTCCTGTCCCGTAAATACTTTGAACTGGTTTGCGCCGTTTCTTTCCGCTCCGTGTCCTCTGTGCTCTCTGTGAACTCTGTGTTAAGCATTTTTCTGCCGGCCTAAAGAACACTCGAACTATTTACGGTTATTTCCAAGACACCACTCTACAGCTCTTCGACTGTAAAGTTGGCGTTGGTGAAAATGCAAATCTCGCTGGCAATGCGCATGGCCTCCATGGCCAGATCCTTGGCATTGAGTTTCGAATGCTTCATGAGCGCGCGGGCGGCGGAGAGCGCGAAAGTTCCGCCTGAGCCGATGGCCACCAGACCGTCATCCGGCTCGATGACATCTCCATTGCCGGAAAGAATGAAAGTGCCCTTGGTGTCGGCAACGATCAGCAAGGCTTCCAAATGGCGAAGGGCGCGATCCTTGCGCCATTCCTTCGCCAATTCAACCGCGGCTTTCTGGAGATTGCCGGAAAACTCCTGCAGCTTGCCTTCAAAGCGTTCAAAAAGTGTAATCGCGTCGGCCGTGGAGCCGGCGAAACCGGCTACGACCTTGTCATTGTATAGGCGGCGTGTCTTGCGCGCGGTGTGCTTCATGACGTGGTCGCCCATGGTCACCTGGCCATCGGCGATCAGCACAACTTTGTTGTCCTTGCGCACGCACAGAACCGTGGTGCCGTGCATCAGTGGGCTTTCCTGGCGATTACGCATCCGTTCATTATAGCGCCCGAAGAGTCCATGTGCCAAAAGCACCAGAACATTCGAAGCCGCCCCGAGTCGGTACGGAGCGAACTCAGTCAGGGCCTCCGAACAAAAAACGGAGTGAACCAAATACCGGCGAGCCACTTTTTATTGTGAGATTTCGCGGAAGGAGAGAATCTTGTACTTCCCTTTAGGTTGCGCCTTCTGGATCCAACAGGAGCTATACCGAATGCCATTGCCTTGCATGGAAGGGGCGAACGATACGGAAGCGCCTCCTATTCTTCCCGTCAGCAGAATTCCACTTGTGTCCCGCGTTTTTGCCACAATCATCGCACCATTGATTTGTTTGTACTCCATGTGGCTTCCATTGACGATGCCTTGCCCGATCACCAGAATGATTCCATTCCAATTCGTATCCGGGTCGTAGGTAAACGTACCTGTCACCAGGAGAAGCCCATATCCATCGTGGCTCCAGCTACTGATATCCAGATTCCCATTCGCAACTACTGTCATCATGTTGGTTGGAGACATCCCCAACGACGTCAGGTAGGCTGTCTGGGTTGAGTTGCTGCCTGCTGGGACGACGGCATCGGCATTTTGAATGACGGTCTGTGCAAAGGCATCGATTTGACTCGGCGTCTGTAGGTTTGCTGGAAACGCGGTGAGGTATTGCACATCCGGCGCGGTCAGCTTCCCGGTATAGTTCGGCTGGGTGTTAGTTCCACTAGCATTAGTCGGAATTCCGCCAACAATACCACTAACGTCCGGTGTGTAACTGTTGCCGCTGTAATCGCCGAAAAGACCGATCGCAGCAACAGGACTGCCCGAAGAGCCGGAACAACCTTGCAGACTGTCGTTCCCTTTCACCGCATAGACCGCGTTGTTGGCTGGAGCTTGAAAGACGGGGCTATTGCCAGGACTGCCTGAAAGGGTCAGCCCAGCAAGAAAAGGAGGCAGCGTCATTGGCCCCGGAGCATTGAGGTACTGCAAGAGCTTCTGGCTGCCGTTGGGAAGGACCGCAAGCGACGTGATCTCCAGCACCTGATAGCCGGAGTTGGAGACGTTCAACTGTGTACCGTCGTAGAAAATCGGCTTGGCCGGATCCTTAGTGTGACCATCGTACGGAGCCACCTGAATGCCCATCGACACTTCAGATACGGCGTTAACGCGCACCCACTTGTAGAGAGGACCGGGGAGGTTCAAGGACGTGTTGAGTGGATTGCTGTCCCACATCGAAAGGGTCGTGGTTACGGTGGCACCGGCGAGCTTTCCACTACCGAACTCCGTATCGTATTCACCGTCCGGATAGGTGGTCGAGAGCATAGTGGCTTGGTTATCCGTTGGGCTAGGATTGAGGACATAATTGACATCACCTATCGGCAGCGGAGAAAGCGAGAAGTTCGCTGGCGCCGTGGATTTGAAGGAATTTGCATTATTCGTCGAAAGCCGCCCGCGCGCTTCTTCCAGCCCCGCGAGCGCCGCATAATAAACTCCCGTCGCGGACCGATAGTTGCCCGCCAACGAGGATTCCGTCCCGGAAGAGACGATCAAAGCAATCGCCACAATGCTGATCAACAGCAGAATAAATATGGAAATCAGCAGGGCAATCCCTTCTTCGGTTCGCTTCGTTTGAATTTGTCTCCTGGCTCTCACTTATCCTCAATCGACCTCACTGATTGGGGTTGATGCGCCGGCCACGCCCGTTCAGCGTGACAAGACGTGGCCGGCCCGTTGTCGCATCCGGGAGCGGCGCCGCTACGATCAGCGTGATCATAACATCGCGGATGTTTGCCGGTGAATTGTCCGTCCCCGCGCCAGGACACGGAACCGTTTGAGGAGGTGGAAACGAATTATCGCAGGTGTAGGAGAAGATCGGCACCGGAGCCCCACCTGGGAATATGACCGGATAAGCAGCCTGGTACTGTGCCACCAGGGGACTTGTCACATTTTGGACAACTTGCGTGTTTACGATATTTTGGACAAACGGCACAAGCGCCCCCGCCGTACTTGCATCGGGGTCGCCGGCCGACTTGTCGAACACGCCGCGCATCAGCGTGGGTAGCGGCGTGGTGTTCTGCAATTGGTAGCGAATCCACTGAACAGGGCAGTTTGGCAGACAGCTGGGATCTTGGGGCTTTGGATTCGTCTCGATGATGAGGTCGAAATCACCCGGCGTGGTATCGCCCGCCGTGGCGGTAGTGCAAGTCCCGCCTCCAGCCGTGCCGATCCGACAAAAGCCGGGGGGAGGGTAGCCGGCGCCGGCGCTCCAGGCAAAAGGCGAGCTGGCGGAATTTTGGGGAGCCCCGCTTACGAAGAAGGTCGGTGGTGGATAGCCGGCATCATTGACGTCCCGCACGATCTGGTCCAGCCCGAGCCGCGCTTCTTGGAACGAGGTCAGCACTTGTGATTCGGTCTGGTAGTGTTTTTGCGAGGTCCCCAGCAAAGTGAACGCCGCTCCAGTGATCACAAGAAATATGCCCAGAGCGACCAGCAATTCCACGAGCGTGAACCCACGCTGGCGCTCGTCCCTTGGGTTTAAATTCATTTTTCCACCATCGTATCAAGGGTGATGGGC
>Ga0209588_1000511_pt1 | contig 9927 bp, 5 predicted proteins | sample Rivendell_Oct201_10_FD_188351 | JGI IMG/M metagenome (GOLD analysis project Ga0209588, IMG submission 188351) | Vadose zone soil microbial communities from the Eel River Critical Zone Observatory, Northern California, USA -... | ecosystem: Host-associated > Plants > Roots > Rhizosphere > Soil ...
TGCACCATGTCAATCTAGCTAGTCTTTTCAGGATCAGTCCGATTGTAGGCCTCAAGAACTGTTATACTCGCCTGCAAGAAGGCAAGGTAATTGCCTTGGGAAATTAAAAGACCAAGATTGATCAGTTCAAGCGCAGCTTCCCATGAGCTCTCTCTCGGCACGGATCTCGCTCGCGCGCCCCCATGAATGACCAAAGGTCGGAAGCCGCGGCCGCGCTGCGGGTGCTTTGCTCCCGGTCGGACGCCGTTCGAGCAATGGATCAATAGTAGGCGCGGCTTTGACATATCGATCTCCAGATTTGCGGTCGACGAGACGGCGATCGTTAAGCAAGCGATTGAAGCCATGTGCACGCTACGGACGCTGCGCTGCGCCCGTCTCGTTCACCGGCCGTCGATTCGGAAGGCGACTGACAACGGCAGTGCGCTTGGGCCGCAGGGTTCCGCCATCGCGGCTTCGCTCGATCCAGGACAAAGTGCTGATGCCATGTCTGCGCTTTTTATCGGCAGAGATCACGTCACTGTCGCCGGCGTCGACAATCTTCATTTCGTCGGCCGTCAGATACGTGAACTCATCCTCGAAATCGAACACGCCCTCCGGCCCGAAGCCGTGGAACATGGAAACCTCGCGGATTGCCCGCGGTCCGAATCGCATGCCGACGCGATAGCTCGATGCCGTATCGAACGGTATACGGGCGACATCGGCGCCGTTGAGCTTATCCCAATCGGGGCATGCTGGTTGACGAGCGAACGTTGCTAGACCGACGAAGGGCAAGTCCATCCGGTCCGCCGTGTCGCGGCTGGTGTTATCGGTTGTCATTGCAATGTCCTTTCCACCGACCGCGGACACGCCTCTCCGGCGGCCGGATGGGTTAGTCGTTCAGCAGACCTGGTCGGTGAACCTTGCGAGATGGAATCGCACTCAGAACGAATCCTGCGCCGCGGACGGTGCAAATCATGGGGGCTTCATTTGCCCCGTCGACCTTGCGACGCAGTCGACCCATATGAACATCGACAAGGTTCGTTTCAGGAACGAATTTGTAGTGCCATACGTCTTTGAAGAGGGTTGCGCGCGTCAGCAATTGGTCGATCCGTTGCATCATGTACTTGAGCAAATGGAACTCGCGCGGCTGTAGATCGATCGGCCGGTCGCCACGCTTCGCGGTCCGATCGATGAGATCGAGTTCCAGTGGTCCCACGCGCAGTACCGTTTCATTCAGCTGGGCTTGCGCGTTGGCATTCGCCGGGAAATAATGAAGCTGATACATCGAAGCCTTCCTGTTTCTGTTGCGACGGTCGATTTTGCACGCGTTCGCCCGACTCAATCCTGGCTCCGGCACCTAACGCCAGCGAGAGGAATTGCTCCATTGCTACCGAGCTTAGTTTCATTACCGAAATGGTTGGGAGCCTCGATACCTTGGTTTAGCCGTGCAGCGGACTGTTTGGGCAATTCGCGCAAGCTTGATCAACGGGCCAACGCCTAGCGCGTGATCCGGCTGAGTGGTCGCAGCTGTGTTGGCTAACCTAAACCGCCGATCTCAGGGGAATCCCAGATCGGACTTCAGGCGCTAAATAATAGTTTGAGCGCAAGCTGACGATAACGTTACGCAGGCTACCCAGGCTTGTTTGGGTTGAGCAAACCCAGGTTCACCTTTGCTGACCGCGGCTTGGAGGATCTCACTTCCAGGTTCAGCTGTCCTGCTTCTTCAGGGCAGCCTGGAGACTTTGGACAAGGCTGTCCCCGTCGAACGGCTTAGTCAGGTAACAAATCGCCCCGGACCTAAGCGCTTGCGCACGAATCCGCTCATCGGGGAAGGCCGTGAAGAAAATGAACGGCACGCGGTACCCCTGGGTAAGCAAGTAGGCTTGCAACTCGACGCCGCTCATGCCGGGCATTTGAACATCTGCAATCACACACGAGAGGTCATTGACGCGGTTCGACCGCAGGAACTCTTCGGCGGATGCGAATGTATATACGATGTAGCCGAGCGACCTCACAAGGCTGTCAGTCGTGGCGCGCACGGATGCATCATCGTCAATGATTGCGACTAGCGGAAGCTTTGACAAGGCGGTCTTTCCCTGACGCGGAGACCGGAAGCACATGGCGTCACCGTCGCCCTCACTGTAGATTGCATCACGGATTGGGATTGAAAAGGATACCTAGGTATAAGCTCTAGCGTTTCGGGCGACTGATTCCGAGCAGGTCAGCCATTCCTAATAAATCAATCAACGACCGAGCCTTCATTTTTCGCATCAAATGGCCACGATGGACCTTCACAGTGATCTCGGTGATGCCGAATTTGGCCGCGATCTGTTTGTTCATTAGTCCGGCAGCGACCAGTGTCATCACCTCCCGCTCGCGCGAGGTCAGAGAGTCGAACGGGATTCGCAGTTCCGAAACGGCCTTCTCGCTATCGCGTCTTTTTTGATCTCGCTCGATCGCCCTGATCACGGCATCCAGGATATCTTGTTCGCGGAACGGCTTCGTCAGAAAGTCGATGGCTCCAGCTTTCATCGCCTTGACCGACATCGGGATGTCGCCGTGGCCCGTCATAAAGATGATCGGGATGCGAATATCGGCCTTGGCCAATTCGGCCTGAAAGTCCAGACCGCTGACGCCCGGCAGCCTGATATCGAGGACCAGGCAGCTTGCAACATCCGGCATCTTGATCCGCGCAAATTCATGGGCCGAACCGAACAGCTCGACTCGCAAGCCCACCGATCGGAAAAGACTGCTGAGAGTCGTGCGCATCGCTACATCGTCGTCGATGACGAAGACAATCGACTCCTTGGCGCTCGCGGGTTCGTGCGATGATTTGGCGCGCTCGGTCACGACGCATCCTCTTGATGCAAGGGCAGTACGAATTGAAACGTGGCACCGCGGGATACGTTTGCCGTGGCCCACAGCCGGCCACCGTGAGCTTCGATGATCGAACGGCAGATCGATAGTCCCATACCCATGCCGCTGGATTTGGTGGTGAAGAAGGCGTTGAACAGCCGGTCGGCGTTCTCGGCGGAGATTCCGACACCGGAGTCCGTCACAGTGACCAGCACTCGATCTGTTTCGTCCTGCTGCGATCGGATCACGAGGTCACGCGGCCGGTCCGTGATCGATTGCATTGCTTCAATGCCATTCATCACCAGGTTAATGATCACCTGCTGCAGTTGGACCCGATCACCCAGGATCATGGGTAGAGCGAGCGCGAGTTCTATTCGCAACGAGACCCGGTGGCTGTCCATTTCACGCTGCACCAAGGCGGTGGCCTCTTTGACCACATCGTTAATGTCGAGCGGCACCCTCTCAATGTCGGCCTTGTTCGCGAGCGCCCGGACGCGCCGGATCACCTCACTCGCCCGATTACCTTCCTTGATGATCCAATCTACAGCGAGGCGCGCTTCGTCCAGGTTGGGGGTACCGCCGTCGAGCCAACGCCGGCAGGCCGCCGCGGCATTGACGACGGCGGCGAGCGGCTGGTTCACTTCATGGGCAATGGAGGCTGTCAGTTCGCCCAGCGTCGTCACGCGCGTTACGCGTGCGAGCTCCATTTGGGCATCGCGCAGTGCTTCCGTGGCGAGCACATGTTCAGTGAGGTCGCGGCTGATCGCGAGCACGGCCTCAACCCGTTCCGAGTCTGGCCGTAGAGGCGAGTAGCTCACCGCCAGGTAGCGCCGGCCAAGAGAAAGGGTGAACCACTCTGCGTAACTGACTTCCTCTCCAGCGAAGCACCGGTCGTAATACGGCTTGGCACTCTCAAAGCCCTCCGTTCCCAGGAAGTCGGCTACGTGCTTCCCGACGAACGTCTCCGCTGGCATACCCCATCTCCGCTCGAAGGCCGGGTTCACCCGTTGAAAACGGTGATCTGGTCCGACGATGGATATGCGATCAGGCGAGCTCTCGAATACCTGTCGGGTCAAGTATTCCGCCCGTTTGCGCTCGGTCAAGTCGAGCACGAAGGAGACGCCCTGGTCTCGGCGTTCGTCGAAGGCCGCTCCGCCGAGAAGCACGGGCACGCGGCTGCCGTCCTTCCGAAAGTACTCCTTCTCGAAAGGTTTATGGCTTCCGGTCGCCCTGACCTCTGCCGCAGCCCGTTCGTGAGCGTAGTTCCATTCGGCGGGTGTCAGCGCCGTCCAGCGGAGGCCACCCGAAACGAGATCGTCGCGGCTGTATCCCACCATATGGAGAAAGGCTTCGTTGGCGTCGAGAATGCGACCGTCAAGATCCCACATGATGATCCCGATGATGTCAGAGTCGACCAGACGGCGGATCCTGGCCTCCCGTTCCTGGAGATCGTTGTACAGACGGGCGTTCTCCAGCGAGATCGCCGCTTGCGACGCCAACAGTTCTAGTACCGAGATCCGGGCGGGCGTGAACACGTGCGATGCCAGGTTGTTTTCGAGGTAAAGCACTCCGATCAGCTTGGCCTGCTTCACCAGGGGCAGGCAGAGGACCGACCGGGCGTGCTTCTGACAGATGAACTCATCTGCCGAGAACGGATTCTGCGCCAAGGCGTCATCAAGGATCACACTTTCCCGCGTCCGGATCACGTAATGGAGCACGGATTCGGGAAGCTCGGTCGGCGACACGGCCGTCTCGCGCAGCGTGACCTCAACCTGGCCGCGGCCGGTCGTCGCTTCCGCCGCGATCCGTGGCTCGTCGCCCGGGAACAGGATGAGCAGGCCACGCCCGGCGCCGGCATGCTCGACCGCGATCCGCAGGAGCGTCTCGATGAGCTTGCCGAGTTCGATCTCGCCTGATACCGCCTGCGCGGCCTTGACTACCGTCCCGACATCCAGCTGCTCGACGGGCGCGCCAATAGTAGCGGCGGGAGATGCAGGGACTGGTGCGTCGCGCAGATGCGGATGAAGCTGTTCGAGCTGCCGCACCTTGCCGAACGCGTCCCAGCGCAGGTAACAGTGCCGCGCGTTCCGCAAATAGGTGTGGGCGATCGTCTCGACGCCGCGCGCCGCGTAGAACCGCGCCGCCAACTCATGGGCCAGGCCTTCGTTCTGCACGAAACCGTGGTCGCGGGCCGATCGAATGGCCTGCTCGTACAGACGCATTGCATCGGCGTCTCGCCCTTCGAGCCGGGCGATCTCGGCCGACACCAGGGCGTGCTTATCGGCGAAAGTCGGTGGATAGTTGTCGGCCCACTCGCGCAGTTGCTCCCGGTGTGCCGTCAGGAGGTCGCGCCACCCGCTCTGTTCGTCGGCCGACGCGTTCTCATAGAGCGCCGCCACCGTCAGCGCGGTGTAGTAAAAGTAGTCGAGCAGCTGGATCTGGGCAGCTGAGGACCAAAGCAGTGCCTTCGCCTTGTCGGCTGCCGCGATCGCCTCGGCGTGGTCCCCCGACAGGAATCGCGTCTTCAGTTTGACGATCCAGTACCAGCAGATCACCAAGCGCATCCGGTCCCCTGTCAGCTGCGCCTCGAATGCCGCCTCGTCGAACTGCGCATCGCTGAAGGTCGAGAAGGTCGCGGTCCGGCCCTGCATGGTCGCGATGAAGCGTTGCTCGCTTACGATAGCATCCGCCATATCGCGGAACCCGGCCTTCCGGACGAAGTCCAAGCTCTTCTCCGACTCGCGCCACACCCCGTCGAGCGGATCGTTCCGCAGGAGAAGGATACTGACGAATCGGAACATACCGTAGCAAGCGGAGGTCAGATCCCCCGTCTCGGTCGCGGTGCGAAAGGCGACCCGATTGAAATCGATCGCGGTCGTGATTGGCTGTGTCCAGAGGGCAACTATTCCCATCGAAACGTAGGCCTTCGCCTGGTAGGCGATGAAGCCGTGTTTCTCGACCAGGTCGCATGCGAGCTTGGCGAAACGGTGGGCATCGCGGTAACGGTGAAAGACCAGTCCGAGCACAATCCCCAAAAAGCCATAGGCGTGCGCGGAAGGGCCGCTCGTCCCGTGCTGCATGCTGACCTTCACCATGCGGCACACCTGCAAACAATACAAACGGAAGTCGGTAAAGTAGGCGGGAGGAGTAAGAGCCGAGAGCACCTGCATGGCGGCCTGTAGTTCCGGATCGGTCATCAGCGGCAGATCGACCAGGCTCTCGATCGGGCGCCCGTTGAGGGTCTGCCAGACGGTCTCGTATTCGGCCTGGACCTGTTCCCAGGCCGGGTGTGCCGGGATGTCAATGCCGAACAGGCGCAGGCACGTGAGCGCGGTGGCCACCGCATTCGCGCTTTCCGACTTAACGGTATGGAGCAGGACCTTCAGGTGATAGACGGCCGCCTGGTCCACTTTCGACGCCCCGCGCTGCAGCAACTCTACGATCAATTTCTCGGCTGTTTCGGAGTTACCGCTCAGAAGCTCGCACTCCGCGCGTTCGAGCCACACGCTGAACGTCAACTCGTACTGGCTACCCCAGTCCCTTTCGTCCAACAGCGCCATGCCGGCCGAAAAATACGCGCGCGCCGACGCATAGGCCGCCGACGCCTTGGCCTTTCGCCCCGCACGCAGATCGATCGCTGCCACCTGCGCTTTCTCGTCCCGGTCGGTCAGCCGTGTGGCGCCCCGATTGAGCTGGTTCGCGACATCGAACAGATGCTCGGCGAGATCGTCCTGGGTCATGTTCGCGAGCAGCACGCGGCCAATGCGCAGGTGGATGTCGGCACGTTGCTCGTCGGGAATCAGTGAATAGGCCGCCTGCTGGATGCGGTCATGCAGAAATCTCCAGGTGCTCTCCTGGTGGAAGACGAGCCCGGCGCGGACGGCTTCCCAGAGTGCCGCGTGCATCGCCTCCTCAGTTGTCCCGTGAACCAGGGCCAGTGTGGCGATCGGGGCGACATTGCCCAGGCAGGCGAGCTGCTTCAGGGCTTCCTGGGTGGCGGAAGAAAACCGTCTCAGCTTCCCGACCATAAGATCCACCACGTTATCGGTGTAGCTCTTGGCGCGGATGCGATCGATGTTCCATTGCCACGCGGACGCGGCTGGGTCGAATGCGAGCAGCCCCTCGTCGGCCAACGCGATAAAGAACTGGATCGCGAAGAACGGATTGCCACCGGTCTTCTCCTGGACTAGCTCCGCCAACAGTCGCACACGCACCGGCTCGCAGTGGAGCGCGTCGGCGATGAGCCCGCCAATATCATGGAGCTCGAGGGGCGCCAGCACGATCTCCCGGACCCGCACTCCGGCTTTGCGGATCACCTCCAGCGTCCGCAGAAGTGGGTGAAAAGGACTGACCTCGTTGTCCCGGTAGGCGCCGACCAGCAGCAGGTGCCGCACTTCCAAGTGCGTGACCAGATGCTCGAGGAGGTCGAGCGTTGCTGCATCCAGCCATTGCAAATCGTCAAGGAACAGGGCCAGCGGGTGCTCCGGCCTTGCGAACACGGCAAGGAAGCGGCGGAACACCAACTGGAAGCGGTTCTTCGCCTCCTGCGGCGGCAGGTCCGCGACCGGTGGCTGTTTCCCGATCACGAGCTCCAGCTCGGGAACGAGGTTGACGATGAGTTGTCCATTCGGGCCCAGCGCCCCGCGCAGAGCATCCCGCCACCGGCCAAGCTCGGCCTCGCTCTGGGTGAGGAGCGAGCGGACAAGGCTCTGGAATGCTTGGCCCAGGGTCGCGTACGGGATGTCACGCTTGTACTGGTCGAACTTGCCGGACGCGAACAGGCCACGCGACGATACGAGCGCCTTGTGCAGCTCGTTCACCGCTGAGGACTTGCCGATGCCGGAATATCCGGACACGAGCACGAATTCCGTGGTGCCGTCGCCCACGACGCGGTCGAAGGAAGCGAGCAGAGTGTCGATCTCGCGCTCGCGCCCATACAGTCTCTCGGGGATGAGCAAACGATCTGGCGCGTCGCGCGCGCCTAACGGGAATGGCTCGATGCGGCCGGTCGCCTCCCATTCCGCTAGGCAACGCCGCAGATCGCTCGCAAGACCGGTGGCAGTCTGGTAGCGGTCCTCGGCGTTCTTGGCGAGAAGCTTCATCACGATTGCCGAGAGCGGCCCCGGGACGCCCGCGACCTGCTCGTTGGGAGGGAGCGGTTGCCGCGCGATATGGCAGTGTACCCACTCCATTGGATCGGCGGCGGTGAAGGGGAGCTGCCCCGTCAACATTTCGTAAAAGGTGGCACCCAGTGCATAGAGATCGCTGCGGGAGTCCACCGAGCGGTTCATCCTGCCAGTTTGTTCCGGCGCCATGTAGGCGAGCGTCCCGGCGATCACCTCCGGCGGCGCGGGGGCCTGGTGCTCACGCGGCAGCCGCGAGGCAATGCCGAACCCCGTCAGCCACACGCCGCCGCTTGCCGCGTCTACCAGGATATTTGCCGGCTTGATGTCCTTATGGATAAGGCCTCGCTCATGTACTTGGCGGAGCGCCCCTGCGAGAGGGATCGCGATGCTCAGGAAATGCGATACATCCAGTGGTCGGCCAAGCAGTCGATCGACCGGCGCACCGCCGGGATCCTCAAGCATCAGCGCCAAGCGGTCGTTGTAGCGCGTCAGCGCCACTGGTCGTGCCGCCCAGTCAGCGTCAAGTTCGCCTTTGAGCGCATATTCGTGTTCAAGCCGCTCGACGCAACCGAACGAAGTTTCTTCCGCGGCAACAAGCAGGATCGGCGCCAGGCCGTTGCCGGAGCCCCGGTAGAGAGCGATGTCTCCCTCCCGCAGCGGCGAGAATACGTAGCTCAAGAGCTCGTTCACGGGAGCCTCCTGCCAGGAGGACTACTTTAATACCTTGATTAGGTAACGTTTGCTCTCGCCCGTCAATCCAAAATCAGACGCCAAAGAAATGCGATCGTATCGCGATCGCTGCTATATTGTGGCTAGACGATGACGAGAACCGCGCTGGCCTTTTGCTCATGAAGCCGAGATGCTTTGTCGAGGACCGCCGACGAAGTGATCGATAAATCGACTGACTTCCGGTGATGGCACGAATGCGAAGTGTCACGATGTCCGCTATACCGCCGCGATCGGGGGATAAGCGGAAGTGACAGGGACATCGTCACAGTGACGCGAATGACCGATGCTGTCGAAAAAGACTTTTCTGGCCGACGAACAAAGTTTTTCCGCGCCGCTGTGCGTCCCACGTGTGGCGACGTGAGGGACCCACATCGAATCATACAAAAGCGATCACAGGCCTTCGCAAATGCCCTACAGGGGCTTGCAGCGGCGGAGACAACTAAAAACTGATCTTCGCGAGATTTTCGGAGTCGCTCAATTTTCGACTTTTTCGACAGCATCGACCCGAAGCGGACACTGAGCGGCATTGCTCGCAGAGGCATCTGGCCTCTGTGATTTAGCAATGGGTCCGGAAAGGCGGCAAGCTGAAGCAATGCGATCGAAGCGACTGTCCAATCTGATCGGAACGACTATACCAAAGTTCGCCCTTGAAGGCGTTTGAGCTGTCTGTAGATGCTACTCGACCCAATCTTACCGGAGCGAGCGCCTATCTGAACTGTGCTGGCGTGACACGGTAGGTCAGCCGTCCGCCGGAATTCACTTTCTTGCTGACTTTACCGTCGACCGGAGGGATCGCTCGTCCACGGAATCAGAGCCTGCTCCCTTGCTGCGAATGAAGTGCAGCAGGGCATTGACCCGCGGCATTTTCAAGCGGTCGATCGGTACCATCGCCTTGATCCAGAGGTCTGGGACGGGAAAGTCGGGCAGCGGCACCACCAGGGAGCCGCTGCGGATCTCCGTGAGCGCTACGTAGTTGCTCAAAAGCGCGATGCCGAGATGCGTCTTGGCGGCCTCACGCAGCACGCTCATGTCATTGGCGGACATCCGAGGATGAACGGTGACCGTCATCACGCCGTTGCCGCTCAGGAAGGGCCAACTCGGGCCGGTGGGTTGGTAGACCAGGCAGCGGTGCTCCTCGAGCTGGCGCGGGTGGTCGAGCCGGGGATACGACGACAAATATTGCCTGCTCGCGAACAGACTTCGACGCTGCGGCCATAGAAATTCGTCGGCCACATTG
>Ga0209588_1000512_pt1 | contig 9916 bp, 9 predicted proteins | sample Rivendell_Oct201_10_FD_188351 | JGI IMG/M metagenome (GOLD analysis project Ga0209588, IMG submission 188351) | Vadose zone soil microbial communities from the Eel River Critical Zone Observatory, Northern California, USA -... | ecosystem: Host-associated > Plants > Roots > Rhizosphere > Soil ...
GCCGAAATCAATGCCGATCAGGGCGCAGAGAATGACCGCGGTAGCGGTCCAGAAAAAGGAGAGGACCGCTTGCAATTACAACACATTGTGCTCGGATGGGGACTTTCTTGCGGGTGCACAGGGTGGACCATTCTGGTTCGGCGGGGCGGCTCAGAAGCGATTGATTCGACAAATGCAAAGGAAGCCGGAGCTGAGGGCTCCGGCTTCCGGTCCGCTGGATTGCCGTTGGGGCTGCGAGTACTTCACGGCCTGGCGGGGGACAGGCGGGCTACCAGCGTAACTTCGCCCTTGGATTCGAGGCGCGCAAGCTGCGGCATCTCTTTTTCTCTCGGCGATTTCGAGAGCTCTCTTCCATGGATGGATCCTGCCGTCCAAACCTGCGAGAGGAAATAGCGGTTGCCATAGCGCTTGAAGACCAGCTTCGATTCGGATTGCAGTTCCTTTGCCTGGGCTTCGTTGGTGATCACTATGGCTGCCGCACTGGCGTCTGAGCAGCGAATCAGGAGCAACACCGGATTCTGATTCAATCTCTGGACGCGGTACTCACCGGACGGAAGCGTAGCGTCGCCCGCCGTGAAGGCAAAGGGAATGTCCACCACCATGGACTCCTGGGCTCGGGCAACTTGAGTCGCCGCCATGCTCGAGAGCACCAGCAAACCTGCCAACAGAAAAGATTGCTTTTTCATGGGACCCTCCTCTTTCTTATTTGCTGGCGCCGTCCTAGCTGACTTGTCTTTGACCTGGCTCATGTCAACTGCCCAGCGCCGTAGCATGCCGCGCACTCTGGCGCATTCTCCAACGAAGCGCAATGCACTACGGGTGAACTGAAAAGCAACTGCAAATGAACAACAAACTGCGCAGAAATACGGGACTTGATAGAGAAGGTCTGAGCCATCGTGGTATTTCCAGGGAGTGGTATAGTCAACGCAGGCAGGAGGAATTCCATGTCGTCTCCGGGCCGCTCCTCCGGCATCGTACGGTTTGATGTCTTCGCAGTGGATCTGCGCGCGGGAGAACTTTACAAAGCCGGCCGCAAAATCAAGCTGCAAATCCAACCGTTTCATGCCCTTGCGCTGCTGTTGGAGCGTCCGGGTGAAGTCGTCACGCGCGAGGAGTTTGAGAAGAGGCTTTGGCCCGGAGATACATTTGTGGACTTCGATCACAGCCTCAACACCGCGGTCAAAAAGTTGCGCCAGGCTTTAGGAGACGACAAGAATAAGCCGCGATTCGTGGAAACCCTCCCGAAGCGCGGATACCGGTTCATCGGCGAGCTGGAGCACGCACCGCCGCCTTTGCCTGCGAAGCCTCCCGCACCATCTTCCGGCGTGGGCCAGATCGCAAAGCTCCGCGCAGATGGCAAACTTTCTTTCGTGCTGGTGTCCGTCGATGAAGAAGCTGCCGCGGAAAGAGAGAAGCTGGAAGCGGCGAGTGACGATGTGGGGTTGTCTCTCTTGATTGCTTCACAAAAGCTGCTGATGGTGCCCAACGGAACGCCGGTAAGAGTCCTGGAAGTTCGACAACCGCAGTCGTGCTGTCAGGTGCGAATTCTGGAAGGCGAGCACTATGGGAAGGCGGCCGTGGTGCCGCTCAAGCAAATTGCGGAATTGTGTTAGTCCATTGTGGATGCTCGTGCCGTAGCTTGGAATGGTGTGCGGGAGCCTCATCCTAACGTGCGGGCTAGAGGCCTCCGGAATGACCTGTCTACGTTTCCGTAAGGCTTGTGGTTTCAATACTCGGGGAAGCGAAAGCTGCCAAGAAAGAAAAAGGGCGTCCCGATCCGATCGGGGGACGCCCTGGACAGCCACCGTCGCGCCGGTCAGGCGCAACGGGAAGGAGTTAGAAAGTGAAGCGCAGGCCGATACGGATGGTGCGGCCCGCCTGAAACCTGTTTGGATGGCCGTACTGGCTGTTCACCGTCAATGGACCTCCCCCATTAGAGAATGCGGAATTCATCAGGGCTGTAGCGTCATACTTATGAAAGGAAGCCGCGTAGAAGGGCGTACCATCGATAATCCAGAAGCCGCCCGGAGCGATGAAGTTTTGTGCCGTGTTGCTGTCGACTTGCTCCCCTACCGCAGTCACGGCTCTCTCGTTCAAGAGGTTGGTGAGAGTTCCCGAGAAGCTCAGGACTTTGCTCTCACTAATCTTAAAGCTCTGGGTTAAGTTGAAGTCGGTCTGGTTAAACCACGGAGTGCGCTGGACGCGCGGGTTGCTGACCGTGATCAAGCCCGTGGCCGGATTCTGAGTGACATTTACCCATTTGTCGCTGCCAAAGGCATAGGTTGGGAACCCACCCGGAAATGCGTAGCCGACATCCACGTAGGAAGTCTCCGGTGAGCCTTGGTTGAGCACCTGGAAAATGCCGAACTGGGTGCTGAACTTGCGCAGCCAGCCCAATTCATAATAGACGTAGCCCTTAAGAACGTTCGGGCGGTCGGTTGGCAGAACTCCACTCGAAGACGTGCCGTTATCGCTCCATGAGAACAATGGTTCGTCGAAGGCACGGCTGTTGTTAGGAGCGTTGCGGCCACCGCCGCCGTCGCCCTGGTACGAACTGGTCAAGCCTGAGTAATTGCCCCACAAGCGGCTATAGGTATAGGAGAACATTCCCGCCCAATGCTTAGTTGAAGCCTTGGTCAGGCGGAATTCCACGCCATCATAGTCGCGCTGCGCTTGAATCGTCGGAGGGCAGGCCGATCCGCAATTGGAAGTGGTCACTCCGTACAAGAAGTTGAAGAACTTGTCGTAAGTTGAGTTGATCCCCTGTCCTGGGTTGACGATGACAAACGTCTCACCACCGGTTGCGGGGTTGAAAATAGCTGCGTCCTCTATCACGTGGTCAAGGCGCCTGCGGTCGTAGCGGGCCTCGAAGGCCAACGTCGGGGTTAACTGATAGTCGACGCCTGCCGTGTATTCGTGCTGTTTGTAGGGCTTCAGGCTCGGAGCCACGCCTTCTTCGGTGATCGAGCAGGTCGCGCACGTCGTCGGGTTGGCACGGAAGTTCTGGTTTTCCAGGAACGTTAGCCCTGAAGGCGTGCCGCCAGGGAAGTTGGCCTGGACCGAACCACCATTGGGACCATTTGTGCCCGGGCAGTAGCGTTGGTTGCTGTTGAACGCCGGCGCAATGGAAGCCACGTTCGAGGTATCCAGGGCATAGAAGCATTGGTTCCAATACTGTCCGCCGAAGGAGCTGATCGCCACGTTGAGCTTCATCTGGTCGTAGAATTGGCCATAGCCGCCGAAGATCTTTATCTTCCCGTGACCCGTCGGATCCCATGCGACTCCGATGCGAGGAGCAATCTTGTCGCTCCACCCGAAACTGATGGGATTGGAAGTTCCGGCCGGCTGGTTTTCGCCCGGCAGGTATTCCCTCTCGAGCCGGAGACCGAGATTGAGGGTAAGTCCCTTAGCGATGGACCAGGAGTCCTGCGCAAAGAGCGAATGATTGTAGCTGGTGACTGCGCCACCATCGCCAAAATCGTAGACGCTGACGTAACCGTCCGCGCCTGCGCAGTGTTTCGGGCCATATTTAGCGATAAATGGCTTACAATTTGCAGCTCCCACTGTTCCGCCGGGCGAAAAGATTGCGGTAGTACCCACCCAGAACTGGACGTATGGTTCGTTGTAATGTTGCGCAATAACGTTGCTGAGGCGGTTGAGCTGATACCCGAACTTGAAGTTGTGCGTTCCCTTCCATCCGCTCTTGAACCACGCTAGGTTGGCATCAACCTGGATTGCTTTATTGGCGTTTTGGGTTGTGAAGGTCGCGCTGTTGGCAGCGTTTACGAAGAATTGTGATTGCTGCAAGCTCGGGTCCAACGGAACACTGGGCGTACAGGGCGTTGGCGTGCAATTCTGGAAGCCGCCTATACCGTTGGTTTGCCAATTATCAATTATACCATTTGTTGGCAGTCCGAAGTCGTGGTAATTCGCAAAGTAGTACCCAAATCGGCCGGTCGCAACAACCCGCGGCGTGATGCTGTAATCCGCACCCACGTTTGTCGTCTGGTTGGGAGCCATAAAACCGATGTTGTGGGTATATGTGGACGGGTCAATTGTCGCGCTGACGTTGTCATAACCCTGCACCGAGTCCGCAAACGGCAAATTCGTGCCGTGTTGCTTTTGAAGTTGGTAGAGCCAGGACCCATAGAGACGAAGCTTGTGGGTTACGACGGCATCGACACGTGCAGTCGTGTAGTAAGTTTGAGTGTTCTGGCTGAACTTGACCAAGCCGAGGGGGGCGAGCGTCGGGTCTGGGGAAACTGCGTAATTCACCCCGCGCTCGACCTGGTTGAATTCCGGATTGAAGGCGACGAAACCGAAAATGTGATCCTTCCAGATTGGTCCGCCGAACGTAAATCCAGGAAAGACGTTGCTGTTTTTGTCTTTCTGGGGAATAAATGCCTGATAGGTTGGGTCGATTGCACCCCAGCTTGTGGATGTTTGAGAGGAATTGGGATCCAGGCGGGAATACGTCGATTGCCTTGCATCCATTCCGTCGTTTTCGAATAGCGCGAAGAGCGAGCCGTGGTACTTGTTCGTGCCCTTCTTCATAATCACGTTGACCACGCCACCCAAAGCGCCACCGTGCTCAGCCTCGATACCAGAGTTTTTGATATCCACTTCCTGGATGAAGTCGAACGGAACCTGAGTGTGGGAGAACCCTCCCGCGAGGTCGGCCGTCTCCTGGCCTTCCACAAGATAGGAGTTTTCAGAGTCGGAACCGCCGGCGACCGAAAAGCCATGGTCGCCGCCGTTGGAGCCGTTGCCGGGAGCGATGCTGCCGCTGCCGTTGCTGATGGTGGAGTTCCCCATCAAGGGTTCATTGCGCGCCGCGGGAGCAAACTGAATAACGGATTGGAAGGACCGTCCGTGCGGAATATTGGCGATTACGTCTTCCGTGACGTTCGTCTGCGTGACGTTTGTCGTCACATCGATCAACGGAGGTGCCGAGGTTACCTCAACGATTTCCGAGGCGGCTCCGACCTCGAGCGCCAGGTCGACCGACGGGAGATGACCAACCTCGATGATCAGATCATCTCGCTTGAAGGTTTTGAAGCCCTTCGCCGTTACCGTGATGGTGTAAGAGCCCGGCGGAAGATTGGCGAAGCGGTAGTACCCGCTCCCATCCGTAACGATTTCCTTGCTTCCTGCCAGCGTGGAACTCGTCACCACCACCTTTGCACCGGGTACAACAGCCCCGGTGGCATCCTTGACGATGCCCTGCAAGCCGCCCGTTGTCTCCTGGGCCAGGGCCGAAAAGGAAAAGAAAGCGCATAACGTGAGAGACAAACTGATCACGAGCCACCTATTCTTCATAATGCTGCAACTCCTTTCGAGAGCTCTCTGATTTGAAAAGCTGGTCGTGGCTTGCAAATTGAAATGAGGAAACTTCAGGGAGTCCACCCCACTCCCTCGAAAAACTGACAGATGCTCTCATAATTTATGCATAAAGTGTGCATAAATTTATAAGTGCTTTATATTTGCGTAATATATTTAGATTGAGGTAGATACGCGTAGATTATGGCGATTTATTTATTTTTTGGCTGCAGGAATCAGACAATTTCTGGAAGAACATACAAAATTACGCAATCAAGCTCGTTGCTTGCCCGACCCTTGCCCAAGTGGCGTGGGTGCTCTTTAATGCCTAATTGAATTTGTGAGAGAGCTTCCTAGCTCTGGTGACGGATGCGCTCGGCGAGGGAACGGGCACGCTGGCGGGCGATGTCGACAAAACGGGAATCGCCGGCGATCTGGTCGAGCATGGGCAAGACCCGCTGTGGTTCCGGCAGCAGGCTGCGGTTGAGATCGGATTCGAATTGCAGCAAGGCGTCGTTGATTCCCAGCCGGTCGTACTTCATGCGCCGCGAAATCAAGTCCACGTGTTCCTGCTGGCGGGCCAGCCCTTCGAAAATCTGCAAGAGTTGCATGGCCGCCGAATTCAGAGTGTAGTTGAATTTCGTCTCATGAACTTCCGTGCCCGATTCCCAGCGAAAGGTTTTCTCGCCCAGATTGGCGATCTTGCGGTGCACATCCAGATCCTGTCCCTGGAAATGTTTGAGTTGCGCCGCCAGATCGAACATCTTCGTGCGCCATGCCGCGCTCACCTGAAAGGGCAATGAGCCGGGATCCTCGTCCAACTGGCGGATTTCATACGCGGCGTCATCCGAATCTTCGCGCACGGTGATCTCGATGAATTCGGGCGAGCTTCCTTTGAAGACACGCCGAAATGTCAGCTTGGCGCCCGAAGGAGCGGGGAGGGAGAGCGCCGCGCCAGCCGTGATGGAGGCTGCGGCAATCAACAGAAAGAAACGCAGAAGGAAAGTCTTCATCGCGTCGATACGATGCGCGGCAACCCGCCACGCGTTACGCCGCCGGGTCGAATTTCGTTCGGCAATCCAGTGGAACCTGCTGCGGCGCGGAGCGCGCGCGGTTTCGCTGATGCATCTTGGTCCGGCAGCCCAAACCGCCTCCGGGCCTGCTCCGTCTGCAAATGGCAGAGGGCCACCGCCAAGGCATCCGCGGCGTCCGACGGCTCCGGTGTTTCCTTCAGGGAGAGCAAGGCGCGTACCATCAACTGCATCTGCCGCTTGTCGGCGTGCCCGTGGCCGGCGACGGAAGCTTTCACTTCGCGAGGCGCGTAGCTGTAGACCAGCACACCGTGCTGTGCCGCGGCAAGCAAGATCACGCCGCGGACTTCCGCGAGCCGGAGCGCCGTGCGCATATTCAAGGCGGTGAACACACTTTCGACGGCCAGGGCATCCGGTGAAAACTCTTCAATCAGGCCGCACACGCGTGCATGCACATCCTGAAGTGCCGCGCCCGCGCATTCCTTCTGGCGCTTCGCCGCAACTTTCAGTGCGCCATAATGAAGCATGCGGCATCGCCGCCCGTCGCTTTCGACGATTCCGTAGCCGGTCGGCCCCGTTGCCGCAGGGTCCACCCCAAGTACGCGCAGCCAGCCGTTCTTTTCGTTCTGCCTGCCCGATGAGTTCGCCCCGGTCATCGCCCCAAGTCTACGGCCTTCCGCGCATCCCTGCCAGCGCTTTATAGTATGCACGTCAGGTAGAAACGCAACGGGCCAAATAAAAACGGCCAGTCTGGGTCGCAGACTGGCCGCAAAACAAAGAGCCGATTGAATTAGTTGGCGCCTACGGCCGCCTGGATTTCAGATTCGTCGATATCGAAGTTCGCGTAAACATGCTGCACGTCGTCGTGCTCTTCGAGAGCTTCGACCAGGCGCACCATCTGCGTGGCTTGCGGGCCCGTCAGCTTGATGTAGTTCTGCGGGACCATGGCGATCTCCGCCGACGCCGGCGTAATTCCCGCCTTGGTCAGCGCTTCCTTCACTTTTTCGAGGGCGTCCGGCGGCGTCACGATGTACCACGCGGAGCCATCGTCCTTCAGGTCTTCGGCTCCCGCTTCCAGTACAAGGTCCAGCAGCTTGTCTTCGCTCGCCGCTTCCTTGGGAACAGAAATTTCACCCTTGCGGTGGAACATCCACCCGACGGCACCCGCTTCGGCCATGTTGCCGCCGTTCTTGCTCATGAGATGGCGGAACTCGCCGACCACACGGTTGCGGTTGGTGGTAACGACCTCAATTAACATGCCCACTCCGCCGGGACCGTAGCCTTCGAAGGTGGCTTCCTCATACTGCTCGCCTTCAAGCTGGCCGGTGCCGCGAAGAATGGCGCGCTCGACGTTTTCACCTGGCATGTTCGCCGCCTTCGCCGCCAGAATCGCAGTTCGCAGGCGCGGGTTGGAGTTCGGTTCGCCTCCGCCGATGCGCGCGGCAATGCTGATTTCCCGGATGATTCGCGTGAATACGCGGCCGCGCTTCGCGTCGGTGGCCCCTTTCTTATGCTTAATCGTGGCCCATTTTGAATGCCCGGACATGACACATCCTCATTTGTTTCACGTGACCGCGGCCTAGCCGAGGTCATCGATGGAAGAATTTTTGCGCCGCAGAGCGCGTTCAGAGAATGCCGGCGCATTCGCGGCCGCACTCAAAGGCGGCCGACTTACGGCCGAACATCACGCGAGCCGAGCTACGGTCGCCAAGAAAGTCGGCCGTCTTACGGCCGCCAAAAAAAAACACCAGTGCGGAGACTTACTGTGAACCGCAAACCCCTGCGGAACCACGGTAGTTTAGCACAGCGGCCCATATGGGGAAACGGCTTATGCTCCACTGCAGGCATCTCGTTGAGTCCGGCAGACTTCCGCATGGTCGCCGCGCATGGCGCCAAGAACCCAAGGGCCTGCCATGCTGATTCATTTGCGGGAGGTACGCTCAGACAGGGCCGGTCGAGCCTGGTATCACGCTCCTTCGTGTCCCCGTAGCGCTGCGGCATATTGTCGTGCGATCGCCTGCCACGAAAAATAGCTCTGCTGCGCCATGCGGCTTCGGTCTGCCAGCCACGCCCGATACGTAGGGTCGCACAGAACACGCATCAACGCAGGGCCGAACTGCTCCCCCGGTTTTGTCAATACCACGCCCGCCTCCGTGATCGGCGCAGCCGTTTCCCAGCCCTCCATGGCAACGACTGGCAAGCCGCAAGCAATCCCGGCAATCGCGCTGCCGCGCCGTGTCGAAATTGGGCCCCGCGCGAAGAGCAACACATCGCTTCGCCCCAGTACGAGGACTACCTCCTCTGCGGCAAGTATGCCGCTAAGGCTCAATTCCACGTCCATCCCCTGCAAACTCTCCCGAAGCAGCGTCTCTGCGCTCTCCGAGTTGCGTCCAATGATCACCAGCCGCACGGGGCCAATCCGCTGCGCCACATAACGCGCTGCTTCGACGATTGCTTTCACCTCTTCCGCCCCGACGCGGCCTGACGATAAAGAAAAAACAGCCACCGTTGGCGGTCGCTCCTGGCCGCTCTTTTCCTTCGTCCAGGCTGTTTCCGGCGAGGGCAGGTTCGCACCAACGGGAATGAAGACAACATTTTGCGCGCTAGCGGGAAGCCATTGAGCCTTCTCTCGCGGAGTGGTCAGAATAGCGAGATCGGCTAACCTGACCGCTTCCCTCATAGTGTGTATCTGCAGTTGGCGTCGAACGTGGTCGATAAGCCGGCTTCCGGGGTAAGGCTGGGCGTCGTGAAACACGACCCCGCAGCGCACGCCGTATTTCCGCAACAATCGAACGAGGCCCAAAAAACGCAGGGGAAAGCCGCGGCGCGACCAGGCGAGGGCGGTATACTGAATCAGGACCCAATCATTTTTCCAATGCCCGGCCCGCTGGTCCATTCTGACGAGCGCCTTCCTCCAACCGAGCTCGCACCAGGGAATACGTTCGATTTCCAAAGAAATTCCCTGGGCCTCCAACGCCGCTCCCAGAAAATGGCAGTATTCCTCGACAGCATCCGTCGGTTCATCGCGTCGCCCGAGCAATGCCACGCACCGTTTTTTCATTGAGGAAAGATTAAAACAGATTTCTCAGCGTGATTCACTAAGTGTAGTCCAGACGCCCATTCCACGTCCGCCAGCTTGACACGGCGAGATCTTTGCCAAAACCGATATACTGGACGTGAGTCTGTGCACATGCGCTTACAAATACGTATCACGAAGCTTGTCATCGAGATGGGTGTATCGCGCAACGGCGCCCGCGGCAAACAGCGGCCCGCAATTCACTTTTCCACCGAGCCCCTCCGCCGGGAATCGCAAGAGCTTTCTGAATGAAGCTGCTGATTTATTCTCATGCGTTCGCACCTCAAGTTGGCGGCGTCGAGACCTTTGCGATGTACCTGGCCAGCGGTCTTTCTAAGACGGACTCAGCACAGGGCACACACAATTTCGCAGTGACCGTCGTCACCCGCGTTCCTGGAACGGAAGAAGTCGTCTCCGGAGTCCCCTCGTTTGGAATCGTCCGCAAGCCCGGTCCCCTAGAATTATGGCGCTTGGTCGGCGATGCCGATAG
>Ga0209588_1000513_pt1 | contig 9914 bp, 10 predicted proteins | sample Rivendell_Oct201_10_FD_188351 | JGI IMG/M metagenome (GOLD analysis project Ga0209588, IMG submission 188351) | Vadose zone soil microbial communities from the Eel River Critical Zone Observatory, Northern California, USA -... | ecosystem: Host-associated > Plants > Roots > Rhizosphere > Soil ...
TTACCGTCCTGGCGCGCTGGAGCAGCTGAAGCAATTGGCGGCCAAGGTCGAGATTCCCGTATACGGGGAACCGGGCACCAAGAAGCCCGAGGACATTGCGAAGCATGGTCTCGAACATTACCGGAAAGAGAAGACCGACTTGGTGATTATCGATACTGCGGGACGGCACCGGAATGAGCGGGATTTGATGGATGAGATGAAGAGGATCGCCTCCGCAGTGAAACCGGACGAGATTGTGTTGGCTATTGACGCGACCATTGGACAGCAGGCGATCCTCCAAGCGCGAGCGTTTCACGAGGCAACGCCCGTCGGGTCCGTCCTGCTGACAAAGATGGACGGGTCTGCAAAGGGAGGAGGAGCGCTCTCTGCGGTAGCTGCGACAGGTTCGAAGGTCAAATTCATCGGAATCGGGGAACGAGTAGAGGATTTGGAGCAATTCGTCCCGACGGATTTTGTCGGCAGACTCCTAGGAATGGGCGACTTGAACGCGCTTCTGGAGAAGGTGAAGGAGGCCGAGGTGCAGGTCCCGGAGGCGAAAGTGAGACAGTTCATGGAAGGCCGTTTTACTCTGAAGGACATGTTTGATCAGATGGAGAACCTTCGGAAAATGGGACCGTTGAGGAAAGTTCTCCAAATGATTCCGGGTGGTGTGAGTCTTCCTGAGGAGCAATTGGGCGTGGCGGAGGAGAAGATGAAAGCTTGGAGAGTGATTATTCAATCCATGACTAAGAAGGAACTTGAGGAGCCTCGATTGGTAGACAGCTCTAGGTCGAAGAGAATTGCGCGAGGCGCCGGTCGGCCAGAGCGCGAGGTCCGGGAACTTGTCAACCAGTATTTTACGATGCGGAAGATGATGAAGCAAATGAAACGACGTGGGCCGATGATGAAAGGCATGCCTTTCATGAAGAAGTAATTCGTCCGAGAGGTTCTGTTGAACAGATGGTCTGAAAGAAACGAAACGCTTCAGGCTTTGCGGTGGTCGTGGAGCTCCAGCATGTTTCCCCAAGGGTCCGTTAATGCGCCAGAGTTCTTGCCCTTGCGTTTGACGGAGTATCCTTTCTTCTCCAACTTGTCAGCAGCCTCTTCGAAGCTGACGACGTGAAGGTTGATCGGACTAACGTCTGCGCCTCGAAGAACTAGGGGTGTGATCTTCGGAGTCTTGTAGAGCGTCAGCTCACCCAGCTTTGTCGCGATGACGCTCCATTCAGGTGAGTGTTCTTTGAGTTCGAATCCAAGCGTGTCGCAGTATAGTTTGACCGCCTTGTCCATGTCTCCAACTTGGAGGATGATGTGACCGATGTCGCTAACGAGTTTGGGCAAGTTGTTAGTCCTCCTGGTAAGTATGTGAACGCGCTTGGTCTTTGTGTTCGAGCCTCGCCTTTAGTTTGTCCTCTTCCTTCTCAACATAGGTGAATCCCTCTTTCACGATTGAACCGAACAACGGTCCGAACGTAAACGTGATTGCGGATATTGCCGCGCCTATCGAGAAGAAGGCCATGAAGGATGCGAAGATCTTACCACCCACAGTCGCGGGAGCTTGTGCCGGGCCTTCCGCAGTTGCCAGAAGGGACATGAAGTAGAACGAAGTCACAAGGTCCCATCCTTCTAAGACCATCATACCGATGGTTCCGATAGCCATAACGATCGCCAGAATAACAATTGAGAAGAGTGCCCTCCTCTTGAACGGAGACAGAGGATGCCGGACCATTCTAGAGATACTCCCTTTGGTCATGAACGACCAATCATCCTCGAACGATGGAACCTTAGCTCTTTCCCTTGACAAAACCACAAGCTCAGAAGCATCGCCGTAAGCTTTCACGCAGGTCCACAACTAGCCCCTAAAGGGTTCAATCAACACGAATCAATTTCGAATCCCTTATGAAACAGCCAAAACGTGTTCTCTTCCTTGTCTGAGAAAATTACAACGACTCTAGAGAATGCAAGACGTCTCGCAGTTGCTAGGCAACATCTCGCTGAAAAGAGGCCCAACAAACCGGACTCCGATGACATTCTGAGAGTGGCACGAGACCTAGGTTGTCTCCAGCTTGATCCGATCAGTACGGTTGCTCCTAGTCATCTCATCGTTCTCTGGAGCAGACTTGGAAACTTCGACAGAGCTGACTTGGACAATTTGTTGTGGCGTGACAAGAAGCTCTTCGAATACTGGGCCCATCAAGCATCAATAGTTTTGATGGAAGACTATCCTCTCTACTATTCTCTCATGCGAAGATATCCTGACGTGCTCGTAGGTCCAGGATCGGTTTGGCGACAAAGAATCGACAAATTTCTGAATGCGAACACGAGGTTGAGAGATCATATTTTGAGCGAGCTTAGAAAGAAAGGCCCTCTCCTCTCTCGCCAGTTTGAGGACAAGACCAGGGTAAAGCGTAGTTTTGGCTGGAGTAGCTGGGGAGATGTCTCTCGGATGATGTTCCATCTTTTCTTGAGGGGAGAAGTAATGGTGGTTGGCCGCCAGGGCAAACAGAAACTCTACGGTCTCTCGGAAAATTTCCTGCCATCTTGGGTTTCAAAGAAGGAATTGTCAGCGGAAGAGGTCGAGTACCTTTCGGCCCAGAGATCGCTCCGCGCCCTCGGAATCGCAAATTCGTCCGAGATAAGCTGGCACTTTTTCCGTAACCGCTATCCAAACCTGAAAGCAACCATGAAACAATTAGCGGCGGACGAAAAGATCATTCCGGTCGATATCAGGGATGGACCGGTCGGGAAAGGCGAACGGTACATTCACTCGAAAGACATCGCCTTACTAAACGAGTTGGATTCCAACAAGTGGGTGCCACGGGTCTCGTTGCTCTCCCCTTTCGACAATCTGTTCTGCGATAGGGCCAGAACCAAACTTCTGTTCAATTTCGATTACACAATCGAAATCTACACTCCCCCAAGCAAACGCAAGTTCGGTTACTACGTCCTCCCGATACTCTACGGCGACAAATTCATCGGGCGTATAGATCCACTTATGGACCGGAAGAACGGGAAACTGATCATCAAGGCAGTATACGCTGAACGACATGCTCCAAAGGACAAGGAGACCTCGAGAGGGATACGAGAGAGCGTCGAACAGCTTTCAGAATTTCTCGGAGCGAAAGAAGTGGTCTATTCACGCAATGTGCCGAAATATTGGCAAAGCCATCTTCACTAGTTCCAGATGCATCCTGGATCGTAGGTCCAAGCGAGGCTCAAGTATCGAATCTCGATATTCTCGAGTTTCGTAACCACGCAGCCTTCTGTAACCCACTTGCTGTTTCGAGGAAAACGAGCTGAATAAATCGTTGGAATCACCATTACCTGTTTCGAGGGTCCTCCTGAAGAAGGCGAGCCTCATGTCAAGAACATCGCCATCACAACATTCCTCCCGAGCCACAATACTCTCGCAAGCTACCATCGAAGCGTCAAGCAATTCCATAAGTCCACAGGAGAATTACGTGGAGCAGTTCCTTGCGAGGTTTCCAGACTACAGGAAGGCCCTGTGGTTGGCTGCGAGAAGCGAGGAAGAAGGACTAGGAAACCCGTCATATCAAGGATGGCAATGGAGCGATGTCGAGATGCATCCCACGAGGGTCCTGAAGCTCGTAATAGAGGGAATCGCCAAGATAAGCATGAGAACCAGGCGGGCTACCTACTACCTTCTGAAAGATCCGGACTTGGTAAAGACGGTTCTCAAGAGCTCGGTTCTTAAGAAATAGTCAGAACACCCTTTCGACGAACATACGATGGGTCAGGGTCAAAGCCTATTCTGAGAGTCCTACTATTTCCAGCATTTTGGCAAAGTCTTCCAAGCTGCTCGCATAATTGCCGTCTTCACCATTCCAAACCGAGCGTTTGCTCAAAATGAGCTCTTTCGCATCCCGAAGGGGAATCCCACGATAAACGAGGTAGGCCGCTGCGCACGTCGGGCTCCTGCCTAGCCCCATCTTGCAATGAAGGTAGACTCTTCGCCCTCCACGCATGTGTTGCTCGATGAGTTTAGAAACGAGTCGGAGCTGGCTTACAGGAACCGCGGAAAAAGTTTCTTCGACCTTAGGGGTCCGATCCTCATATTGCAAGCCTAGTTTCTTGGACCACTCCTCCTCCCGTGGATCTCTCGTAAGGTCGACAATCACCGCCTTCCCTCCGCCATGGTTCTTGATCTCTTCCAGGTCTGCTAGGGTAGGAGCGGAACCTACCCAAAGTTGGTTAGCCAGGATCTCTGTGAAATCCATTCAGTCTCTTGCCTCTTTGTGATTGGTGGTCAATCAAAGGGTAATCCTAGGCTCCTTGAAGAGCCTCGCCAGTCGACAACGGCCTAGACGAGTTTCTTTGGATCGAATTTGTTACCGAACTTGTCGATGAAAGCTACTTCCGAAAGGGGCATACGATCCTTTTTGCCAACTATCTTCTTGACGGGATAGCCGAAGCCGACCACCATGGTGGGCTTGATGTCAGCTGGGAAACCAAAGTCTTTCCGCATGGCGTCTTCCTTGATTCCGGTATAGACTCCTGAGATTACTCCAGTGTTCCAGGCTGAGAGTTGCATTTGCTGTACCGCGCGTCCAGTGTCGATGAGGTGGAATCCTATTTTGGGGTCTGTTAGGACAATGACTGCAAAGTCTGCGCCTGCGACCCAAGGACCACTGGTACTGTCCTCGGCTAGTTTCTTGATGGATTCCTTGTTTTGGACGAGTATGAATCTCAGGTGTTGTTTGTTGTTTCCCGTCTGAGCGGCTCGCGCCGCTTCGAATACTTTCAGCTTCACGTCTGCCGGGACCTTCTTCGGGCTGAACTGTCTAACATCCAATTTAGTCAGGATTGCTTGATGAGTATCCATTTCTCTCAGCGTGTATCCGAGAATAGGCCTAAGTTAAAAAATGTCCCTTTAGAGGCCAAACCGATAGAGGGGTCTGGGGCAAGAGTCATGGTTGATCAGGTAACAGTGCAGAAGCAAGTTGTCGTACCAGAAACAAGACTGAAAGACTTCTGCAACAAGGTATGGATGAAGGTGGGCGTCCCTGCACAGGACGCCAAAGTAACAACGGATGTGCTAGTGCTCGCTGATCTTCGTGGGATCGAGTCCCACGGCGTTGCGCGTCTGCCTCGGTATTATGCGGATCTGAAGAATGGCTGGACGAAGCCCACGGACCAAAGCAAGATCGTGAAGGAGACCAAGGCTACAGCAATGATTGACGGGGCCCAGAGCTTGGGTCAGGTGGTCGGGCGTAGGGGAATGGAATTGGCCATCAAGAAGGCTAAGGAAACCGCGGTAGGAATCGTTTCCGTCAGGAACTCTCACCACTACGGAATAGCAGGATATTATAGTCTGATGGCTTTGGAACACGATTTGATTGGGGTGAGCATGACAAATGCGGCACCGCTCGTGGTTCCCACTTTCGGTAGGAATGCGGTTCTCGGTACGAACCCTATCAGCTTGACCGCGCCTGCTGGCAAGGAGAGACCGTTCGTGCTGGACATGGCAACGTCTGTGGTCCCGCGAGGAAAGCTTGAGGTCTACGATCGCCTGGGGAAGAAGATACCTCTGGGATGTCGACAAGACAGGACGAGGGACGGAGGACGCTCACTCGGTTCTCGACGCTTTGTCCAAGAGACTTGGCGGCGGGATTTTGCCATTGGGCGGTGAGGGTGAAGAGCACTCGGGCCACAAAGGGTATGGTCTGGCCCTGATGGTGGACGTTCTAAGCGGGGTCCTGAGCGGCGCAGCCACAGGTCTCGGTGTCGATGTCAACAAGGAGAAACCGAATGTTGGCCACTTCTTCATGGCCCTCGATCCAGCAGCGTTTCGTCCACTGGACGAGTTCAAGCGAGACATGGACCGGTTGGCGCGCGAATTGAAGGATTCGGCGAAGGCGGAAGGCCAATCACGAATCTACGTTCACGGCGAGAAGAGCTATGCAAGGATGGAAAAGTTCCGAAAAGAGGGCATTCCTCTAGGTCCCAAAGTCGTGGAAGCCATGAAACAAGTCGGGACCGAGATAGGCGTGCCTTGGCTTATCTAGCTCTCCGGTTTGGAGAACCTCTCACTGACTATCCGGGTCTTCCTATCTCGAGATTTTTCCGAAGATTCCGATATACACCGGGCTTCGCGGGTTTCTCATGAACCGCTTGACTTTCCATCCTGTTCCTTCGAGTATCCTCTTCATTTCATTTTCCGAGACGATCAGATAGTCAAACCATGGCGTTTGATACTTCTTGTATCGCACGCGGAGTTTCAACTCGCCAGGCATCTTGCCTTTTCTAAGATTGCGTTTGTGATAATCTAGGTGAAATTGTTCCTTGGTCTGGTATGGGTTGACGGATTCGGCAATGATGAGGGCATTTCTGTTTGTAATTTGGTAGAACTGTCTGAGTAATCGTCTTGCTCCGGTAGGGTTGCCGAAGAGCCCGAAGTTATTGCCTATCATTAGAATCGTGTCGAATGTTCCAAGCTTTGAGTTCACTTCTGTGATTGACATTACACGAGCTTTTCTTAGCTTTCTTAGTTTGCAAACTTTCACGGCTAGGGGCGAAGTGTCGATTCCAAGGACATCGAGGCCTCTCTTCTGGAGGTACAGGGAGATTCTTCCGCCTCCGCATCCAACATCAAGGACTCTTCCTGTAACGTAACGTATTGCTTTTTTCTCGTGTGGTAACCAGTCTTTGTATTCGGCCAAGTAGTATCTGGGATACATTGCGCTAGTGTGGATGAAACCGTCGTCTCTCTCCACAACTTCCACGACCTTCTTGCCTCTGAAACAGTCGTACAGTTGGTGGCCATAAGCATCCTGAAAATCACTCAGAGTAGGTCGCATCGCCGGCTAGGTGGTCCACGACGTTCAGCATGTAAGCAAGATCGTCAAGTAATCTGAAACGTCAATCGACCGTCACTGGCTTTCGAAGCAGATTCGAGAGGCCATTCATTCATCAGCAACGACACCTGACTTTCGCAGATGCGATGGGGGAACTCTCACTCATGCAACGCAAAACGTCCGAAGGAGCGCCCACTTTTCGCTGAGACGATTTCTTATCCGGTACAGATTCCGGGCGAATCTAGCAAATCAGGGCACAATCTAGGCATGTTGAAAAGGCGAAAAGACGGGAAGTCTACGACCGATCACGAATGAATCTAGGGCACGATAGCGACTGTAATCCAGATTCAGGATCAGGGGTGAAAAACGGGTGATTCCTCCTATGCTAGCGCCTTTAACCTAAAGATAGGGAGACCGAGTTAGACCGACTCATGATTCAAGGCCATTTGCCAACGCTCGACGATATTATCGCCGCCAGCAAGCGAATCGAAGGAGTAGCAACCAAGACCCCGCTTGTCGAGTCGCCCGCACTCTCGAAGAAATTTGGTCGAAGAATCTACTTGAAGCTCGAATGCTTCCAGCCCATACGCGTCTTCAAGATCCGGGGAGCCTACAACAAGATCTCCCAACTATCAGCAAAGAACATCGTCGCGGTCTCTTCAGGCAACCACGGCATGGCGGTAGCGTATAGTTCTAGATTGCTCGGAAAGAAATGCACGGTAATACTACCAGAGACAGCGGTTCAAGAGAAAGTCAACACCATCATCGAGTATGGCGCTGAAGCCATCAAGTACGGCAAATACACCGTGGATCGTGACGCGAAGGCGAAGGAAATAGTCGGCAAGACCGGAGCAACACTCGTACATCCATTCAACGACCCTGACATAATCGCTGGCCAGGGAACCTGCGGGCTGGAAATAGCCAATCAACTAAACGACTTTGATTCGGTAATAGTTCCGGTTGGCGGAGGAGGCCTCATCTCAGGCATATTAACCGCGATCAAATTACTGAAACCAGACGCGAAGGTCTACGGTGTCGAACCGCAAGGCGCACCGAAACTCCAAGCAGCATTGAAAGCCGGAAAGATTGTCACAATCGATTCGCCGAAATCGATCGCTGACGGTCTTATTCCGTCGGCTGTAGGAGATCTGACACTCGAAGCATGCAGAAAGTACGTCGACGGCGTCTACACTGTTTCGGATGATGAGATCCTATCCGCGATGAAACTCCTGATTCGTGAAGCCCACATTTTCACGGAGCCCTCAGGGGCGGCGCCTGCCGCCGTCCTGCTTTCCCACCGAGATGTGGAGAAGCTTGGCGAGAAAGTCGTCCTGGTCATATCCGGCGGGAACGTATCATTGGATCTTCTTGCCAAGACGCTCACTGAATGAGGGATAGAATCTAGTATTCTTGCCTGTCAGTCACAAGGTATTCCGCGGGGTTAACGACGTTCCTTGGCTTGAGACCTCGCAGGAAGCGCGTCACATTCTCCACGGCAGACTTCGCCGGTTTCCCAGTGGCTAATCCTGATGGGCCTGAAGCGTGAGGGGTCCCGATGAAGTTGGGCAGTTCGAAGAACGGATGCGTGGTCTTGAGAGATTCCTTGCCCTCTCGATACCACCACACATCGGTCGCGTATCGAAAATCCGGATTAGCCTTTAGGTGCTCGTAAAGCGCTATCTCGTCAACCAGCTCTCCGCGGGCTATGTTCACAAGTATCGCGTCTTTCTTCATCGTGGCAAGTTTCTCCGCGCCGATAATCTTGTTGGTAAGCTCTGTTAGGGGAAGCGAGACTATGACGGCATCGCTCTCCGCCAAGACCGCCAAGAGTCCCTTGTCTCCTTGAAACGATCTTACCCCTTTTTCTCGAACCAGTTTTCTCGAGAACGCGTAGATTTTCATGCGGAACCCCTTGCCGATTTGGGCAACGGCGGACCCTATTCCACCGTATCCAAGAATGCCCAACGTTCTTTCTTTCAGAATGGTTACTTCCTTCCCGCCTAATGTTCGCCTCAAAGTCCATTGTTCGGTCTTGACTGCGTTGTGAAAGTCAACTATTCTCTTAGCAGCCGACAGCAAGAGAGCCCAGGCGTACTCCGCAACCTCGTCAGAATAAGCACCCGCGTTGCTACAAACCACGACCTTCTTGTCAAGCTGGGCGAAAGGGATGTGGTTGACCCCGGCGAGGATGCTCTGGATAAGCCTCAGCCTGGTCATCTTCGACAGGTTTTCAGGGGTAAGAAAACTAGGCCAGAAGAACACGAGAAGGATGTCGATGGACGGAAGCAGTTGGATCAGCGATGCCTCGTCGAGCCCGGTCGAGCTGAAAACTCTCGCATACTTGGACAGGGTCTGAATGCTATGTTTGTCAACGACATCAGTTGTGATCAATAGATTGGGCTTTTGCAAGATTTTACTCAGTCTTCTTTGTCATTACTTGGCTCTCGCCCTACTTGGCGACTAGAGCCAGAACTAGTTCAGCTTTAACCATAAGTGTCAGAGAAAAATAGAACGGCCTTAGAGTGTGAAACCTGGACCATGGAACAGACCCCGACGTTAGCAATCCTCGAGGATCTCGTTCCCAACGGAATCAAATTCGGAGCAAGCTATCTCGTAGAGTTCGGTCCAGACTCCCCATGGTACGAAACATCGCTTACAATAGCGGCCAGCGCTTTGAGAAACGGAGCGCGCACAGAGTATCATACCTACATGCACCCACCCCACGAAGTTCGAGACTCCCTAACCAAACTCGGATTGAACGTGAGAGAGCTCGAGCAGAAGGACAATCTCAGAATACTGGACACATACGACGTGATGACAGGGCTGGCGCATCCCGAAACCCCTGAGGGTATGAAATCGAAGGGACGGGAAGCGTACGAACATCAGTCCTTCGACCTCAATCACTGGAGCAGCAGAGTAGTCAACATCATCCGAGAAGGAGTTGCCGAGGACGAGAAAAAGTGGTTGCACATTGATGACAACACCTCTGTAATGTGTCACTACACAGATGAGAAGTTAATGATTGATATTTGGAGGACAAGGATCATTCCCTACGCGAAGATCCGCGGGCTCGCAATGTTTCACTCGGTGATGATGCGAATCGCATCCGATTCTTTCTAT
>Ga0209588_1000514_pt1 | contig 9912 bp, 8 predicted proteins | sample Rivendell_Oct201_10_FD_188351 | JGI IMG/M metagenome (GOLD analysis project Ga0209588, IMG submission 188351) | Vadose zone soil microbial communities from the Eel River Critical Zone Observatory, Northern California, USA -... | ecosystem: Host-associated > Plants > Roots > Rhizosphere > Soil ...
CTGACGCGCCTCAACGCCGGCGGCAAGTTCGGCGGCGGCGGCTACAAGGTGTCGTCCGGGCTGCACGGCGTGGGCGTCTCGGCGGTCAACTTCCTCAGCGAGAAGCTCCAGGTCTGGGTCCACCTCGGCGGCAAGGTCCACCACATGGAGTTCGCGCGCGGCGTGCCCAAGGGCTCGGTCAAGGTCGTGGGCAAGACGGACCACACCGGGACGATCGTCCGGTTCTGGCCAGACCCGCAGATCTTTCCTGACACCAAGTTCGACCGCGAGATCATCCAGCGCCGCCTGCGCGAGATGGCCTACCTCAACAAGCGCCTCGAGATCGCGCTCGCAGACGAGAACCTCGGCTTCACCAACACCTTCTACTTCGAAGGCGGGGTGGTTTCCTTCGTCCGCGCCCTCAACCGCGACAAGCAGGTGGTCAACCACGTTCCCTTCTATGTCGACCGCGAGGTCGAGGGCACGCAGGTGGAGATCGCACTGCAGTACAACGACACCTTCGTCGAGAACGTGCTCGCTTTCGCGAACACGATCCACACGATCGAAGGCGGCACCCACCTCACCGGTTTTCGTGCGGCGCTGACCAGCGTGCTCAACCGGTACGCACGCAAGGCGGGCATCCTCAAGGAGCAGGACCCCAACCTCTCCGGCGAGGACGTGCGCGAAGGCCTCACCGCCGTGATCAGCGTCAAGGTCATCGACCCGCAGTTCGAAGGGCAGACAAAAGGCAAGCTGGGCAACGCCGAGGTGCAGGGCCACGTTTCGATCGCCCTCACCGAAGGCCTCACGCAGTACCTCGAGGAGAACCCGTCCGAGGGTCGCCGGATCGTCGAGAAATCTCTGACCGCGGCGCGTGCTCGAGAGGCGGCTCGCAAGGCTCGTGACCTGGTGCAGCGCAAGAGCCTGCTCGAGTCCAGCACGCTGCCCGGCAAGCTTGCCGACTGCTCCGAACGTGATCCCGCGCTGTGCGAGCTCTACATCGTGGAGGGTGACTCGGCCGGCGGCACCGCAAAGGGCGGGCGTGACCGGCGGACGCAGGCCATCCTGCCGCTGCGTGGCAAGATCCTCAACGTCGAGAAGGCGCGTCTCGACAAGGTGCTCACCTCCGACGAGATACGCAACCTCATCACCGCGATGGGCGCGGGCGTCGGCGACAACTTCAACGTCGAGAAGATGCGCTACCACCGCGTGATCACGATGACTGACGCCGACGTGGACGGCAGTCACATCCGCACTCTCTTGCTCACCTTCTTCTATCGCTACTTTCCGGCGGTCATCGATAAGGGCTACCTGTACATGGCTCAGCCGCCGCTGTTCAAGGTCTTCAAGGGCAAGCAAACCGTCTGGTGCCGCTCCGAAGGTGAGCGCGACAAGGCACTGAGGCAGCTGGGCAAGAACGCCGAGTCGGCACGGATGAAGGGTCTCGGTGAGATGAACGCCGAGGAGCTGTGGGAGACCACCATGAACCCCGCCACGCGGGTGCTGCTGCAGGTCAACGTCGAAGACGCGGCCGCAGTGAACGACACATTCGAAAAGTTGATGGGGCCGGATGTGGAGCCTCGCAAGAAATTCATTCAGGCGCACGCCAAGAGCGTCCGCAACCTCGACATATAGGTAAGGTGCGAATAGCAGTCGACGCCATGGGCGGCGACTTCGCGCCGGCCCAGGTCGTGCTGGGAGCCGCGCAAGCCGCCACGGAGTTTGGGATCGACATCTCGCTGGTCGGCTTGCCGTCTATCGTCCAGCCGCTGCTGGACCCGCATCCACGCCTCCAGCTCGTTCCCTGCTCGCAGGTGATCACGATGGAGGAACACCCCGCGCAGTCGGTGCGGGCAAAGACGGACTCGTCGATGTCCGTGTGCGCGCGGATGTGCAAGGAAAAGCAAGCCGACGGCTGGATCTCGGCCGGCAACTCGGGTGCCATCCTGGCCGCCGCGCTGTTCATTCAGGGCCGCATCAAGGGCATCGAACGGCCTGCTCTTGGCTCCATCGTGCCGACGCAAAACGGCTTCGCGTACTTTCTGGATGTCGGCGCCAACGTCGACTCCAAGCCTGAGTACCTGGTGCAGTTCGCGATGATGGGAGCGGTCTACGCCCGCGAGATGCTCGGACGTGCCAATCCTCGCGTCGGCCTGCTGAGCAATGGAGAGGAGGAGGGCAAGGGCGACGAGCTGGTCAAGGAGACTGCCAAGCGCCTCAAAGGTTTGCTCGACGGATTCATCGGCAACGTCGAGCCCAAGGACATCTACAGCGCGAAAGCAGACGTCATCGTCGCCGACGGCTTTGTAGGCAACGTGGCGATCAAGATGGCCGAGGCAACCGCGGAGTTCCTTTTCCGCAACCTTCGCGAGGAGATCCCCAAGACCATGCGCGGCAAGCTCGGCGGCATGCTCATCCGGCCTGGGGTGCGGCAGCTGCGCCGCCGCATCGACTGGCGCGAGTTCGGCGGCGCGCCTCTCCTCGGCATCGATGGTGTGGCGGTGATCGCACACGGACGCTCGGACGCCCGCGCGATCAAGAACGCCATCCGGGTCACCCGCGATGCGGTGCAGAATCACCTCGTCGGTAAGATTCGGGCAGAGGTGGGGAAGTGAACACAAACGGGCGGACACGCGTCGTCGTGACCGGGATGGGGACGGTGAATCCACTCGGGAAGAACCTCGAGGAGTACTGGCATGGGCTAATCGAGGGGCGGAGCACCGCGCGGATGGCCGAGAACTATCCGACGGACAAGCTGACGACGAAGTTTGCTTGCGAGGTCCCCAACTTCGATCCGCAGGACTTCATGGACCGGAAAGCGGCCCAGCGCATGGCGCGGTTCTCGCAGATGGCAGTCGCCGCGTCGACGATGGCGCTCGCCGACTCGGGCCTTGACCTTGCCAAGGAGGACAGCTTCCGCGTAGGGGTGGATATGGGCACCGGGATCGGGGGCTTCATCGAGATGACGCAGGGCGCGATCTCCTTCGCCACGAAAGGACGCCTCAACCCGCTCTACGCGCCGATGATCATCCCGAACATGGCGGCGGCGTCGGTCGCAATGGCGTTCCATTTGCGAGGCCCCAACACGACGGTCACCACCGCCTGCGCCGCCTCGACGCACACGCTCGGCGACGCGTCACGAATCATCCAGCACGGCGACGCCGACGTGATGCTCGCGGGCGGCTCCGAGGCTTCGCTTTGCGAGGTCGGTATCTCGTCTTTCAACGCGATCCGGGCGCTGTCGACGCGCAACGAGGCGCCGGAGAAGGCGAGCCGGCCGTTCGATCGCGACCGCGACGGATTCGTGCCCGGCGAAGGCGCCGGCATCCTGGTCCTCGAGTCGCACAGGCACGCGGTGAGTCGCGGCGCGCGGATCTACGGCGAGGTCCTCGGCTACGCAACCACGTGTGATGCCTTTCATCAGGTCGCGCCTGACGAGACCGGGGAGGCGCCGGCAATGGCCGTCATGCTCGCTATGAAAGACGCAGGCATTGAGGCGAAGGACATCGACTATGTCAACGCGCATGGCACTTCGACGCAGCTCAACGACACAGGCGAGACCAAGGCGTTGAAGATCGCGCTTGGCGACCACGCATATAAGGTCGCGATCAGCAGTACCAAGTCGATGATCGGTCATCTGCTCGGCGCCGCCGGCGCGGTGGAGGCCATCGCCACGTTGCTCACCATCAACCGCGGCATGATCCACCCGACCATCAACTACGAAAATCCCGACCCGGCGTGCGACCTCGACTACGTGCCCAACCAGGCGCGGCGTCAGGAAGTGCGTATCGCCATCTCCAACGGTTTTGGTTTTGGCGGGCACAACGCCGTCGTGGTCTTGAAGAACTACGAGGAGTGATTCGACAAAGCAGTGACTGACGAAACCAGCATCGGGACCATCATCGGGCGGAGCCTCCAGGAGGAGATGCAGACCTCCTATATGGAGTACGCGATGTCCGTCATCATCAGCCGGGCCCTGCCCGACGTGCGTGACGGGCTCAAGCCGGTGCAGCGCCGGATCCTATACGCGATGCACCGCAGCGGTGCGACCAGCGGCAGCCGTCATCGCAAGAGTGCTGCCTTCGTTGGGGACGTGCTCAAGCTGTACCACCCCCACAGCAACGACGCCGTGTACGACGCGCTAGTGCGCATGGGGCAGCCCTTCTCGCTTCGGTATCCGCTCATCGATGGCCAGGGCAACTTCGGCAGCGTCGACGGCGACCCGCCGGCTGCGATGCGGTACACGGAGGCGAGGCTTTCCGCGATCACCGGCGAGCTGATGGCCGACATCGAGAAGCAGACGGTCGACATGGTCCCGAACTACGACGGACAGGAAGAGGAACCATCGGTCTTGCCGTCTCGCATCCCGAACCTGCTTATCAACGGCGCAACTGGCATCGCGGTCGGCATGACGACCAACATCCCGCCGCACAACCTTGGCGAGATCGCCGGCGCGATCAAGCACCTGGTGGAGAATCCGGAAGCGACCGGCGAGGATCTTCTCAGCTTCGTCAAAGGTCCCGACTTTCCGACTGGTGGATTGATCATGGGCACGGCGGGGATCAAGGCCGCGTACGCGACAGGACACGGCCGGATCATCGTCAGGGCGCGGCACACATTCGAACAAGCGCCCAACGGACGCGAGCGGATCATCATCGATGAGCTCCCGTACGCGGTCAACAAAGCAACGCTCGTGGGGAAAATCGCCGAGCTGGTGGCAGACCGGAAGCTGGAAGGGATCGCCGATCTCCGCGACGAGTCCGACCGCGACGGCATGCGGATCGTCATCGAGCTCAAGCGCGACGCCCGCGTGTTCACCGTGTTGAACAACCTATACAAACACACCACGCTGCAGACGACGTTCGGCGTGATCATGCTCGCGATCGTCGACGGGCGTCCGGTCATCCTGAGCCTCAAGCAGGCGCTGCAGCTTTTCATCGACCATCGCCGCAACGTCATCCTCCGCCGGACCCGATTCGATCTCGACCGCGCCCAGGAGCGGGCGCACATCCTCGAAGGCCTGAAGATCTGCCTCGACCACCTGGACGAGGTGATCAAGACCATCCGAGCGGCTGCTGACCCGGACATCGCATCAACACAACTGCAGTCGAAGTTCGGCCTCAGCGACCGGCAGGCGAAGGCGGTGCTCGCCCTCACGCTGAGCCGGCTGACCAGGCTGGAGCGCGGCAAGATCGACGAGGAGTACGAGCAAGTCATCAAGACCATCGCGTACCTGGAGTCGATTCTGGCCAGCGACCACAAAGTGCGCCTCTTGATCAAGGACGAGATGGACGACCTCACCAAGAAGTACGGCGACGCACGCCGGACCGAGATCACCGACCAGGAGGCGTCTGAACTTTCGGCCGAGGACCTCGTGCCCAAAGAAGAGGTCGTGGTCACGTTGACCCATCGCGGTTATGCCAAGCGCCAGCCGCTGCGCGTCTTCCGCGCCCAGAAGCGTGGTGGCGTCGGCTTGAAGGGAGCAAAGCCCACGGCTGGAAGTGACGCGCCCAGCGGGACGCGCGAAGAGGACTATGCGCTTCACATGATCACTACACACACGCACGCGTCGATGCTCTTCTTCACGCAGAGCGGACGCGTGTTCCAGCTGCGCGTGCATGAGGTACCGGAGCGTGAGCGCCAGGCGAAGGGCATGCCGCTCAACAACCTGATCGACATCGGGGCGAACGAGCGGATCACCGCGGTCTTTGTGCGGCCCGAAACGGAGACCGAAGCACGCTACATGCTGATGGTCACGAAAAACGGTTACATCAAGAAGACGGCGCTCGCCGAGTACGCCAACGTTCGGCGCAACGGCTTGATCGCGATCAACCTCCAGGAAGGCGACGAGCTGGACTGGGTGACCCCGACCAGCGGCTCCGACGAGATCCTGATCGCGACCGAGCTCGGCAAGGCGATCCGCTTCAGCGAAACAGAAGTCCGCGCGATGGGTCGCGACACCCAGGGCGTGATCGGCATCAAGCTCGGCAAGGGCGACGCCGTGGCGGGCATGGCGGCGGCGACTCCGGGCGGCGACCTGCTCGTGGTCACGCAGCGCGGCTACGGCAAGCGAACGCCGATCTCCGAATATCCGATGCACCACCGCGCCGGGCAGGGTGTCTTCACCTTGAAGGTGACCGACCGGGTCGGCAAGCTCACGGCGATGCGAGTCGTGAGCGACCCCGAAGAAGAGGTGCTCGTGATCAGCGCTAGCGGCATGGTGCTTCGCACTCAGGTCGGGGCCATCTCGCAGATCGGCCGCCAGACGCAGGGCGTGATCGTGATGCGGATAGCGCCCGACGACCAGATCGTGGCCATCGCGCCGGTGGCCGCCATCGAAGAGGGTGACGGCAAGGAGTGACTTCGCTCGGCTGGATCGGCGTCTGGCTTCTGGTGGCAGGCGTTGTGGCGAGCGTGGCCGAAGGCGTGCTCTTAGCGGTGTGGGGTATGGCCGTCGCCAAGCGCTCTCGCGCCCTTCAAGAGCTTGTTGAAACCGAGCGTGGTTTGATCGAAGCCGATCTCAAACGCCTGCAAGAGGCGCTTGAGGAGACACGAAGGCTGTGGAGGCCTTACCGCCGCGTCTTGCGCTGGCTGCGCCATCCGATCACCATCGCGCTGATGCAGTCCTACGCCGGGCGGCGGAGCCGATGACCGAGACGCGCGTCAGAAAGGTCGAGTCGCAGGCCGACGGCTTCGCTCACCAGGCGGTCGAGGACGCTATTGCACGCGAGCGCTCGCACATCGCACGCGAGCTGCATGACGGCATCGCGACTGACCTGGCCGGCGCCATCTCACTCTTCAAGGTCTACATGGAGGGCAAGAAAGGCCAGCCAGACGAGAACCTGAAGAACGTCTTCGAGATCCTCGAGCGATTGCTGAAGCACGTCCGCGAAACACTTGCTGACCTGCGGCCTGCCGGAATCGGACCGGATGGCCTTGTTGGCGATCTTCGCAGTCAGGCCGATGAGTTCGCCCGGCTGTATGGCATTCGCGTCGAGCTCTCGAACAATGGGACCGAAGACCAGCTTTCCCCGCACCAGCGCGAGGTGGTCGCCCAGGTGGTGCGGGAGGCGCTGACCAACGTGCGCCGCCACTCAGGGTCGACGATCTGCAGGGTGAAGACGGCGTTCGACGCTCGACCCTTCCTGGTTGAGGTGTCCGACGAGGGCAAAGGCATCCGCGGGGGCGGGAAAGACGGCTACGGCTTGGTCGGGATGAGGGAGCGGGCGGCTGGCATCGGCGGCCGGCTGGAGGTCGTCAGCACCGAGGGCCGCGGCACCACGGTCTTCCTGTTCGGCCCGACCTAAGTTTCTCCCAGGTCATAGCCGGAACGACCGCCGTCGCGGTCGCATTTCCTCTAGAGGCAATGCGAGCTCGTCGGTCACGACAGAGTTGAGCTTGCGGGAGACGCTCTCGATCAGAGCGCTTGTTTTACGGTCATCAACCTGGATGGCTCGCGCGATCTCTTGCGTCGAGAGCCCATAGCTCAGCAGCTGTGCGACCTCACCCTCACTTTCGTTGAGCCGACCGAGCGGGCCGCGGAGCGCTGCCACCAAAGGCGTGAGCGTGACGCCGAGGGCGCTCGCGTAATCGACGTCCTCGTCCGTATACCAGTGGTCGCGCCGGCAGCCAAGGACGAGGAGGCCGATTGGTCGCGCGCCCGCTTCGCCCACCGGCGCGTAGAGCAGTGCCGGCCAATCCAGCTCCCAGTCGTACCCCACAGACGGGTTCGGGTTTTCGATCAGCGAGTTCATGACCATCGCGCGCTTCTCGTACAGGGCGCGACGCGCGAGCGGCATGAGTGGCCTGCCCTGGAGAAAGCGGCGCGAAACCTCTGATGCGGCGATGGGCTGCACCCAGCCGGCGCGGAGGTAGCCGAGGACCCACCGGTCGTGAGAGATGCCGTTTAGGGCCAGTCCCAAACGGCGCCTGGCTTGCTGGAGCTGAGGGAGCTGGCCCATGTCTCGACCTTAGGAGCCGCCCGCGATCCTGACCTCACCGCAGGTTCAGCGTTTCCTCAAGAAACCTTGAGCTTTCACCTCCCGCCTTGCGCGGAGGTCGGCCGCCGCTTGCGGCGGCCGGGTGGGGAGTTAGGGACAAGCCATGCGGTTCACTCAAAAATTTCTTGAACCTGATAGGTTGCCGAGGGGTTAATGGGGCGTGACTGCCAAGCTGCTTGTCGTTGACGACGAGCCTCGCACCGCCGAGCTGACGGCGGAGCTGCTCCGGCGCGCCGGCTACACGGTCGAGGTCGCCATCAGCGGCACGGATGCGCTCGAGCGGGTTCGATTGAACTCGCCAGACTTGATGCTGCTCGACTACGAGATGCCCGACATGGAAGCGCCCGAAGTCCTCGACTCACTGCGCTCCGGAGCCGATCGGATCGCATTCCCAGTGATCATCCTGACCGGCGCTCGCCACGCGCCGGGCGACCAGGTCGTCGGCATCGAGCACGGTGCTACCGACTACATCGTGAAGGGCACTGATCGGCAAGTGCTGCTGGCTCGCGTGCGAGGAGCGCTGCGTGAGCATGCCCCGGACGCGAAGGTGACCGCCGTCGGACAACTGCGAATCGATCTGGCGCATGGCCAGGCGTCCCTTGGTGAACGTGCGCTGAAACTCGAGCGCCGACCCCTTCACATGTTGCAGCTGCTCGCCAGCCGTCCAGGTGAGGTGGTTGGCCGGGCGGAGCTTCTCGAGCGTGTCTGGGGCACGAACTACGCGGGGTTCGAGCACAGCGTCGAGCAGGCGGCGCATCAGATTCGGCGCGCTCTAAAGAACCCCGCGTGGATCGAGACGGTTCGTGGGATCGGCTACAGGTTCGTCGCCCAGCCCTGAGCTGGCGTCGGCCCTGCACCGGCTACGCTCGACGCTGGCCAGGCTGAAGGCCGAGCTGGAGCTGGCGCAATCGGAGGGGACGGAGCGGGCGCTGGCAGATTTGGATGAGGCGCTCTCGCTTCTTCGGGCGGTCGAGGTGGCTGCCCTCGGGCTGGTTTCTGTTCTTGTGGTCGATGACGACGAGCGGCTGGCCGAGCTCACCGCGCGAGGCTTGCGACGCCTGGGCTACGACGCGGAATCGGCGGGAACGCTCCGCGAGCTGCGACCGAATGAGGTCTTGGTCTTCGATCTGAGCCTTGCGTCAGGGCTTGACCCCAGGACGCGTTCGGCGCTGACCGCTGCTCGTCCCATCGTTGTTACAGGAGCCACCGATCCGGGCTCGCGGGCCCTGGCCGAGAGACTTGAAGCGAGTGACTACCTGGTCAAGCCCGTCGAGTTGGAGGACCTGGTCGCCGCGATCAGCCGTCGAATGGCGGCAGGGTGACGGTGAACACTCCGCCTCGCCGGTTCCCCTCGTAAATGAGTTGGCCTTGGTGCTCTCTAACGATTCCGTAAGACATGAAAAGACCGAGTCCAGTACCGCCCTCTTTGGTCGTGAAGTGTGGTTCGAAGAGGTGATGCCGGTTGTCGTCCGTGACGCCGGGCCCGTCGTCCACAACGCTGAAGTAAGGCCAGCCGTTTCCGCGGCGGCCTGCCCATAACTCGACGTGACCGTGGACTGGAACAGCGTCGATCGCGTTGTTGACCAGGTTTGTGATGACCTCGCGGATGAGCAACGGGTCAGCTCGAACGTTCACCGGTTCCGGTGACTCACGTAGCGCCAGCTGAACTTCCTTGGAGCGGGCCCTCGGCCGTGCCATGCCGAGGGCACGGGTGATCAGCTCATTGAGGTCGATCGGCTCTGAGGCATAGGTGACTCTGGGCGTGGCTCCTTGCGAGAGGGTCTTCAACACCGTCACCGCGTCGCTCGCGGCCGCGGTCGCCGTTTCGATGCTCACGCGGTCAACGGGATCGAGCCGCCGAGGATCGACCTCCTTTAGATACCCGACTGCGTTCGCCATGTGATTGCGTAGGTTGTGAACAACGCCTTCGACG